>Ga0308309_10001132_pt1 | contig 15896 bp, 12 predicted proteins | sample HubBroMetageWFT5_FD_192491 | JGI IMG/M metagenome (GOLD analysis project Ga0308309, IMG submission 192491) | Warmed and freeze-thawed soil microbial communities from the Hubbard Brook experimental Forest, New Hampshire - Hubbard Brook CCASE Soil... | ecosystem: Environmental > Terrestrial >...
CGCGGTCAGCAGGAACTGCTCACTCAGGCCGCTCAGCGATCCGACGACCTCTCCTTGGTGCTCTATAAACAAGGCGGCGCGAGCTATTTGCAGGTGCTGACCGCCGAAACAAATTATTTTGCGGCGGAGCTGAATCTCGTTGAGGCGCAACTCAACGAGCGGCTCGCGCTTGTCCAAGTGTATGAGGCCCTCGGTGGCGGCTGGCAGCAGTGAGGAGCGCAAAAACACCGCGCTTTCACCCCGCCGCGGCCAGACGTCACGCGACGTGCAAAACTTGCGACCTGAGGTCGAAATCGGTCATCATCTATATGTAGGTCCGGCAATCACTTGCGGTGCTTTGCATATGAGCACAAAAGCGGCACTTCAGCCCAGGAACGAGCGGTTTGAGTTGCTCCTGAATCTGACGAGCAGCATCACGTCCAGTCTGGATCTGCGGGAGGTAATGCGCTCGATTGCAGCGAACATCCGCGAAGTCATACACGCCGATGCCGCCGCTGTTTCCCTGCCCGAACCAGCGACCGGAAGATTTCGAGTGTTTGCCATGGATTTCCCGCACGGGAAAGGTGTCATCAAAGAAGAGTTGTTCTTTACACCAAGCGCCGCCGGCAAAAGAGCCGTGGACACCTTGAAGCCGGTAGTCGTGAACTTGCGGGAGCAGAACGACCTCGGACCTCAAGCTTATAACATCGCCGCCGCGGAGGGCATCCAAGCCTTGTGTTGTATCCCGCTTGTGAATCGCGGCCGGGGCCTCGGACTGCTTTGGATTTGTCGCACTACAGAGACTCCGTTTTCGCCGGAAGATGTCGATTTCCTCGACCGTGCCTCAGGACAGATCGCAATCGCACTCGAAAACGCTCTAGCTTTCCAAAAAGTATCCGGATTAAGGGATCGGTTGCAATTGCTCCTGAATCTGACGGTCAGAATCACGTCCAGCCTCGACCGGCGTGAGGTTTTGCGCGCGATTGCGGCGAATATCCGCGAAGTCATACATGCCGATGGCGTAACCGTTTCCCTGCTCGATGCAGCATCGGGAAAATGCAGGGTATTAGCCGCGGATATTCCGCACGGGAAAGGGGTCATAAAGGAAGAGTTGTTCGTCACACTAAGCGCCGCCGGTAAAAAAGCGATGGACACCTTGAAACCGGTAGTGATGAACTCGCAGACGCGTGACGAGTGCGCGATTGGGATCAGCGAAAGGGCGGCTACCGAAGGCATAAAAGCCCATTGCCTTATTCCACTTGTTAATCGCGGCAAGATCCTTGGATTTCTTTCAATCTTGCGCACCACAGACACTCCGTTTACTTCCGAGGATGTTGACTTCCTTAGCCGGGCGTCAGGACAGATAGCCATCGCAATTGAAAACGCGCAGGCGTACCGCGAAATTTCTGAACTCAAGGACAAGCTTGCCCAAGAGAAGGTCTATCTCGAAGAGGAATTTCGCAGCGAGATGGGTTTCGAGCAAATAATTGGCAACAGCGCGGCGTTGAAGCACGTTCTACAGCTGGTTGAAACGGTTGCCCCCAGCGATTCCACGGTGCTGCTCCTCGGTGAAACTGGTACGGGAAAGGAGTTAATCGCCCGCGCGATTCACGATCGAAGCCACCGCAATCAACGCACATTAGTGAAACTGAACTGCGCGGCAATCCCGACTGGGCTGCTGGAAAGCGAGCTGTTTGGCCACGAAAAAGGCGCGTTCACAGGAGCCATAAATCAAAAGATTGGCCGGCTCGAACTCGCGGACCAAGGGACACTGTTCTTGGACGAAGTGGGAGATATCCCGATTGAGATTCAGCCGAAGCTGCTGCGGGCTCTTCAAGAGCGGGAATTTGAACGTCTCGGCAGCACGCATACCCGGAAGGTGAACGTCCGCCTTGTGGCGGCTACGAATCGCGACCTGGAGCAGATGGTCGCGAACAAGGAATTTCGCAGTGATCTGTACTATCGGCTGAATGTCTTTCCCATCCGCATTCCTGCTTTGCGGGACCGCAGAGAAGACATTCCTCTGCTCGTCAGCTATTTTGTGCAAAAGCATGCGAAGCAAATGCAGAAGTGCATCGAAACGGTTCCTGCGGCTGTCATGAAGGGACTGACGAGCTTGGAGTGGCTCGGCAACATTCGTGAGCTTGAGAATTTTATGGAGCGAGCCGTGCTCTTGACCAGGGGCAGATCGCTTGAGTCTCCTCTGGCGGAACTTCGAAAAGCAAGCAAGGAAGACTCCCTAGGCACCCTGCATCAAGTCGCTGAAGAAAGAGCAGGCTCACGCGGCGACAAAACTAGCGTCGCTGACGAATACGTAAGAAAGCAGCGCGATGAGATTGTGCGGGCACTCACCTCATGCAAGGGCCGCGTGGGTGGCGCCGATGGTGCTGCGGCGCGCTTGGGGATGAACCGCACGACTCTCCTCTCTCGAATGAAAAAGTTCAGCATCTACGCGAAGCAGTATTCTTGACCTTGCAGCCCGCCTGATTCTGGTAGCCCATAGCGTCAACGGTTTCGACCCTTTCAACTTCTTCAACTTCGGCGTTTTCGACTGCTAGTGGCCTTCTCCCGAAAATTCAGCAACTTACGGTTCTGCAGGTTTGGTGCGGGCCTTGCCCTTGTCACTCGTTGTTGAGAGCAAGAGCGCCGAAACTGCTGGAGGTGATTATGGTGCCGTCTCTCTTGATTTATTTACTGCACCTTGGGGCTTTCCTGAGCCTGGCAGTGCGGAACGTTATCGTACGTCGGAACTCTCGTCGCTGAAGGATGGAGAACAGTAAGAAGTAAGGAGGTTAAGCCGTGAATCAAAAAGAAATTCGTGTCGGAATCGTCGGTGCAAACGCCAAATCAAGCTGGGCGAAGGTGTCGCATGTTCCAGCGATCAACGGTCTTCGCGGCGTGAAGCTCTCGGCCGTAGCAACGCGCAACGAGCAGAGTGCACGGGAAGCGGCCAAGGCCTTTGGTGCTGATCGTTGGTTTTCCGATCCCTTCGCGATGATCCGCGATGAGCGGATTGACGTGATAACAATTGCTGTCCAGGTGCCGGCGCACCGCGAACTCGTACTGGCGGCACTGCAGGCCGGTAAAGCCGTCTACTGCGAGGCGCCACTCGGGCGCACCGTCGCGGAGGCCGAACAAATGGCGAGCGCGGTAGGTTCACTTCATACCGCGATCGGATTGCAGGGTCGTTTGAATCCAGCTGTGCGCCGTGCGGCCCAGTTGGTTTCTTCCGGACAGATTGGACGGCCACTCAGCGCAAGTATTGTATCCACCACCACCGGCTTCGGGCCGGAAATGCCTTCCACCTATGACTATTTCAATAAGACATCCTCTGGCGCGAACCTGTTAAGCATCAGCGCGGGGCATACGCTCGACTTGGTGGAGGCCATCCTCGGACCGATCTTAGAGGTCGCAGCTCGCACCGAGATTCGGTGGCCCACTGTCAAACTGACGGACACCGGAGGGGAGAGTGTGCGTCAGACTGCCGATCAAGTCGGCGTCCTGGGAAAGACTGGTTCTGGCGTCGTCTTTACGGCCGATATTCATGGTGGTGTAGCGCACGGGGATGCTCGCTTCGGGTTCGAAATCAAAGGGGCGGACGGATGGCTCAACTTGAGCGGTCGTCACCCGTACGGCTTCCAGTGTGGAGACCTCAAGCTGACGTCAAACGTCGCATTTGTGAAGCCCGAGGAAGCTGCCGTCTCCGGAGGGTTCATGGGTGCGTCGATCAACGTGGGAGAGGTCTACGCTTATCTTCTCCGTGATCTGCATGCGGGCGCCTACAACGCACCCGACTTTGAACACGCACTTCATAATGCCCGACTCATCGAGGCTGTAAAGCGCGCCGACGAACTAGGCGTGCGACAGAAACTTGTTGAACGAATCGAAAGTTTCGACGAGGACGATTGGGTCGGAGCTTGCACTAACGCGAGCGCTGGTCATAGGCAATGTTGAAGATTTCCATTCTGGACAACCCGAGGCAGCGCCAGTTGCTGGTAGAAGGGAAGCTCATTGGCCCTTGGGCCACTGAGCTCGCAAGAGTCTGGCGGCAGGCGACAGCAGACCTGAACGGTCGTGCGCTCATTATTGACGTGAAGGGGCTTACTGCCATTACCGAGGACGGAGAAAACGTACTTCTAGACCTAATGAAAGAAGGAGCTAGCTTCCGCTCGTCCGGTGTATTCACGAAGCAGGTCCTCAAACGGATGGCCCGGAAGATCCGCCGAGACGCTTAGTCAGACGAGACAACTGGCCATTCAGCATCTGCGAGGAAAATCATGCCGAACAAAAATGGTACGCAGACCATCTCGACTGAAAAGCAGTTTGCTGTCGTGTACCACAACGCCAGCCCTTTGCAGTCAATTTTCAAGTCCAATGAACAGTCACAAATCCGGGGCAAAATAATCCTGGCAATCTCGGCCGTGGTAGCACTCGCCATCGCGAGCGGCTATTTCGCCTGGAATGCTTTCCACTACGAAAACACTGACGATGCACAAGTCGAAGGCCATGTTATGCCGCTGTGCCCTCGAGTGAACGGACGTATCAAGTCCGTGTACGTCTACGACGGTCAGTTGGTTCATGCTGGCGAAGCGATGATGACCATAGACCCTGAGGAGTACAAGATCGCAGAAGTACTGGCGCAACTGAATCTGTCCGAGGCGCTGTCCACAGCTGCGAGTTCCCACCACGACCCCAACGTGCAGACAGCTACCTCCGAAGTCGCACGCCGAGAGCTCCAACTCGCTCAAGCGGAACTCAACTTCAGCCACACGGTAATCTGTTCTCCAGTGACAGGAATTGTGGGCAAGAGCAGAGTTGAGGTGGGCCAGAACGTGAATATCGGACAGGATCTTGTGGACGTTCTGCCTCTCGACGATGTTTGGGTCACAGCCAATTTCAAAGAAACGCAGCTTGCCCATATGCGCCCTGGTCAACCCGTTGAGGTCCACGTAGATGCCTATGGCCGCAAGTGGAAGGGCCACGTCACGAACATGGGCGGCGGCACCGGCTCGGTGTTCGACCTATTGCCTTCCGAAAGTGCCACCGGTAATTACGTGAAAGTCGTGCAGCGCGTGCCGGTGCGAATCGATTTCGATCGCCCTCTGGGTCAAAAGTTCAACGTCGAAGGATTGTTAAAGCCAGGACTGTCGGTCGAGCCCAAGGTGAAGGTGCGGTGAGTATAGATGCGCGCTCTCACTGCTGAGGCTGAGCAGAATCGAGCTGCGCCAGAACTGTACCAAGACCCTACGTGATTGGCGCTTCAAATCTTACTTCGAGCGAGAAGCAGATTCCCCGAAATTGTTGAAAACACTGAAAACCGAGGGCAGCTGGGCCAGCAAGGAGTGGTGCCATTGCGCGCCTCTCTATGAGCCCGCCTGGTGGAATGACGCCGGGCAAAAACAATTCAATAACAATTGCTACAACTATGCTACGAATTACAGGACCGACACCTTTGCGCAACCGGGCCGCGCAAACGGCGCGATGTACACGTCTCTGAGTTGCGCCTCGGTTCGTCCGGCGGCGGTAGCGGATGATCTGATTGCCGCTCCTGGCGCAAACAACAAATGCCCCAAGGAGGGCCATCTAGTGGCGCTCGTGATTTGGCCTGGCGTGGATTTCCACTGGTATCGCAAGGGGCGCAACGGTTACTGGTCGCATAAACCGGGAGGGACTCCCGTGCGGAACGTACACAATAGCAACCATCTAATTCCCGATCCTCGCACCGCGAATCGCGGCGGATACACGGTATTTTGCACATTCATGGTGGTCATGCACGGCCACATCAAAATCAATTGAGCGCTGCACCGCAGCGGCGGCCGTCTACTCCGGTCGGCCTGACCCGTCGTAGCGTCTAACGAAAACCTTGGTCCTGCAGCTTGAGAATATCTGGAAGTGGTTGAGCCCTTCCGCCGGCGCGCTGCCTGTTGCGCCTGCTCTCGGCTATCGTGGCTGTTCCGTGGATTGCGGCACGCGCGGAATCTGGATCTCCTTCGCGGGAGTCTTTTCGCACGGCAAGGAGCATCGTTCCGATCCCGGCCATCAGTTCGAGCGCGCCGTGCTGAACTCCGCACTGAAAGGCGTGATACCCGCGGAAGTGCTTCGAACGATCGAAAATAGCGAGCACCCCGGTGGCTAATCATGCCTCCGCCGCGCCCTTTGCGAGCACGGCAACTCGACAACCACTCTCGCTCGGTTGGCTAGACTCTGGCGATTCCGCGCGTTCCGGCTTAAAGTAAACTGTGATCTGGGCTGAAGTTGCCGCTTTGAAATCGGCTTCGGGTCGACATAATTCACACGCCCTGCGGACACGGCAGAACATGGTCAAGTTTCTCGCTGGCGCCGTCCAAGTTCCTGCGGTATTGGAACCAAGAATGGAGTAGGTGAATCTAGCAGGGCAAGGAAGGACACCTCATGGAGAAGGCAGTACAGTTTCCCGCAGAAGTCCTATCGCCGGGTGGACCGACGAGAGACGCGTCGGGTCTGTTTTCCACCGAGTCCGTGCTCAAGCTGCAAAAACTGATTTTTGCCGGCTCTCCGCTGTCCGAAGTTCTGACGTACATTGCTCAGTTGGTTGAATCGCAAGCCGAAGGCATGACTTGCACGATCTGGCTTTGCGACGAGGACGGAAAGGAGCTTCATTGCGCCGCTGCGCCCAGCCTTCCAGGATTTAGCTCTCAGGTAGGAAGCATGACTGTTGGTCCGAAAGGCGGATCTTGCGGCACAGCGATTTATCGGAGAGAGTCTGTTTACGTGACAGACATCCTGAGCGATCCGGCCTGGGACCTCTATCGTGACCGTATGTTGCCGTATGCAATTCGTTCCGTTTGGTCCCGCCCGTTGTTCACGAGTGAAGGCAAAGCCCTCGGTACTTTTTCCATCAATTATTGTGAGCCACGCAACCCCAGTGCCAACGATCTGCAATTGATTGAGAATGCCAGCCACATCACCGGGATCGCGATTGAGCGCCACATGAAGGAACAGGCGTTGCAGCGTGAGCGCGATCGCTTGCGACTGCTTCTAGAGATCAGCAACAGCGTGACGTCCAGGTTGGACCTCCGGCAAGTGGTTGAAGGGCTTTCGACGAATCTATTCAGGGTAATGCAATGTGACGTGTCCGCCCTGCTGCTACCCGACACCGCGAGCGGCGAGTTACGCGTCGCTAACTTGTACAACCCCGACGCGAGAGGACCCTTTCGCGAGGGATCGCTGGTGCCGATGAATGGTTCGATCTCAGGTCAGGTATTGCGGACGGCCAAGAGCGTCCGGATCGATAGCTTCGAACAGGCCCGCGAGGATCCTGAATTTTATGGGAATCCTGACGGTCAGCTTCTTTATGAGCGCGTTATCGAAGAAGGTCTGAGGACGGGGTGCTATCTTCCGCTCGTGGGCCGAGATCGGGTGGTTGGCGTTCTGATGCTCTGCAGGCGTTCGGACAATGCTTTTGAGGAAGACGACGTCATCTTGCTCGAGCAGGTGGCCTGTCAGGTAGCGATGGCAGTTGAGAACACATTGAAGTACGAAAAGGCGACAGAGGATCGAGATAAAGAAACGAAACAGAGACGCTACCTCGAAGAGGAAATTCGCGGCGAGTTCAGGGAAATCGTCGGAGAGAGCGCGGCATTGAAAACCGCTTTGAGCCTGGTGTCTGTAGTCGCGCCTACGGATTCCAGTGTGCTGATCCAAGGAGAGACAGGAACCGGCAAAGAACTCGTCGCGCGTGCGATACACAAACTGGGCAGCCGCAGCGAAAAGGGGTTCGTGAAACTGAACTGCGCCGCGATCCCTCTTGGACTCCTTGAGAGTGAGCTGTTCGGCCACGAAAAAGGCGCATTCACGGGCGCCATCGCGCAAAAAACGGGGCGCTTCGAGCTCGCCGACAAAGGAACGCTTTTTCTTGACGAGGTTGGCGATATCCCTCTGGAACTTCAGGCGAAACTGCTGCGCGTGTTGCAGGAGCAGGAATTCGAAAGGCTCGGCAGCAACCGTACGCATAAGGTTGACGTGCGCGTGATCGCGGCCACGCATCGGGATTTGCCGGCGATGGTGAAACGAGGGACGTTTCGCGAAGACCTTTATTATCGTCTGAAAGTATTTCCGATCCAGGTCCCGGCCCTGCGACAACGCAGCGAGGATATTCCGAAATTGGTCCGGCATTTCACAGCGCTCTACGCTCAACGCATGAATAAGCGAATCGACGTAATCTCTCCAGAGACGATGGATGCGTTGCTGCGATACCAATGGCCCGGCAACGTTCGTGAATTGCAGAACTTCATTGAACGCGCGGTGATTCTCTCGCCGCAGTCAATATTGCGGGCGCCAGTTTCTGAGCTGGAGCCGTTCGAGCCTCAGAACGGATCGAATTTTCCCATCAACGGTCTCGCGGAGGTTGAGCGGGATCACATTCTTCGTTCCCTGGAAGCGAGCAACTGGGTGATCGGCGGACAGAATGGCGCGGCCGAGCGTTTGGGGATGAAGCGAACGTCGTTGGTTTACCGTATGAAGAAGCTTGGCATAAGCCGGCCCGCCGCGCTGCCACAGCAACGCAGCGTCGGCGCTGCGGCGGGCCACCACTGAGCACCGAAGCCGTCGAAGTGAAGAGGCTACCCGTGTCAGTGGATCCGACGGAAACCCGTCAGTGACGGACAACCGTCAGGGATTTGTCAGGTACGCTCGGGATTTCCAGGGCTTTCCTCGTCACAAACTTCAAACGCCAGAATGATTTGCACTGAATGTCCTGCCTTCGAGTGAGCTTTGCCTCTTTGGCATTCCACCTGCCCTAAACAGCAAAGAAGTCAGGAGAGGACGTTATGAGTGATGCGACTTCACGAGCAGTTACAAGACGCGCCGTGTCAGGCCAGGACGATGCCCGACTCAGCCCGCCTCGTACATCCGTCAATAAGGTAGAGGCCGATGGCGTGCAGATGTTTTATCGTGCGGCAGGCGAAGCAAACGCTCCCGTAGTTCTGTTGCTGCATGGATTCCCGACCTCGTCGTTCATGTTCCGCGAACTCATTCCGCTCCTCGCCACTGACTACCGGGTGATCGCCCCGGACCTTCCCGGTTTCGGATTTACCGAGGTCTCGGCTGAACGAAAATATTCGTACTCCTTCGATCAATTGGCTCTCACACTAGACGCTTTCACGCGCGCCCTCAAACTCGATCGCTACGCGATCTATGTGTTCGACTATGGCGCGCCGACCGGCTTCCGCTTGGCGATGGCCCACCCCGACCGGATCACCGCGATCGTTTCGCAGAATGGGAACGCCTACGAAGAAGGCCTGGGTGATGCTTGGGGTCCGATCCGGAAGTACTGGGCTGCACCCACGGCAGACAATAGGGACATACTCCGTAAAAGTATTTTGACGGCAGGAGGAACGCGCTGGCAGTACACCCACGGCGTAGCAGATCCGGAAAGCATTCCGCCTGAGTCGTACACATTGGATACAGCTCTGCTTGAACGCCCGGGGAACAAAGAGATTCAGCTCGATCTGTTTCTGGACTATGCCGCCAACGTGAAGCTGTATCCGAAATTTCAGGAATATTTCCGCAAATCGAAGCCGCCTTTGCTAGCGATCTGGGGCAAGAACGATCCCTTTTTCATCCCCGCAGGAGCGGAAGCGTTCCGGAAAGACATACCTGGCGCGAAGGTTCAGTTCCTTGACACTGGACATTTTGCGATCGAGACTCATGTCGTCGAAATCGCGTCCGCAATGAAAGAGTTCCTCGCCGCAAGTGGCCCCAACCGATCCGCCACATAAGGCGCAGCTCAACGATAACCGCCTTCCCTGCCCGCTCGACAATCGCTATCGAGCGAGGTCATTGAGAGGGTGCTTGTGGTCAATTCATTTTTCAGCATGAGGGAATTCGAACGTGGAGCAAGAAATGAAACGCCGAACCTTTCTGGGTGCGCTTACGGCCGCATCCCTGAGTGTTGCGCTCAACGACTCACTCACTGAATTTGCGCAAGCGCAAAACACCACACAAGTTGTCGCAAGTTTGCCTGGACGGGCTGCCAACGCGGGCGAATTTCCCCAGAGCTCAACCATAGTTTTGGTCCATGCGGCGTGGGCCGACGGTTCTTGTTGGAGCAACATCGTTCTCCCACTCGAGCAGCGCGGTCTGAACGTGATCTGTGCGCCAATCCCGCTCACGTCCTTGACCAACGACGCTGCCGCTTTGAGTTGGGCGCTGGAACGGACCAGCGGCCCAGTGGTCTTGGTGGGACACGCCTACTCAGGCGCCGTGATCGCCGCGATGAAGGAACAGCGAGTCAAAGCGCTAGTTTATGTGACGGCGCTGGCGCCGGACGACGGCGAGACGGTTGCAAAGGTCTTCTATCGCGACACACCCAGTCCGGAACAGCCGAAGATGGTTCCCGATTCCCACGGCTTTGTGTGGATGCCCGACGACGCGTTTGGCCGCGCGCTCGCACAGAACGCGTCGCCGGACCAGGCAAAGATTGCGGCGTCGGTGCAACGGCCGATTTCGGTGCAGTGCATTCAAGAGCCGGCGCCGACGCCGCTGTGGAGATCGAAGCCGTCGTGGTACTTGGTGGCTGAAGAAGACCGCATGATCAATCCGAAGACTCAGCATTTCATGGCCGAGCGAATGGGCGCAACGGTGAGGCCCCATCCTGTGGACCATACGCCCATGTATTCGGCGCCGGCGCTGGTGGTAGACGTGATTCTGGAAGCTGCGCGAAAAACTCTTTCGCAATAGGGGGTTCACAGCGGGGGCAGGCGCGAAAGCCCGACGAGGCGCAGCACGCTTCGCATGCGTGGCTCAACTGATTGTCAGGAAGAGGTCATCTCATGGAATTTAAATCTGTCGCTGTTGTCACCGGCACGAGTCAGGGAATAGGACGAGCTACAGCCTTGAGACTCGCGCGGGATTTTTCAGCCGTCGTGCTCGTGGCGCGAGACAAACCAAACTTGGATTCGGCGGCGTCCGAGATTACAGCAATGGGTGCCAAGACGATGGTCTTCGCCATTGATCTGCGACTGCCGCAATCCGCAGAGACGATCATCACGGGCATTCTCGAACGCTTTGGCAGAATCGACGCGCTGCTAAATATTGCCGGCGCGGTGCCGCAAATTGATTTGTTCCAGATGACCGACGCACAGTGGGAAGACGGCATGGCGCTTAGATTTCACGGCGCGCGCAGGTTGACGATACGGGCGTGGGAAGCATTGAAGGCCGCCACGGGATCCGTGGTTTTTATGTCCGGGAACGCAGCGCTCGATCCCAAATCCGGAAACGCGGCAGTCGCAGCAATCAACGCAGCCATCAACGCACTCGCGAAGTCATTCGCAGAACAAGGAATCAAAGACAGAGTGCAGCTCAACAGCATCTCGCCCGGAGCTGTGATGACCGGACGCCGGCAGGCCTTCTTTGAAAAATGGGCGCCTGCTCATAATCTCACGGTAGAAGAAGCATTCAAGAATTTTCCAGAGCAAGTCGGCATCACCCGCTTCGGAAAGCCGGAGGAGATTGCCGACCTGATGGGTTATCTGGTCTCGCCAGCGGCGAAGTGGATGACGGGCGCGTCTGTGTGCATGGATGGCGGCGAGATAAATGGCATTTAGCGCAGGTCATAGCTGGATCTAAGTTCACTCGCCTGGAGGCGGAAATGGAAGTCGCAACTTCGAATGGTATAGAGGCCAATGAGAAAGCCACCTTGCTGTCTGTTCCCTCCCCAGCAAAAGATCGTTGGAACGAGGAGGCGGGAATGGAACGTCGAAACTTTCTTGGCGCTCTCACCCGCGCGTCGCTTGGCATTCTGATGGAGGGTTCTCTCACCGAATTTGCAAATGCGCAAGGCACCGCACAGGGCGGCGCAAATTTGGCGGGTCAAGCTCCCACTAAGATTTCTAAAGTCGAGGTTTTAGGAAATACGATATTTGTGCGCCGCTACGGGACGGGGCCGGCCATTTTGATGGTGCACGGCTTCCCACGCACAAGCCTCATGTGGCGATTCCTCGCGCCAAAGCTTGCCGAAAATCACACCGTGATCTGCGTGGATCTGCGCGCCTATGGCCAAAGCGGCACGCCGGCTTCAACGGACGATCATTTCCCTTATTCAAAGCGCGCTATGGCGGCGGAACTGATTGCTGTGATGGACAAACTCGGTTTTCCGACGTTCACGCTGATCGGCCACGATCGCGGCGGGCGCGTCAGCTATCGCCTGGCGTTGGACCATCCGAAGGCGGTGGAACGTCTCGCGGTGTTCGACGTGATTCCGATTTTCGAAGCGTGGAGCCGATCGGATGCGCGCTTCGCGAAGACCTATTGGCCTTGGATCTTGCTGTCGCAGCCGCACCCGCTGCCAGAGAGCTATCTGCGGGGTGCCCCCGAAGCGGTATTCCACAACCCCTTCGGGCAGGGTTCGTTCGGCCGGGAGGTTCTTGAGGAATACGTTACGACCTATCGTGATCCAGCCCGCGTTCATGGCATTTGTGAAGAATATCGAGCCGCGGCAACGATCGATGTCGAACACGATCGCGTGAATAAGCAAGCCGGCAAGCGAATCGAATGTCCGATGCTGCATCTGTGGGCTGAAGGTGGTCCGCTCGACACGTTCTATGCAAAAGACGGCGGTCCGCTCGGAATCTGGAGGCAGTGGGCTCCGGACGCGCACGGGCAGGCGATGAACGGTGGCCACTTTTTCCCCGAAGAGAACCCTGACGATACCGCAAAACTCGTCAAGCAGTTCCTGTCTGCATGAGCGTGAGGCAAGTGTCCAGCGAAGAATCGGGGAACTATGAAGGAAAACAGAATTATCGCAGCAACTCTTAGAATAGCCCTACGTGCCAGATGGATAATTTGTTCGCTCCAGTCACTTGGAGCAAAGGAGACGCAAGAATGAGAACGTGGATAAAAATAGCCATTCCCGTTGCCGCAGTTGCTGTTTTTGGCGCGTGGTTTGCGTTTCGCCCAGAGCGGCTGGTGGTCAATCGCCATGTTGACGAAGCAATGCCCACCGCCCAAGGCGACTCGTCGGCCCAGCCCTTGGAATCCGGACAGTTCTACAGCATTTTGCACCCGACGGCAGGCACCGCAACCATCTACCAGATGGGAGATGGCACTCGCGTTCTTCGCTTTACGACTTTCAAAACCTCAAATGGTCCTGACGTGCACGTGTACATGGTTGCCGCCGAAGATGCGAAAGACGTGGCAACAGTGCAACAGGCCGGTTTCGTTGATTTAGGAGCCATCAAAGGTAACATCGGCGACCAAAACTACACGCTTGGCAGCGACTTGGACTTGGCAAAATACCGCGCAGTGTCCATATGGTGCAAGCGATTCAGCGTGAATTTCGGCGCCGCGGCGCTAAGACCGGCAGAGGCATCGCAAAATCGCTAGGACTAAGGTTTCAAAATTCCACGAGGAAAGCGCACGGGGACGCGATGGAGTTGTGGGCTACCGGGCAATCGCGCTCTTGGCTTTCTACGGCAATTACGTGGTTGCGCCCCTGATACCGGCGTTCTCGTGGGAGTTTGCCACACTTCCCGATGCACTCTGCTGGTTGGTCCCGGGCTTCTGGCTCGCGTACGCCGTCTCGACATTAATATATGGGGCCTTGTCCGATCGTTTCGGAAGAACTCCTGTTTTGCTAATTCCTTTGCCATCTGCCTCACTCACGACCCTATTGATGTCGTTCGCGAAGGCGACGCGGGAACTAGTCACATTGCGAATTCTGTCGGACGGTTCAACGATGTCTTCAGCAAGCCTACACATCGAATGCTTGATGGATAAAAATGTCTCAAGTTTTGCGTCTCACCATGTAGCTCAGCCCGACGATTCTAGAATCGAGCTGTACCAAAACTGTACCAAAACCCTATGTAATTGGTGCTTGGGGCTTACTTCGAGCGAGAAGCAGATTCTCCGAAATTGTTGAAAACATTGAAAACCGAAAGCGGAGGATCGAGTATCTGGAGCGACCGAACGCACTTGCAAAGCAGGAGAACTGTATGGAATCGACGGGGTTGGAGGAATTGTCGAACGTCTGGAGGCTTGTGAGAGCACCTGCCAGTTAAGCACGGGGTCGGGGGTTCAATCAGTTACAAAAGCGCAGCGCGTTCATTTCGCTTCGTCGCTACCTCGTGGCTACCAACTTCGTAAAACCCCATCGTACGCGGTTTATCAATCGAGTCCGTCCGCGATTCGGTTGCGCAGAGAACTGATACTCGTGGGCGGCTTGCAAATTTAATCGCAATTCCCGACTCCGCAAGCGTCGTTGGAAATCACCGCTGCGATTTGTGAACTTGCACTACGCCAAGGCGAAAGCCCGGCAGACCCCGGAGACGGCGCGGCTTCCTTAGTTCGGCGTAAAGCAGACGGATCCCAGTTGTATTGGGGACCATCTGGTCGGATCGTGTGATCGTTGCGTGAGGTTGAACTAACAAGCCTTCGGCTAATAGTTGCGGCGAGAAGAATTGTCACCAAGAAGGATTTTTCGCTGTTGCCTGCATTCCTCGTGCCTGTAGAGGCTTCTCGCGCGATCTCCGCTTACCACCATATGCGACGGTTCCCAGGCCTGGAACGTTGTTGCGTTTTTCGGGCCGGCTTTGTGGTCGAGGTCGTTCGCGTAGAAGATGGGTAACTTACCCTTGGTGTAAAAAAACGCGACCGTAAGGTTTGTCCACCTGTCCGTTCCCTCCCACGGGGTGCACACGTCGGCGAAATACAGGTCGCGCAGCCGCATCCATTCACGGACGTCGCGATCCTTCTGCAGCAGCTCGCGCTGGTTCGCGCTCTCCTGTTGCTCCTGATCGAACTTCGAGTTTTGCAATCACCCGTGGTATCACGAAGGGCTCGAGAACGTTGCGCTCGCCGAAGTGTACGACGGCTGATGAGCGGAAATACTGAGACAGAGAGAGAAGCAAAAAAGGCAGACACTCTGCGAACGGTTTCGGTACAATTTCGGCCGGAAAGCCAATCGGACGATCGGCGAACCCGAGGCGCAAAGCCGTCGCTGCTAAGACAGCCTCAATCACTCTCAAAGGTGTTGAAGACGAAAACATGGAGCACACACGACGCACGGTGTTGGCGGGTTTAGGACTGGCGACACTTGAGGCGGCGATGCCCCCGCTGGTGAAGAAAGCCGGAGAGTTCTCAGAAATGGCACCGCTCGCGGCGGAAGTGGATACAGATACGTGCCCGTTCAGGCTGGCGGTGATTAATGACGAGATCACGCAGGACTTCGAGAAGGCATGCCAGATCGTGGCTGGCGATTTCGGTCTGCATTGGATTGAGCTGCGCACGATGTGGAACAAGAACGTGACCGAACTCAACGCGAAGGAGTTGGAGGATGCGCGGAAAGTCCTCGCGGAACACAAACTGCAAGTGACCGATATCGCGAGCCCGTTGTTCAAGGCCGACTGGCCTGGGGCTCCCCGGTCGTCTCAGAGCGAAAGCCGCGACCAGTTCCATGCGAGCTACGATGCAAGTGCACAGGATAAGCTGCTGGACCGGTGCATTTCGCTTGCGATGTTTTTCGATACGGACAGGATTCGCTGTTTCGACTTCTGGCGACTGGATGATCAACGGCCTTATAGGGAAGCGATCAATGCCAAACTGCGGCAGGCTGCGGAGCGTTGCGCCAAAGACAATGTCATCCTGATGCTCGAAAACGAGATGTCCTGCAACACGGCAACGGGCGACGAGGCGGCTGCCGTGCTGAAGGCGATTCCAGACAGAAACTTTATGTTGAACTGGGATCCCGGCAATGCCGCAGCTGTCGGAAGCACGCCTTATCCTACCGGGTATCAGTCGCTACCAAAGAATCGGATTGGGCACTGCCACTGCAAGGATGTGATACGTAAGCCGGATCACAAATACGATTGGGCTCCCGTAGGCGGTGGCATCGTGGATTGGGTCGGGCAACTCCGGGCTTTGCAGCGCGACGGCTACCATAA
>Ga0308309_10001133_pt1 | contig 15888 bp, 11 predicted proteins | sample HubBroMetageWFT5_FD_192491 | JGI IMG/M metagenome (GOLD analysis project Ga0308309, IMG submission 192491) | Warmed and freeze-thawed soil microbial communities from the Hubbard Brook experimental Forest, New Hampshire - Hubbard Brook CCASE Soil... | ecosystem: Environmental > Terrestrial >...
CTTCACCGCGTACGCGGTCGACATCAGGTTCGGTCCGGACAAGTTCAGCAGCTTCACCGGCGCGGGAGCGAACTCCTGGCAGGGCCTGGCCAAGGCCTCCTACGGGATCTTCTGGGTCCTCGTCTTTCTCGCCGTGGTGAACTCCACGATCGCCAACGCGAACGCCGGCTCGAACGTCTCCACGCGCATGGCATTCGCCTTCGGAAGGATTCGCATGCTGCCGCGGCTCCTGAGCACGGTGCATCCGCGATACCGCTCCCCCTACATTGCCGTCGTCGTGCAGTGGGTGGTCGGCCTCGCCGTCCCACTCATCCTCGGCTTCGAATACGGTCCGATCACCGGCTTTGTTTTCGACGCCACCGTGATCGTCCTGATCATCGTTGGCGTGTACATCCTGTGCGACCTTGCGTGCATCGGGTACTACCTCCGGTATCGCCGCGAGGACTTCAACCCGGTGCTCCACGTCGTCATTCCCATCCTCGGTATTGCCGCCTTTGCGCCTGCGCTGCTTGCCGCGGCCGGCATCCAGGTGTTCAGCTTTATCGCGCCGCTGTCATCACCCTCTTCGTACTCGGGAATCGTTGTCGCCGTGTGGCTGGTCATCGGGGTGATCCTGCTCGTCTACTTCGCCGCCACGCACCCGGAACGGGTGGCGGAGGTGTCGCGCGTCCACCTTGATGAAATCCCGGCCGACGGCACGCCGCCACCGCCGTGACTCTCCCTTCGGTGATCGCTTACCGGCCCGCACCCGAGCAATTCGCCTGGACGTTCGGCGGCGCAGCGCCGGTGATGCGTGTTCAGCCCGGGAGTGTGCTCGAATTGTGGACGGAGGACTGCTTTGCGGGCCGGGTCCGATCGCGCAAGGACCTCGTGTCTGTGGTCTGTCAGTTCCCGTTCCTCAACCCGCAGACCGGGCCCTTCTACATCGAGGGCGCTGAACCGGGCGACACCCTCGCCGTCCACTTCATCTCGATCGAACCAAGCCGTGACTGGGCGGCTTCCACAACTGTGCCGCTGTTCGGCGCCTTGACCAGCACACACCTGACGGCCACCCTCCAGGACCCTCTGCCCGAGATCGTGTGGATGTGGCAGCTCGATCGCGTGGCCCGCCTGTGTCATTTCGAGGCGAACGAAGGTGACTTCACCGTGGATCTTCCGATGGTGCCCATGCACGGAACGGTCGGCGTTGCCCCGGCCAACCTCGAGGTCCGCTCAGCGCTGGTTCCTGACGCCTATGGCGGCAACATGGACACCCCGGAGATGCAGGCCGGGGTGACCTGCTACCTGGGTGTCAACGTCGAGGGTGCGCTCTTCTCGATTGGCGATGGCCACGCCCGCCAGGGCGAGGGCGAAACCTGCGGGGTCGCCATCGAATGCGCCATGGACACCGTCGTAGCGATCGACCTCATCAAGGGCCGTCCCACGCCGTGGCCGCGACTCGAGTCCGACACACACATCATGTCCACCGGATCCGCGCGCCCACTTGAGGACGCATTCCGCATCGCGCAGACCGACCTGGTCAACTGGCTCGTGTCCGATCACGGACTCGCGACCATGGATGCGTATCAACTGATCAGTCAGGCTGTGGAATCGCCGCTGGCGAATGTCTGCGACACCAACTACACGTCGCTCGCGAAGATCCGCAAGGAATGGCTACCGCCACGCCGCGGCCCGCTGACTGATGTCCACCAGCGGCTTCGCCAGGTGGGCCGCAGCTACATGGCAGCCAGGTAGTTCAGATATCGACGCGGCTCGGTGGCCGCCGTCTACAGCCGCCATCGAGCCGGCTCCGCTGGGTCGTAAACACAGAAACTCCCGGTGCGAACCGAGCGGCGGAGGTGTCGACCGAGGCCAGGATGTGCCGCCTCGATGTGGCTGAGGGCGTCTCGGATCCGCCCAGTGACAGCCTTGCGCGCCCTCTCGGCAGGATCGAGGAGACGGCGGGCACGGCCGCCCAGACCGAACGCAGCTCCCAACTCGGACAGAAGGAACTCCCGCTCTTCGCGTGCCCGACTCGCGCGCTCTGGGTCATTGCTCGCGTCGGCATCACTGATCTCGTCATCGAGATCGGCGAGCCGTGCTCGATACTGGCTGCGCGCCTCGGTGTCGAGTGCCTCTCCTGCGTCGCCTTCGATCCCGAGACCAAGCTCTGCAACGGTCGCCCGACCGCGCGGCACGCCGATAGCGTCGCGACTGTACAGATCGATCGAGGCGACATCCCTACACGGTGTCCGGAGGAGCTGGGCAATGTCGCGCAAGCCCTTGCTGTCCCTCAAACGCGCAACCACACCCTCATAGGTTAGCGACCAGAACTCTCCTTCCAGGAGGAACGCATTCTGGCTGTTGGAATCTGCGGCGGTCGTTTCCGGTGGACTCGGCGGTGTTGAGAAACCGGTCAATTCCGTCTCTTCAAGACCAAAACGCACCGCCTGCTGCAGTGACATGGCTGCTCCCTCCCGCAGCAGAACATCACTGGCTTTATCGCCGAGCATTGCACGCGGCTGAGATTCCGCAGTCTCGACCTCCTTTGCATACGTGTCAACACCAGTGGTGCTCAGCAAAGAGCTCGCTGCACCGAGCAGTCGAAGTGACCGCTGGGGTTGGTCGTCCATTGTCAACCGTGCGAGCCCGAATAAGGCATATGCAGCATTGATTCTGCCGCCCACGTCTCGCACGATGGCGAGCTCCTGCTTCCAGCACTCCCGTGCACTGTCGGTCTCCCCGCTCGCATACTCGATGTCCGCAAGGGTGTCGAGGAAGCCAGCGATCTGCCACGGGTCGTCCCTACTCCGGGCCAATGCAAGCGCCTCGTCAACCTTCTCGCGCGCACCGGCGAGATCGCCTGCATCCTTCAGTGTGCATCCATAGTTGTTGAGTAAGCGCCCCAGTGCTTCAGGGTCATCGGCGGCCCTGATGTGCTGCTCCGCCGACTCAAAGGTTGAGACGCTATACGCAAGCCATCCTTCGGCGCGTTCGGTACTCGCGACCGTCGCAAGCGCCACGAGCGCCTGACCGACGTACAGATCGCTTCCAACATCTTCCGCGACGGCGAGACACTCGGCCGCCAGCTCACGACACTCCTCCGCATCGCCACGATACCAAGCCCAGAAGGCGGCGTCGTAGAGCGCATGGGCGAGGAGTTCGTCGCGAGCACTGCTCCGCTTGAGTGCCTTCTTCAACCATTCGCGGCCCTCGGCGGGGGTGTTTCTGATCCAGTGACGGTCAAGAGAAACGGCAAGCTGGAGGGCGGCACGTGGGTCGTAGTCGAGCGCCCAGGTGAAGCAGGCTCTGAAGTTGTCCAACTCATCGCTCACGCGCTTCATCCAAGCGGCCTGTCTCGGTCCTCGCAGCCCCTTGAACGCCTTCTCCCCGAGGTCGAGAAAGTAGCGCGCATGACGACGACGGATGTCGTCGGATTCGTGTGCTTGTGTCAGTCGCTCAGCTGCGTACTGACGCAACGGCTCGAGGAGGCGATACCGATCGGCCCGGTGCGCGTCTTCCAAGGAGATGACCAGCGACTTGTCGACGAGGCCGCTGAGGCTCAGAAGACAGGACTCGTCGTTGCCCTCGTCACCGTCCATGCGGCAGACGGCCTCGGCAGCGTCCAGGGTGAAGCCATCAGCAAACACTGAGAGCCGTCGGAAGGTGGTCTTCTCATCCTCCTTGAGCAGCTCGTGGCTCCAGTCGAAGGTCGCTCGCAACGTCCGTTGCCGAGGCATAGATGCCCGACTGCCTCCCGCGACCAGGTTGAACTGTTGGGCGATGCGCTCGTCGATCGCTGCGACCGACAGTGAGCGCGTACGTGCCGCCACGAGTTCGATGGCGAGCGGAATCCCGTCCACCCTCTGGCAGACCCGAGCGACCGACGGCGCGTTGTCGCTGTTCAGCTCGAACCCCGGCCGGGCCGACCGGGCGCGCTGGACGAGCAGTTGCACCGTGTCGCAATCCCGAAGCTCCTCCAACGTGTAGGCGCGGCGCGGATCCAGAGTTGGCATCGACGGAACGCGCCAGGTGACTTCGCCGTCGACACCGAGCACGTCCCGGCTGGTTGCCAGGATTCGCAGGCCGGGGCAACGCCTCAACAACATGTCTGCCACTTGGGCCACGGCATCGATGAGGTGCTCACAGTTGTCCAGGATGCACAGGAGGTCGCGTGGTTCCAGCAAATGGGCCAGGGACTCCGTCGGGGTGGCCGCCTTTTGGATCGTCAAGCCGACTGCGTTCGCGACGGTTTCGGGGACGAGGTGAGCGTCCGTCAGGCCGGCCAGCTCAACCAACCACACGCCATCTCGGTAGCCATCCAGCAGTTGACCAGCAACTTCGAGGGCGAGCCGGGTCTTGCCGATCCCTCCGGCACCGGTGAGAGTCACCAGCCGCGACTCCGACATCAGCTGTTTCGCCTCGTCGATCTCGAACCGGCGCCCGACAAAGCTGGTCAGCTGTAGCGGGAGGTTGTTCCGCCAGCTGGCATCAGCGGCTGGGTGCAGTGCGGTGGCCATCGGGGGGCACTCAGGTCGGTAGAGGTCGGTTGGGACCGGCCCTACCAGCGCTGACCATCACGCCCATCTCCTTCGCCGCCCCGCACCGATTGCCCGCCGGCTCGGTGTCAGGGCGATCCTACCCGCAAGTCCCACCGCGTTTCCACCGTAGAGGCAGCTGCGTGCGGCGCCAGAGTTGCCTGGTCACCGCGACCCCTCAGCCTTTTTCGCCAGACGCAATCTAGCGAAAGTCGCCGGTTTCTGGCGCCTCTACCGGTGAGGGTACGACCCGCCGATTGTGAAGCAGGCCCTCAGCCAAGGAGACCGAAGATGCCCAGGTGAAGCTAATCAGCCCTTCGAAGCCGCTGAATGACAGCCCAGTACCGGACGAAGCAACACGTCGAGGGTTGAAGACAATAACCAGCGCACGTTGCGCACACGGAGGTAGGAATGTGAAGAGACGCGTATTCGCTGTGGTGGTTGCCGCGGCGGGGTTAGGGCTATCCACAGGTCAGGCGTGGGCCGCGTCGCCGGCATCATCAGGTGACGGTCACTACCGCACGGTCGACGATCCGAACGCAGGCACCGCAAGTGGGCAGGGAACCTTCCCATCCGGCATCAACGATGAGGGGGTGCTGGTTGGCAACTACTACACCAGCACCAACGAAGGTTTCGGTTTCCGCTATGAGGACGGCACGTTCAGCCCGGTCAACGACCCCAATGCGGGCACGGGAGCGTTCCAGGGCACCGACCCGCTGAGCATCGACTCACACGGCGTGATCGCCGGCTACTACATCGACGCCGCGGGTGTCTACCACGGATTCCTGTTCCGCCACGGGAGATTCACCACGTTGGACGATCCCAAAGCCGGAAAATCGCCATCGCAGGGCACCGTCGCTCAGGGAGTCAATGACCAAGGCGCTGTCACCGGCGGCTACTTCGACAGTAGCGGCGTCATCCATGGCTTTATCCTGGTTGACGGGCGCTACACGACCGTCGACGATCCGCACGCTGGCACCGCGAGTGGCCAGGGCACGGCGCTCGTCAGTATCAACAATCGCGACGTCGTTGCAGGCTCGCTCATCGACGGAAACGGCGTCTCTCATGGGTTCGTCGACCGATCCGGCCACCTGAGCGGCCTGATTGACGACCCACGCGCTGGACACGTGGGCGGTGAGGGCACACAGGTGTATTGCGTCGCCAACACTGGCGTGGTCTCCGGGCAGTACATCGGTAGCGACAAGGTGATCCACGGATTCACCTTGACGCACGGGAGGTTTGCGACGTACGACGACCCCAGGGGCACGAACACCTCAATTCAGTGTCTTGCCGACACTGGCGAACTCGTGGGGTTCTACACCGACACCAACGGCGCCGCGCACGGATTCATCTTCGAGCCGGACCGTCGCTGACGTCCGACCCTTCAAGGGTCGTGACTACCAGCAGGCGAGGAAGGGGCGGGTGGGCAGCATAACGCGTGCTGCTCACCCCTACGCGCACGGTCCAGATCAGATCCGCTTCAGCAACTGGTGAACGCGCGGCGCTCAGCCTCCTCGTACTCGCCAGGTCGAATCTGTCATCGCCAGCCTCTGTCTAACGCCGACCTGGGTGAAACGCCGCAAAGGTTGCACACCAAAGCTCTGCCTCAGGAACGTTGACGCCGTACCGTGCCAGCGGGGACGATGAGTCGCGTGACCCGGTCACGAGGAGGCACGTCATGACGTTTCAGAGCGATTCGTACGACCGACCGCTCGCACGCGCGGCCGAGCACGCGCGAGCCTGGCTGGACTCCGTGGCCGAACGCCCGGTGGGGCCGCGTGCGACGGCGACCGAGTTGCTCGCAGGCTTCGGCGGTCCACTTCCCCTCGAGCCGTCACCGCCGGAGGACGTCGTCGATCTGCTCGCGGCGCTGGCTGAGCCCGGGCTCATGGCAATGCAGTCGAGCCGCTTCTTCGGTTGGGTTATCGGCGGAACGCTCCCTGCTGCCCTCGGTGCGGATTGGCTGGTGAGCGCGTGGGATCAGAACGCCGGCATGCGCTTTGCCACGCCGGCGGTGGTGGCGGCGGAGGAAGCCGCAGCCGCCTGGGTGCTCGACCTGCTCGGGCTCCCCGCGGGCGCCGACGTGGGCTTCGTGACCGGGGCGATGATGGCGAACTTCACCTGCCTGGCCGCCGCGCGTGGCGCGGTGCTCTCCCGGGTTGGTTGGGACGTCGGCCATGACGGAATGACTGGATCGCCACGGATTCACGTGCTCGTCGGCGCCGAGCGGCACGAAACCATCGACCTCGCGCTGCGCTATCTCGGCCTCGGCAGTCCCCAGTCCGTTGCCGTCGACGACCAGGGTCGAATCAGTGTCGAAGCGCTGGCCGAGTCGCTGGAGGCACTCGATCCCGGCGCTCCGGTGATCGTGTGTCTGCAAGCGGGCAACGTGCACTCCGGCGCCTTCGATCCGTTCGAAGCTGCAATCGACGTCGCGCACCGGCACGGTGCATGGGTGCACATCGATGGCGCGTTCGGCCTCTGGGCAGCTGCCGCACCGTCGCTTCGCCACCTCGCGACGGGACTCGCCGGCGCTGACTCGTGGACGACCGACGCGCACAAGACACTCAACGTGCCGTATGACTGCGGAATCGCCATTGTTGCGGACCCGGTTGCGATGCGTTCCACGTTCGGAGCGCATGCCAGCTACCTGATCGCCGACACCTCCGGCCCGGGCGACCCTTTTGAGAAGGTGCCCGAGTACTCGCGGCGGGCGCGTGGCGTGCCGGTATGGGCGGCACTCCGCTCGCTGGGACGTTCTGGGGTTGCCAACCTGGTCGATGGCCTGGCCCGCAACGCTCGGGCGATGGCCGACGGTATCGCCGGCATCAGCGGCGCCAAGGTGATCAACGACGTTGTGTACACACAGGTATGCGTGCGCTTCGGCGACGACGCGCGGACTCGCGCGGTCACCGCGCGACTACTCGCCGACGGAACCGTGTGGATGTCCGGCTCCCGCTGGCGCGGCGAGGATGTGCTGCGCATCTCGGTGAGCAACTGGGCGACCGATGCGACCGAAGTGAATCGTTCTGTGGATGCTGTCCGTCGCGCGGTCGAGGCCACGGGTGGCTGACTGCCCGCGGATAGCACGTCGGCGTTCAGGCTTCAGAGCTCCTTTCTCATCTGCACGGACGTCTCCTGGTAACCGAGGGTCGAGTACAACGCACGAGCAATCGCGTTCTGCCCGAAGACGTTGAGCGCCAACGCGTGGAGGCCGTTGCGTCGCGCCTCCTCCTCAGCGAGCCTCATCGCCGCTCGCCCGTAGCCGCGGCCTCGGAGCGCCTCGTCAATCGCGATGTCATAGATGTAACCGACGCCGGCCTCCGCGCGCGGGTGCCGCAGCGCCAGCCAGAGCCATCCCACGGGTTGCCCATCCACTTCCACCCTGAATATCAATTGACCTGGGGTGGCGAGCCCTTCAGGAAGAAGTTCCGGCCAGTCGCGGCGGGCCTTCTCCCCGGCTGCCTCGCGGCTCATGCTCCCCGATGCAACGATCTCGTCGACGTAGGCGTCGACCGCTGCGGCTGACCACCCCGCGTACTCCTCGGTGCTCGGGCGGCGGAGCCTGGCAGTCATTCGACAATATTGTCGGGTTGGGCGATGCCGTGTGGTGATTGCCCGCCGGTCAGAATCAGGCTGCAGTGAGCGCCCCGAAACGCCCGAAGTCGGACCCAGGTTCCCGCCACAAGCAATCGTGGCTGCGCCCGCGCAGCGTGCAGGCGATTCTCGCGGAGTTGCGTAGGGAGGGACCGGCGTCTCCCCTGCAACTCGCGAACCGGACACGGCTCTCCAAGTCCGCTGTCGACGCTGCCCTGCACACGCTGGAGCGGGCTGGACTGGTCCGCCCGGCAGGAGAGACCGCGCAGGGGCGGAACCCGTCGGCGACGCTCTTCGAACACGACCCCACCGCCGGCTATGTGGTGGGTGTCGACGTGGGTCAGAGTTGGGTGCGCTGCGCGGTCGCGGACCTCGCCGGAGACATCGTCGGCCGTCTCGACATCCGCAACACCTCCCGCACCGTCCCCTCGCTGGTGACCTCGGTGAGCCGCCTCGCCCATCAGGTGGTCGACGGCGCAGGCATCCCGTGGTCTCGGGTGGTGCAGACGGTGGTGGGTAGCCCCGGCGTCTTTGACCCTGGCGACGGCACCCTGCTGCTGGCATCGCGCATCCGGCGCTGGGGCCGCCCCGGGCTCCTCGACGCTCTCCGCGAGGAGCTCGGCGACCGGACCGCGGTGGCCAACGACGCCAACCTGGCTGCCGTCGGCGAGCGCTGGTTCGGCTGTGGGATCGGGGTCGGCACCTTTGTCTATCTGCTGGTGGGAACCGGCGTGGGCATGGGCATCGTCATCGACGGCAAGCTGCACGTGGGCGCTCGCGGCGCCGCCGGAGAGGTCGCCTACCTGCCCTTCGGCGACGAGACCCTGACGTCGTCAAACGGTCAGGGCAGCAGGTGGGGATCCTTCGAGGAGGTGGCCTCCGCACAGGGCGTCATCCAGGACGCGGTCGAGTTGGGCATGTCTCCCCGGCTCTCGGCGCGACGCATCTTCGACGCCGCGCGGCGCGGCGACGGCGCGGCCAGAAGCGCGGTGGATCGCGAGGGCGAACGCCTGGCCGCGGTCATCGCCGCCATCAGCGCCGTGCTCGACCCCGAACTCGTGGTCCTGGGCGGCGGTATCGGCAGCAACCTGGAGCTCCTCCGCGCCCCGCTTGTGCAGCGCCTCCACCAGCTGACCCCATTCCGTCCGCGGATCGTCGCCAGCGAGCTGGGGGATGAGGCGATCCTGCTCGGCGCCGTTGCGTGGGCCCTCGAGGCGGCCCGCGATCACGTCTTCGAGGTGCGCCTCGCTGTCAGCGACTGAGCCTCACGCGGTGGACGCCGCGGCCTCGGCGACGGAAGGTGGCTGGGACTGCCAGGAGCGAACCAGCTGGTCGTGTCCGACAGATCGCAGCGCAGCTGCAGCCGCCCCGAGCAAGCCGGCGTCGTTGCCGAGGGCGGCGACGGTCAGGCGGGGCGGGGGCGCCAGGGCCACCCTTGTGGCCAGTTCCTTCGCCAGCGGATCCAGCAACAGCGGACCGGCGGCGGCCATCCCGCCCCCGAAGATCACGAGCTCGATGTCCAGCACCGCGACCGCCGCGGCCAGCGCCACCGCCAGCGCGGACACCGCATCCGACCAGAGGGCGGTGGCGACTGGGTCGCCCTCGACGACCAGGTCGAGCACGGCCTCGGCCGGGAGCCGGCTGCCCGTAGCGGCGGCATAGCGACGAGAGAGCGCCGAACCTGAGGCCACCATCTCCAGACAGCCGCGCCCGCCGCAGCCACAGAGAGGCCCGTCGGCGTCGAGCTGGAGGTGCCCGATCTCCCCGGCCAGGCCATGCGAGCCCAGCAGCGGCCGGCCATCGCTGACCACCGCGCCTCCAACCCCGGTGCCAAGGACGACCATGAGGAAGTTGTCGGCGTCGCGCCCGGCACCGAGGACGGCCTCAGCCTGGGCGGCCGCTCGAGCGTCCTGGAGCAGGGTCGCGGGGAGCCCCGTCAGCTCCTCGAGATGACGCCCCAGCTCTGTGTTGCGCCAGCGCAGGTTGGCGCTCCCCCGAGCGGTGCCCGAGCTCTCGTCGATGATCCCGGCGGTGGAGACGCCAACCGCCACGGCGGGCGTTCCTCGACGCTGTGCCTCCTCGGCCAGACCCAGGACGAGGGCCGCCACCGCTTCGACGAGCTCGGCCTCGCTCGCGTCAGGCGTGGCCACACGTTCGCCGGCCATCGGCCTGGCGTCGGCGCCGACCAACGCTCCCTTGATCCAGCTGCCGCCGATGTCGATGGCGACGACGAAAGGGCTCCCGTTGCGTGGCGTCGGCGTCTCAGTCACCGAGGCGCTCTCCGCTTCCGGGATCGAAGACGTGCGCGTCGCTCACCGCCACCGACACCCTGACCTGGTCGCCCACGCCGGGAAGCCGCCGGGCGTCGGCTCGTGCCACCAGGCGCAGCGTCGAAGGGCCTTGGGCGGCGTCGAGATGGACCCAGGCGTCGGACCCGGTGTCCTCCACGAGGTGGACACGGCAGCTCAGGCTCGGTGTGCCGTTGGGTGATGTCGCATTCGGGACCACCGCGCCTGCGGCGAGTGTCAGCGAGTCGGGGCGGAGCCCGAGGACGACCTCGGAGAGCCCGGCCTGGCGGGCGGCTGCCGCAGCTGCTCCCGGCAGCGGGATCGGCGTGTCCCCGATGCACGCCGCAGTGCCATCGAAGGGAAGGCGGTCGAGATTCATCGCCGGAGATCCCACGAAGCCGGCGACGAAAACGTTGCGCGGGTGCTCGTAGAGATTGCGCGGCGTGTCGCACTGCTGCAACCTGCCGTCCTTGAGCACAGCGACCCGATGCCCCAGCGTCATGGCTTCCACCTGGTCGTGGGTGACGTAGATCGTGGTCACGCCGAGTCGTTGCTGCAGCCCCGCAATCTCGGCTCGTGTCTGCACGCGCAGCTTGGCGTCGAGGTTGGAGAGCGGCTCGTCCATGAGGAATGCCTGCGGCTGCCGGACAATCGCCCGGCCCCTGGCGACGCGCTGGCGCTGACCTCCGGAGAGCTGTCGCGGCCGTCGATCCAGGTAGGGCTCGAGCTCGAGCAGCCGTGCCGCTTCCAGCACCCGTTGCTGCCGCTCCGGTGCCGGCACCCGCTTCTGCTTGAGCGGGAACGCCATGTTCTCCGCCACCGTCAGGTGGGGATAGAGCGCGTAGCTTTGGAAAACCATGGCAATATCTCGCGCCTTCGGCGCCGCCGATGTCACCACCCGGCCGCCGATCGTGATCTCCCCGCTGTGGACCACCTCCAGACCGGCGAGCATGCGCAGTGCGGTCGACTTGCCGGAGCCCGAAGGACCGACCAGCACCATCAGCTCGCCGTCCTCGATGCGCAGGTCAAGGTCATCGACGGCAGGCGACGCCATACCGGGATAGACGCAGGTGGCGTGCTGATACTCGACGGTTGCCATGCGGCTCAGTCTCCTCGCGCCATCGGCGGCTTCGAGCGGTGGAAACGGCTCATCCCTTCACTGCACCCGCGGTCATCCCCGCCGACAGCCGGCGCTGGATGATCAGGAAGAAGACCATCACCGGGATGGTGAAGAGCACCGAGCCGGCCATCAGCTCTCCCCAGGGAATCGGCCTGCTCGGGTTGATGAACGCCTCCAGCCACACGGGCAGGGTGGCGTCAGCGTTGTTGGTGAGGACGTTGGCGTAGGCGAACTCGTTCCAGGCGAGGATGTAGGCGAAGATCGATGTCGCCACGAGCCCTGGAGCGATGAGCGGAAAGAGCACCTTCCAGAACGCCGCGGTGCGCGAGCAGCCGTCGGTCCACGCGGCTTCCTCGATCTCGGTTGGCACCCCGGCGACGAAGCCACGCAAGGTCCAGATGGTGAAGGGCAACGTCGGTGCGATGTAGGCAATGATCAACGCGGGGATGGTGAAGACGAGCCCTGCCTTGTTGAGCTCGATGAAGATGGGGATGAGCAGCGCCTCGAACGGGACCATCTGAAAGACGAGCAGCAGCACGAGCAGAAACGCGCGGCCGCGGAATCGGAAGCGGGCCACCGCCAGCGACGCGAAGAGCGCCAGCACCATCGAGAATGCGACCACCGTCAGGCTCACCAGGATGCTCACCCAGAGCGCCGACAAGAAGCCATCATGAAATGCGCTCGTGAACTCGGAGAGGGTGAATCGGGTGGGGAAGAACTGGGGCGGGGTGGTCTCCAGGTCGACCTCGTTCTTGAACGCGGAGATGATCATCCAGTACACGGGAAAGAGCCAGACCAGCGCGATGGCGATCGCGGCGATGCTCGCGGCGCGACTGGTGCGGCGGCGGCCGCGACCCCACCTCGTGGCCGTCCGGTTGACCGGGTCGGCGTTGACGCCGACTGGGACGATCGCGCTCACTGACGCCACCTCATGCTGTCGCCGCGCTCTTGACCATCTGGCGCACCGCCACGGCGGTCACGATGAGCAGGATGGCGGCGCTGAGCATCGAGATCGCCGCACCCTTGCCGTACTCCTGACCGGCGAACGACGTTTCGTAGGCCCACAGCCCGAAGAGATTGGTATCGCTGGGGATGCCGCCCTGCTGCTGAAGGAAGTAGATCTGGGTGAAGACTCGGGAGTCCCAGAGGACTGAGAGTGTGGTCAGCAGCAGGAGGATCGGCAACAGCAGCGGCACGGTGATGGCGCGCAGCTGCGACCAGAACCCGGCGCCGTCGACACGGGCAGCTTCGTAGAGATCATCGGGAATCTGCAGCAACCCGGCAAAGAGCGTCAGGGCGACGAAGGGCACGGCTCCCCAGACGACGATCAGGGTGGCGATGCCGAGCAGCGATACCGGATTGCTCCACCAGTCGTGGTACTGGAAGCCGCCCAGATGGATCTGGGTGAGCACCCAGTTGACGACGCCGAAGGCGTAATCAAAGAGCCATTGGAAGATCTCGGTGGCCGTGACCTGAGGGATCGCCCAGACCACCACCAGCGACACCGACAGGAGGATCCGCGGCCACTTCCCGGCCCGGCGCATCAGCAGGGCCAGGGCAAAACCGATGCCCATGGTGAGGCCGACGTTGGCCACCGTGAATAAGACAGTGCGGACCAAAACAGGGAGGAGATCGGTGCTGATCGCCCGCTGGTAGTTCTGGAAGCCCACCCACTGGATCGGTCCGCCGCTCACCAGCTGGAAGGCGTTGAAGTCCTGAAAGGAGATGACCAGAGCGAAGATCAGCGGGAAGCCGATGATGAGCAGGAGCACGAGCATCGACGGGCTCACCAGCGCGTAGGGAACCCAGGTCGCTACCAGGCGCCGGCTGCCTCTCGGCGTGCCCGAGGGAGTCAGGTCGTCGTGCCGCGCCGAACCGCCAAAGCGCCGCCGAGGGGTCGCTCGCAAGGGACCCTCGACGGCGCTCATTTGGCTGAAGATTGTCGGGCTAGATCAGCCGTTCAGGATGGTTGCGACTTGCTGGTCGGCTGCAGCCGTCGCCTGCGCGACGCTCTGCTGGCCGCTCATGATCTCGGCGAGCATGCTCGTGTACACGTTCTGGGACTCGAGCTCGCTCTCCTTGGGCGTATTCGGAACGAACCAGCTCTTGGCCGCGGCCGCGTTGGCCACGGAGAGCACCGGGTCGTTGGCGTCGAGACCAAGCAGCGTCGTGCTGTTGGGGATCACGCCGCCGACGGTTGCCATCTGCGCCTCGAAGTCATTGTTCGACACCAGCTGGAGATAGTCGGTGGCGAGCGCCTGGTTCGGGCTCTTCGAAGCGACACCCAGGTTCGAGCCACCGAGGAAGACCGGCGCCGGCCCGCTCTGTCCCGGGATCACGAAGACGCCGAGGTCGTTGGCCGCCGCAGCATTGTTCGCCTTGGTGAAGTCGCTCTTGACGACGCCGTAGTCCCAGCCGGGCTCGATGATCATCGCTGCCTTTCCGGCCTCGAACACCTTGTCGTCGTTGGTCTCGTCGGCGTCGCCGGGCGCCTTGTCCAGCCCCTGGGTGAAGAGGCTGTGCACCCACGTCAGCGCCTGCTGGTCAGCCGGCGAGGAGAACTCTCCCTGCCACTTTCCGTTGACCTGCTGCGCAATGCCGCCGCCCGCGTCGAAGATCCAGGAGAAGATCCCGTACCAGTACTTCCCGGCCACGTAGATCGGCGAGAAGTGGGACACGCTGGCCTCGGCGGTGTTCAGCGCCTGGGCATCACTGACCAGTTGGGTCGTGGTTGTGGGCGGGGTGGTGATCCCGGCCTTGGCGAACATCGACTTGCGGTAGATGACGATCCGGTCGCCCGCGTAGTAGGGAACGCCGTACAGCTTGCCGTTGTACGTCCCTGCCTCCTTGAGGCTCTCGAGCCAGCTGCTTCGGTTCTGGAACGTGTCACCGCTGAGGTTGGCCAGGCCGCCCGTGGATGCGAAGCCGGCAACGTACGTGTTGCCCATCTCGAGTACGTCCGGCGGTGCGCTGGTGGAGAGCGCGGTATCGGTCTTGGTGACGATGTCAGTCCACTGCTGGAGATCGACGTGCACGGTGACCCCAGGATGGGTCTGCTGGAATTCCTGATTCCACGCGGTGACCAGCGAGGGCGGCGCGCTCCCTGCCATGAGCCACACCTCCAGGGTCTTCGGGCCGGAGGCGGCGGGCGACGGCGAGCTCCCGCACGCAGCCAGTCCCAGGGTGGCTGCCGCCACCGCTGCGGTGGATAGTTGACGACGATTCACCACTGCTCCTCCAGATGACATGCGCCGGCTTTCGACCCTCGTGCGGGCGGTTGGTGGTCTATACCACCAGACACGGGCAGCCTGCCACAGGTCAGGCACCAATGTCAATGGTCCATTGGGGTGAAGGTGAGTCGTCGCATCAGTCAGCGCCTCCGACCAGCGCCTGGGCTTGCCTTCTTCTGTGGAGGCAAGCCACAATGGTCTAGACCAGTAGGGTCTGGAACCGTACGGAAAGAGGTAGCAAGATGCGCCTTGGCGTCTCCTCTGCTCTGGTGGCAGGCAGCATCGTGCCCGGTGACGTGTCCATCGACGATGGACGCGTAACGGGCGTCGGGCTCCTCCCCGCCGGCGCGTCTGGGCTGGCTGCTCCAGGGTTTGTCGACGTCCAGGTGAACGGTTTCGCCGGGGTCGACTTTGTCGCCACTGACGCCGCCGGCTACGCTCGCGCCGGGGCGGCGCTGGCCAGAACCGGGGTCGTCGCCTACCAGCCGACCTTCATCAGCTGCCCCGTCGACGCGTGCCTCGGGGCGATCGCCAGGCTGGGCACGCTCAATGGCGCAGCACCTGGGCCACGAGTGCTGCCGGCGCACCTGGAGGGGCCATTTCTCTCCCCTGTGCAGCACGGCGCCCACAACCCTGAGTACATGCTGCGTGGCGACACCGGCCTGGCTGACGCCCTGTGCGCGGCCGGTCCGGTGGGCTATGTCACCGTGGCGCCGGAGATCGATTGCGGCTTGGAGTTGATCGAACACCTCGGTGCTCGAGGTGTGGTCGTCTCCCTTGGCCACAGCGACGCGGCCGGCGATACCGCCATCGCCGCGTTCGACCGCGGCGCCCGGGCGGTCACGCACATCTTCAACGCGATGCGCAGGTGGGCACCGCGCGATCCCGGACTGCCGGGCGTCGCCCTGTCGCGCGGCGATGTCTTTGTTACCGCCATCGTTGACAACATCCATCTGGCACCCGAGACCGGGCAACTGCTCATCGCCGCGGTGGGCGATCGGCTGGTGCTGATCACCGATGCGATCGAGGCAGCCGGACTCGGTGACGGCATATACCGGCTCGGGGATCGCTCCGTGCACGTCCGCGGCGCGGAGGCTCGACTCGCCGATGGCACCCTGGCCGGCAGCGTGCTCTCC
>Ga0308309_10001134_pt1 | contig 15883 bp, 15 predicted proteins | sample HubBroMetageWFT5_FD_192491 | JGI IMG/M metagenome (GOLD analysis project Ga0308309, IMG submission 192491) | Warmed and freeze-thawed soil microbial communities from the Hubbard Brook experimental Forest, New Hampshire - Hubbard Brook CCASE Soil... | ecosystem: Environmental > Terrestrial >...
CACGACGGCTTATCTGTGCAGTGCTAGCGCTCGGCGCGCTTTCACTGACAACCCGCGCTAACGCGTCCGCAGGCGATTTCTATAACTCCGACCACCAGGCAAGGGTAATCGCCCACCTGCCCCTGTCCGGCGCCGGAGCGACACAAATGTTCTTGCGGAAACAGGGTAGAGACCAATACCTCTACGTGCAGCGACCTTCCCAGCAAGGGTTTACCGTTATTAATGTCACCAAACCAGAACGGCCCAAGGTGGTCAGGCGCGTGCCGCTGGAGACCCGAACCATTATGGGCTCCGGCTTTGTGGTCACGGAAACTCCTGACCTTTCCGCGGCCAGGAAGGCTTCTGGAGCGGCTGGTAATGGGGAGGGCGAGATGGTTCCCGAGTCCATCCACATCGTGGATATAAGCGATTCTGCTCCCTCGCGGACGGTTCAAACCTTTAATGGCGCCAACAGCAGCCTGCAAGACCCGGCGCGCAACTTGATCTACGTGGTAGACGGCGATGGGGTCTGGATCCTTTCAGGCCGGCAAGTGTCGCGCAAGCATAAGTGCAGTTCGTCGGACGCGATCTCATCGAATCCCGGCTGCGATTAGCGCTTCAGACGATTCACCTATTCCCGAGCCTCACAATCAACACGCCTTGGGTTTGGCCAGATCTCTTAATAACAGTTGACGAGGTGCGGGCTTCTTGAAAGAATGCATCGCCCAGATACGGCGAATTAAAGTAACGACGGATTCAAGCCACCACAGCCTGAATCCATGGGCGACTCTAGAGTCTGGGGGGATAGATGCACAAGCTGTCACGGTCCATCATTTCGTTTTGCCTGGTGGTGTTTGCTGCAATCGGGGCCTTCGCTCAGCGCAATAAGGACGGAGTAGTCACCATTAACGGCGGCAGCCGGGCGCTTTTTCTCAAACGGCCTTCACGAATCCTCGCCCCCGATGCTCCATTACCTGCCGGAGTTGTCATCATCTACAGCAACCTGGGTAAGGGCGACCAAGCCTACAACCCCAATGCAGGCGTAGGAATTGTGGGGAAGGACGCGGGTCAACTCTTCCCTCAATGGGTGGGCATTGCATTCACTCCCAAAGCAGATCATCTGGTGCAGGGCATCCAAGTGGCAGCGACCTATGTGAGTGGCAGCAATGAAATGGCCTTGTTGCTGGATGCGGATGACAACGGCATTCCGGGTTCGACATTGCACGCATGGAAGCTGTCCAACCTGCCCGAATTCGGATCCTGCTGCGTTCTTCAGACTGGCAAATACCCAGCGGGAATCCCGGTGAAAGGGGGAACCCAGTACTGGATCGTTCTGCGAACCATGCCCCAGGGCACGGACACATACGGGGTCTGGGACGACAACTTCAAAGAGACGCAAGGCACTTGGGCCAACAATACCGGACAAGGCTGGCATACCAGCTACCAGGTACTCCCAGCGGTTGGAGTTTACGGACAGTAGGCATTACCAGCACCTCCAGGCGGCGGATCGAGGGATGGTCCGTCGCTCGGCGGTTTGCGGCCCGCGGCGGTGAGTGCGGTGTGAGGAGCTCTGTCGGACTCTATGTGGGCGCACTCGCGCGACACAGGTACACTTTGCCGCTCCCGCCCCCCCGGGGATGCAATGCTTGCACGCGCCGAGTCTGGTTCCCGCAGCGCGGCTCATTGTTTCAGGTCAGCGGGCCAGTTGGTGATCAGAGTGAGGGGTTCGGTGATGGATTGCGGCAGAACGGTGTTCATCACGAATTTCTTGCCGTCGGCGGAAACAGTAAACGGTCCGCTGGAACCGGTAACGGTGGTGGCCTTGAACAGGGCGTGGGGTGTGCCCAGTTCCAGGCTGGCACCTTCTGGCTAACGTCCACCGCCATCATCTGCTGGTCGGTCGAAAAGAAGAAAAGTTCCTTGTTGCCCTTCCGCCAGTTTGGTCTCGTTCCTCCGGCGGTCGATACCTGCCAGCGGCCGGCACCGCTGGGGAAAGGCTGGACGTAAACTTATGGTGCGTATACCGGGGGTCTCCAGCAGTTTCTCCTTGCTGCCTGTGCCGTCGGCGTTTTGACGGTAGAGCGAGTCCATATTTCCGCTTGGCCCGTAAGTGAAGACAATGGATTTTCCGTCGGGCCACCAGATAGGCCAACCGCTGTATTGCGGGCCAAAGGTAATACGGGTCCTGGTGTGGCGGGTGAAACGGCAGCGGGACCATTCCTGCCAGAAATGAATCCGATCGCCAGTTTCAGAGTGAAGGTACCCGTTTGTGGTATTAGGCTCTTGCTAAGGCGCCCCTTGGGATGAAAACGTCAGTGGGAAGTTTGAACCGAGTGCTCAATTTCCGCACTTGCTCTATGGTGAGTTTCCGTTGCCCTGCCAAGAACATCGAAACCGCGCTCTCCGAACCAAATTGAGGAATCAGGTCACGTTGCGTGAGATTCTGCTGTTCAATAAGAAACCGCAGAACTGAAGCCGGATCAGCCGCTGGGATAGAGTAATGCTCCTGCTCGTAGCGTTCCACAAGCAAGGTTAGGAGTTCAATTGCATCTCGTTACCGAAAGGTCCCGGTTTACTGATGGGAAGATTAAGAAGCCTTGAAGCGGTTCCGGTTTATGCCCAGCTTCCTCATTTTGGATTCGAGTGTCTGTCGGGGAATACCCAGCTTAACGGCGGCGCCGCTTGGACCCCCAACCACGCCTTCGGATTCCCGGAGAGCGGCTTCGAGGATCTCTCTTTCGTGCTCGACAAGGTCAGCAACCAGCGGAGCAGTCGTCGCAACCAGTTTGGGAGTCACGTGCGTGAGCCAGGTCTCGTCTACAAAGAAAGTCTCCCCTTCAGACAGAATCACCGCCCGCTCGACTACATTTTGCAACTCGCGGACGTTGCCCGGCCAATCGTATGCGTGGAAGAGTTCGATCGTCTTCTTGTCTATGTTTCGAATCTTCTTGCCCAATGTTTTGGCGTAGCGGTCGATCAAGTATCCGACTAACAAGGAAATATCACTAATGCGCTCGCGCAATGCCGGCAATCGAATCGGAAACACGTTGAGGCGGTAAAACAAATCCTGACGAAACTCGCCCTGGGCTACCGCTGAAGTCAAGTCTCGATTCGTCGCCGCTATCACCCGTACATCAACCGAAACCGATTGAGTGCCGCCCACTCGTTCGAATTCACGCTCCTGAAGAACTCGCAGCAATGCGACCTGCGTCTCTGGCGGAAGATCGCCTATTTCATCGAGGAATATCGTTCCACCGTCGGCCGATTCGAAACGGCCCAGCCGACGCTGAGTGGCCCCTGTAAAGGAACCTTTTTCGTGGCCGAACAATTCGGAAGCAATCAGCGACGAGGGAATCGCGGCGCAATTCACTCGAATGAAGGCACGGTTTGAACGCTTGGACCGGTTATGAATTGCGCGAGCAATCAGCTCCTTTCCTGTTCCGGTCTCACCTAAGACCAAGACTGTGGAATCCGTCGGAGCCACCTTGGATACTTGAACCAGCACACGACGTAATGGCTCGGAGGAACCGACGATTTCTTCGAACATGGATGAGCGTACGATGTCTTCGCGCAACGCAACGTTTTCGTTTTGTGTCCTGTCTTCGGCTCGCTTGCGATCGTCGATGTCGGTTCCGGTCGCATACCAGCGCACCAGGCGTCCGTGTTCGTCGCGGAACGGGTTAATACGGATAAGGAACCAGCGATATTGACCGTCCTTTCGCCGCGTTCGTTGCTCGATTTCAAATGGGAGGCCGCGGGCATAGGCCGCCTGGCGCTCCTCCCGCAACCTCTCTATGTCTTCCGGATGAAACATTCGGGCACGAAACTCAGAACTGACCACGTCTTGCATGGTCAGGCCGGTATATTCCAGCACCGCCTGATTCGCGTAGAGCGGATTGCCGCTCGGGTCCAGGACGACAATGGTTTGCGGGATAGCGTCTGTAATCCGGCGAAGCTCCCGCCCGTCTTCAACAAGCTTATTCTCCGCTCTTTTTCGGTCTTCGATGTCGGTATCGCTTCCATACCACCTGACGACCTTGCCTTCAGCGTCGAATTCTGGAAGGACACGTATAAGGAACCATCGGTATTCTCCGTCATATCGCCGGATGCGGGTTTCCAGTTCGCCTGGTTTGGGGTCATTCAGCAAGGCAAGCCATTCACGAATGAGTCGATCCAAGTCGTCGGGGTGAACGACCACCTTCCAACCCCAACCTTTCCCCTGTTCCAGGGTCAGACCTGTGTACTCGTACCAGCGCTTGTTCAGAAATTCCTTGGATCCGTCAGGGAAGCTCGTCCACAAGAAAGACGGAACCGTGTCGATGAGGGTCTGGAGCCGGGCAGCCTCCTGGCTGAGCTTTTCGAGAGCATCGCTTAGTTCGTGGCTTTCCGAATCTTGGGCCAACTCACTCATTTCACTCAGTCCACCGGAGTGTCAGAACCGACGTAAATAATTCTAAATCAAGCTTAGCCGGATGGCTTCATGCTGAATTTTCGGCAAAAGCTGAAATTAGAGCCTGAGTTAAGGTGCTAAACACCAACGACTCAATTGATTACGAGTGGCGCAGGGATTGCCATCTCTTAGGCGTGAATCGTTCGACAGTTGAGCATGACGCTGAAAATTGAGAAGTACGCTGACGAGTACAGCACGACGATCCGACTCATCGGGCGAGTCCAGGCGGAACATCTTGCGGAACTGGAGACGCAGATCAAGGAGAGCGGATCGAAGATCGCGTTGGACTTGGAGGAAGTGAACTTGGTCGACGTTGAGGTTGTTCGGTTCCTCGGGACCTGTGAAGCAGCGGGTGTCACGCTTGTCAACTGTTGCCCCTACATACGCGACTGGATCGGCAAAGAACGCGATTAGAGCAAAGGTCAGGATCTGCGTCCATGACCGCCACCTCAACTAAAAGGAGCGTTTATGTCAGACCAAGTAGTTTTGATTACAGGAGCGCTGACGGGGATTGGTCGCGCCGCCGCAATCATCTTTGCGCAAGAAGGGAAACGAATTGTTGTGTCTGGCCGTCGAGACCAAGAAGGACAAGCGTTGGCTGCCGAGCTTCAAGGGCTCGGAGCAGAGGCCATTTTTGTCCGTACTGATGTCCGCAAGGATGAGGACGTGCGCAACCTCGTGGATCAAACGGTCAGGCGTTTCGGACGTCTGGATATCGCGGTCAACGATGCTGGAACCGAAGGCACACCCGGCCCGGTGACGGAGCAGACTGCAGAAACCTACGCCGCAACCTTCGACACAAACGTCCTGGGCACATTGCTCAGTATGAAGCACGAATTGAGGGTGATGTTGGCACAGGGGAGCGGGAGCATCGTCAATGTCTCGTCGGCCTATGGAAGCGTCGGGGCTGCGGGAGCATCCGTTTATGTTGCCAGCAAACATGCGATAGAAGGACTGACAAAATCCGCTGCACTGGAAGTCGCCGGGACCGGAGTTCGGGTAAACGTAGTCGCTCCGGGCACTACGGACACCGGTATGCTCACGCGCTTTACCAGCACAGATAAAAATAAAGCGGCGCTCGTCTCGACGGTACCGTTCAAACGCATGGCAACGTCGGAGGAGATCGCTCACGTGATCGCCTTTGTAGCCTCGGAAGATGCGTCGTACATGACAGGTTCTTCCATCCCAGTCGATGGAGGCATGATCGCTGGCTAAATCTTCCTTGAACGGCTCCTCGCTGCACAAGACAAGTCGTGTTTCTCAACGGCGAGCCGTGAAAAGGCTGGGATGACGCTAGCAAACGTGTTTGTTTTTGGATTGTCAGGGTATATGGAATGACTACACTTCAAGGCAAAACCGCCCTGGTGACAGGCGCATCACGCGGAATCGGACGGGCCACTGCATCCGCGCTCGCTGACGTCGGTGCACACGTCCTTGTGCACTACGGTCGTTCCGCGCAGGATGCGGAATCTCTCGTAGCAGGCATCCTTTCAAAGGGTGGACGCGCGAACGCAATCAGGGCCGACTTGGGAACCCCGGAAGGGGCAACGCTGCTGGCGAAGGAAGTTCATACGATCGTCGGCGAGCGATTGGATGTGCTCGTGCTCAACGCCGGAATCAGCAAGGCGGCACGCCTCGCGGATTATATGGTGGAGGACTTTGACGGCCTCTTTGCGACAAATGTGCGCGGTCCGTTCTTCCTGGTACAGCAACTGCTGCCGATTCTAAGTGACGGCTCGAACATCATCGTGATTTCTTCAATCGGGGCCCACGCTGTCGTTGGAAAGCCCGGTTTGGACAACCCTTCGCTCCTTGCCTACGCCTCGACCAAGGGAGCACTCGAGACTCTGGTCAAGAACTGGGCGGCCATTCTTGGACCGCAAGGTATTCGTGTAAATGCAGTCGCACCCGGTGTGATCGATACCGATATGTCGAACTTCACAAAGACTGAGGCAGGCCGGGACGCCGCGCTAGGGATGCAGGCATTGAAACGGATCGGCAAGCCGGAGGACGTGGCAGATGTAGTCGCGTTCTTGGCTTCGGACAAGGCGCGCTGGATCACCGGTGCCAGCGTCCCCGTCGATGGCGGGTCGAAGCTGTAAGCACCTGACGCCTTGCTGGCGTCAGCTGCAATCGCTCGGATGAATGAGGAGGGTCGGCAGATGGCAAAAACAAAAATGGCAAGTGGGACGATCGAATCCCAAAATAAAGCGCTCGTTCTAGAAGCCTTCGACACACTGTTCAACAAGCGTGATTACGCGGCGGCAGAGCGCTTCTGGTCGCCGAACTACATTCAGCACAGCGCACACATACCGCCAGGCCGCGAAGGACTGTTCAATCTCGTCCGCTCAGTGCCGGAAACGATGCACTATGAGAACCAGCTCATCGTTGCAGAAGGTGATTACGTCATAGCGCACGGCCGCTTCACGGGGATGGGCAGGCCCGCCGCATGGATCGCGGCCGACGTTATCCGGTTCGAAGATGGTGTTCTTAAAGAGCATTGGGACGTTCTGCAGGACGAGGTGAGCAAAGCCGAATCTGTCAGCGGCCTTCCCATGTTTGGCGACACATTCCCTAGGTGACGGCCGAAAACAACGCGAATCGTCCTGAGGGCTTTGGACACCCTTTTTAGCAGATCAAGGAGGCACTACCTATGATTTCACCCGTTGCTTTGAACGCCATGTACGTGATTTTGGGAGCGAGCGGGAACACCGGCTCGATCATCGCCGATTCCTTGCTATCGAAGGGGAAGAAGGTGCGCGTCGTGGGGCGCGATGCGGAGCGATTGCAGCGCTTTGTGCGCCAAGGCGCGGAAGCGTTCACGGCCGACATGAGCGACGCGGCTGCGCTCACCAAAGCCTTCACCGGCGCGCGTGCGGCATACTTGTTGTTACCGCCGATTACCTCCCGGGAAGACCAGGAGCGAGAGAGCGATGCGATCGCGAAAGCGGTTAGGGAGTCTGGCCTGCGTTACGCGGTGTACTTGAGCAGCTACGGTGCTCAGGTCCCGGAAGGCACCGGGCCAGTCACGGGGCTGTATTCGGCGGAGCAAAAACTCAACGCTATCGGCGGTTTGAACGTTCTGCACCTGCGCGCCGCGTATTTCATGGAGAACAATCTGGCGGCGATCAGCATGATTCAGGAGATGGGAATCTTCGGACATGCACTGCTACCCGACCTGAAGCTACCCATGACCGCGACGCGCGATGCCGGCAACTATGCCGCGCAACGCCTCCTGGACCTGGATTTTTCCGGCAAACAAACCCGCGAACTGCTTGGCGAGCGCGACCTGTCAATGGCGGAAGCCACCGCAATCATTGCGCGCGGCATTGGCAAACCGGATCTGCGTTACGTGCAGTTTCCTTACGACCAGGTGGAGCAGGTTTTAGAGCAGATGGGCATGCCGCCGAAGAAAGCCGCGGTGTACATCGAGATGTTCAAGGCGATCAACGCAGGTGTCCTTGCTGCGCAGGAGCCGCGTTCGCGGGAGAACACTACACCGACTTCGTTTGAAGAATTTGTGCGGGATGTTTTTGCGCCTGCATATCACCGGAAGGCTCGCGTCGCGTAGACCCAGCGTCCAGGGGCGCAAGTTGCTTGTCGTTCAGCCAGAGTGAAATACGAATGAGAGGGGGAATAAAAATGAACGGCACATACAAAGCAGCAGAAGTGTCAACACCGGGCGTACTCCGTGTTGTCGAGCGGCCGATTTCGAAGCCGGCGGCTGGTCAAGTTCGTCTACGCGTCGAAGCATGTGGCGTTTGTCATTCCGATCTAGCAACAGTCCAGGGAGATTATCCAGGCCTGAAATTGCCACGAGTGCCTGGGCATGAGGTCGTGGGTCGAATCGACGAGATCGGTCCGAATGTTTCTAAGTGGAAGATCGGGCAGCGTGTAGGTGTCGGCTTTCTGGGCGGGCAGGACAGCGAATGTGAGCCCTGCCTGCGCGGAGACTTTGCGAACTGCTTGAACCCCGTCATATCTGGAATCACAACCGACGGAGGTTATGCAGAGGTGATGATTGCCGAAGCACGAGCGCTCGCTAGCATCCCCGATGAGCTCACGTCTGCGGAAGCCGCCCCTTTGCTCTGCGCCGGAGTAACGACCTTCAACGCCTTGCGTAACGCCGGCTTGCGCGCGGGCGATCTGGTTGGCATTCAGGGAATCGGCGGACTCGGACATTTGGGAGTTCAGTTTGCCCGGCGCATGGGGTTCCGCACCGTGGCCATCAATAACGGACCGGAAAAAGCCAAGCTGGCCAAGGAGTTGGGCGCGCATTCCTATGTAGATACTGCAGCAGAAGATGTCGCAGCTGCCTTACAGAGGATGGGCGGGGCCAAAGCGATCCTAGCGACCGCTCCAAGCGGCAAAGCGATTGCCGCACTGGTCCCCGGCCTCGCGGTTCGCGGCAAGTTGATCGTGGTTGGAGTCGCACCCGACGCCATCGAGGTCTCCTCCCCGTCCCTGGTGTTCGGCGGGCGCTCAATTTATGGCAGCTTGACGGGCAGCGCCATCGACACCCAGGACACGCTGGCCTTCAGCGTCCTGCAGGATGTGCGGCCCATGATCGAAACGCTTCCGCTTGAGAAGGCACCCGAGGCTTACGCTCGCATGATGGATGGAAAGGCGCGTTTTCGCATGGTGTTGGTCAACGGCAAGAATTAGGTCCAGGTAACCCGGAAGGAAAACTGTGAACCAATTTCGATCAATCTTTGACAAACATCTTTTTCACCGGGAGCCACACGATGACTAGGTCTCGAGCAGCGTGCCGAGTACCTCGGGCCAGCGAGTTTCGAAGTCGCTGTCTCGTTGGAGTCCGCGTTGCAACACATTCTGGATTCGCCGCTGGGCTTCAGGCCACGTCAGTGCGGTCTCAAAAGAAGTGATGGCGTCGAGGAGCCGGTCGGCGGACGGCAACGAGACCTGGTTGACGAGATTCTTCGCGGCGGCTATGGCACGCCGGTCGAATGAGGCGATCCGGCGCGCGAGCGCGTCGACGAAGCCGTCCAGTTCGGCGTCTGGAAGTGCCCGGTTGACGTATCCGTATCGTTCGGCGGTGTCGCCGTCGAAATCGTTCGCGCCGAGAACGATTTCGAGCGCCCGACCCCGACCGACCAGATGCGGAAGGCGTTCCGCACCGCCGCCGCCGGGATGCAGACCTACCCCGACTTCGGGCTGGCCCAGTCGTGTCTTCTCGCGCGACGCGAAGCGCATGTCGCAGGCGAGGACGAACTCGCTGCTCACGCCCCGGACACAGCCTCGGATCTTCGCGATGCTGACCACCGGGGACTTGGTGAGACGCACGAACGTATCCATCAGGATCGGGAGGCCCGAAGCCCCGACAGCAGTCATGATGTTCCCTATCTTGCCGGTCAAATCAAAGTGGGCAAGGTAAAACTCGGGGTTCGCGCTTTCGAATACGACGACCCGCAGGCTCGGGCTGGCGTCCATTCGCGCGAGCAGATCCTGTAGGGCTTCGAATATGCCGGCGTCTACGATGTTGAAAGGCGGGTAATCGAACACAACCCTCCAGTACGCGGGCGTTTCCTCGCTGACGCGCACAGGCGCTGCTGATTCAGTCATAATTAATGCTCCTAATCCCGACTTCGACAGAGCGGCGTGAAAGGCAGTGAGATTTTTGGCTGTCATTCATGACGGTCTCCCTTCTCGAACAAATCTCGCCCTGCGAGAGGGCCACCTGCTTGCTGGACTAGTCCTCCATCGCGAAGGTTTCCAAGATCAATGACTGAATAGCCAAAACCTTCGAGCAAGGTCTGAACTCGCTTTTTCGCGTCGCCATCATCTGCCGAAATAAATGCGACTCGTCTTGCCCCGTTGACGACCGGGTCCGCCTCGAAGTTAGGAACGATCATGTTGTTCAGCGCCTTAACCACTCGCGCCCCAGGGGCAAGCGCCACAACAAGTTGGCTAGTGGATAGGTTTCCCACATTTGCTGGCGTGAAATTTCTGGCCTTCCCGTGAAAAGGATTGGTCCCGTCGATCAGAATCTGATCTTTCCATTTGGGAAGACTTGCAAGTGTCTGGGGCACGTTGTCCCAGGGCACAGCAAGAAGCACCATTTCGCAAGCGGCCGCCTCTTCTTTGGTGACAGCCATCGCTCCTGGACCAAGTTGATTGACGATCTCTCGGAGGCTCTCGGGACCTCGGTCATTGCTAAGCTTTACCTTGTGGCCGGTCTTCAAGGCCCGTTTTGCAAACGCTTGTGCGAAGTCTCCTGCTCCAATGGTTCCAATTTCCATAATCTGCCCTGCCTAAAATGGGACTTTTGAGGAAAGCTGGCTGCCGAAAAGCCGCCCGCGACGCGGGAAAGAAAACGAACGCCGAGAAGTGCAAAGTAAGCCGGTCACTGACGTTCGTATCTCATTGTCCAAACACCGCGATCACTTCGATGATATTCATTTCCTTCCCAGGGTGAGCCGCAAATGTGCAAGTGCGCATATGGAGTTCCGGCGAACATGACCATGGTTCCCGCGTCCCGCATGACAGTCGAAAGACCTGCCGCTTTCGCGTCAAAGGGCCAGAGAACCATCCAGTGCGGACCGATTGGGATGGGCGGACTCGTCGTGTCGAACGGATCTGTAAAGCTCCTCTGCGTTGCACCGTTCAGCATGTAAATCAGGCCCGGGGAGGTATTCGTGGGCTTCGGCTTTCGGGCAAGAACATCCTTGAACCAGATCATACCCATCGAATCGAGAGCCATGTCAGGCCGTCCCACAACATTTTGATCGCCAGGGATGCACACCCACTCGTTCGTGCCCTGACGAATAACTGTCAGGTTCCCTTGATGATCGATTTCCGCGACGGTCGCCTCAGCCGTTACGGACGATGGACCGGCCAACATCGCACGGCGGATTTTTTCCTTATTGATTTCTTCGGTCATATGGTCTCCATCAACTGATGCAAGGCCGTCGTTAGCCTGGCCAATCGCTCCCGGGCCCTCTTCGCTCCGCGCCAATTGATCGTGAACATTCAATGACGTGAGCCCCGCGCCAGAGACGGCGGCGATACCGATGAACTTTCGGCGTGTCAAAGGTTCCATTCCCGAACGCCCCTTTTCCCCTGGTAGTCGAACCATTTGGCCGACTGTGTGATTCACTCTGTGTCTAGCGTCGAGCTCCAGAAAACCAGGCCAGGCAGGCCATTGCTCCGCGACCGATAAGCATGCCTGGCCCTTCCGATCTCAGGCCGCTGTGGACCGTGCCTGAACTGATGTTGCGGCGTCCCGGATGACAGCGAGGACGCGTTCGGGTTGGGAGAGCATCGGCACATGGCTGCTGTCGAGCTCGTAGACGGTTGCGCCCATGCGCTTGGCCATAGCGCGCTCCAGATCGGGATGAACCGTGCGATCTTTTTTGCCGACGATGTACCAGCTGGGCTTTGATTTCCAGGCGGTTCCTCCGGCTTTTGCCTCGAACAGATCGGGTTTCGGAACACCCTGCGTCGCCAAAACAAGCTTTTTCTCGTGCTCGGGTAAATCGCCGGCGAAATCATCGATGCCGTCCGGAAGCAACCAGATGCGTCCGTCCTTGACGTCGATGTGGGAGAAAACCGCTGTCGTCGGGAAATTGGACTGCTGCGTCTGCGAACTCTCGTCCGCGTCTGGGGCAAGCGCACAGATGTAAACCAAGCCGACAACGCGATCGTCGGTTCCGGCGCCGGTGATGACGGTTCCGCCATAGGAGTGGCCGACAAGGATAACCGGGCTGCTGACCCGGCCGATCGTTGCTTTTGTTAAGGCGACGTCCTCTGCCGTTGAGTTGAGGCCGTACTGCGCCGCAATACACTCGTACCCCTCGGCCTGCAGGGGAACGATTAACTTGCTAAAGCACGAGCCGTCCGCCCAGAGCCCGTGGCAAAAGACGATGCTGGGTTTAGTTTGCGTAGGTTTCATTTGTTTTATTCTCCTTTGATTGAAAAATTAGTGATTGGCTGGTGCGGAGGTCGCGGCCTCTTCGATGAGCTTGGCGGTTTCCTTCGGGTGAGACATGTAGGCCACATGGCTGGCATTCACTTCGACCGTCTTGGCCTTGGCGCGCTTCGCCATCATGCGCTCCTGGTCAGGATTGATTGAGCGGTCTGCGGTGGCCACCATGTACCAGGTGGGCTTGGTCTTCCAGGCGGGCGACGTAACCTTGTGGGTGAACGAGTCGGTGGAGATCGGCACTTGCGATACCGCCATGTAGTGGGACTCGGCGGGGGGAATATCCGCTGCGAAGTCAGCCGCGAAATGGTCCTGTTCTATCCACCAGTTCCCATTGCTATCCGGCTTGAATGCCTTGGAGGCCTGCGGGAGGGCCTGTTCGATCGACGCACAGCTGTCACCTTCATCGAGTGCAAATGCGGCGATGTAGACCAGTGCTGCAACGTTTGCATCATTGCCGGCCTCGCTGATGATGGACCCGCCGTAGCTGTGGCCGACCAAGACGACCGGCCCGCCCATGGCGTCGATGGCGGCCTTCGTGTACTTTTGGTCATCTGCGTACGAGGTCTCGGGGGGCTGCGCGACCGATACCGTGTAGCCATCTTTCTCAAGGATCTTTGCGACGGCGTCCCAGCCGGAGCCATCGGCGAAGGCACCGTGGACCAGCACCACGTTCTTGATGCCAGTCGGCGCAGGACCAGCCGCGGCGGCGTTCAGAGTCGCACCCATCAGCATAGAAATCAGTGCAGCAACGGCATAAAGCTTCGTCATGACGTTTCTCCAGTTAGGTTTCATTTTGTTCTCCTTTTCTCCCTTTCACGCACATCGGCTTCTATAAAGCGAACGGCTATTCGTGCTTCATTGAGGCGAGTCGCGCCTGTTACGGCTCTGGGTGCGCTTTCGATTACCTCGCTCCTGCAGCATCCATTCCCTGATGTAAGGCGAACAGTGCAGGATCGAGACGCCAGCCGACTCACACGCGTTGAGAAAACGAACACCTTCTAGATCGATGAGATCCAATTCCTCTAAATCCAAAACGACTGGCGATTCGCATCGCTCGATTTCGGTTTTGACCGTATCCAGGTGCTCAACTCGAAGTTCGCCGCTGAGCCGAATCCCCCTTTGGACCCGTTCAATCCGCAGCGTCATTTTCTACTGGCTCCGGAAGACAGTGACGACAGTGCAAGTCGCAGACCATTGCAAATGCCTGTTGCAGTTGGATTTAGACTGGCACATCGTCCTGATTCTTAAGGAATTCCTTTTTGATCAGGAAAAGACGGCCGGGCTTATAATCGCCGGATGGCTTCTGTGACACGCCCGCGATCCCAAGAGGCGCTCAGCAGAGCGCTGGACGAACTAAAGAACTCGGAAAGAAAACTTCGGCAGGTGATCGACACGATCCCCACGCTGGCTTGGTCCATCCTGCCAGATGGTTCGAACGAGTTCCTCAACAAGCGTTGGCACGAGTACACCGGGCTTTCGCCTGAAGAGTCCCATGGTTCAGGTTGGCAGACTGCGATCCACCCAGAGGATCGAGCCCCGTTGCTGGAGAAATGGCAGGGGCTTTTGTCATCCGGTGACCCAGGCGAAATGGAGGCGCGTCTCCGCCGCCATGACGGAGTGTTTCGCTGGTTTCTCATGCGGGTTGAGCCATTGCGGGACGAGACTGGCAAGATTGTCAAGTGGTACGGAACATGCACTGATATAGAAACCCTAAAGGAAACGGAAGCGAAGCTCCGAGAAGATGAACGCGAACTCCGTCGTATCACCGACGTAATACCGCAGGCGATTGTCGTGCAGGATCCATCAGGCGTCCCCATCTACGCCAACCAAACGACGCTCGATTACACGGGTCTGAAAGCCGAAGATGTGATTGCCCCGCTTTTTCGGGAACGAATCTTCCACCCCGACGACCTCGAAAGATTACGCGAGGTGCGCAAGGCTGCTCTCGCTCACGGGGTTCCTTTCGAAATTGAACAGCGAGCTCGTCGGAAAGATGGCCAATATCGCTGGTTTCTTATTCGTTACAACCCTTTCCAAAATGATCAGGGGCAAGTGACTCGCTGGTACGCAACGGGAACCGATATCGATGACCGCGTCCGAGCGGAGGAGAGAACCCGCAATGAGAACCTGGCGTTGCGAGAACAAATCGATCGTGACTCGATGTTCGAGGACATCGTCGGCTCTTCGGAAGCGCTACGGAAAGTGTTACGCCAAATCGCGAAGCTAGCTTCTTCGGATTCGACAGTGTTGATTCTTGGCGAAACCGGTACCGGAAAGGAGTTGATAGCTCGCAGCATCCACAAGCGATCCAATCGCGGGGATCGGGCATTCATCGGCGTGAATTGCGCCGCAATCCCGCAATCGCTGATTGCGTCCGAGCTTTTCGGTCACGAGAAAGGCGCCTTCACCGGTGCAACCCAACGTCGCCTCGGACGGTTCGAGTCGGCAAGCGGCGGGACAATTTTTCTGGACGAAGTTGGCGACTTGCCTCCCGGGATTCAAGTCGCATTGTTACGGGTGCTGCAGGAGCGTGAAATCGAACGCGTGGGCAGTAATAAGGCCATTCCCATCGACGTCAGGATAATCGCAGCTACTCATCGTGATTTGAATGCGCTCGTAGCCGACGGCAAATTTCGCGAAGATCTTTTATATAGACTGAATGTAGTTCCTATCGATGTGCCGTCGTTGCGCGAACGCGTAGCTGACATTCCCCTGCTGGTGGAGTATTTCATCGACCGTTTCGGCAAGAAAGCTGGAAAGAAATTCAGAACGATCGATAAGAAAAGTCTTAGATTATTACAAGCGTACGACTGGCCTGGGAATATTCGTGAACTACAAAACGTAATTGAGCGCGCGGTCATCCTGTGCGAGGGCGAAACCTTTTCGGTCGACGAGACCTGGGTTCGGCGGGAACTCCCAGTTGCTCGTAGCCGACCGAGTACGCTTGGTGGTGTCATCGCGCGGCAGGAGAAGGAAATGATTGAAGCCGCACTCGCCGAGTCTTACGGACGGGTCTCGGGACCGTCGGGCGCAGCCACGAAATTAGGGCTGCCCGCGCGAACGCTCGATTCTAAGATCAAGCGTTTCAAAATCAACATATATCGGTTCAAAGTGCAACGCGCTAGCTGAGTCAGTTCCGGCGCTTTGCCGTGAAACGTCCTGTGAAGCCGCCCTGCCTAACCCGACCATAATCGATGCCAAGGCGAGATCAGTTCCTGCAAGCCGACTCCCCGGGGCTTATCCGGAAAACCATAATTTCGGCAGATCAACGCCGCCCTAAGCCACTGCAAATGAAAGGGTTTGAGTTTGGACCTTCGGTTGCACTGCGTCTCGGCAGCAGTAGAGTCGGCAGCCAAGCGATTCCGGCCTTCAATATCTCCTGGGAGTGCTCGGGGGCGGTGGAAACCTACAGGGCAATACTCCGCGCCAAGCAAGCTAAGCATCGAGCCTTGAGCAGTTGCGGACACATCTTCGGCAGGAAGGAAACGAAAAGGGGCATGATGCGATTT
>Ga0308309_10001135_pt1 | contig 15881 bp, 11 predicted proteins | sample HubBroMetageWFT5_FD_192491 | JGI IMG/M metagenome (GOLD analysis project Ga0308309, IMG submission 192491) | Warmed and freeze-thawed soil microbial communities from the Hubbard Brook experimental Forest, New Hampshire - Hubbard Brook CCASE Soil... | ecosystem: Environmental > Terrestrial >...
GTGTCGACAGAGGGTGGATTCTCGCGGGCCGCCCGCTTGTACTGATCGGCGAGCGCGTTGGAAGCGATACGGAAAAGCCAGGCAGCGAAAGGAGCGCCGCGCCATTCGTACTTGGGAAGATTGGCGAGAGCTTTGTGAAACACTTCTGAGGTCAAGTCTTCGGCGGTGGCGCGGTCGTGGATCCGCCGGGCAAGAAAATAGTAGACGCGCTCGAAATAGAGTTCATAGAGCGCATCGAATTTCGCGGGATCGCTTTGAGCAGCCTGCACGAGCAGGCGCTCGTTCGCGCCTGGCGGCGCGGGTTCCTGTGCCGGACGTCGGACCGCCATCATGGCTCTGGATATAGTAACTGCCGAGGGGTCCAAAAGGTTACGGAGGTGAGTTTTGCCGTGAGGCAAGCGCAAGGGCGGGCATCTTTCGGGATCACTTCCCGGCTGGTCTTGCCGGCTTTGCCCGCATCTTGCCTCTCGTCTCGCTTGGGTATAGGCTTCTTCCCCGGCGGCACGTTAGCGCACCTACAGGGCTGGAGGGGTTCCGCCCTGCCTTCCTTTCATTAGCGCGAACGGGCTTCCTAAGCCGCCAACCGGCGGCGAACGAGATCAATCATCTCGCGGCGGCTGGAACAACTTTGTTGTGATGGGTTGTGACTGGCAGCGCCGCGACGATTCCGATAGGGAGGACTCCATGGCTACGGCAACGACGGCGATTGAACCAAGCGTGAAAATCAGTGCGAACAAGCTGCTGATCAACGGAAAGTGGGTCAACAGCGCTTCAGGCAAGACATTTTCGACGATAAACCCGGCAACGGGCGAAGTAATTACGCAGGTGGCAGAAGCGGATGCGGCCGACGTCGACAAGGCGGTGGCGGCGGCGCGGGCGGCGTTCGAAACGGGGGCGTGGCGCAGGAAGATGACCGCTTCGCAGCGCGGCGCGATGATCAACCGGCTGGCGGATTTGGTGGAAAAGCACGCCGACGAACTGGCGCAGCTCGAAGCGCTGGACAATGGCAAGCCGTATCACGTGGCAAGGGCGGCGGATCTGCCGCTAACGGTGGCGTGTTACCGGTATTACGCAGGATGGGCGGATAAGATTCAGGGAAAGACCATTCCCGTGAACGGAAATTATTTCTGCTATACAAAGCATGAGCCGGTGGGAGTCGTTGGACAGATTATTCCGTGGAACTTTCCTTTGTTGATGCAGGCGTGGAAGTTGGGGCCGGCGCTTGCAACTGGTTGCACGGTGGTGCTGAAGCCTGCGGAACAGACGCCGCTCTCGGCGCTGCGCGTGGGCGAACTGATCCTTGAGGCGGGATTTCCTGAAGGAGTTGTGAACATTTTGCCAGGATATGGGCCGACGGCGGGCGCGGCGCTTGCGCGGCACATGGATGTAGATAAAGTGGCGTTCACCGGGTCGACGGAAGTGGGCCACTTAATCATGCGTGCAGCGGCGGATACGAATTTGAAGCGGGTAACGCTGGAGCTCGGCGGTAAGAGCCCGAACATCGTGTTTGCGGACGCGGACATGGACGAAGCGATTGAAGGAGCGCACTTTGCGCTGTTTTTCAATCAGGGGCAGTGCTGCTGCGCCGGCTCGCGGTTGTTCGTCGAGGAGAAGGCATACGACGAGTTCGTGGAGAGAAGCGTGGCGCGAGCCAAGAAGCGGACCGTCGGCAACCCGTTTGACGCGAAGACCGAGCAGGGGCCGCAAGTGGACCAGGACCAGTTCAACAAAGTGATGGGTTACATCGACAAGGGCAAGAAAGAAAACGCCAAGATGCTGACGGGCGGCGGGCGCGTCGGAGATAGGGGATACTTCATCGAGCCGACGGTGTTTGCCGATGTAACCGACAACATGACCATCGCGCAGGAAGAGATCTTCGGGCCCGTCATGTCGATCCTGAAGTTCAAGACGATCGAGGAAGTTTCGGCGCGAGCAAATAAGAGCGCGTATGGGTTGGCGGCGGCGGTGTGGACCAAGGACATCAGCAAAGCACACGCTATCGCGGACAACGTGCGTGCGGGAACGGTGTGGGTCAATTGTTACGATGTGTTCGACGCAGGAGCGCCGTTCGGAGGATTCAAGCAGTCGGGAATCGGGCGCGAACTCGGCGAATACTCGTTGTCGAATTATACCGAGATTAAGACCGTTACCGTAAAGCTCTAGCGAGACGCGGTAACTTCAAATCAGGGGCACTGCGTGGCGCGACCCGGGCGACAGACGGGCACGGCATGCCGTGCCCCTACTTTTTGCTGCGGGTGGCGTAGAATCGCGGGATGGCGGTTACGCTTCGGTCCTACGAACCGCACGACTTCGCTGCTTTGCACCGGCTGGATCAATCCTGCTTCCCTGCCGGGATTTCCTATTCGAAAACTACGCTGCACTACTTTTTGACGATTTCTAGTGCGGACTGCATCGTTGCTGCAGACGGGAAGCAAATCGCGGGTTTTATCCTGACGGAGGAGAACCCTCCGCTCGCGCACATTATTACCCTGGATGTCGCTGAAGCGCATCGCCGGCATGGGGTTGGTTCGGCACTGCTGGCGGAGAGCGAGCGGAACCTGGGGCTGCGCGGCGTAAAGTCCATTCTGTTGGAAACGGCAATCGAAAATGAGACTGCTGTTGCGTTCTGGAAGAGGCACGGCTATCGTATCGAAGCCATGTTGAAGCGCTACTATCTGGGCCGGCTGGACGCTTACGAGATGCGGAAACGCTTTCTTCCGCCACCGACCACCACGCCATAGCGCGCACCTTTCACCCTGGAGACAGAATTGAACGACTACCTACTCTCCGTGTTACTCGGGATCGTCGAAGGACTGACCGAGTTTTTGCCAGTGAGCTCTACAGCGCATTTACGTCTTAGCGAGGCCCTGCTGCACATCGATCTTGCCAGCGGCTATTGGAAGATGTACTCGATCGTGATTCAACTTGGCGCAATCGCGTGCTTGCCGGTTTACTTCTGGCGTCGCATCGGGGCGTTTCTTTCGACTTTTCCGAAAGGAGAGCGCGGCGACCGAACGGCTCTAACTCATCCTCTTGGCCTTACTGCGATTGCTTTCGTGATTACTGCGATTCCCTCGTATTTACTGACCAAAACGATCGGTAAGCACTTGGAGAACCTGGCCATCATTGGCTGGTCCTTGTTGATCGGCGGAATATTGATGTGGATCGTCGACGCGATGAACGCCAAGTCCGAAGCGGCGGGTCCCGGCGGGGTGGGTGGACGCATTCATACTTGGAAGATGGAAGACATGAGCCTGGGGCAGGCAGCGTGGATCGGCTTCTGCCAGATTTTTTCGGGAGTCTTCCCCGGAACGTCGCGCTCGATGTCGACCATTGCAGGCGGACAGATTGCGGGGATGTCGCGGGCCTCGGCGCTCGAGTTTTCGTTCTTTCTTTCGATACCGACGATGGCCGCGGCAACCTTATATACGCTGTACAAGTCGGTACTGGGGAAGGGCGAAAATCCGATCGGCGTTTCGCAAATGTCTCCGCACCAGTGGGTAGTGCTGGGGATCGGTTTCGCGGTTTCGTTTATCGTGGCGTACGGCTCCGTTGCATGGTTCCTGGCGTGGGTGCGGAAGCACGGGTTTGTGCCCTTCGCGATCTATCGGATTTTGGTGGGCGCGGCTGTTTTGATCTGGACGTCGAAACTGGGCGGGTGAGCAGTTCTGGGAACACTGGCGAAGAAACAGATTGCGGCTTGTGACGGATTTTTTGCTATATTGAGAGCGGGTTTTGTTGTTCCTCCAGGCGGGCGCGCGATAGCGCCAACGTGCCCGCCGCACCACTCAGCCTTCCCCAAAAAGCTGAGGAGAATTCCGTGCGTTTGCTAACTCCGACCGAAAATAAACGGCTCAATGAGCTGGTTGGCTTTTTGTGTATAACTCTGGCGGTATTGATGGCGCTAGCGCTCATCTCGTATTCGCCCCACGATGCGGCGTTTAACGTTGCCGCTGCAGCTCCCGATGGCGGGCCTGCGCGGAATTGGATTGGCCCGGTCGGCGCGTATAGCTCCGACGCACTATTCCAAATCTTTGGATTTGCAGCATTCCTCCTGCCAGTAGCGCTTGGAGTGTTGGGCTGGAGATGGTGCCGGAGCCGGGCGATCGATTCACAAGCTGCGACGCTGGCTGGCTATGCCCTGTTGCTGCTATCACTCCCTTCCCTGCTGTCTCTTTGGCACTTTCCTCAACTGCGCGGCGCGATCCCAGCCGGGGGAATGCTGGGTTCACTCCTTTCGAACAGCCTCCTGACGGGATTTAATTTCTGGGGCGCGACGGTGGTGGCGGTGGCGTTGTTTTTTACCTCTTTGTTCATGACGACGCGCTTTTCTTTCGCAGGCACACACGCCTGGGCCAGAAGCTCAAGAGGGCCGATTGGGGCCGTCGAAAAACTGGGCATTTTGCAGAAAGCGGCGGCGCGCTGGCATTCCTGGAGAGAAGAGCGAGAGCAGGAGCGCATGCGGCGGCGGGTCGAGGAAACGCGCATTTCTGGCCGAAAGCCCGTCACGCCGCAATCCTTTGGCAATTCTCCTTTATTGAACGAGCCGGCAAAGTCCATTCAACTGGCGGATGAGAGCGACGTTTTTGAGGAGGAGAAAGAGGAAGGGACACAAAAGGGAAAGTTATCCTGGCGGAAAGAGCCTATTGTCTTTGTTGGCCCGGAAAAAAATGAAAAGATAGTCGCGAAGAAAACGGGCGAGCCTAAGATTGCGAAGGGTAATCCTAATTACAAACTACCTTCTCCTTCGCTGCTGCGAGAGGGCGAACGAAGCCAGAAGCTTGACGAGGACGAATTAAAGGACCGCGCGCGGGCCATCGAGGCCAAGTGCCTTGAGTTCGATATTCAAGGGCGCGTAACGCAGATCAATCCAGGGCCAGTTGTAACCACGTTTGAGTTCAAGCCCGAAGCGGGGATCAAATACAGCCGGATTATTGGGTTGACGGAAGATTTGTGCCTCGCGCTGCAAGCGGAATCGATTTTAATCGAACGCATCCCCGGCAAGTCGACGATTGGCATTGAAGTCCCGAACATCACCCGGCAAACGATTGCCCTTCGAGAGATTATTGAGGCGCAGGAGTTCAGCAATTCGCCAAGCAAGCTGACGCTGGCGATGGGGCGCGATCTGCATGGCCGGATTCGCGTGACAGACCTTGCGGCAATGCCTCACTTGCTGATCGCAGGCTCGACGGGCACCGGCAAAAGCGTTTTCATCAACTCGCTGATGATGTCGATTCTCTACAAAGCGAGCCCAGACGACGTGAAATTGGTGCTTGTGGATCCAAAGCGTCTCGAGCTGAACCTTTACGAGAACATTCCGCACTTGATTGCGCCAGTCGTCACCGACCCGAAAATTGCCTCGAATGTGCTGCGCAATGCGACGAAGGAGATGGAGAAGCGGCTAAAGCTTCTGGCTCAGCGCGGCGTGCGAAACATCGACCAGTACAATCGTACGTTCCAGAAAGCGCAATCGCTTTCGCTCTTCGAGAACGTCGAGGAGAGCGAGCACAAGCCACTTCCCTACCTGGTGATCGTGATCGACGAGCTAGCCGATTTGATGATGGTGGACACCAACAACGTGGAAGAGTCCATCACGCGGCTGGCACAGATGGCGCGCGCCGTGGGAATACACCTGATTCTTGCAACACAGCGCCCGTCCGTCGACGTGATCACCGGATTAATCAAAGCGAACTTCCCTGCCCGCATTTCGTTCCGCGTGGCCAGCAAAGTCGATTCGCGAACGATTCTCGATTCGAACGGCTCCGAATCGCTGCTTGGCAAGGGCGATATGCTTTATCTGCCTGCGGGCTCGGCGAGGCTGCACCGGATTCACGGCCCGCTCGTTTCCGAAGACGAAATCGTTTCCGTGTGCGACTTCTGGCGGCAGCAGGCGCAAGCGAAATATAACGAGCAACTCCTCGAAACGCCGAAGGACGAGAATGGAAAAGTGGAGGGCGAGGCCGGAGATGCTGCGGAACCCGGCGGCGAGACTGTGGACGACGCACTTTATCAGGACGCGGTTCGCGTGGTTTGCGAAATGGGACGCGCATCGACCTCCACGCTGCAACGGCGGCTGCGCATTGGCTATGGCCGCGCCGCCCACTTGATTGACATCATGGAAAAAGATGGCATCGTCGGCCCACCGGACGGCACCCGCCCGCGGGAAGTCCTCAAAGGCAAAAGCTGGATGAAGGAGTTCGACGAATCGGCGTAGTGATGCGGGATCACTTAGATCGTCGAATTGACACAATCGCGTTGCACCCCATACAATTTCTAGACCACATGTGCCGGGGTAGCTCAGTGGTAGAGCGCCGCCCTGAAAAGGCGGGCGTAGCCAGTTCGATTCTGGCCCCCGGCACCACCGTAACAGTCACGCTCGAACAGATCCCACATTCCAGAGACGAAGTACGCCCCTCCGTCAAGCGCGGGTGAGCGATCATCTGTCTTCGCCATAGGTTGGAAGGATGCGAGGCTGTATCTTGCCGCAAGCACTTGTCCCCAGTGTAGAATGCATTGCATCCGCGGACGGATGAGAAAACACGTGCGTCGGTTTTGCGCGCGAGCCGCCAGCGCTCAGCAGGGGCGCCAATCGGAGCAGGTTTATGGATATCCACCAACTCGAACTGTTCCTCGCGGTCATGGACTCGCCCAGCATGACCCGCGCGGCTGAAAAAATTCACCTGTCTCCGGGCGCAGTCAGCCTCCAGCTCCATAATCTAGCCGGCGAACTTCACACGGAACTCTTTGTGCGGCGAGGAAAGAGATTGGTCGCCACTCCTGCGGCATTGCGGCTTGCTGAGCACGCCAAAGAAGTCGTGAAGATGATGGGCCACATCCAGCAACTGTTCGAAAACGATTTGGCGAAGGATGTGCTCCCTTTCCATTTCGCCACAGGCGTTACGACCCTGATCTACCAGCTGGGCGGTCCGCTTCGGCAACTACGCAAGCGCTTTCCCAATGCGGAAATCCGCGTGACCGTCGGCGTGACCGAAGAGATGGTCGCTGGTCTCCTCGACCGGCGTTTCGATTTGGCGCTCATCTCGCTCCCCGTTTCCGAGACTAAGCTTCGCCTCATCCCGCTTTTCGACGAAGAGCTACTTATCGTACGCCCTTCCGCAAACAAGGTTGGCAGCAGCCATGTCGGTTCGATGCAAGCCGCGGAGCTCGCGGACGTCCCCTTTCTGCTCTATCCCAAGCGAAGCAATGTGCGCCTGGTCATCGACAAGTTTTTCGCGGAGATTGGCGTGATGCCGCGCGTGGTCATGGAGGCGGATGACACGGAAGCGATCAAGCGCCTGGTGGAATCTGGTTTCGGCTATTCGATACTTCCCCATCACGCTTTGAGGGGAAGTTCTCACTTCTTTCAAAAGTTTCGCATCGCCGGCCATCGCTTGACGAGAAGTTTGGCGCTCGCCACAGCGCAGACCGAGTGCCCCCGAAAGCTGACTGAGTCCATCGCCAGTTTTCTGCGCAGCACGCTGGTCGAAGGTAGATCCAACGGCGGAAACACCTGAGGCCTGCCTCGCATCAAGAGTGATAAACGAATCCTTTGGACTTGGCTTATTATTAGCTCGCTTCAGGAATTGTGGCCGCGGCCCGCAGAAGCGCGCGAAGGCTGGCTCGCGCAAAAACGAAACAGAAGGAAAAAACTATGTCCTCAACACGACGTGAACTGTTCTCCCTGCTTCCTGCGATGCTGCTTCCCTCACTGCTTCCTTTCGAGGAGTCCGCGCAGCAAGACAGCGCGATACCTTCCACGATGTATCCCTTCGAGAAGCTGCCAGTCCACACCTCCAACGGTACAGAGGGTCGCCACGTGCTGAAGGGCAAGCTCGCGACGGGGGAATCGCTGGAAGTGCACGAAACCACACTGGCTCCGGGCGGTGCGCCGCATCCGCCGCACCACCACGTACACTCGGAAATGTGGCTGATTCGCGAGGGGACGGTGGAAATAACAGTGAGCGGCACGAGCTACCGTCTCGGACCGGGCTCGGTAGGATTCGTGCACTCAAATGACGAGCACGGAATCAAGAATGTTGGATCGGCGCCGGCATCCTACTTTGTCGTGGCGATTGGGCCGGGCGCCGACGCTTAGTTTGAAATTCCCCTGCGAACGAGAGGCCGCGGCGCGGGTCAGTAGCCTTTCACCTTGATCACAAAGTAGGTGAACTCGTGAGCGCCATCGAGCACGAGCTGGTGTGGCATGCGAGCGGGAATTCGCACCACATCTCCTGCCGAGAGTTTCTGTCGGATGCCACCTTGAATGGTGCCGTTGCGCTTTTCATGGGGCGCAACCGTTTCGCCGTTGAGCAGCGTGCCGCCCACTACGAGAGTGGCAGATCCAGACTGCACAAAAAACACGTCGACTTGAGTTTCGTGCCACTCAGGGGATCCGTCGGCTTCCCTGTGAACCAGCAGAAACGATTCATTGGGATAATCCGAGAGCTGCTTCACGGCGATGTGATGAGGGTCGGTGGCAGATTCCGCGGCGAGGGCCTTAGCGATACTCTGCACCGAGGCAGGCGCCCAGTGCTCAAAGCCAGCGGGGGCTGGCTCCTGCGATCTCACTGGAAGGAGAGGAATTGTAATCAAAGCAACCAACCAAAGCTTCTTCATCTTGTGTCACCTCGAGAGTTCCTGCAGCTCTCCCCCGTTTGAGGGGTCATTTTACAAACGCATGCTTACCCATACCTATCTAACACAAATCGGAGCGCCTTACGTCAAAGGCGCTCCGACCCTTCCTCTTTGGGGTGTGGCTAGAAGAAGATTTTTACGGCTAATTGGGCAATGCGGGGGTCCGCCCCCTGCCCCGCCCGGAATGTGCCGAAGGAGTTGCTGCTGACTTTGTCGAAGGAGCTGATCTGGTCAGTGCCGTTCACAGTGCCAGTGCTGGTGCTTTCGGGAGCAAAGTTCGGGTGGTTAAAGATATTGAAGTACTCGGCGCGCAGCTGAACTCTCCAGCGTTCCGTGATCAATATATTCTTCGTGAGCTGCACGTCCCAATTGACGGTATGCGGTAAACGGAGAACGTTTTTGCCGACATTTCCAAACGTCCCAAAGATGGCCGGATTATTGCAACTCGTAGCCGGAGGCGTGCACCCGCTGGTGACTTTGGTGGGTTGAAAGGCAGCCAGATTGAGCCAGCTAACGCAGTTTATCGTGGTACCGCAGGTGGTGGAGCTATAGGGGTTCACGCCGGCGATAAACGTGCCGCGATCGTTGCCAATGCCTGTGCCGGAGAGCTCGGTCCCTTGAAGGATCGTGATAGGACGGCCACTGGCGGCGGAGAGGATTCCGCCCAACTCATAGTCACCAAAGAGGTGGTGGACCAACGAACTGTGACCAGTGAGACTCGGGGATTGCCAAACATAAGAGCCAGTAAACACATGGGTGTGGTCGAAACTCGACGGCCCATAGTCAAAGCTGTGGCGGCTTGCATTGTTCAGCGGGAGGGCGGAGTATCCGGTATCAAAACCGGTGACGCCTTCGCCGAACGGAAGGTCATCCAGGCTTTTTGAGTAAGTGTAATTGGCCAAAAGGGTAAAGCCATGCGACATGCGTTTTTCGAGCGAAGTTTGTAGCGCATTGTAGTTCGCATTGACGTCGTTGATATCAGCCTGAACCGTGGTGGAGAAAGTGTTGGTTTTGAACTGGCCCCCACTGGCCGTGTTCACGAGAAGGTTGGCCTGCCCGGTATTTGCCTTGCCGTTGCAATTTCCTGGAATTGCGGGGTTGCACGGAACGCCCGCGTTGTAATACTGGGTTTCGAGGATGTGCAGGGTTCGCGAACCGACGTAGGCTGCGCGCAACAGAAAGCCCGCCGGCAATTGACGCTCGACGGTCAGATTCCATTCATAGACCGTCGTAACGTGATCAACTCCACTCGGATCGTAGGTCACAGCAATCTCGTTGAACGGCGGATTGTATGAGAAGTTCGTGGGCGCAGGAAAAGGGCTTGGGAACTTTGGATAGGAGGCAGCTTGCGCGCCAGAGCAGTTCAGCGCTGCCTGCGTTGCAGGCAAGGTACAAAGCGGATCGCTGAAGGAGCCGGCGGTAGAGCCGGGAGTGGGTGCGCTGTTGCCTGCCGTGGAGAGGATAAACTGCGGGCTGAAAGGCCATTCATCCACAAAGCGGTTGCTCAACATGCCTTCCGCGCGAGAATCGTAAAAGATGCCGCCTCCGCCGCGCAGACTGGTTTTCCCGTCGCCGAAGACGTCATAAGCAAAGCCAACGCGCGGAGCAAAATGGTTCAGACTGGAATTTAAAGCGTTTTTTGGCATCTGAGGATCGCTGATCCCATTCTGGCTCGAGAAAAAGATGCCCGGCGGTGCGTTGGGATACACCTTGGACCTGATATTCGCCGCCATGGCCGCAAGGTTCACCTGCGCCCAGCGGTCGCCATTATCGCTCCACGGAAAAGCCGGCTCGTAGCGCACGCCAAGATTCAGTGTCAGGCGTCCGGTGACGCGAAAATTGTCCTGGACATATAAGCCCGGGAATTTATCGCGGTTCGCCTTAAATTCGCCGGCCCCCTGCTGAAAAGCGTAGCCGTTGCCGGCGGGACCGCCGTCACACATAGTGCCGGCGAGAAAATTGGCATAAGCGTTGGTGGTCAATGCCACGGGCTGGCTGAGGTAAGTATCCTGACCGCAAAAATTGACGATGCCAGGTTGATTGAACTGGTTATTGAGGTCCACCTGGCTCCACTCCATCATGCCTCCGAAGTGAATGTCATGCTTCCCTTTCTCCCAGCTGACATCGTCCGCATAGGTGAAGTTATTTCTGGTGAAAATGCCGGTGGGATTGTCTCCGAAACTGAAGCCGTTTTGTACGCCGATACCCTGAATGGCGCTGGGCGTAGGCTCGAAAGGGAGCGGGGCGGTCTCAAAGGTCGTCAAGTTCGCCGCGTTGGGGCCAGGTCCTCTCGTAGAGACCTCGCGGGAGTAGCTGACGCGGAAGTCATTCAAGAGAGTGGGCGAGAAAATGTGTGTTTCGTGGATGAGAGCATTCTGAGCAACGATGGAAAATGTGGCATCTGTGTAAGCGACGAGTTCGAGGGGATTGAACACGGGAGCCTTGGTAAATCGGTCATATTCGTAGCGGCCAGTCACTTTATCTTTCTTGCCAATGGAATGGTCTACTCTGCCGATGCCGGAATCGAAGTTCTCGATATCGGGTTTTGAGAAAGCCACGGTTGGATTGGAACCCGCCGGGATGGGGCCAGCCAAGCTAAATTTTGCGGAGGAGCCCAAGTACGTTCCGGTAACGGGGTCGATTCCCAGCAATTTAGCTACGCCAGGATCTAGCTTTCCTGCAGGCCCGGTGGCAGCGCTGGTTTGAGCTCCGCAAGCCGGGCACGCGGCGGTCTTTGGCGAGAGAAAGTTGGTGATGTCTGTCTGCCCAACGACGCGAGAGCTCCCGAGAACGAGATTGCGAAATGCGGTGCGCTGATACCCGACAAAGAAAAATGTCTTATCGTGGATAACCGGACCGCCGACAGTGCCGCCATACTGATTGCGCTTGATGCGATCTGGCGTCGTGGGCGTAGCAAAAAAGTTCTGAGCATTGAAAATTGGATTGCGCACAAACTCAAAGGCATCGCCGTGGAAACTGTTGGTGCCAGATTTCGTGATCACGTTCACCACGCCGCCGGCATTTTCGCCGTACTCGGCGCTGTAATTGCTCGTCTGGACGCTGAATTCGAGTAGCGCGTCCGGGAATGGAAATGGCTGATTGACGTTGGTGTATTCGTCGACGTAGTTTCCGCCATCGAGCTGGTAGCTGATGCTGTCCTGCCTGGTGCCGTTCGTGGAATAGGTCACGGCGCCTGGAAAAGTCTTCGTGGCGCCCTGGTCAGCGCCACCATTGGGCGAATTGACGGCACCTGCCACGAGCAGGGTGAGTTGCGCGGCGTTCCGCCCGTTAAGGGGCAGCTCGGAAATGCGCTGCTGCTCGATGACTTGCTTGAGCGAAGACGTCGATGTGTCCACTTGGACGGTGTTGGTGGTTACGGTGACGACTTCCGTCACCGAGCCCAGCTTCAAACTCAAGTTCACCGTGAGCGACTGATCCGCAAGCAAGGTGACGCCGTGTTCCTTTGTGGTGCTGAAACCCTTGGCTTCGACGGCCAGGTTGTAAGCGGCGGGCTGCAGGGAGGGAATGACGTAGAACCCCTCAGCATCCGTTGTAGCGGCGCGAGAAAATCCTGTGCCTTCTTGTGTCGCGGTAACTTGTGCACCGGCGACACCGGCTCCTGCAGGGTCTGTAACTCGGCCAAGGATGCTCCCCAAGCCTTGCGCTTGTGAAAAGAGTGGAGCGAATAGAAGCGCCAAAAAAGCAACAAGCACATTCCTCTTCATGGATGCCTTCCCTTTCGCGGGCAGTCCGAGACAACCGTCTCAGGCGTCAGCAGCAGCTGCGGCGTGCCATGGGCCTCGAACACACGGCTACGCCTAACGCACCAAAGCTCGAAGGAGACGCAGCACTCGCTTCTGACCATCAATCTTCTGAATAATCGTTATCAAATACTTGAATAAAACCTATGACGGGACATTAGGAGTGGAATCGTGGTGATGTCAATCTGGAAATTTTAAAGGAGTGGTTTAGCTGGACTAAATTGCGGCTCTCCCGGGGCCTGGTGCTTAGGGGGTTCGCAATCGAGTAGCGGTTCGATTCCCTAGTCTCAGCATTCAAGATGCCCGCGCAGGGTTTCCCGGCAGAGGACGAATTCGGGCCACGATTCTCGCACTCGTTCCAGCGCGATTTAATCACCATGGCTCTAAATTAACGCTTGAACATCACGCCAGATCCCTGGCTCGACAGGTATGCCTTTTTCCAAGTTTTCCTTCCGGGTTTGCAGCACGCGCTCTCCGGGGTATCTCACTGGCTCGCCAGCCGCTGGCGCGGATAAATGCAAATGTTGCAGGATCTGGTCGGTCAAACTCGCCTCGTCATTGCCCTGCCCGAGGGTCTGCGGATCAATAGCTATAAAGACTTGTGAGAGCCTTGTTTCTTTTTCCGGCTCTGCCGGTATCTGAAAGGTTGCGCAGCCGCCGGACAGCAGAGCGGCGACCACATCCAATAGCAACGCCAAACCGGAACCCTTCCAATAACCGATGGGCAAAGGCCGCTTTGATGCTTCTATCTCTCCAGGATCTCTTGTGAGCCGCCCGGCAACATCAAAGCCACCTTCCACGGGCAATTGTTCGCCGCGCATTCGATAGGACGCCAGAGCGCCGTAAGAGAATTGCGACATGGCCATATCGAGAACCACATGACCTTTTGCGCGCGGCACTGCGAAGATCAAGGGATTGTTGCCGACGCGCGCATCGCTGGCTCCCCATGGTGGAAGATTCGGCAGCGTATTGGTCCAGCAAATTCCGATGACTCCCGCATCGGCGGCCTGCCACCCGTAACTCCCGCCCCGCATCCAGTGATTCGTGTTGGCAAGGGAAACGCAACCGATTCCGTGCTCGCGAGAGAGGGCGATCGCTCTGTCCATGCAACGGTACGCGTTTAGATTGCCAGGACCGATCTTCCCGTCCCATCTCTCGAGCGAGCCAAAACCTGCGACCAGCTCCGGCTCGGCGTGCACGGCGATGATTCCGCTTCGAATCATTCGAACGAACTGCGGAAAGCGGTTCAGGCCATGTGAATACACGCCGTCCCGGCTGGCGTCGGTGAAAAGCCGCGCGCAAAGATGAGCGCGTCGCTGCTCAAATCCTTGCTTGAGCAGTACCCGCAACAGACCGTCAAGCAATTCTTCGTAGGATATTCTCAGGAGTATTCCCATGGTTTCGCTTCACTCACAGCAAACTGGCGGCTTGAGCTACGGCAGAGTATTTCGTTTTGTGGCGTGCGATATGTACACCAAGATTCGGGCCAGCAAACGCCCTAGTCTTCCTAAACTTGTCCTTCAGAAGAATTGAAAGTCTTCGACGCACAAAACATTTTGGGAGAATGCTTGATTGATGTACTCTCCGGTTGAAATGAGGACACTTTGCGCCGTCTTGCTCAGCCTGCTTGCAGTCCCCTGTGTTGCCGCTGATTTGACTGGAAACTGGGCGGTCCGCGACCCGCTTCCCGACGGCACCCTTCGGACCACTTATCTTGATCTCCATCAGGAAGGTTCCCGCATAACAGGGACAATTCGCAGTACCCAGTTCTACTACAAAATTGTCGAAAGCACCGGCGGAGTCGACGGCTTTACGCTCACCGGCAGCATGAAGGATGGAACAAGCGAGCGGCGCGTCAAATATGAAGGCAAGCTCGTCGGCGAGGAGCTGCGCGTTGCCACGCGACGACGCCCCGATTCGGAGCGGATCGAGATGGTCGCTCACCGCGACCTGCATCTGGATGGCGCAGAGTACTCCGTTACAGTGCCTGCCCACGGCGTAGTCTTGCTCCGCGTGTCCATGTAATCGAAAATGGCCAACGTACAGGGCAGAGTTCGTCCGGAAGGAGACTCGCCTTAAGTTTGCCTGGTGGCATCAGAAAGAGGCGAGCGCAGGCCAATCCATGCTTCCGCGTTCGAACGAAAAAGGCGCGTAACATCGCGCTGAATGTCGTCCCGCGTCACGCCGCGGCCGTCTTGGATCAATAGACGGTAAGAGTCAGAGAGAATACGCGCCATCGTCCTGCGCGTGTTGTTCCATTTGTAGATGACTTGTTCGAGCACGCGGGCGTCGGAATGCTGCGGAATGAAACTTGTCCCCAGCATCTCAATACGTTCGCGAGTGATCTCTTCCACAATCGAAGGATTGTTCATGAACCACCAGCAGCCGAAGGGCATCAAGTTGCTGAACTTCCGGGCATATACGCAAAGTTCGTGCTGATTCTCCCGGCTGAGCACGCTCACCAGAAAGCGATTGTGGGGAAACTCGCGGCACAGATTCTCAAGGGCCCTGAGATCGGCTCTACCCAAGGCATCGCCGGCCAGGCGAAGAGCCGGATTCACCTGTTTGCGTACACCGATCATCAGCGACAGCGGTAAATCCAATTCGCGGCAAGCCGGCAGCACCGCCTCTGTCAGCAATCGATTGCCAATGGTCTCCTGAGGATATGCGAACGTATCCGGAAGCGACACCGCCATGTACACGGGTTGCATGCGCCCGTACCAATCCACCAAGAAGCGCCGCACTTCCGCCGCGGATTTCCCCGAGGCCTGCTCGTCCACTTTGTACCCGTGACTCGCCAGCGCGCGCCAGTTCGCAGTCCAGGTGCACAGAATGCGATCCAGGCGCAATACGCTGCGAAATTGATTGTTGTGGTCAACTCCCTTCAACCACATCGCGGATTCTTCCGCATCGAGCGGATCATTCGTCATGACCACCATGCTGACACCCGCCATGCGGAGCACATTCTGAATGTGCGTCTCGATGGTTTGCCCTTCAAAGAAGGCCCTTGCGTCACTTAGGTCCGTACTATCGGTAGGCAAATGGAAAGCCTTGAGGACAGCGATGACGCCCCGCGTGGCCTCCGAAACAGGCGAATTCTCGACGAAAAGAGCCTGCCAGATCACATCAGCTTGCTCACGCTTGGAAAGCGTCCAGTATTTCTCCGGAGAGATATCTGAAGAGCGGAATAGTTCGGCTTCCAGGTAATGGTAGGTCAGCAGCTCATCGATACCCCACAATCCCATCTTGCCGAAAGCCGGGGAGAACAAATGGGTGTGAATGTCGATAAATAGAGTGTTCGCCAGAACCTCTTTCACAATCTCCGAAATCTGCGATTCCGCAAGAACATCGCCGTCTCTTGAGATTGGCACTTGGCCCAATGATTTGAGTAACTCAGTTTTCATGCCATGTATCTCTTGCTGCTCTTAGGCAGAATCACCTTGCCGCGCTGTGGACTCGCATGTCACATACCTCGTCACTAGCAGG
>Ga0308309_10001136_pt1 | contig 15874 bp, 16 predicted proteins | sample HubBroMetageWFT5_FD_192491 | JGI IMG/M metagenome (GOLD analysis project Ga0308309, IMG submission 192491) | Warmed and freeze-thawed soil microbial communities from the Hubbard Brook experimental Forest, New Hampshire - Hubbard Brook CCASE Soil... | ecosystem: Environmental > Terrestrial >...
CGTTGCCCACCGCTCTTCCCACGCCTCGACCGCCGTCGCCATCTGCGCCTCTCTGTCCTGCTGTCGGCTGCTCTGGCTGTCATCATAAGAGGCGAGCTCAGATACGCGAGCCGGAAATGGTCCCCTTCCGAGCCGGCGCTGCTTCGCCTAACATCCTCTTCGATCATGACACCTAACGACGCGAGCTTCCCGGAGGTGTCGACCCGGGTGCTGACGAATTCCAGCATCACACCCGAAATCGGCGGCAAAATCTTGAGCGGCGGCGCCCGCCTCTGCGGCTTCTCCGACGCCGATTTAGACAAGACAGCCGATGCGGCGCGCCGGCGGGACAACCTCGCCGTGGCGCGAGCATAGGGCCCCGGAGAACCCCTCCCTTTCCTCCCCCACGCGGCAGGGCTGTCCGGGAAGATCTTGCGGCGGGATAAGCGAGGCAATCGGCCCACTCATTTCGTCTTGGCCGGGCTTGACCGGCTTGACCCGGCTATCCACGCCTTCCCTGCCACGCTCAAAAGACGTGGATGCCGGGCACAACGAGTTCAGATCGCGCCGCATACGGGAGAGGGGCTACAACATATTCGGCACATTTCGGTATACAATGCGGCAACTGCCATGCCTGATCTCTATCCTCTGATCCAGCCGGTTCTGCGCCGGCTCCCGGCCGAAACCGCGCATATTCTGACGCTGCGGGCGCTCGAGGCGGGGCTGGGCCGGTTGACCGTCGGCAGCCTCGCCCGGGGACCCGACCCGCCGATCTTGGCCCAGCGCTTGTGGGGGCTGGAGTTTCCAAACCCGGTCGGGCTCGCTGCCGGCTTCGACAAGGATGCCCGAGTGCCCGACGCGATGCGAGGCTTTGGGTTCGGATTCGTCGAGATCGGCACTGTCACTCCGCGACCGCAGCCCGGCAATCCGAAACCCCGCCTGTTCCGGCTTAAAGAGGATCAGGCGATCATCAACCGCATGGGGTTCAACAGTGGCGGGCTCGATGCCGCAATCGACCGCCTCCGTCGGCGCCCCCGCACCGGGATCGTCGGGGTCAATCTAGGCAAGAACCGCGATTCCGGCGACGCGGTTGTCGATTACGTGGAGGGGATTCGCGGCGCTGCGGAGGTGGCTGATTACCTGGTGGTCAATATCTCTTCCCCGAATACCCCGGGTTTGCGCGATCTGCAACGCCGCGCGAGCCTGCAAGCGTTACTCGTCCCGCTACTGCGAGCCCGCGACGAAAGCCGTCGCCGGGTGCCGCTGCTGATAAAGATTGCGCCCGACCTCACCCCGGAGGAACGAGAAGACATCGCCTCTGTGGCTCTGGCTGCCGGCATCGACGGCCTAATCGTGTCCAACACCACGGTGGACCGGCCGGCCGGCCTCGTGAGCACTTACGCGACAGAACCGGGTGGGCTCAGTGGCCGACCGCTCTTTGCGGCGTCGACCTCGCTCCTCGCCGACATGTACCGGTTGACAGGAGGGAGATTACCACTGATCGGCGTCGGAGGTGTAACGAACGCCGCGGACGCATACCAGAAGATTCGCGCGGGCGCGTGTCTCGTGCAGCTATACACGGCTCTGGTCTTTGCCGGACCCAGTCTCGTAATCGAGATAAAGAAAGGTCTTCTCGAACTGCTTCGCCGCGACGGCGTCACCTGCGTCGCGGAGGCCGTCGGTGCCCAAGCAGTGCACTCTCGCAGCTCCTTGGAACGCGCCGGCGTGGCACACGCATGATCCTAATCCTGGTCGTCCTTTCGGGGCTCCGCTTCGGCTGGGTTCTCAGCGGTCGCCGCATCGACGAGCTTCTCGAATTCGCTCTGCGTCTCACAAATGCGCACGTTGCAACGCGGATCGCGCCGCGCTTCCGCCACCAGAGCGCGCTGGTCGTACCTCGCTGCTTCGATGCGCGGATACCGAAACGAGCGCCTCAACCCCTCTGCCCGAGTGAAGGTATCGTAACTGTACCCCCCATTTCGCTCGAGCAACGGTCCAATCAACAATTCCATTTCGATCACTGCTCCTCGGTAAGCGGACACAAACCCAGCAATCTTTGTGCCGAGCGGTCGCGCAAGAGTTTCCTATCAAAACCAGTGTCCGTTTCCCGACCCGAGGCTAGCACTCGACCTTCCGTTGTGGTTCAGATGGGGCTCAGTATCCTCGCTGGGACCGACTGCCGATAGAACGTGCACGCCGAAGGCATGTTCCGTTAAGTTCGGAAACATTCAGTAAACGGGAGGCCTTTTAAGTATGCTGTCAGTAAATTTTGCGCACCCGATATTAATGTTACAGGTTGAGATATGATCATAGGCGTCATCTCCGAGGTTATAGAACGCATGCCAGTTCACCTGATCGCCGGCCTGAGCGAGTTGGCGCCGCGCTACGACGGCTTCATTCTCGATCTTTGGGGCGTGATTCATGACGGGGTCGCGCCGATCCCTGGAGCCATCGACTGCCTGCGGGTGCTGATCGATAAAGGCAAGCGAATCGTCCTGCTGTCCAATGCGCCGCGGCGTGCCGACGACGTCGTCCGGCGGATCACCGCGCTCGGCGTGCCCACTGGGCTCTATCACCATGTGATGTCGTCGGGCGAGGAGGCTTGGCAACGTCTCAGCCAGCGCGAGGATCCGTTTTATGCCGCGCTGGGCCGACGATGCCTGCACATCGGCTCGGAGCGCGATCTGGAAATCCGGCAGGGACTGAATCTTGAATATGTCGATGCGCCTGAGGAAGCTCAGTTTATCCTCAATACCGGGCCGGCGGGGTGGGACGACCGGATTGAGGACTACGAGCCGCTGTTGCGCAAGGCGATCGATCGGGATCTGCCGATGGTGTGCGCCAACCCCGATCTCGTCGTCCAGCGCGGCGCGACGCTTCACCTGTGCGCCGGCGCATTCGCCAAGTGGTACGAGGAGGCGGGGGGCCGAGTTCGCTGGCACGGCAAGCCGTTCCGTTCGGTTTACTGCTCGTGCCTCGACCTTCTCGGCATCGCGGAGCGTTCTAGCATCCTCGCCGTCGGCGACAGTCTACGCACCGATATCGCCGGCGCGGCCGGCGCTGGGATCGACAGCCTGCTGATCGCCGGCGGTATTCATGCCGAAGAATTCGGCACACCGGGGGGGCGGCATCTCGACCGCGCCCGCGTCGAGGCGGCGCTGCGTGAGAGCGGGTACGATCCGGTCGGCGTCGCCTGGAGCTTCTGCTGGTAGCGGACCTTCAGTGACCGCTTTTGTGGAGGATCACCTCGCGCAACCCCGTCTCGTACTCGAGACCGAGCGGGGTTACGACCGCACCGTTCGGGTACATAGAGTGGATCAAGCCCTTTCGCTCCAACGCTGCCCAGACGGCGGGGTTGCGCAAGCCGCTGGCATCGCGTGTCGCTACGATTGCGTCGCCGAGATGGAAATGATCGCCGTGCGGATCGGGCGGGCGCACGGCAACGCCCGCATCCTCAGCTGAGCCGGCCTTGCCGGTCATGCGCGCGAGTTCCTGAAGCAAGGTCAGGGTCTTGAGTTGCAGGGCGTTGAGGCCGAGCGGGTTTCTCTTGGGCGGCATGAGGGTTGATTAGACCCGGGCCGTGAGCGATGCAACGCCAAGAGCGGTACTGGCGTTTGCGGCGGGTCAGAATAGCGTCTGCGCCCTTGCCGCGTCGTTCGCCTGTCTCGACCGGCGCCTCGATAAGCGAGACCGCTCGCGCCGCCATGCCGCGTGGCCGTCCCAGCACAAATTGCCCACCAGCGGCAGGTGATCGGAAGCGAGGCGGGCGAGCGGGCTGCGGTAGACCTCGACGTCGCGGAGCACCGCCGGCCCGTCGGCATAAATCCGGTCGAGCGCCAGCACCGGCATCCACGAGGGAAAGGTACGCTCCGCGGCGCTCGGTCCGAGCTGTCGGTCGAAGGCCCGGATGGCGCCGCTTCGGCCGCGCCACTCGTTCAAATCGCCCATCAGCAGCACCGCGTCCGCCTCGCGCCGGTGCTGCGGCAAGCTTCCGGCGAGCGCGCTCACCAACCGGTTCGCCTGTAACCGCCGTTCCGCGGCGCGCAGACCGAAATGCGTCGCGATGACCCGCAGCACCCGGTCGCGGAACAAGAGGTCGGCGTCGATCGCGCCGCGGGGTTCCCAGCCGCCGACAGTAAGATCGATCGAGCGCGCGGTGAGCACCGGAAAACGGGTGAGAATGGCGTTGCCGAAACGCCCGCCCTGGTCGCGGACCCCTATTCCGAGGACGACCCGGCAGCCGGTCGCCTCACCCAGATAAGCCCATTGATCGGCATGCCGCCCGGTGCCGCGGCGGGCATCGACTTCCTGAAGGCAGGCAATGTCCGCGTCGATTTCACGCAGCACAGCAGCGACTCGCGCGGGGTCATAGCGCCCGTCGACTCCGACGCAAGTATGAATGTTGTAAGTCACGACTCGAACCGAAAGGCCGTCCGAAGGCCCAATGGATTGCGGTCGAATGCCGGCGCGGTTGTCGATTCTCGCCCGCCCGCGAGCCTGGGCGTCCAAAAATGATTGAAGCACGTTCTAAAGACTCGTCCTCAGTGGCAACTCGGTACAAGAAACCGCTCGGCGCGCTGGATATGGCGCGTCGCGGCGGTGGCGGCGAGAGGGTCGCAGTCGCTATTGCAAACCGCCCGTCCAAAAACTGCCCGGCAGGCAGGGCGAAGGCTGTGCATGAGACAGGTTCCGGCCGAGCCTCTAGTGCCGCGCGGCGAGCCGGCGTTCGTGGACCTGGAGATGGCAAACCGCCGTTCGCAGCAACGGCGCTTCAGTTCCAGTGGCGCGCGCGCGGCGCCACATGTCGCCCAGAACCTGATCGCCCTCGGTGCGCAATCCGGCTTCGAGGTCACGCCGCATCGACGCGCTGAAATCGCTGCCCCGCTCGGTCAGCATCGCCCGGCACTGTTCCCGATGCCCCTCGCGCGGTGGGAAACCGGACGCACTCGCAACCGCCTCGCATTCCGCCAGCAGTTCGAGCATCAGCCTCTCGCCTTCGTCGGCAGCGAGGATGTCGCCGACAGATCCGCGCATCAGGCAATTCATCCCGGCCAGGGAGCTGATCATGACGAACTTCTCCCACATATCGAGCAAGATGTTGCCGCTTATCGATGCGTCGACCGGCGTCGACGCAAAGGCTCCGGCGATTGCCTCGGCCCGGCGGCTGACTGCCCCCGCGCGCTCGCCGAATGCGATGCCATGCACGCGATTGAGATGGCGAATCGTCCCCTCGGCGGTCAAGGTCGCCGCGATGTACGCGACGCCGCCCAAGACGCGTTCGGGGCCAAAAGCGGCATCGAGCACGTCGAGATGCCGCAGGCCGTTGAGCACCGGCAAGATTGCCGTTCCCGGTCCGACCGCCGGCCGGATGGCTGCGATCGCTCGCTCGAGATCATAGGCCTTTGCCGTCAACAGCACAGTGTCGAAGACCCCGCTGAGGGTGTCGGCGGTCGCGACCCGAACGGGCACGCGCAGATCCCCCATGGGGCTTTCGACGACGAGCCCGCGCTCGCCGAGTGCTCTGGCGCGAGCAGGACGCACGAGAAAGGTCACATCCGCCTCGGCCGCCGCGAGGCGGCCGCCAAAATACGCGCCGACCGCGCCGGCCCCCAAGATCAGAAACCGCGGCCCGTCGAGCCTCACGCCCGCTATCCCGCCCGGCCGCTGACCAGCGCCAACCCGCGGAGCACGTCCGCGGCCTCGCTGAGCTGCTCGTCAGCCACCGAGCCAATGTCGGACGTAGCGAGCGAGGGAGCCGGCTCCTTGCCACCCGAATCCTTGGCGCCCCCAGGCATCGGGTCGGTATTCTTCAAAGCGCCGCGGAGGTCGGCCTCGCGCAGCCGGTATCCCTGGGCGATTTTCGCCAGCTTCAGCGGCATGACCGTGAGATCGGGAGTCAGACCCTTGCCCTGAATTCTTTGGCCGCTCGGCGTCATGAACCGAGCGGTGGTGAGCCGGATGGCACCGTTTCCCTGCAACGGGATCACGCTTTCGATCGAGCTCTCGCCAAAGCTCCTCGTCCCGACCAGTACAGCCCGCCGATTGTCCTGCAACCCGGCGGCGACAAGCTCTGCTTCCCTCGCCGTCCCCCCATTGATCAGGGCAACGATCGGCAGCCCTTGAGCGATATCGCCGGGCGTAGCGCTGATCCGCTTGAGGCTGCCGGGTTTGCGGCCTTTGACGACGACGATGTCGCCTTTGTCGATGAAGGCATCGGCTACTGCGACAGCCACCTCGAAAGCGCCGCCGGGGTTGTTTCGCAGATCGAGGATAAAGCCGATCACCTTGTTACCGGCGCGTTGTCGCAAATCCTGCACCGTACTGGTGAGAGTCGCCGGGGTTCCGGAGTCGAAGCCGGCGATCCGGAGGTAGAGGATATTTCCTGCCTCGATGCGAGCGGTTACCGTCTGGAGCTTGTAGCGCTCGCGCTTGACCGTGACGTCGATGGGCCCGCGATTGTCGCGCCGTAGGCTTAGTTCGACTTCGCTGCCAGCCGGGCCCCGCAGCTTCTGCTCGGCCTCGCCGAGGGTCAGGTCGTAAGTCGGATCCTTGTCGATTGCATAAATCAAGTCTCCCGGCTTGATGCCCGCCTGGGCGGCCGGCGAGCCGTCTTGGGGCGCGATCACCTTCAACTGCCCGTTTTCGATCGTCACCACCAGACCGAGGTTTGGCTGATCGTCATTGGCCGGCGTCTGCATCGCTCGGTACGCCGTTTCATTGATGTAGGCCGAGCGGGCATCGAGCCCGGACAACATACCGCCGATCGCGGCACCGATCAGTTTTCCCTCACCAACCGGTTCAACCGCATCCTGACGAATGCGGTCATAGGCCTCACTGAAGAGGTTCAGCTGCTCGTAGCCGCCCGCCTTGCCGTTTTTCGCCTGCGCCAGAGCCGGGCCCGACGCAAGTAATGCGCCCACGACGAGCGCCGTCACCACCTTTCGCATTCGCCCCAATCTCCACATGAGCGGCGGCACATTAGCCCAGGTGCCGGCGGTTGTAATCCTCTCACCGATCGACGACGTTAGCGGTTCAGATGTCCCGATCAGCCTCGACTGCCATGCTCGACAAGAAGCACGTCGCCTTCCCCGGCCGCCTTGTCATCGTCGGCTTCGGCAGCATCGGGCAAGGCGTCCTGCCGCTGCTGCTGCGGCATCTGGAAATCGCTCCAGACCGGATCACGATCATCACCGCCGAGCCTCGCGGACACGATGTCGCAGCCCAATACGGGATCCGTTTCATCGAAACCGCGCTCACCCGCAGCAACTACCGCGCGCTGCTCGAACGGCAGCTTGGCAAAGACGATTTTCTTCTCAACGTGTCGGTCGACGTGTCCAGCGTGGCGCTGATCGAATTATGCCAGGAGCGCGGTGCCCTCTATCTCGACACCTGCATCGAGCCATGGCCGGGCGGTTACACCGACCCGAACCTGCCGCCTTCGGCGCGGTCTAATTATGCCCTGCGCGAGAGCGCACTGGCACTCCGCGGCCGTTATCCCAGCGGCCCGACTGCAGTGCTGACCCACGGCGCTAATCCCGGCCTGGTATCGCATTTCGTCAAACAGGCCCTGATGGATCTGGCGAGGAATGCCGGTTTGCAGGACGCGGTCCCCCCAACCCGCACAGAGTGGGCCCACCTTGCCGAGACGCTCGGCGTCAAGGCGATACATATTGCCGAGCGCGATACGCAAGTCTCGACCATGCCCAAGAAGCCGGGCGAATTCGTCAATACCTGGTCGATCGATGGTTTTGTCAGCGAGGGCTCACAGCCCGCCGAGCTCGGCTGGGGGACGCATGAGCGGCATTTTCCGCTGGACGGCCGCCGTCACGACTTCGGCTCCGGTGTGGCAATATACCTGCTGCGGCCGGGAGCAGTCACTCGCGTGCGCAGCTGGACCCCTCTCGAGGGATCCTATCACGGGTTTCTGATCACCCATGGCGAATCGATCTCGATTGCCGATTATCTGACCGTCAGGGACGGCGACGCGGTCCGCCACCGGCCAACCTGTCACTACGCCTATCATCCCTGCGACGATGCGGTGCTGAGCCTGCACGAGTTCGCCGGCAAGAATTTTCAGCTGCAGCCGTGCAAGCGGCTGATGATGGAGGAGATCGCTGAGGGGATCGACGAACTCGGGGTGCTCCTGATGGGCCAAGCTAACGGTGTCTATTGGTTCGGCTCGCGGCTGTCGATCGCCGAAGCCCGGCGAGGAGCGCCACACAACAACGCCACCTCGCTGCAGGTCACCGCGGCGGTGTTGGGGGGAATGATCTGGGCAATCGAGCGGCCGCGGCAAGGGATCGTCGAGCCTGAGGAGATGGATTTCGAGCGCGTCCTCCAAATCGTCAGGCCGTATCTTGGGGACGTCGTGGGCGTCTATGGCGATTGGAGCCCACTCGACGGCCGCGAAAGGCTGTTTCCGGAAGATCTCGACCGCGATGACCCGTGGCAGTTCAAGAATATCCGAGTCGTCTGATCCGCTCGACGGGCGTCGCTCAGCGTGGTTGGCCGCGCTCCTCTTCTACGCCCTCGCGGGCAGCGGCGATTTTGCCTACCACCTGATCGAGGATCTGCACACCGGGAACCAAGCGATCGAAGTCTCGGACGTCGCCGTCGCCTTCTCGGCCGCTGTGTTCTGGCCGGCCGACCTGATCGCAATGGCGCTGCTCGCGGCCCGATGACCTCGCCTTCCGGGCGGAGGTAGGCCAACTGAGCTAGAACGTGCCGGCGGAACAGAAATGCCAGCTGGCGCCGTCCTGGCCGTAAAGCAGCGCGAGGCGCTGATCTCCGGCGTGGGCGACGACCACGGTAAACCGCTGCCCGGTACAGGACGAGGCGGGGGTGTCGGGTTTCGGCATCTTCCTTGCCGCGGCGCAGGTGACGGCCGCTTCCGGCAGGGTGGACGGGGCGGCTACGACCCGCTTGCCGGCAGAGGTCACGTAATAGTTGGACGGGTTTCCTTGCTTGACTTCGGCGCGCAATTCGAGGCGCCCGTGGCGCGATTTGTAGATGCCCGCCTGCTGCTCGCCATCAGGCACGCCCGGCGGGAGCGGTCGAAAACTGATTGCTGAGCAAGCGGGAGCTGCCTTCCCCGGCGCCTTGGTCGCCGACTTCGCCGGGATAGCCGCCAACGCGACCGCCAAGCCGATCGCAACGATGATCGTTGTTTGCATTTACTCTCCCCCTGTCGCAAAGCTCTCGCTTATACGCCGGCAGGCTGCCCGGCAGGAAGTAGAGTTAACAACGATAGAAACCGGCTCGCGCCGTGCGGCAGAGTTCGGTTAGCCGAGTTCGATCAAGGTTTTCATCAGGTCGGCCGGCCACACTAGGCTGACCGGGGCGCTCGTCAGCGCCTCGCTCGACGGGTTGCTGCCGTCGGGCAGGCCGACCATGTGGTGACTGAAATGCGCCAGCACTCCGGCAAGGTAGATGCCGGTCACCCATTTCCATGCGTGCTGATGCTGCCGCGATCGGCTCCGTTTCGGTGCAGCAAACGCAAAGACCCGGCGTCCATATTTGGGCAAACCCGGAGGGCCGATCATGATCTCACCCACGCCTTCACAGTGTTCGTTAACGGTATTCGCGAAAGCCGGCCGGAGTATCCCCTAAACCAGGCGAAACAGTCGGTCACAAGCGATCGCGCAACGCAGCCGATCATACCCGGATTTGCCGATTTCGTCACGAATATGCATCATCATTTATCGATCCCTGTCGGCCGCGTTGAGATGTTCATGGTTGGCGAGTCAAAAGGGCGACGGCCGCGCCCGCCACCGTATAAAGCCCGGCGGCGGTGAGCAACGCGATCGTCAACAGGGCAAAGCCGTCGCTGCCCAGGCGGTCGCCGATCGGCCTACCGACAAGGCCACCCAGCAGAGCAAAGGGCGCAAGGATGCCGGCCGCCACCCAGGTGGGGCCAGGGATGCCGACGGTCGCGGCATGAGACGCAAGTTGCCCCGTATGACAGCGCAAAGAATGCGAGAAGCGTCGCGCGCACGGTTTGCGCCGCCGTCCCGGCCAGCAACAGATAGATCAGCACCGTCGGCCCGGCCATCCCAACCAAGGCGGTCGCGACCCCCGCGACGGCCCCGGCGGCGAGATCGCGAGCGCCTGTCCTGCCAAAGGATGCCCAGGGTCGGCCCTCGCGACGCCGGAACCCTGCCATCACCACACCAAAGCCGAGGATCGTGGCTCCGACCACCAACCGGACCAGCAATCGGTCGGCGTGCCGGAAAGAAAACAGCCCGATCGGCACGCCGGCGAGACTGCCGGCACTGAGGCGCAGCAACAGCGCCGGAGCGATGATACGCCGCAGTCCCGGAACCACGGCGAATGAGAGCGCTGTCGAGAGAATAATGGTGAGTCGAACGGCCTGCGCCGGGGCGACCAAGAGCAGGTAGAGCGGAACCGCGAGCACGGCAAAACCAAACCCGCTCACCGCCTGTAGGAGTGCCGCGGCAAAGGTCGTCCCGGCGAGCCCGGCCTACCCAAACAGGGTCATGACCCGGCCCGGCCGGTGTGGGTGCGTTACGGCGTCTTATGCACCGAGGCGCCTCGCCGCAGCGGCGGCGTGTTGTTGCGAAGAACGAAGGCGCCTTCGACTGTTTCGACCCGATAGCCGCAACAAAAACGCGCGACAAACGCATGGGCGAAAGCGGCGTCGTCGAAATAAAACGCGATCGCATCGTTGAGGACGCCGGCCAACCCGGCGGGGGCCGTCCCCCAGCCCTCGGTACCGCAAGTCTCGTCGAGCCAAGCATGCATGATCTCGATCTGTCGGCCCAGCCCCTCGGGCGGCACGGCGATGCGGACCCGCACTGGAAACCGCCGTTCAGTCTGCTGCCGCGCTTGGATCGATGCCCGTGTCATGCCGAGCCCTCCGTTCATGTTATGTTCGAGCTTGTACAGGACCGCAGCAGCGCTGTCGAGGGTTGGCGTATTTTCGATCGGATGCGAGGGCGTCGGCATTCGTCCTGCTGAGTGACGGCGAGAGCGCAGCCATTGACTGTCTTTGGCTGCCGGGAGCGGAGGCGGGTTTGGCGACCGCCCGGGAGCTTCGGCGCATTGCCGATCTCGGCTCAGTCGGCGGCCGCGAGCTTATCCTGCGTCTTCGTCTCGAAATCGCTTGCGTCGTGGCGCTCGTGCAATTGCTCGGAGGGGTCGCCCGAAAGCCGGTTGACCATGCGTCCGCGCCTCACCGCCGGCCGTTCCAGGAGCATGTCGGCCCAGCGCTCGACGTTCTTGTACTCGTGGACGGCGAGGAATTCGGCCGCCCCGTATGAATTGAACTTCGCCAGCCCGCCGTACCAGGGGAAGATGGCGATGTCGGCAATCGTATAGACAGTACCCGCGACATACTCGCTCTCCGCCAGCCGGCGATCGAGCACATGGAGCAGGCGCTTCGTCTCCATCGCAAACCGGTCGATCGCGTATTCGATCTTGACCGGCGCATAAGCGTAGAAATGGCCAAAGCCGCCGCCGACATAGGGCGTGCTGCCCATTTGCCAGAACAGCCACGACAGACATTCGGCACGCTCGCCGGCTTCCATCGGCAGGAACTCCCCGAATTTCTCGGCGAGGTGCATCAAGATCGCACCGGTCTCGAAGATCCGGATCGGCTTGGGACCGCTGCGGTCCACCAGCGCTGGGATCTTGGAATTCGGGTTCATCGCCACGAAGCCGCTGCTGAACTGATCACCCTCGCCGATCCGGATCAGCCAGGCATCGTACTCCGCGCCCTTGTGGCCGAGGGCCAACAGCTCTTCGAGCATGATCGTGACCTTCACGCCATTCGGCGTCCCCAGTGAGTAGAGCTGCAAGGGATGGCGGCCGACCGGCAGCTCCTTTTCGTGCGTGGCACCTGCGATCGGGCGGTTAATGTTCTCGAACCGGCCGCCGCTCGGCTTGTCCCAACTCCAGACCTTGGGGGGCGTGTAATCGGGGGTGTCGGTCATTGCTGAACCTCCAGGCATGGTCGAGCGCACACGGACACGGCGCGCCATCGCCTCATCATACACGATAACCCATACACGATAAGCCGAGGCGTGGGGCACGCGCCGCACCGATCATCCACCAAGACCAGCGTGGGAAAGCTGGACAAGAAATTGTTGCGGCAGCAGTACCCGGAATAGTGGTCGCGTTCGTGATAAAACGAGACAGCGTTTCTCAGGAGCCTGCTTATGACGACGTATCGTGCGCCGGTTCGCGACATGCAGTTCGTGATCAACGAATTGGCGGGTCTGAAAAGCCTTGCCGCCCTGCCTGGCTACGAGGAGGTGACACCGGAATTGGCCGAGACAGTGCTCGGGGAGGCCGCAAGGCTCGCCGGCGAAGTGCTCGCGCCGCTGAACAAGCCAGGTGACGAGCGGGGCGCGTCCTTGACCAAGGACGGGGTGGCGGCGGCCGACGGCTTTGCCGCGGCGTACCGCCGGTTCGTCGACAATGGCTGGAACGGCCTGGGCGGCGATCCCGAATATGGCGGACAAGCGCTGCCGGGGCTGCTGGCAGCGGCGGCGGTGGAAATGTGGAACTCGGCCAACATGTCTTTCGCCCTTTGCCCCCTGCTCACCGCCGGGGCAATGGAGGCGATCAAGGCGCACGCGTCTGACGAGCTGAAGAACCGCTTTCTGCCAAAGCTCGTCAGCGGCGAGTGGTCGGGCACAATGAACCTGACCGAACCGCAGGCCGGCTCCGACCTGTCCGCAGTCCGCACCAAGGCCGTACCCGAGGGTGACCACTACCGGATCTCCGGCCAGAAGATCTTTATTACCTGGGGCGATCACGACATGGCCGAGAATATCGTGCACCTGGTGCTCGCCCGCTTGCCCGACGCGCCTGAAGGCACGCGCGGCATCTCGTTGTTTGTGGTGCCCAAATTCCTGGTCGATGCGGACGGCGCGCTGGCGGCGCGCAATGACGTGGAGTGTGCGTCGATAGAGCACAAGCTCGGCATCCATGCCAGTCCGACTTGCGTGATGAGCTTTGGCGAGAAGGAGGGCGCAATCGGTTATCTGGTCGGCCGGGAGAACGAGGGCCTGCCCCACATGTTCACGATGATGAACGAGGCCCGGCAGAAAGTCGGGCTGCAGGGTCTGGCGATCGCCGAGCGCGCTTATCAGGCGGCGCGCGACTACGCCAAGGAGCGAGTCCAGGGCCGGCCAGTGGGGCAGCGCAGCGGCGACCGGGTGACGATCATTCATCACCCCGATGTGCGGCGCATGCTGCTCACGATGAAATCGCAGATCGAGGCCATGCGCGGCTTCGGCTATGTGCTGGCAGCCGACGTCGATCTCGCGCACAAACACCCCGACACCGCGGAACGCCAACGCCACCAGGAGCGGGTGGATCTGCTGACCCCGGTGCTCAAGGGATGGTGCACCGAGCTCGGCGTCGAAATTGCCTCGCTCGGCATCCAGGTCCATGGCGGCATGGGTTTCATCGAGGAGACCGGCGCCGCCCAACACCTGCGCGACGCGCGTATCGCGCCGATCTACGAGGGAACCACCGGCATTCAGGCCGGCGATCTGGTCGGGCGTAAGCTGCCCGGCGATAACGGCCGTGCGATGGCCGCGCTGATCGGCGAGATGTGTGCAGTAGAGGCGCAGCTCGGGGGTTCCGACAACCTCGACTTCCCGGCAATCCGCGAAAACCTGGCGGTGGGTATCCAGGCTTTGGAGCAAGCCACCCAGTGGATGCTGCAAACTATCGGCAGGGATCCTGACGCGGCACTCGGTGCTTCGGTCAATTACATGATGCTGACGGGCTACGTCTGTGGCGGCTGGCAGATGGCGCGCGCCGCATTGGTCGCGCGGGCGCGGCTGAATGCGGGCGAGGACGAAGATTTTTGCCTGGCAAAGATCGCGACCGCACGGTTCTATGCCGAGCAGATCCTACCCAAGGCAAACGCCCTGCTGACCGCTGTCAAAAGCGGCGCGTCTACCGCTTTGGTGCTGGAAGAGGCGCAGTTCTGACCTCTGCCCCGATAACGAGGCTTCGCGACTAGGTCGTGCCCGCGCTCGGGGACGAGCGAAACCGGTCCGCCGCCCGAGCCCGAGCCTTTGCCGCCTCGAGGTCGCGATAGCGGGGCGGCGCGTTTGTGACGAGAGAGCCGAGCAACTCGTGCGCCGCGCTTGCGACCTGGTCAACCGCCAGGTCGAAAGCGAGTTGATTCGCCTTGGAAGGCCGAGCAAAACCACTCAACTTGCGGACGAATTGCAGGGAAGATGCCCTGATTTCGTCCTCCGTCGCGGGCGGTTTGAAGTTATGCAGCGTCTTGATATTGCGACACATCGGAATCCTCACTACCGAAATACGGCACCTCAGGCGCGCCGGGCAACAAAGCCATAAGCGGTGTTGCTCGGCGCATGGCCGTCCTCGAGATACGCAGCCTTGAGCTTGGCGATCCCGTCCTCGTGCATGGGCGGGAGCTCGGCGCGAAGATCGAGCTTGTAGAAGCGCGCTGCGTTGTAGCCGAAGATCGCGCTCTTGACTGTACCGTCGGCCGCTCCGAGGGCGGCAAAACCATGTTTCTTCTGCATGTCCTCCGGGATCTCGAGCCGGCGGAACGCCTCGATCTGCCACTGGGGCGAGCCGTACCACACCGAATCCGTGCCCCAGAACACGTGATCATGGCCGAGCCCCTTGACCAGGGTCCCCATCATTGCGGCGCAGAAGCGCGGGTTTGACACCGCCGAAATGGCAAAAGATGTGCCGATGTCGGCGTAGACATTGCTGACGCCGGATTTCTCCGGGATCGCGGCGAGATCGGAGACCCACCGGATGTAGCCGCTCTTTTCGAACTCCGCGAGCTCGCTGTCGGGATCCTCGAGGAATGCGCGAAGGGCGGAATGGTAGATCACGAAGTTGATCTGCGGCCAGTCTTTCGCGGCTTTCGGCAGATCGTCCACATTGGCGAATTTCCACGCCCCGCCCGGGATCGCAGTCTCATAGTCTTTGGGCAATAACCCTTTATGGATGCAGACTGTGGTGATGCCCGCCTTTACCGCTTTTTCGTAGAAGGGATAGACAAGCTTCTCGTCGTCGAGCCGCCACGGGTATTTGGTGGTCCGCGGCTGCAGCGGGTCGCCGATCGTGTAGCCCTTCCAGCTGTTGGGCTTAACCTCAGCGATGCAGCGGTCGACCTCTTCCATCCAGCCGGGCTGAGCCGGGGTGAACAGCGAATGAAACAGCAGCCGCTTGGAGCCGGCGATACTGTTGACGGTCTGGTTCGCGAGCTTGATCTGATCGTTCGACAGAAACCATGCCGCGGGGTTGTCGAACGGGGCGCCGCTCAGCAAGGCCACTTTAGTGTCGCTGTCGAGATAGATCTCCTTGAGGAAGTTGTCGAACTTGTAGCGATCGAGCGAAAGCCCGTACGAATCCTTCAGCAGCGAGGAGTTCCAGTGCGCGCCCGCATATTTGGCGAGACCGAGAATGTCCTCGACTTTGTAGTCGTCGCGCACGAAATGGACCTGGTCGTCGAGAATGAACTGTCCGGCAAGCCCGTTCGCCCGCTGAGCGGCGGCTTCAGGCTGGGCTGCTTCGGCGGATGAGACATCGAAGATCGGGCCAAACACGTCATTCAGCGCAACAAACGCAGCCGCCATACCGCAGGTGGTGCGCAGAAACTGGCGGCGGTCCATCCCGAGCTTACGGGCGCTAGCCTCGGAAAGATCCTTGAGCCGCTCCTCGAATTGGCGCTGGCGATGCGTCTGCGGCAGAGGATTAAACTCGCCGTTCGACACCATTCGAGTGGGCACGGGAGATTTGAAGTCCAGCCTCTCCGCCGGCTCGGTTTGTGCGAGTTCGCGCTTGCTTAGGAAAATCCCCATAACCTCTCCTCCCTAAGGCATGTGTAGGCGGCGAGTCCGCGGACGGCCGCAGCGTGAAGAAGGTTCGT
>Ga0308309_10001137_pt1 | contig 15862 bp, 8 predicted proteins | sample HubBroMetageWFT5_FD_192491 | JGI IMG/M metagenome (GOLD analysis project Ga0308309, IMG submission 192491) | Warmed and freeze-thawed soil microbial communities from the Hubbard Brook experimental Forest, New Hampshire - Hubbard Brook CCASE Soil... | ecosystem: Environmental > Terrestrial > Soil...
ACCGGCAAGTTAGGGAACATCATGACTGCTGTCGGGGCTTCGGGCCTCCCCATCCTGATGGATACGTTCGTGCGTCTCACCAAGTCCCCGGTGGTCAGCATCGCGAAGATCCGAGGCTGCGTCCGGGGCGTAAGCAGCGAATTCGTCCTCGCCTGCGACATGCGCTTCGCGTCGCGCGAGAACACGCGACTAGGCCAACCCGAAGTTGGAGTGGGACTGCATCCCGGCGGCGGCGGCACGGAACGTCTTCCACATCTGGTGGGCCGGGGTCGGGCGCTCGAAATCGTTCTCGGCGCAAACGACTTCGATGGCGACACCGCGGAACGATACGGATACGTCAACCGGGCACTTCCAGACGCCGAGCTGGACGGCTTCGTCGACGCGCTCGCACGCCGGATCGCGTCCTTCGACCGGCGTGCCATCGCCGCCGCGAAGAATCTGGTTAACCAGGTCTCGTTGCCGTCCGCCGACCGGCTCCTCGACGCCATCACTTCTTTTGAGACCGCGCTAACGTGGCCTGAAGCGCAGCAGCGAATCAAAACTCTGTTGGAGCGCGGACTCCAACGGGACAGTGAGTTCGAAACTCGGTGGCCTGAGGTGCTCGGGATGCTGCTTGAGACCTAGTCGCCGTGTTGCGATGCTCATCGGTTGGCTAATGTGATTCTTCTTGCTCTAACGGAACAGAGCCCTGTTCTCGACTCGTCGGCCACATCCGTTGTTTCACGTCCGGAGCCAGATCGTTGGTAACAACAGGCATGCCGGGCCTGACGAGCACGTCGGAGTTTTGTGAGTGGAGCGGAAGACCATTGGGTATTTGGACAGCCCCCTGCCAGCCTCCGCCAAGGGCCTTGTAAAGTTGCACCAGGCTTTGGTACTCGTTGCCTCGGGCCTGCGCTAGAGCAAGCTCAGCGTTGAAGAGCGATCGCTGCCCATCGAGTACCTCGAGGTAGGTGGTAATGCCTCCCCGATAACGTACGAGGGAGGTGCCGACTGTGTCTTGCAGGTCCCTTACGGTCGTCTCTTGTGCAACTCGAACCTGGTAAAGTTTCTGATAACCGATCAGAGCATCGGAGACATCGCGGAACGCCAACTGAATGACCTGCTTATAAGCGATCAGTTCCTGGCGATGCTGCGACTCAGCCAGTCTTAGGTTTCCGCGCAAGGCGCCGCCGGTGAAGATGGGTTGAGTCACCTGCGCGCCGTAAGACCAGATTCCAGTCTGCGAACTCATAAGACCGGAGAAGAGACTGCTGCGGCCGAACGCTCCTCCACCGGAGCCAGTAAGAGAAATCTGCGGAAAGAACGCAGCTCTAGCGACGCCGATCTCGGCGTTAGCAGCAATCAGGTCTTGCTCGACCTGGCGAATGTCCGGCCGGCGTTCGAGCAACGATGACGGCATGCCCGGCGGCACTTCCGGCGGGAGCGGCTGCTCGGCCAACGGGCGCCCACGTCGTACACTCTCGGGATAGTGGCCAAGGAGAATACTGATCGCATCCTCCTCCTGGCCGATCTGTCTTTCGAAATCCGGGATCTGCGCGTTTGCGATATCCAGCACCTGTTGAGCCTGAAGTACATCCAGTTTGGTGGCAACGCCGTGGTCGAGCCGCAACCGCGTCAGCTTTACGGAATCCTCCTGGGTTTTCACCGTATCGCGCGTAATCTGAAGCTCCAGATCGAGTTGCAGAAGTGTGAAGTAATCACTTGCCACGTCGCTGACAAGTGTGAGTATGACCGTGTTCCGAGCATCCTCAGTAGCCATTAGCTGCGCGCGCGAGGCCTCGGTGGCGCGCCGAAGGCGACCAAAGAGATCCAATTGGAATGCCGCGTCAGCCGTCAGAGACAGGATGTTGTATTTAGCTCGGGTGCTCGCGTCTTTTCCCCCGCTGAAGGTGCCGCCCGCTTGTACCTGCGGAAATAGATTAGAGCGTGTGATGGCGACCTGCGCCCGTGCGGCAGCGATGCGCTCCGTCGCCAGTTGGAGGTCATAATTCTCCTTCAGGGCGGCGCGGATGAGCTCTTGCAATTGCGGGTCCTGGAAGACTTCCCACCAGGGAAGGTCGGCGAAGGACGCGGCTTGCGTTTGGGCCTGTGGGTTTTCGCTCAGGTCACGATACACGCCTGGAGTCTGAACGATGGGCCGGTGGTAATTTGGACCGACCATGCACCCGGCCATTATGAGCGACACCAAAATCGCAGGCGAGATCGCGGACATCAACAACGCCAGGTTTTTCATCACGATCCGCTGCTCGCCCGTCTTGTTCTTATGGCGCTCGACCATTTCAGTCACCCTCCGCCGGGGCAGGGGCTCCCGGCAGTAAGGAGTGGGCCTGCTCCTTCGCAGCGCCTGACCACCTCTCCACCAGGTAAAAGATTGCAGGCACGAAGAAGATTCCGATCAAGCTCGCAGCCATCATGCCTCCGATGACCGTAGTGCCCATGATTTGGCGGGCAACCGACCCGGCGCCGGTCGCTGTCCACAGCGGCACGCAACCGAGAATGAAGGCGAAAGACGTCATCAAAATCGGCCGCAAACGAAGCCTGGCGCCTTCGAGCGCAGCATCCACCAGAGGCTTTCCACTCTCGAATTCATCCTTGGCAAACTCGACGATCAGAATCGCGTTCTTCGCTGCCAGGCCAATGAGCATGACCAAGCCGATTTGCGAGTAGACATCGCTCTCGATCTGAACCAAGTAGGGTGGCAGGAAAACGCCCAGGAGCACACGGCGCAACCAAAGAATTCCAAAGGCTCCGAAGATCGCCACGGGAGTGCTCAGCAGGACGCTGAACGGCAACGACCAGCTTTCATAGAGCGCCGACAGAATAAGAAACACAAATAGCAGTGAGAGCCCGAAGATCACCGCCGGCGGAACTCCCTGTCGCGCCTTCTGTTCCTGAAACGACATGCCGGAATAGTCAAAGCCCATCTCACGTGGCATCGTCTGTTTGAAAACGTCTTCGAGGGCCGCCGTGGCCTGGTCCGCGCTGTAGCCCGGTGCGGCGCTACCATTGATCTGCGCAGAACGATATTCATTGAAGCGCAAAGTAAACTCCGGGCCGAGGCGCGGCTCTACTCGGGCAAGTGTGGAAAGCGGGACATTTTCTCCCTTGTTGTTGCGGACGTAGAACTGCCCGACATTCGCCGCCTGGGCGCGGTTTTCGCCTTCCGCTTCGATATAGACCTGCCACTGGCGGCCAAAGCGGTTGAAGTAGTTGATGAAATAGCCCCCCATGAAGGCTTGAATCGTACGGTAGACATCATTGAGGGACACGCCTTGTTTCAGCACTTTGTCGCGATCTACTTCAACAAACTGTTGCGGGACGCTCGCCAAAAAAGTAGTGCTCAGGGTACCGATCTCCGGCCGCTTTCGGACAGCGTCAAGAAAAATGCCCAAGTTTTTGGCGAGGAACTGAAGATCGCTGCCCGAACGGTCTTCCAGCATGAAAGTAAATCCGCCGGCAGTGCCAACACCCGGAATAGCGGGCGGCGAGAAGCCGAAGGCGACTGCCGCGGGCAACTTGCTCAACTTCTGGTTCAGATTTGCCTTGAACGATTGAAATTGCTCGGCCCGCGCCTTGCGCTCGTCCCAAGGCTTCAAGGTCACAAAAAATGTCGAGTTGTAACTGGTGCGGACAAAACTGAGCAAACTGAATCCGACGAAGCAGGTAACGTGTTCGACCCCCGGCGTATTTATCAGGATTTTTTCCACATCTGCCGTGACGGCCGTAGTGCGTTCAAGCGATGCCCCATTCGGCAACTGAACGTTGACGTAGGCGTAGCCTTGATCTTCATCAGGAAGAAAGCTCGACGGGATTCGACCGGCAAAAAAGAAAGCCGCTACGCAAAAGACCCCAAGCAGCACCACCACGACGACGGTCTTTTGGACCAATACCGCGCTCCAACGCACATAACCCTCTGTGGCTCGCTCAAATACGCGATTAAACCAATCAAAAAACCTCCTCAGGAGTCCATGGCTCTGTGTCCCTGGCTTGAGCAGCAGTGCCGCAAGGGCCGGACTGAGGGTAAGCGCATTGAACGCTGAGAGCAGAACGGAAATCGCGATCGTTACAGCGAATTGCTGGTAGAGCTTGCCGGTGATACCGGGAATGAATGCCGTGGGCACGAATACGGCGGAGAGAACCAGCGCGATGCCAACCACGGGGCCAGAAAGCTCTTCCATTGCTTTCAACGCCGCATCCTTCGGCGTCATCCCCTCTTCGATGTGGCGCTCCACACCTTCGACCACGACGATAGCGTCATCCACAACGAGACCGATTGCCAGCACCAGCCCAAAGAGAGAAAGCGTATTGATGGAGAAGCCGAATACGGGAAAAAGCACGAATGTGCCGATCAGCGAGACGGGCACTGCGAGCAGCGGAATCAGCGTGGCGCGCCAACTCTGCAAGAAGAGGTAGACCACAAGGATCACGAGCCCGAGCGCGATCAAAAGCGTTACGACGATTTCCTTCATGCCTTCGGTGACCGAGAGCGTCGTATCCAGCGCGACGACGTATTCCAGATCTTCCGGGAAGCGCTGCTTCATCTGCGCCATCAGCTTATTTACGCCCGCGGCTGCGTCGACCGCGTTCGAGCCCGGCAGTTGGTAGGTGGCGATGATGGCGCTCGGCTTTCCATTAAAACGGCCGGCGACACTGTAATCCTGGGCCCCCAGCTCGATTCGAGCGACATCGCGGACCCGGACCGTCCCTCCGTCGGGTGTCTCGCGCACGACGATCTGTCCGAATTCTTCCGGTGAGATGAGGCGACCCTGCGCGAGAACCGAATAGGTGAATTCCTGCCCCTTCGGCGCCGGTTCGCCGCCTGCCTTCCCGGCTGGATTAACGGTATTTTGCGCTTGAATGGCGCTGACAATTTCCGGGACGGTGACGCCAAGCTTCGCTAGCGTGTCAGGCTTTACCCACAATCGCATCGCGTATTGGCCGGCGCCGAACACCTGAACATTGCCGATGCCTGGCGAACGCAGAATGGGATCAACCAGATTGATGTATGCGTAGTTTGCCAGAAAGGTGGCATCGTATGTGCCATGGGGAGAGTACACCGCGATTAACGTAAGGGGAGCGGTAACGGATTTTCGGACATTGACTCCGTAATTAGTGACATCGATGGGAAGCTGAGAAGCAGCCAGCGTTTCCCGGCTTTGCGCGAGAATATAGTCGGTGTTCGGATCGGTTTTTGCGTCGAAGTCCACGATCAGGCTGGTGGTCGAGTTGCCGGTGGCATTCAGCGAGTACATGTAGTTCATGTTGTCCACGCCGCTCATCTGCTGCTCGATGGGAGTGGCAACCGCTTGCTCCAGGGTTTGCGCGTCGGCCCCGATGTAAGTGGCCAGGATTTGAATCTCGGGCGGAGCGATGCTGGGAAACTGCGCGACCGGCAAACTCAGGATGGTGAGGCCGCCCACCAGCACGAGGACAATCGAAATCACCATAGCGACAATGGGACGGTTGATAAAAAACTTTGACATGGATTACCTTCCCGTAGTCTCCGGGGCAAATGGCTTGGGGGTCACGTGCATGCCCGGACGCACCTTCTGGATGCCCTCGGCGATCACCCGTTCGCCTGGCTTCAGTCCGTCCGCAATAATCCACTGGTTGCCGACAAGGTCGCCGACGTTGATCGTGCGGATGCTCACTTTGTTTTCATTGTCCACCACGGCGACTTGATAGCCGCCTTGCAGTTCTGAGACGGCTCGCTGAGGTACAAGCAACGCATCCGGCTGCACTCGGATGACCGCCCGAACCTTGCCGTACCCGCCGGGACGTAGAATGTTTCCAGGATTGGGAAAGAGCCCGGCGATACGAATTGCCCCGGTACTCTCGTTCACCTGGCGGTCAGCAAAATAAAATGTGCCCTCATGCGCAAAGGTCGAACCGTCGGCCAAAATCAGTTCGAGGCGCAGGTTCTTGTCGGCCGCTGCTCGAGTAGCATCCGTTGGGTAGCGTTTTCTCCATGCCAGGTATTGCGGCTCGCCGACCGTGAAATAAACCTTGATGGGGTCGACGGTCGACACCGACGTCACGGGTCCGCTGCTCAAATTGACCAGGGCTCCCACCTGTAGCTGAGCCTGCCCAGCGATGCCGTCGATGGGCGCTACGAGACGAGTGAAATCGAGGTTGATCTTCGCTGTTTCAACGGCAGCCTCGTCGACTTTGATCTGAGCCTGGGCTGACGCGACTGTCGCCTTCGCCGCCAGGTTATTCTGGACGGAATTGTCGAGATCCTGCTGGCTTGCTGCCTGCTGTTTGGCGAGCGGAGTGTATTTCTCCACGTCCAGCTGAGTCCTGCCTTGCACAGCTTCGGCGGTAGCCAGCTGCGCTCTGGCCTGTGCCAACTGTCCTTGAGCCTGGTCGAGAGCCGCCTGAAATGGTCGCGGATCAATCTCGAAGAGCAATTGGCCCTGCTTGACGAATGCACCTTCCTGGTAGCCCTGCCGTAGCAAGTACCCAGTGACTTGTGCTCTGACGTCCGCATTCGTGAGTCCGTCGAGCGTCCCGATCCACTCGCCAAAAATCGGAACATCCTTCTGCTCAACCTGGACGACTTGAACGTCCGCACCCACGGCTGACGGCGCTCCCGTTACATGTCTTGGGTATATCGCTCCAATAATCAGGGCGACAACGAGCAGGCAAAACGCCCCTCCAATCCAGACTTTGTATTTCGAAAGCATGTTCATTTTCTTCCCCGGCATGCCTTTACGCCAATCGACACGGACGTGCCCCGGTTTCCAGCTACGGTGTTTTGTTCCGTTATCATCGGGCTAATGCAAGTGCTGTGCCAACGCAACTCGTTGAATCGGCGAACTCTCACGGTATGAGAAATTGCTGATTAGTCAGGAATCTTGAATCTTCAGAAAAGCGAGCGCGGAGTGTCGTTTGCCCGTTACTTCTCTCGACGTGCAACACCTCGCTCAGTGTTAGGGTCTTCGTTCCCGAGCCATCCAATTTTGTATGTATGGCGAGCAATGCACGATCTTCACTCCGCCGGCCTTACACTCTCCCAAGAAACGAACCACATCGACGTCGACGACCGTCATTTCCTGCAAGTCCAGGACAAACAGGGGCCCATTGCACTGGAATTGGTTTTTTAGTTCCCCGACGTGCTCCGATTGAAACTGTCCAATCAGACGAATCGTTATCTTTCCACCTTGCGAATCCCTTTCAATCTTCAAAGTTCACTCGCCTCTCTCCCCTAAAAAGACGCGCAGCGGTCGGGCCGACCGACTCATTGGGGACCGAACGCAAGCACCACATGACCGGCATTCCAAACTCGGCCGTTTGGTAGCAACGACATGTAACGGCCAAAACCGTCTCAAACATTGTGGCCACTCGCTTCGATTTGCGGGGTCGCTCCCAGGGCTGTTAATGCAACTTGTGTGCCAGCGTAATTCACTGAATTGGCGTGTTTTTACCGCGCAGGAAATTGCCGAGCTTTCAGAAATCCTGACGGTTCAGGAAAACAATGGATGGCGCTCGGTTCCAATCGCTTGTGCAGAACGCGTCTTAAGCCGAAAGCGAAATCGGTGTCTCAGTAGCAATGCGGAAAAGTTATTGCGTTCCCGTCTGACTTGAAAAAGCCAGGATAGACATATATTCAGGTATGCAATTGAAGAGGACAGATGTTGTGCGTATTTGACGCGAAGAGGTGAGGCAATACGTTCCTCCTAAGCCGCGTCTCGTCCCGGGGGGGCCACCTTGAATCGACGCTTGTCTATGCCGAGGCTCGTGATCTTTGACGCAAGGGTCTGGTGGGGAATTCCTAGTTTTGCGGCCGCGCCCTGCGGACCGGAAACCCGACCCTGGCACTCTGCCAATGCAGTCTCGATTGCCTTACGTTCGCGCTCGGCGAACTCTTTCTTGTCATCGGCCAGGACGCCGGAACGAAAAACCGGCCGCCCGGACTGTTGGTTCGATTTTCGCGGCAGCCATGTCTCGTCGACTGAGAGCGTTTCTCCATCGCATAGGATCACGGCACGCTCTACGACATTCTGTAGTTCGCGGATGTTTCCTGGCCAATCGTAGGCCTGAAACAGATCGAGCGTCTTCTTGTTTATATGGCTGACTTTCTTTCCTGCTCTCTTGGCGTAGCGTTCGACCAGATACTCCACCAGCAGAGCAATGTCATCCTTCCTTTCGCGCAGGGATGGTACACGTATCGGGAAAACGTTAAGCCGATAAAAAAGGTCCTGGCGGAATGTACCGGCAGCAACGCCAGCTTCCAAGTCGCGATTCGTTGCGGCGAGCACTCGCACGTCGATCGAAATCGGTTGGCTGCTTCCGACCCGCTCGAATTCTCGTTCCTGGAGCACTCGCAGTAGTGCGATCTGCACCTCGGCAGACAGGTCGCCGATCTCGTCCAGGAAAATCGTTCCACCATCGGCGGACTCAAAGCGACCAGCTCGTCTTTGAGTCGCCCCCGTAAAGGCACCTTTCTCGTGGCCGAAGAGTTCGGAAGCGATTAATGAAGGCGGAATCGCCGCACAATTGACCCTAATGAATGCCCTCCCTGAGCGCTTAGACCGCTTGTGGATGGCACTGGCAATCAATTCCTTACCCGTCCCGGTCTCACCCGAAATCAGCACCGTTGAGTTGGTTGGAGCCACTTTGCTGATTTGCGAGAGTACCCCGCGGAGCGCCTCCGACGACCCAACGATTGATTCATACATGGAAGAACGGTCGATCTCTTCGCGCAGAGCGATGTTCTCATTGCGCATTCTCTCTTCGGCCCGCTTGCGATCCTCGATGTCGGTCCCCGTTAGATACCAGCGAATGACCTTTCCCGCTTCGTCTCGCAGCGGGTTGTATTGGACCAGGAGCCAACGGTACTGCCCATCCCGGCGGCGCACTCGACGTTCGTACTCGAATGGAACTCCTCGCGAGATCGCTGCCTCGCGGACGTCGCGCAATCTTTCGGTATCCTCCGGATGAAAGACATCCCCAAACCTTTGAGACCTCACATCCTCCTTCGTCAGGCCGGTGTACTCCAGCAGCGCCTGGTTCGCGGACAGAAATTTTCCATCGGCCCCAAGAGCGACGATGAGCTGAGGTATTGCATCGATGATTGTTCGAAGCTCAGCTTCGGATTTGGCTATTTCGTTAAAGGCCTTTTCCAACTCCTCCTTAGCACGCTTCCGATCATCAATATCAGTGTTCGTTCCATACCATTTCACAACCATTCCTGAATCGTTGCGCAATGGACTGGCACGGAAGAGGAACCATCGAAATTCGCCGTCGAAACGGCGCAGGCGCGCTTCAATTTCACCGGTCTCCCCAGAAACCAGTACGTCGCGCCAATAATCCATGAGCCTGGCCCGGTCTTCCGGATGAAGGGCCGCAGCCCATCCCCAATCGGCCGCGGCTTCCGCAGAAAGGCCGGCATAGTCGAGCCAGCGCCGGTTGAAGAATTCCGCGGAGCCGTCTGGACGGGCAGACCAAGCCAGCGCCGGAATCGTATCGATGATGGTTCGCAGTTTGTTTTCTGAGTTCTTAATTTCGACGAGAGCCTCTTCGAGGGCTAATTGTGATCGTTGGCGTTCAATCGCTATAAGCGCAATGTGCCTTGCTCCCTTGATGAGTTCGATTTCGGCGTCCGTGGGTGTCCGCGACTCGGAAGAGTACAGGGCAAAGGTACCAAGCACCTCGCCATCCTTCGTCAAAATCGGCTCGGACCACCCCGCGCGAATCCCATTCTTGATCGCGAGGTCCCGATACTCATCCAGCCAATTTATGTCGGTGGCAACGTCACCGACGATGACTCGCTCTTTCAAGAACGCGGCCGCGCCGCAGCAACCTGCGTGTGGAGCGATGCGCAATGGGGTAACTACTGGAAGCCAATCGCGGGGGACAAGAGTACCGGCGGTATGCCAAAGGCGTTCCCCGTCCGGATCCATCAACAAGACCGTTGATATCACCGGCGAAGCAACAACGTCGATCGAACGGCACAGATCGTTCAGAATGTCCTTTAAGCTCGCACCACCGGCGATCATCTCTAGCGTTCGCTTCTCCGCGGCTAACAGGGACTCCGAATGCGATGCTGTTCTTGTACTCGGCCCTTCTTTGCATTCACACTCGGCTGGCCGCACCACGCTACCTAGGCGACCGAGGTCTATCTTGTGGTCCAGCGTGACTCCCGATTCCGCGGAGCTCATGGCGTTCTCCATCCTGCTTCCCGGCTAATAACCACATCCAAGGATACGCGTCAAGAACTGCACACGCCATCGTCACCCGGGAGACGATACTCATGCTCGTTCAGCCCCCAGCGACAAGCCGGTTGTGTCCGCGCCGGAAATCTTTGCAAGGGCAGGCATTGATTCTCCTCAATGCATGTAATTTTGCATTTTGCTTTGCCGTTTCCACCTGAAAATTGCGATCTGCACCGTCACCCGATTCCGATCGAAACGGTAATCCGCGGGATTTTTGCTATCACGATCAGGGTTCTAACCTGGTGCTTGATGACGATCCACTCACACTGGACCAACGCCTCACCAATGGTGCCGCGACCAGTTCCTATGGCTGGAATCTGTATCCAGCGCAATGGACCGTATGAAAGTGCTTGGGATTGGCGGGTTCTGGTTCTAGTTTTTTGCGTAACTTTAAAATGTGATTGTCGACAGTCCTTGTGCAAGGATAGTTCTCGTACCCCCAGACTTCATTGAGTAGTTCGTCCCGTGAGATCACCCTCCACGGGTTTTTGATGAGATACGCAAGAGTCTTGAATTCTTTACTTGTGAGAGTAACCGACCGACCGTTGCGATGGATTTCCCTCGTCGACAAACATCCTTTGACTCCGCCAAACTCAAACTTGTCCGTGGCGTTAGAACTTGTCCGCCAAGCCTTCGCTGTATCCAGCGGTAAGCAGATATTACTGGGGTCGGCCAGCCCAGCGATGGACTTGTTGGGCTTTTTCTGGGTGGTCTTATCATGAACGGCCGATCTTGGAACCAGCACGATCACCGGCAGGTAACGCGATAGCTTACGAAACTCTTCCGGGATACTAGAAACTGACACGGAAGCGAATTTTTCATCGAGGAACAAAATCGCGTTTGCGTTGGGCTCTGTCTCGGGCTGCGCGAAAGGAGAAATCGCGGGCTTGATTGCTGTTGCCATAGAAATTCCTCGTTACTACTTGACTACTTGGCTTTGGCCCGAACGGACCCGCCGACGCTCTTCAGCAGTGGCATTCGATGCAGCGCAACTCTAGCGTGAAACATCCGCGCTTTTGCGGCTGAGGTCGTGATCCCCAGAATCTGGGCAGTCCCTCTGAGTGAGTGTTCCTGTAATTCGTGGAGCTCCACCACCCTTCGAACTCGTGGTCGCAGCCGCAAAATGGCTTTATTCAGAATCTGTCTCCGTTCACGAAGGTGGTAAGTTTCTTCCGGATCGGGAGCGTCATCTTGAATCTCCCTTTGCCGTCCGGGCTCGGATGGGGTTGGCTCATCCACGGCAATTTCTCGTTTCCAATGGTTCCTACGAAGCTTCGCCAGTGCGGCATTGATAGCGATGCGTGTCAGCCAGGTAGCAAACTGCGATCTTTCATCAAAATCCTTGATATGGGCAAAGGCACTCAGGAGGCAGTCTTGCACTGCGTCTTCCGCATCTTCGCGATTTCGCATCATTCGATGAACGACACGGAAAACCTGTTTGCCATGGCGTTCGCAAAGTTCTCCAAAGGGGGCTCTTCTTCCAGTTTTAGAGGCTGCTATCAGCTGGTGCTCGCTCCACTCTCGAAGATCGCTAACCTCTGGGGTATTGTCTTGCACCAACAACAATGTCCTCATCACCACGATTGACTTCCTCTCTCAAATCGGAGCCTGTAGGAATGCCGCTTCCGGTTCCCTCAATCTTTTTCTCTGTCAATCCACTCGCGGACGTACGCCGGACAGTTCTCAAGTGTCATTCCATCCGTCTCGCAGCCCCTTAGAAACCTCACTGCGTCGCGATCGGCCAACCTCAAATCTCGCAAATCCAGAATGATTTCTCGGTAGTCGCGATCAAAAAGCTCCTTCAGTTCCGGGACCTGCTCCGCCTCCATGCGACCGCTTAAGGTAAAAACCGTGAATCTCTGCCGCAATGATCGCTCGATTCTCAAGGTCATCGGTTGTCGTCACGATGCTCTGCATTGCCGCCATCACGGCCAGTGACGCGAGTAGAAGTGCAACACGGAGGCCACATGAAAACGCACTGAAAACAGGAGGCTTGAGGCTATGGTCGGATGACGAGACTTCGGGAAATGACGAAATTTCGGGAGTCGAAAAGGACGGGTTTACCGCTGCTCAGAGACAAACTTGTGTTTCTTGATCTTCAGTTGTTTGATTTTGGAGTCCAGCGTGGATCGGGGAATTCCGAGTTTAGCTGCTGCGCCTTGTGGGCCAGCGACTTTTCCCTTGCAATCGGCCAATGCGGTTTCGATGATTTCTCTCTCCTGCATGTGGAGAGTGTCGGGCAAAGGACCTTGCATCTCTTGCCGGGCTGGCTCCGGGCTGGCCAGCCAAGTCTTTTCGATCCAAAAAGTATCGCTGCTCGTCAGGATCACCGACCTCTCAACGATGTTTTGCAGCTCACGGATATTTCCCGGCCAGGGATATGACTGGCACAGTTCAAGCGTATTCGCATCGATTTTGCGAATTTGCTTGCAGGCTTTCTCGGCGTAGCGCTTAAGGAAGTACTCCACCAACATCGGAATGTCCTCCTTCCGTTTGCGCAGAGGAGGCACCTCAATCGGGAAAACGTTGAGGCGGTAAAACAAGTCGGATCGAAACGTTCCCGCAGCAATGGCGGCCGTCAAATCACGGTTGGTTGCGGCTATGACACGAACGTCCGCCGTAAATATTCGGTTGCCTCCTACTCGTTCGAACTGCCGCTCCTGAAGTACTCGCAACAATGCAATCTGGGTTTCTGCGGGAAGATCACCGACCTCGTCTAGAAAAATCGTACCGGAATGTGCCAGCTCAAACCGGCCCTGACGGCGCTGCACCGCGCCGGTGAATGCGCCTTTCTCGTGGCCAAACAACTCCGACGCGATCAAGGAGGAAGGAATTGACGCACAGTTTACGCTGATGAACACCTGACCGGAACGTTGCGAGTGCTTGTGTATAGCGCGAGCGATCAATTCTTTTCCGGTGCCGGTTTCGCCCGTGATCAGTACCGTGGAATCGGTGGGGGCCACTTTCACGATGCTGGAGAGCACGGTTTGCAGCGCCGGCGACGCGCCCACAATTTCCTCAAACATGAATGCCTGATCGATTTGCTCCCTGAGCGCAAGGTTTTCGTTACGCACTCTCTCCTCGGCCTGCTTGCGATCCTCGATATCCGTTCCGGTGGCATACCAGCGAATAATGTTCCCCTGGTCGTCGCGAAGAGGATTGTAGCGGACAAGAAACCAGCGATAGTTACCGTCTTTTCCAAGCGCTCGTTGCTCAAGTTCAAAAGGCCTACCGCGCGCGAGTGCCTCATGACGCTCCTTGCGCAGCCTTTCCACATCCTCGGGGTGGAAGACACGTGCACGCTGATCTTCTCGCTGCACGTCCTCTAGAGTGAGCCCGGTGTAATCGAGCACGGTCTGATTCGCATAAAGGGCCGTCCCATCCGGACGCAACACGTAAATATAACTGGCGATGGCGTCGGTCATCCGCCGAAGCTCTGTTTCTTCCGCCTTTATTTGCTCAAACGCGGTCTGCAGAGTCGCTCTCGCTTCGTGCTGCTCGGTGACATCCATTGCAGTTCCGACTAATTCAATGACATCCCCGGAAGCATTCACTACCGGGTGTCCGACGACGTGAATGTACTTGGTCGCGCCGTTTGGCAGAAGAAGCCTATAGTCGAGCTCAAAGTCGGTCCTGTCCCGAATAGCCTGCTCGACCACAGGCGTGTTACGACGGGCGTCTTCCGGGTGTAGCCGCCGGAGTATCTCCAAGTAAGATCGTGGCTTGGGACCAGGATCGATGCCGAAGATCCGGTACATCTCTTTTGACCAATAGGAAGCGTCCCAGCCGAATCTTGGGAGCACGGCAAGCCCTTGACCGGACTCACGCCGCGCGTTTTCCATCTGGGGGACCCGCACCGCCCAACTGCCCGTGTGGGTCAATTTCTGTGCCTCCGCTAAATAACTCTCACTCCGCCGCAGGGCCTCTTCCTTCTGCTTGCGCTCGGTGATATCCATCGCGGTCCCAACAAATTCCACGAGATCGCCCGACTTGTTCAAGACAGGATGCCCGACAGCATGGAGGTGCTTGATGGTTCCATCGGGAAGAACAATGCGATAGTCCGCTTCATAGTCTGTTTTCTGGGTTCTGGATCTTTCAAAGAGTTCCTGAATGCGCTTCCGGTCCTCGATATGATTTCTGCTAAACCAGAATTCAGGGGTCGACGTATCCTCATCGGGGCTGACGCCGAATATTCGAAGTATTTGCGGCGAGACTGTGACTGTCCCTGATGAAGCATCGAGTTTCCAGCTGCCTGTTTGGCTTATTCTCTGCGCCTCAAGCAAATCTGACTCAGTGTGACGCAGTTTCTCTTCGACGCGTTTGCGTTCTGTCACATCCACGTCGGTACCAACGTACTGGATAGTATCTCCGGCTTCATCGAGAACCGGGTGTCCGATCCCGTGGATGTACTTCACTGTGCCATCAGTCAGTATGACCCTGTAATCTTGCAGAAAATCAGATTTCTCGCGGCGTGACTTCTCAATCCGTTCGTTAAATCTGTCACGATCTTCAGGGTGTACCAGTCGAAGGAACTCTTCGCGATCCGGAAGGTTGCTTTGAGAATCTAATCCAAAGATTCGTCGCATTTCGTCGGACCAGTAAATACACTGCTCCGTGGCTGGGTCGTAGGCCCAGCTGCCCGTCTTGGCTAGTCTTTGCGCTTCCCCCAGGTACGCCTCGCTTCGCTGAAGAGCCTGCTCCGCGCGCTTGCGCTCGGTGATGTCCTCGGACAGCGCCATGATGAATCGCGGTACCCTCTCCGTGCCCGGCACCAGAGAAACGTTGTTGCTTACCCAAATCAAACTGCCATCCTTGCGCACATACTTTTTCTCGATCTGAAACTGTCGTCGTTTTCCCTCCAGCAACTCGGTGATCAGCGCCCAATTGGCTTCCCGGTATTCCTCATGAGTTAAATCCAGAAAACTAACGGTGAGCAGGTCCTGCTCCGTATAACCCACGATTGTCTGGAAGACATGATTGGTGGCCAGAAAGCGGCCGGTCAGGTCAGTCAGCGCAACCCCGATTGCAGAATTCTCAAAGACCGATCTCCACCGCTCCTCGCTCTTCCGCAGGGCATCGTCAGCACGCTTCCGCTCCTCCAGGTCGGTATTGGTTCCGTACCACTTCACCACTTTCCCCGGTCGGTCGCGCAGAGGACTACCGCGAAATAGAAACCAGCGAAATTCCCCGTCGAAGCGACGGAAGCGCCCCTCCACTTCGAACGGTTTTCCAGAATTCAAAGCTTCCCTGAATGTTTCCAGCATTCGTGGCAGGTCGTCGGGATGAATCGCAACCTGCCATCCCGAGCCTAAAGCTTGCCCTGCAGATAAACCCGTATAGTCCAGCCAGCGCTTATTGAAAAAGTCTGCCGAGCCGTCAGGACCAGCCGACCATGCCAACGTAGGAATGGTGTCGACGACAAGACGAATGTCCTCTACATCTCCAGGTTCTTCGAAGCCATGGGGCAAGGATGCCATGCGCGGATTATAGAGCCATACGGCGAACCAATTCCTATCGAGAAAACTATGAGGCGGCAAACCTGCCGCGATGTTCAAGCGACTTGGGAGACCGGGCGGGCCTTCGGTTGATAGTGGCCCACCTCGGTACGCATCGTGATCGCAAGGCGGTTCCAGGCGTTGATGGTG
>Ga0308309_10001138_pt1 | contig 15862 bp, 17 predicted proteins | sample HubBroMetageWFT5_FD_192491 | JGI IMG/M metagenome (GOLD analysis project Ga0308309, IMG submission 192491) | Warmed and freeze-thawed soil microbial communities from the Hubbard Brook experimental Forest, New Hampshire - Hubbard Brook CCASE Soil... | ecosystem: Environmental > Terrestrial >...
GGAACCGTTCCCGTCTCAAGCAGAAATAGGGGGCTTCGGCCGGATTCTTTTTCAGGCGCGAGATTACTGGCCGGATTACATGTCCTGCATTCTGGTGGTGCGGCAGGATTTGATCGACAAGCGCCCTGATGTGGTTCAGGAATTGGTGGATGGTATCGCCCGCTCGGGTTTGTGGCTCGACAAGGGGAAACCTTACCGCGAGGATGCCGCCGATTTCGTAGGCCGCTTCTATTACCACCAGAAACCTGCCCTGCTCCGGTGGGCGCTCACCAAGCCGATAGACCGCGTCGTTTACAGCCCTCTGGCGCCACGCAAGCCGGACTTCGATTTGGTTCGCGACCTGATGATCGAAACGGGCGTCCTCAATAAAAAGATCGAGTTCAGCGAATACACGGATACGCGGTTTTCTGACGGCGCAATGTCGCAGACCGCTTGGAAATATGAGGCAGGTATCGCCACCGCGAAATAAGTGGACTTGCGGTACTCCAGCATCACGGGCAACAGATTGAGGAGGCAGAAAATGTTTCGTAGAAAGTTCGTCCAACTGATCGGCGCCGGGAGTTTGACAGGAATCCCTACGCTAGGAGCCATTGGAACGCATACGGTGAAGTATCGGGTCAAAGGGTTCAGCTGTGTCACGTGCGCGGTGGGGCTTGACGCCATGCTCCAGAAGCAAAAAGGAGTGGCGTCGTCCCGGTCCAGCTATCCGGACGGCCTCGTGGTGGTCAAGTTTGACCCTAAGGAAATTACGGATGCTTCCCTGCGCACCTTCATCGCCGACATGGGATTTACAGTAGAAGAAGTACACGCGGACTGACTGCGCTCGATGCGGCAAGAGCACAGGCAGGAATGGCTGTGCCGCGCGATGGCTTTTGAACGTTCCAAAGTGGCCGCGAGCGCTAAATTGAAACTTACCGTCAGCTTCGCGCTGCGCAGTCTTAGCCCAGTCCCTAGAGTTATCTAGCGTTTGGCTTCCGCGTCACGGCCTCAAACGTGCTCCCCACTCCCCGAGGATTTCCGCGCGCGCTATGTCTGCTTCGCAAGGCCCCAATCTCTTTCGCCTGGTTCTCGAAACCATTCCTGTGGGCCTTTTCGCCGTCGACCGGGACGGGAAGATCTTCCTGTGGAACGCAGGCGTTGAACGGATCACGGGATTTCTCCGACAGGAGGCCATCGGGCACCTCTGCGGAGACTCTTTCCTCGAGCACACCGATGCGGAAAGCAATCCTTTTCCGCACGAAGAGTTACCACTTATCACCACCCTTCGCGATGAATGTGCGCTCGCCACCCGCGCTTCGCTTCGCAGCAAGAAGGGCTCCTTCGTTCCAGTGCTTCTGCGCACCGCCCCGCTGCGCGCGGAAACCGGCGATCTGCTTGGCGCTGTGGAGGTTCTCGAACCACTCGGTCCCGTGTCCACCGGCGAACGCCGCAACAATAAGCTCGCCGGCTTTGGTTGTCTGGACCCGCTGACCGGTGTTCTCAACCGCAGCATGATCCAGGCGCATCTTCGCGAGAACCTACCCCTCTATTCGGTCTTTCCCGTCCCGTTCTGCGTGATGACGTTCACCGTCGACAATCTCGCAAAACTCAACGAACGATTCGGTCAAGCCTCCGTTGACACGGTTCTCCGCGTGGCTTCGCAAACTCTGGAGAACAGTCTTCGCCCCACTGATTTCATCGGCCACTGGATCGAGCATGAATTTCTAGCCATCCTCACCGAATGTAACGAGTCCGACGCGATCCGAACCGCTGAACGCCTTCGCAAAATGATCGAAAGTGCGCATGTAGCCTTCTGGGGAGACACGCTCAACATCACCATGTCCATCGGCGTGACGATTGCCCACGATCAGGACACGGTTGGCTCCATGGTCAGTCGCTCCGAACAAGCATTGCACAAAAGTCAGACCGCCGGAGGCAATCAGGTAGCACTGGTCTCGCACTGAATCGCGCAAGAAAAGGAATTGAGGGCTTCTCCAGCATGTTCGTCATTATCGGAATTGCAGTCGTTTTCGGCGCCATCTTGGCTGGCTACCTTATGGAGCACGGGTCAATCAGGGTACTTCTGCAGCCCGCCGAATTGATCATCATCGGTGGAGCCGCCATCGGCACGATCCTTATCGGCAATCCCGTATATATCCTGACAAAGATCGCCAGTGGCTTCGTGGATGTCTTCCGCCGTTCCAAGTACAGCAAGCAGCACTATCTTGAAACCTTGAAAACGCTGTGCGAGCTTTTCTCTCGCGCACGCAAGGAAGGCCTGATGGCGCTCGAAACCGACAGTGATGACCCAGAGCAGAGTCCCGTTTTCTCCAAGTACCCTAAATTCCTGAAAGACCCTCAAGTTCTTCACTTCGTTTGCGACACCATTCGCATGGCTGCAGGAGGCGGGGTCGAACCCTTCGACGTGGATCAGATGATGGAGCTGGACATGGACGTCCAGCACCACGGCGCCGGCCAGCCTGTCGCTGCTCTTTCCACCGTTGCTGATTCGCTGCCGGGTCTCGGCATTGTTGCTGCCGTACTTGGCGTGGTCATTACCATGGGCGCTCTCGGCGGTCCGCCCGAAGAGATCGGCCGAAAAGTTGCCTCCGCTCTGGTCGGCACGTTCCTCGGCATTCTCTTGTGCTAAGGATTCTTCGGCACGATTGCCGCAAACATGGCCAACGCCACGGAAGAAGAACGCGCCTACTATCACGTCATCCGGGTGGTGATCGTCAGCTTCATCAAAGGCTCGCCGCCAACCATAGCCGTGGAATTCGGGCGTCGTGCTATCCCCAGCCACCTTCGGCCTGCGTTTCAGGAGTTCGAAAGATATATCAAGCGTGGCGGGGCAGAGGTAGCAGTAGTGACTCCCTCGCCGGCGTAAAAAGCACAGATGCCCTCACCGCCCCCAATCATCATCAGAAAAAAAACCGTTCATCCCCGCGTTCATGCAGGCGCATGGAAGGTGGCGTACGCCGATTTCGTTACCGCCATGATGGCTCTCTTCATTGTTCTGTGGCTCATGAACAGCAGCGTAAAGATTCAGCAGGCCGTGGGCGGTTATTTCCGGGATCCCTCCCGGACTGCAACAAGACTAGGCAGCGAGATGAATAGCAGCGACGAAAATTTCGTTATTACCAAGGACAACATGGAGGAGCTGAAGGAACAACTTCAGAAAGCCATTCGGGAAGTTCCCAAATTCGATAAGTTGAAAAACCAGATCGACATGACCGTGACCAACGAGGGTTTGCGCATCGAGCTGACGGAAACCGCCGCAGGGACTTTTTTCGATAGCGGCAGCGCCACGATGAGCGACGATGGCACCGACCTCCTGAAACTCATCGCCGGCGAACTGGGAAAACTTCCGAAACACATGGCCATGGAAGGTCACACGGATGCGAAGCTGTATCCGCCCACGGCCACCTACGGCAACTGGGAACTTTCCGTGGATTGCGCCAATGCCGCGCGACGCTTTATGCAGCTGAACGGGCTGGGACCTGATCAGGTGTCCCAAGTGCGCGGCTTCGCCAGCCAACGGCTGCGAAAGCCGGACGCCCTTGATCCTTCAAACCGTCGCATCTCTTTAATCGTGCAATACCTTAAGAAAAGTGCCGCGTCGGAAGGCGGCAACCCAGCCGAAGGTGGCAAAGCAAAAACAAACGACCCCGCCGGCAAAACCAAGCAGCCCAGGTCCGCATCAGGTAAACCAGATGCACAACCGCAGTAATTCCCCTAGGTCCAACTCCTTGTTGGCACGCAACTTGTTACTCATCTTCTTACGTCTAATAGTGTGACCGGGATACGATGGAAGCGTCGCAACTTGCTGACTTTTCCGGTGTTTATGTACGGGACCGCATGCATTTGGTCTGCAATCCTATTCCGAGGAGATGTCAATTCAATGAAGAACCGTCTAGTGTGGGTCGCCTCCGCTGCACTCCTATTTGCGCTATTTGCGGCAAATTCGACCCGCGCCCAGGGTCGCTTCGAAGTAACTCCCTTCGTCGGCTACGAGACCAGCGCCTCTTATCCTGTAAGTCCCTTCAGTTCCGCCGCGCAGGTAGATCGCTTCCGCATCAACGATGCCCTCGCCTTTGGCACATTTCTCGATTACAACGTCTCCGAAAACTTCCAGGCCGAATTCATGTGGAATCGTAACAACACTTCTTATAGCGCGCGGGACACTCTTACGAACACCTACTTCAAAGCCTTCAATTCGGATGTGGATCAATTTCAGTTCGGTGGGTTATACATGTTTCGTAACAGCGATCACCGGCTACGTCCCTACGTCGCCGCCAGCGTGGGCTTCACTCACGATGACAACAGCAACCTCGCCGGTGTCGTCGGTGCCAGCAGCAGCCGCACCGAGTTCTCCTATAGCTTGGGTGGAGGTGTGAAATACTACGTCACGCGTCACCTGGGTTTTCGCGGGGATCTCCGCTACCTGCCCACCTATGGCAGCTCTTCCTACAACCAATACTGCGATCCATTTTTCGGCTGCTATACCGCGAAGTCCCCGAACTTCCTGAATCGCGGCAGCTTCACTGGCGGCGTGATCATCCACTTCTAAAACAATCAAACCCTTTTTGGAGATCGCGAGACTTAACAACTGAACTTGAGGGTGACCCATCCTTCGCGCAGTTTGCGAAGGGTGGGCTTTCTGCGATCCGACGCCGTCACTTTTCTTCTCTTAGGTTTATTGGACCGGCCCTCGCTTCTTCGTTAATGCGCAGGCGCTTGCGGTGGCGGCTCCGCTGGCGCAACAAATAATTTCTCGTCTATCGGCACGTTTTGCTGCACCTGTTCGATCCGAATCGAAAACGCACCGTTAGGCCGAGCCACTGTCCACCGGTAAGGAATCTTCACTCCATCCACCGCCCGGTAATCCGCGTAATCGATCTGCGTTGGATTGCGTCCTAAGGGGGTCTCCACATAGCGCACCATGCGCAACATCAGATCGGTCTCCGCATCGAAATAAAGTTCCAGAGGCAGCTTTCCTGCACCACCCTTCGTCGCAACCAACAGCGTCGCGCGCCCAGCAATCTCCTCGCCGCGCTTTACTTCCAGTTCCGTGTACATCTCTCGAACACGCGACGGAAAATACAATTCCGCGTCGATGCGTGCCGCGGCGGCATCAGCGCCATTCATCCGGTGAACTCCGCCGCGAATGGTGAGCCATCCTACTTCTCCGTTGTAAGCCGTAACGCTCTCGCCGCTGGGTGGATGCGAGATCGAAATCCTTTTGTCCGGGGCTTCCGAATAAACCTCGATGGGATAGGTGTTGCCCATAGCTTCGAGAGATCCCTTCTGCACCCTGGAATGGATTTTCTTCAGCGCGTCCGCTCCGCCGACCGCGGCCAAATACTTGTCCAGGATCTGCGACGCCGGTGGCAAGCCGGTGGCTGCTTCATGCACATCACCGTGATCGTGAGGCATGTTCATCGCGGTGCTTGAGGAAACCGCCGGTGTGCTTAATGGATGGGGCGAACCGTGATGACACGTTTCGCAGGTAACCTTGCGTTCTCCGTCGAAGTTGTCCGCGTTGATTTCGAACATCATCGTAATCATCTTCCGCGCGGTAACTTTCGTTTTCTTGTCGTCTTTATCCATTTGATGCTCGACGTGGCAAAACTCGCAATCCACCCCGAGCGAAGCGGAAATGAACTGCATCGAAGGAATTAACTGGTCCGCGGGAATAGCCTTCAGGGTCTGAATATTCTTGAACTGTTGTTCCGCAGTCTTAGCTGGAGGCGTGGCAGTTTTTTGCGCTGCGTCCTGCGCGGTTAGGTGCAGTCCGGTTCCCAGGAGGCATAGCGCTACAACGAAAGGCACGACAAAGAGCGCTGACCGAGGAGATGTCATGGAGACCCCTGAATTTCTTGGATAGTATTCGCCCGGAACCGCGGATTTTCGACTAGCCGGAGATTTCGCCACTCTTCGCCAGCGCCGTGATGCGATCCGACGCGCGGAACGCCAGCGCCTCGATCGTCATGGTCGGCTGACCGCGTCCAGATGTGACCAGGCTGCTGCCGTCACACAAAAACAAATTCTTAACATCATGGGTGCGATGATCCGGATTGATCACCGAGTTTTTGGAATCGTTTCCCATTCTGCACGTTCCCAGTAGATGCACCGCAAATTGCTGTGGCGCAACCGGCACGTGCCACGTTGTCCTCGCTCCGGATGCGTCAAAGAGCTCCATCACCCGTTCGGTCATCCACGCCATGAACTTCAAATCGTTGTCATGGTCCCTATAGGTAAAACGCAGCGCGGGCAATCCCCATGCGTCCTTCACTTCGTCATCAAGAGAAAATCCGTTCGCCTCCACAGGCACGGAAGTTCCATGAAAATAGATCTGCATCGTCCGTGTGAAGTTGTTATGCAGCGTTTTCTTGAAGCTTGAGCCCCACTTCGGCGTTTCGGGCGGCAGGCCTTGCATCACGAAGTTGATGGGAGTCATATCGTAGCGCGCGTCGACCCCTCCGCCTCCGTAAAATCCAAGTTTTTGCGTATCAGCCTCGTAAAAATCGTGAAAAATCCGGCTGACCGCAAACCCTTTGTAGTCGTTCAACGGTTCATCGTAGACCCCGAAGCCGATGGCTCCGGTATTGACCATCAGATTCTTTCCAACCATGCCGCTCGAATTCGCCAATCCGTTCGGGAATTGTTTGGAGTGCGAAAGCAACAGCAGCCGCGGAGTTTCCGCGCCGTTCGCCGCCAAGACCACCGCCTTAGCCTTTTGCATGTGAACGACGCCCTTCGCATCGAAATACACTGCCCCGGTGGCACGTCCTTTTTCGTCTATTTCAATCTTGTGTACATACGAGTTCGGGCGGATCTCGCAACGCCCGGTCTTTTCCGCCACTGGAATCATGCTCGCAAGCGAACTGGATTTTGCGCCTACTTCGCATCCAAACCCCAGGCAGAAACCGCAATTGGCGCAGGCACTTCTTCCGGCACGCGGTTGCGAAAGGATGGCCATCGGCGCAGGAAATGGGTGGTAGCCAAGTTTTTTCGCGGCTCGCTCAAAAATGACACCCGAGCTTTTCACCGGCAGAGGCGGCATGGGATAGGGCTTGGAGCGCCACGGATCGAATGGACTGGCGCCGGCCAGGCCGCTGACTCCCACTTCCCACTCCACTTTTGTGTAGTACGGTTCGAGGTCTGCGTAGCGAATGGGCCAATCGGTGAACGTGGTGCCCGGAATGTCGCCGATTTTGCTGTGCTCGATGAAATCGATTTCGTGCAGCCGCCAGAAATTTGCCGTGAAATGCGCGCTGCTGCCTCCGACGCATCGCCCGTACATCACGCTGTACTGCTGCTTCGCTTTTTCCCGCGGCGTGGCTCGGAATGTATGCGGCTGCTGCTTGGGATTGTTCGTTAACAGATGTTCCTGAAAGACTTTAACCTCGTCGTGGGTAAAATCTTTTTCCGTCAGGTACGGTCCTTGCTCCAGGACCACCACACGAAATCCGTTGGTCGAAAGTTCTTTCGCTAGAATTCCGCCCGATGCGCCAGACCCCACAATGACAAAATCAACTTCGTCGCTGGGCTTGTAGGAAACGCGTGCCTGGCTCATTTCTTTCCCATCTCGCTACCCGCGGGCTGCCAGCCAGGATAGTCTTTGTCGTAAAAACCAAATGGAGAACTGAACGTGTGCGCTGGGTCGCGGCCGATTACTTTCCAACCCGCATAGTCGCGGTTGCCTCCGCCCTCGGGCGCCACGAGAAAGCCCGAGACCACGTGAAACCATATCGTTTCCGGGAAATCACCGGTGATCGCGCGCTGTCTGTGCCGGCTATTCCCGGCTTCGCTGGATCCCAAGGTCATTTCCAGGATTTTGTCCTGCTGCTCCGGCGTGGCCGCCGAAAATTTCGCCACGCCAGGGAATGTCTGCGCCGTCAGCTCGTTGATTTGTGCCAGTCCCGGGCCATAGGACTCCCGCGCATCCCTCGCGAATGTACGCAGCGCGTAGTCAATGAAGTACACCACGCCGGCTTCCGTTGCTCCCGGTAACTCATCCGTTGGAATGATCCGGGCCGCTATGGCTTCGACTTCCCGCGCCTGTTCTGGCGTCAACACTTCAAATTTGTAGGTTTGTGGAGAACTCTTCGCTTCGTGGGCATGCTGCGCTGCCGCGGTCACCGCAGGCCATTGCGCTGCGATCAGCGCCGCTCCCGCGGTCCCCGCAAGTTGCAAAAGAAATTCGCGTCGTGGTGTACAGGCCGGGTCCATGGTCTCCGAGGTATAAGTGACTGTATGAATTGTGGCCACGTTCGTCAAGCAATTCCTGACTTCACAATACGAGCCAATTTGGCTATAGCCAGCGGCTGAAGTATCATTTCAACTAAGCAAAAATCATGGCGACATTCACTGGTGCAATTGGGATCGGTAGCAAGTGGCTGCTCGACCGCATCGTTGGCGCGCTTGCCGCTACCGGCATTAATCCCAACATGCTTACGTTTCTCGGCCTGCTGGTCAATTTTGGGGCCGCCGCCAATTTTGCCATCGGGAATTTCCGTACCGCCGCAATTATTATTTTTATCGCGGGATTTCTAGACATGCTGGATGGCCAGGTCGCGCGCCGCCAAAATCGCGTTACCCAATTCGGCGCCTTTTACGATTCCACACTCGATCGCTACGCGGACATGGCCCTTTATATGGGTTTGCTGGTCTACTATTCGGTCAGCGGCCGCACACCGTACGTTGTTCTTGCGGCCGTGGCCACTGCGGGTTCAGTCATGGTCAGTTATGCTCGCGCCCGCGCCGAATCCCTGATTCCATTATGTAAAGTTGGTTTCATGGAGCGGCCCGAACGACTGGTGCTCCTGATTATCGGCGGGTTGATGAACCGCATGGGACCCGTGCTGTGGGTGATCGCTGTCATCTCCACCATCACCGTGATCCACCGCATCGTCTTTACGTGGCAGGAGACCCGAGCCGGTCGAATCCTCCCCAACCTGAAGCCACAATCCTAAATAGAAGTAGACCGGAGTTCCGCGCCGTTCGATCGCAAGAGCCCACCCTTTGCAAACTGCGCAAAGGATGGGGCACCCTCAAGTTCATTTGAGATTCGAAGTCAGAGTTTTATCGTGCGCTACTCTACCGCTTCCACACCTACGGGGGTGTTCTCTCCATTCATTTGTGTCAAGTACTGTTCCACGGGCGCCGAAACAATTTCCCTGACGCGTTCAACCAGCGCCGGTACGTCCTCTTTGTTCATCCCTTTCGTTTCTATCGTGTCGTGGAGCACCACGGTGATGGTTGTCGGGCGCAGAATCCAGTGCCCGGTGCGCAAATGATGAAAGGATCCCACCAGGCTGGCCGGCACAATCGGCACGCCCAACTGCTGCGCTAACCGAAATCCGCCCTGTTCGAATTTGTTCACGTGTCCGTCGCGTGTGCGCTTGGCTTCCGGAAAAATAATCAGGCTTATGCCACCATCGATCGCTTCTTTGGTCATTCGCCATAACCGCTTCAAATCCTTCGGGCTGCGCACGTCGGGCACCGGTACATTTCCAAAGCGCCTCATCAGCCAGCCATAAATCGGAATGCGGAAGTGCGATTCCAGCTCCCATCCGCGCACCAATTGCGGCACCGCGCAGTACAGCATGAACGGATCCAGCAAATTGACGTGGTTCACCATGAAAATCGACGTGCGCTGCGCGTCAAAACCCGGCGCTGCCTTCAGCACCACCTTGGCTCCGGAGAAAAACGCTATACGTTTGCACAATCCTCGCTGCAACCAGTCGTGCTTTCGCGGGTCGAGCACCACCGCCAGCGCAATCAGGATCGGCACCGAAATCAAAAAATTCAGCCAGCTCATTCCCCACAAGAAAATGCTGCGAAGGATTTCCCAAAACCTGGTCATACGTAAACGTCCATCGCGCCCGGCAGAATATCCAGCCGCTTGCAGTCCAAGGTCGCTATCTCTCCGTCAATCATCACGTCTACTGGCGCATCCAATTCGAATTCGACTTCTTTTACTTGCTTCCGCGAAGCCAACGGATGTTCGACATGCGTGCCGTCATACAACCGTGGCAACATCCTGACTAATCCAAGCCGCCCGATCGGCCCCCATCGCACATATTCAATCCATCCATCGGAGGGATCAGCGTGCGGCGCAATCAACATCGTTCCGCCTGTGTACTTGCTGTTGTTGAATGTAAGGAACAAGCAGCGCCTCTCGTCCCACTCCTTCTCATCATCTGTTCTTATTTTGAAGGGTCTGCGTTTCAATTGCACCAATCTCACAAGTACGCCGAGCAAATAGCCTAGATGCCCGAACGGTTTGAACCTGCGGTTCGTGATGGCTCCAACATCCGCCGTGAATCCCACGCTCAACAAGTTAAAGGAAAAAACCGTTCCCGTCGCATGGCGCAGCCGCAGCAAGTCCACGCGCCGTTTTCGTTTCGCCAGTAGCGCTTCCATCGAACTCTCTGCGCCAGTTGTCGAAAAATCTCTCAGGAACGAATTGCCTGTTCCCATCGGCAGGAATCCAATCTCCACGCGCTCCGCGCCACCCTTGCGCGAAAAAATTCCATTGATAATTTCGTGCGCCGTGCCGTCTCCGCCCACCGCCAGGAACCGCCGGTAACCCTGCTCGTAAGCCTCTCGCGCCAACTCCACCGCATGCCCCGGCCCGGTGGATGCAATCACATCCACGCGCAATCCTTTTTCACGCAGGCGTGCCAACTGCGGTCCGGCAAGCTTCGCCGCCCGCCCGCCACCCGCGGCCGGATTCACAATGGCCATAAACTTTTCGTTCACGCTAAATCCGCCACCACTCGACCGAGTCGGTTCCAAGTTCCAACTACACCGCCACAACCGCCGCGTCCCGATCCAATTTCCCCAACTGCTCCGCCAAGCGCGGCCGGACAATCTTCAGTGAGGCCGTCAGCGGAAAATCCTCGTTATACACTACGATTCCATGTACCCGCTTATAATTCGTCAGACGGTTATTGCGCGCAACGATCTCCCTCTTCAGTTCGTCTGAAAAATCCTGCCCCGGTCCAAGGTTCACCACCAACAATAGCTTTTCTTCCACCATCGACCGGCTCGGCCAAATATAGTTCGCCGCGAACACGCAAAACTCCTTGACCGGCAGTCCTTCAAACGCGTTTTCCACGTCTTCGGCGTAAACGTTTTTGCCTTCCTCGGTCACAATCATATTTTTTCGTCTTCCAAAGAGCTGCAAATGCCCGGTGCGATCAAAGCGCCCCATGTCGCCGGTCTGCAACCATCCGTCCACGATTGTCTGAGCGGTCATCTCCGGGTCATTCAGGTAACCGGCCATCACTGTCTTGCTCCGCACGCAGACCTGTCCAATTCCGTCGCTATCCGCATTCACGATGCGCACTTCCATTCCCGGCAGCGGCTTTCCCACAGTGTCCGCTCGAAACGGTTTCAGATCGTTGACCGTGACGGCGGTTCCAGCCTCTGTTAATCCGTACCCATTCGCCACCGGGATTCCCAAATCATAAAAAAACTGTAGCGTCTGCGGCTCAGTGAACGCGCCCCCGACAATAATCGCTCGCAGGTTCCCACCGAATGCGTCGTGTACGTCCTTCAACAGCAGACGGCTCAGTGGCAACAGCGGCTGAGTCTTTGTCAGGGCTCTATTCAGGTCGCGCAATACATCCAGGGCCCGCCTCTTCCTCCGCGGCAACTCATCGAATCGCGCCTGCAATCCCTTTTGCAGATTTTTTAATACAAGAGGGACCAGGCTGACGTACGTAATCTGATACTTCAAAAACGCTTCGCGCACATATTCTGGCCGCAACGTTCGCAAATGCACCACCGTCGCGCCGCAGGTGAACGGCCCGAAAAAGCCAACCATGAAATCGATCGCATGGTTCGTTGGGAGGATGCTTAGGTACCGCACACCGGGCCAGAAGGGGTAGAGCGAGGTCAACGCCACGCACTGCTCCAGATAATTTTCGTGCGTCATCATGCAGCCCTTGGGACTCCCCCCCGTCCCGGAGGAATAAACGATGCACGCCAAATCCTGTCTTGTTCGCGGCACCAATTCCGGAGTGCCTTCTCCGTGCGCCGCTTCCCAAGACAACGCTCCGGACAAATACGCATCGGTCGGCGCTTCAGTTACTAAGACGGTCTTGATATTCGTCGCTGCTGCGCGCCCCGGGGAAATGCTCAACTGCCGCCAGATCGGATACTCCGCAATCAACACGCTGCTGCCGGAATGCTTCAAGAGTTGCCACTGTTCTTCCGGCTTCAGCTTGTAGTCCAGCGGAACCAGCGTCCCCCCATCGTGAAAAATCGCACACGCGGAAATCAGCCACTTGGATTGATTTGTCATGATGATGGCCGCGCGGTCGCCGGCCCTGAACCCGGAGTTCTGCAGCCATTTGGCAAACGGCAGCGCTCGCGCTTTGAAATCGCGATAACTCAGCTGCAATTTTTCTTCATTGCGGTCGGATTCGATCAGGCAAACTTCCGGCGCATACGTTTCCAGCGCTTCGCGAAGCGCCTCTCCGATGGAAGAAAAGTTGTTAAGGTCCAGCATCACAGGCGGGATTGAATTCGTTCAGCAAGCGTCTTGAAGTCGTTCACACCCTGCACTTCATAATCAGGCAATTCAATATCGAAGTGCTCCTCGACACGCGAGAGCAGTTCCAACGTTTGCAAGCTGTCGATTCCCAATTTCTTGTAGAAGTCGTCTTCTGGCTTAAGCGAGCCTTGCGCGAGCTTAAACTGCTTCTCCGCCAGCCGCAGGATCTCCTGCGTGGTCTGCTGAATTGTCCGCATCCCCCCAATTTATCATTCCCGCGCCGCGAATGAAAATTCCAGGTAGTCGATCCGGCAGCGAACCGCGATTCGCAACTGGCAATCGATATTCATATGGACGTCGCGGCGAGCGATAACGGTGTATACTTGCCGCCGTTTTGAAGCGCTACGTCCGGTGCACTTCTTTCGAATAATCTTCGTGAACTGAATAAGGTGCATGACTGCTATTTCGATGCTGGGCTAAAGTCTCCGTTCATAGCCAGACCAGACGAAAGTTCAACCGCGCAAGCAAATAGACAACAGTGATCTTGAATGAGGGCAAACGTCATGAAACAAGGGAAAGTTTTTCTGGTCAGCATCGTCACCGTGTGTCTCCTGAATGGCGCTGGTCCCTTCTCGACCACGCCAGCCATCGCCGCCGGATCCTCCACCTACCGTTCGCCTTGGCCAAAATCCGTGGACAGAGACGGCGCGCACGTCGTCGTCTACCAGCCACAACTGAAGAGCTGGCGCAACTACCGCTCCCTGGTAGCCGACACGGCCATCTCCGTCACGCAAAACAACGGCAAGCCAATCCTCGGCGTTATTTCGTGGCGGGCGGATACCATCACCAACGTGAGTGCGCGAACGGTTTTCGTGCGGAATATTGAGGTCCTTAGCTCGCGTTTTCCCTCGCTCGATCCCGCGCAGGAAGCGGTAATGCAACAGCGCGCCCATCAAATTTACCCAACTATAACCTTCTCCATCAGCCTTGACCGCATGATCGCCAGCCTCGAGAAGGTGAACATCCCCGTTCAGGCCATCACCGCCAATACCCAGCCACCCACAATCTTCGTCAGCACTACGCCGGCGATTGTGCTCCTGGTGGATGGCAAGCCCGTGTTGGCTCCCATTCAAGGCACCGCGTTGCAATACGTCGTCAATACCAATTGGGATCTCTTCTTTGACAAATCCGACTACTACCTTCTGAGCGACAAAACGTGGCTCAAGGCAAAGCAACTTGACGGACCGTGGACGGTGACGACAAAACTTCCGCCGGATATGGCCAAGCTCCCCGCCAATCAAAATTGGGGCGATGTTCTAAAGGCTGTGCCGCCACCTTCTTCCGCCCAGCCCGCTCCTAAAGTTTGGTTTACGGAAAAGCCGGCCGAATTGATTGTGTTCAAGGGCAAACCCACTTACGCGGAGATTCCCGGAACCAATCTCGCCTACGCGACAAATACGGAATCCAGCGTGTTCCTTCATCATCCGGACAATCAGCTTTACGTTCTGATTTCTGGGCGCTGGTTCCGCGCTGGAAGCTTGGACGCTCCCTGGGTTTACGCAGGCAATGATCTTCCCGCCGATTTTTCGAAACTTCCCACGGGTCAGCCCTATTCCGCGGCCGTTGTATCTGTGCCGGGAACGCAAGCCGCCAGTGACGCTGTGTTGCTCTCGCAGGTTCCGACTACGGCGATTGTCAATCGCGCTCAAGCAGAAGCAGCCGTCAAAGTCTCCTATGCGGGCGAACCTCAATTCGTCCCGATTGAGACCACCACCATGTTCTATGCCGTAAACACTCCGAACAGAGTGATTCGCGTGGGCAATCTTTACTACCTTTGCTTCCAGGGCATTTGGTTTGTTTCTCCCACTCCTAATGGGCCATGGAAGACGGTGGATTCCGTCCCACAAGTCATCTACACGATTCCGCCAAGCTCGCCTGGCTACAACGTCACCTACGTCGTCGTGTCGAATCCAACGCCAACCACGGTAGAGATGAGTTATTCCAGCGGCTATCTGGGTATGTTTGTTCTGGGAATGGCAGTCGGATCGACCGTCGTCTACGGCACTGGATTTTACTATCCGCCATACGTCTATTGGGGACCCAGATACCCGGTCTACTATCCGTATCCGTACACCTACGGGGTCGCGGCCGTCTACAACCCCTACACCGGTGCCTACGGAGTTGGGCGAGTCGTCTATGGACCGTACGGCTCCGCAGGAAGCGCGGCTTGGTATAACCCCGCAACCGGTACGTATGGCCACGCCGTCACGACTCAAAATGCGTATGGCGGCCATACTTACGCCCAAGCCTACAATCCGTGGACGGGAACGTACGCCGCGACTTCGCAAGGCCACAATCAATATAGCCAATGGGGAAGCACCGTTGTGCAGAATGGAAATAATTGGGCCGAAGCGCAGCACATGACCAATAGCAACGGAACCGTTGGATCTTTCCAGACTTCGAAAGGCAGCGCGGGCGCCGGCTTTTCAGGGGCAAACGGAAACAGCGGCTTCGTCGCCAAAGATGCCAACAACAACAATGTCTATGCGGGAGCAGACGGAAACGTGTACAAGAAAGATTCGAACGGCGACTGGAGTAAATGGAACGACGGAAGTTGGACTCCTGTCGACCCCTCGACTGGTGCGGCGCAAACAAAACAGCAGGCGCAAAATTCCGCGGCCTCCAAGAAATCTCAGGATCAGAAGCCGCCTACTTCTTCTAGTCCGCCGGCCGCAGGTAATGGCGCTGATTCAAATCAACGCGGTCAGCGCGCTGCGGGGCAAGCACCTTCAACACCGGCGGCTCCCGGTACTTCGGGCTCCGGCACCATGGGACAGCTCCACGATGATGCAGGAGCGCGCGATCGCGGTGATCAACTTGAGCAGTCTCGCGATCGCGGAGCAGCCTCGGGGCGCAGTTCAGGCGGCGGTGGCCGCCCGCGTCGTTAATTACCCGGGCCTCTAGTCCGCAGAGTTTATTTCTGTGCGGAGACCATTGCGGTGCGGCGAATTGGTGACCGGAGCGGACGGCTTCAGAAGTAGGTTCCTACAAAAGCACCAACCCTAATCGCATGCCAACCGTCACCGCTTCCGTGCGCGAAGACGCGCTAAGTTTTCCCAGAATCTGCGCTACGTGAAATTTCGCAGTGTGCTCGGAAATCCTCATACGCGCGGCAATCTCTTTGTTCCCCAGGCCGATGGCCAGCATCTGCAAAACTTCACGCTCTCGCGGCGTCAGCGGTTCGATCAACTCCGCTTCTTCGCTTCGAGCCGGACGGGCAACGCCTGCTCCCGCTGGATGCAGCACCACAAGGCCTTTCGATACGGCGTCCAGCGCACTCATGATCTGCTCTACACCCGCTTCCGAAGGCAA
>Ga0308309_10001139_pt1 | contig 15849 bp, 12 predicted proteins | sample HubBroMetageWFT5_FD_192491 | JGI IMG/M metagenome (GOLD analysis project Ga0308309, IMG submission 192491) | Warmed and freeze-thawed soil microbial communities from the Hubbard Brook experimental Forest, New Hampshire - Hubbard Brook CCASE Soil... | ecosystem: Environmental > Terrestrial >...
GCGCTCGCACATCAGATTCGATCCGTTTCGACGAGAGTCTTGCACCTCCGCGTGACGAAATCTGCGCTTGTACCGCTTCCGGAGCGATATGGCGCAGCCCGACGAACACAACTTCATCAATAAGAGGAGCTGATGCTTCGAGAGGCACAGACGCGGGATCACTGATCAACGAGCCAGCCTCGTTTTCGAAGGCCGCCCGCGATCCAGTCCCGACAAGCAACACTCCACCAACACCAGCCGCAATGAGCCAACGCACGATCATCCCTCCTTGCACCAGGAGGACACATCAACGGATGACATGGCGCCCAACAAGGTTGTCTCCTCGCCAACCAGTCCGAAAAACAAAAGGCCCCCACCGCCAAATCTAGCGGTTCGCTATAGGTCTCAATATTCCTCGTGAGCAGCCTTTCTTTACTTTGACTTTTCGTCACTCGCGAATCTAAGATTTGCGCCCATGGCGAAAACCCGCCGGAACTATCGTCTGCCTCACCCACTGCCGCTCGACGCCCTCAGCTACGCTCGTTTTACAGGGATCCCCACTTTCATGCGTCTGCCGCACATCACCCGGCCGGAGGAACTCGATGTCGCTCTCATCGGCGTCCCTTTTGACGGTGGCACAACCTATCGTCCCGGACCGCGCTTTGGGCCCCGTCATGTCCGCGTGCAATCCGCGATCATCCGCCCATGGAACCCGGCCCTGAAGGTGAATCCCTTCGCCAAGCATCGCATTGCCGATTTTGGTGATCTCCCGGTGAATCCGCTTTCCATCGAGGACACTTTTCTGCGCATCGAGCGGGGCATTGCGCCGGTTCTCGATGCGGGTGTGCGCTGCGTTTGCGTGGGAGGCGATCACTCCATTAGTTTGCCGATCCTTCGTGCCGTTGCAAAAAAACACGGGCCCGTTTCGCTGATCCAATTCGATGCACACACCGATTTGTGGGACGAGTATTTCGGCAGCAAGTATTCTCATGGGACTCCATTCCGCCGCGCTTTTGAAGAAGGGCTCTTGGTGGATGGCGGCGTGTTACAGGTGGGTCTTCGCGGCCAGGTTTATGGCGAGGATGATTTCGATTTTGCGCGCGCGCACAAAGTCAGGATGGTCACTGCCGAGGAGTTTCACAAAAAGGGTTTGGCGAGCGTTCAGCGCCATCTGCGCGCGTTTCGGGGTAAGCCCGTGTACGTCACTCTTGATATTGACGCCGTTGATCCCGCTTACGCCCCTGGCACGGGGACTCCGCAAGTAGGCGGCTTTACCAGCGTTCAAATCCTCGAGCTCGTTCGCGCTTTGCGTGGCTTGGAAATCATTGGGTGCGATCTCGTGGAAGTCTCGCCGCCTTACGACACGGGCGAAATCACCTCGCTCCTCGCAGCCAATCTGCTTTACGAATTGCTCTGCGTCCTCTAAATGCCTGCCCTCGCTCGCAAACTCCGCCTGCACGATTATTTCGCCCTCGCTTTCGGCACGATGATTGGCACCGGCTGGCTCGTTCTCATGGATGATTGGCTCGGTCGAGGCGGTCCTGCGGGCGCTGCGCTTGGTTTTGCAATTGGCGGAATTATTCTGCTTCCCGTCGGCTACGTCTACGGCCAATGGGTGAAGCGGCTACCCGACGCTGCCGGCGAAGCCGCCTACACAGCGCAAGTATTTCCCCCCGTCGTCAGCTACTTCACCGGGTGGATGATGCTTCTTGCATACTTCATCGTTTGTCCGTGGGAAGCCGTCGCCCTTGGAAAAATCGCCGCCTACATTTTTCCTTCGCTCGATTCCTTCGAGCTCTATCGCGTCGCGGGCCAGCCGGTTTTCCTTCCTCGGCTCATCCTGGGCATCGCGCTGACATTGCTTCTCGCAACGATCAACTACCGCGGCATCCGCCTCAGCGCCAACTTCCAAAAAATCATGTCGTCCATGGTCCTTCTTATTTTCGTTGCGCTTGTCGGCATCAGCGCAGTCCGTGGCGCACCTACGAATTTTCATCCTGCGTTTCGCGCCACTCCATTCCTCTCCATCCTGCTCACGCTGCAAATCGTTCCATATTTCCTGACCGGTTTCGAATCCGCTCCCAAATACGCCGAAGAAGCCAGCCAGGAGTTTCGCCCGACAAGCTACATGCAAGCCATCGGCTTGGCTCTCGGAGTCGGCGCACTCTTCTACGCGTTCTGTATCCTCGCGGTCGCCTACATCGCCCCGTGGCAATCTCTCCTCGGCAACCGTTTCGTCACCGCCATCGCCTTCGAGCACGGCATCGGCAAACACTGGCCCGTTCAACTCATCCTCATCATGGCGCTCTTCGGCCTTTTCCAGTGCTTCAACGGAAATTTCGCCGCCTCCACCCGTCTCCTCTTTGCCTACGCCCGCCGCGGCACCGTCGCTCCACGCTTTGCTACCATCCACGCAAAATTCTCCACGCCATCAGTAGCCGTCCTCGGCATCACTGTAGGAACTTTGATCGGCCTGCTCCTCGGCGATTCCATCCTCGTTCCCGTTACGGAGGTCGGCTCCATGGCCTCCGCCCTCGGCTGGCTAGCCGCCTGCGTTTCCTTTTGGCTCGTTGAGCCGCGGCTGCGCTTGCGCTTGATCACCGGCCTCGGCATCTGCGTCTCCTTGCTTCTCTTACTAATGAAACTAATCCCCGCCTTTCCCGGCCACTTCACCCTAGCCGAATGGATCGCCCTCGCCGTCTGGCTCATACTCGGAGCCGCCCTCCACTGCCAGCCCGCCGCGCAACACACGCGATCGTCCTCCTGATCGTTCCCCCACTCTCTTTCTTTGGTCCCAGATTTTTTGATTTGTACCGCACTATTATTGTGTTAGACTATTTTCGCTGAGTACTGCGCCTCGCCAACCGCGAGGCGTTTTCGTTTTTAGGCCCTGTTTTAGTGGTACAGCCAATCCTGGCTGTGCTCTTTTTTTTCCATAAGTCCAAATCTCAAAATCTCAAAACTAAATTAAGGAGAGTCCCATGCCTTCACTCAGTCCAAAGGACCGCGTATCCCTCTGTCTATTCACGTTCACCGATGGCCGTCGTTGCCGCACTCCCCGTACCGCCCGCCATCCCCACTTCTGCTTCTACCACGCCCAAAAGGAGGCCCGCGTCCACGCCGCAGAAAAACTCGGCAAAGATCTCGCCTACTTCTTCTCCGGCGACTACCTCTCCGCCTGCGATCTCAGCACCGCGCTCGCTCACCTCATCCCCGCGGTCGTCCTTGGCGATATAAAACCCAAAACTCGCCCGCACCATCGCCTTCATGGTCCAAACCCTGGTGCAGACCATCCGCCTCTCCCAGGATGGATATATCAATGCCTTTAGCACCGACGGCTGGCGCAAAGCCGTTCGCACCTCCGTCAACGGCAACTGCGACTACCTCTTCCCACCCGATCCCGATGAGAATTCCATCGACGACGCCGAACCCGAACAACCGCAAGCCCAGCCCCCGACGCAACCCTCGGCTCGACCTGCGACCGCGACGTCGTCTGTAAGGGCCGGGCTTGCCCGGCCCGACCGAACAAGCCAGCCCAGCGCACCCGTCCCAACCCCAAGCTCCGTTAGCGGCGCGGCTTCAGCCCGCCACGCACGGCGCCGAAGTCACGGCGCATTCCGTTCACGCGCATAGTGTCATGTATACTTTCGAAGCGTCTGACGCGCGACCATCTATGATCCCTTTTCTGCATCTCGGCCCATTGGCGATCCCCACGTTTGGACTCATGGTTGCCATAGGAATGCTGGCTGCTGCATACCTTTTACAGGCCGATTTCAATCGCCGCAGAGCGCAACTCCAGTGCATCTCCGCAAGAAACGAAAAAGACGAAGGATTTCTGATCATCGGAATCGCGGGACTCGCAGGTTTGATCGGCGCGCGGCTCTATCACGTTCTCGAGAGTCCGCATGATTTCTTCGCAGACCCCTGGCCGCAGCTCTTTAGCCGCTATGGCTTCGCCTGGTTTGGCGGTTTTCTCGGCGGCTTTATCGCGTTGGTGATTCTCGCCCGCTGGCTGAAAATTCCTCTGCTCGAATTTCTGGATATCTGTTCGCCTGCGGCCTGCGTCGGCTACGCCATTGGGCGCATTGGCTGTTTGCTCTCCGGAGATGGAGACTACGGCATTCCAACTTCGCTCCCCTGGGGCATGAGTTTTCCAAACGGGCTCGTCCCCACGACGCAGCGCGTGCATCCCACTCCGCTGTATGAATTTTTTATCTGGTTGGGCATCGCCGCGTTTCTTTGGCACATGGGCACGAAGTCTCTGCGCGGCCCCAAAGCCAAAGGCGAGATTTTTTGCAACTACCTGATTCTCACGGGCATTGCACGCTTCCTGATTGAGTTCATTCGCATCAATCCTCGTTCGTTTTTCGGCATGTCCAATGCCCAGGCGGCAAGCGTTGTTTCCATCCTTCTTGGCGCGGTGTTACTTTGGCGTATTAAAAGCCAATTCCACGGCCAGAAAAAAGAGCACCGTATCGTAGAGCATATTGCTTCGAGCGGCGACGTTCTGCAGCCGGAATATCACCGACCGACGCCGGAGTGTCCGCATCCCGAACGCTGGCATATGTACGATTCGATGAGCGCCGAAGTCGAAGTGCTCGATTTTTTGAAGGCGATCGTCGTTACGATCAAGCCCGAGCTCATCGTGGAGACCGGCACCTTTTCCGGGCTGAGCACACTGCGTATCGCGGAGGGACTCAAAGCCAACGGCTTCGGGCGCGTCATCACGTGCGAGTACGATGCCAAAGTTTTCTCCGCCGCCCAGCAGCGTTTCGCCGCTTCGGGTCTCGCGCAGTGGATTGACGCGCGCAACGAATCCAGCTTGGAGATGAAAGTCGAAGGCCGCATCGATCTGCTTTTTTGCGATAGCGACGCGCCGCTGCGCGAGCAGGAAGTCCGCAAATTTCTCCCGCAGATGAATCCGCACGGCCTCATCCTTATGCACGATGCGAGTTCTTTGATGAAAACGGTTCGCCAAGGAGCGCTCAAACTGGAGGCCGAAGGACTTCTTTCTGTGGTTCTACTACCCACGCCGAGGGGATTGGTGGTTGCGCAAAAACGCGAAGGGCGGACCTAAGAGGCGCTGTCTGCGCTTAACCTCGAAGAGCGCGACTCGTTTAGAGCATCTGGCGCAGAACGTACTGCAAAATTCCGCCGTGGTGGTAATAGGAGACTTCCTCTGGGGTGTCGACGCGGGCAATCACGCTAAATGTTTTTGTTGCCCCGTCACTGGACTGAGCGCGTACGCCAATCGCTTTCTTCGGTGAGAGCGATGCAACTCCTTCGATCTCGAACACCTCTTGTCCGGTCAATCCGAGCGTCTCGCGGTTTTCGCCAGCCCTGAATTCCAGCGGCAGAACGCCCATGCCAACCAAATTGCTGCGATGAATGCGTTCGTAGCTCTCCGCAATCACCGCGCGCACGCCGAGCAGACGCGTCCCCTTCGCCGCCCAATCGCGCGATGATCCCGAGCCGTACTCTTTGCCCGCAAGCACGACCAGGGCTACTCCCCCTTCGCGATATTTCACCGCGGCATCGTAAATCGTCATCTTCTCGTTGCCCGGCAGGAAGAGCGTCCAGCAGCCTTCTGTCCCAGGAGCGAGCTGATTGCGCAGCCGGATATTCGCGAACGTTCCGCGCATCATCACTTCGTGATTGCCGCGCCGCGCGCCATACGAATTGAACTCATGGGGCTTTACGCCGTTCGCAATCAAATATTTTCCCGCGGGCGAATCGACCGGGATCGATCCTGCGGGCGAGATGTGATCTGTCGTCACGCTATCCCCAAGAATCGCGAGGACGCGTGCGCTATGAATATCCGCAAGTGCCGCCGGCGTCTTCGGCATGTTTTCAAAAAATGGCGGCTGTTTGATGTACGTGGATTGTGGATCCCATCGATACAAGTCGCCTTCGGGAACCGGCATGGACTTCCAGTGCGCGTCACCTTCGAACACATTGGCGTATTCCTTGCGGTACATCTCGCTGGTCACTGAGTCGCGCACCGTGGATTCAATCTCCTGCGGTGTGGGCCAAATGTCGCGCAGATAAACCGGCTTGCCCGCGGAATCCGATCCGAGAGATTCCGTCGTCAAATCCATATCCATGCGCCCCGCAAGCGCATACGCCACGACAAGCGGCGGCGACGCCAAATAATTCGCGCGCACCAGCGGGTGAATACGTCCTTCAAAGTTCCGATTGCCGCTAAGTACCGCCACGGCTATCAAATTGTTGTCCTTGATTGCCGCGCCGATCGGTTCAGGCAACGGTCCGCTGTTTCCAATGCACGTCGTGCATCCATAGCCCACGAGGTGAAAGTTGAGTTTTTCGAGATATTTCGTCAGGCCGGAGGCATCGAGATAATCCGTCACAACTTTCGAACCCGGGGCGAGGCTCGTCTTGACCCACGGCTTCACGTGCAACCCGCGCTCGACCGCTTTCTTCGCCAGCAGCCCGGCACCGAGCATCAGCGAAGGGTTCGAAGTGTTCGTACAACTCGTGATGGCGGCAATCACCACCGCGCCGCTCGAAAGATCGAACGAGTCGCCGTTGTTCCGTACAGCGACGTGTTTATCCGGAGTCCCTTCCACAACCTTCGTGAACGAGCTCTTCGCGTTGCGCAAGGACACGCGGTCCTGCGGCCGCTTCGGTCCCGCGACCGTCGGCTCCACTGTTCCGAGATCCAACTCCAGTTTGTCACTGAACACCGGATCGGCCATGTCATCGGTCCGGAACAGCATCTGCTCTTTGCAATACGCCTCGACAAGCGCGATCTGCTCAGCCCCACGCGCCGTGAACTGCAAATACGCGAGTGTTTCCGCGTCGACAGGGAAGAAGCCCATCGTCGCGCCATACTCCGGCGCCATGTTTGCAATCGTCGCGCGGTCCGGCACGCTCAAGCTGGAAAGGCCCGTCCCGCAAAACTCAACGAATTTCCCGACGACGCCTTTCTTCCGCAGCATTTCCGTCACGGTCAGGACCAAGTCCGTCGCAGTGGCTCCTTCACGAAGTTTCCCGTGCAAACGGAACCCAACAACGTCGGGAATCAACATCGAAGATGGCTGGCCAAGCATCGCCGCTTCTGCCTCGATCCCTCCCACGCCCCAGCCAAACACGCCGAGCGCATTCACCATTGTCGTGTGCGAATCTGTACCCACAACGGAATCGGGATACGCCTCAACCCGGCTTCCGGAGGGCATCGCGCAAACCACGCGTGCAAGATATTCGAGATTTACTTGATGGCAAATGCCGGTGTCCGGCGGCACCACTTTGAAATTCTGAAACGCAGTCTGTCCCCAGCGCAAAAACGCATAACGCTCAATGTTGCGCTGAAATTCCAGCTCAGCGTTTAAACCAAACGCGTTCGCACTTCCGAAACTGTCGACTTGCACGGAATGGTCGATGACCAACTCGGCGGGGAAGAGCGGATTGATGAGCCGCGCATTGCCGCCCATGCGCTTGATGGCTTCGCGCATGGTGGCCAAATCGACGACGGCGGGCACGCCGGTGAAATCCTGCAACAAAACTCGCGCCGGCATAAACGCGATCTCTTTTTCCGCCGCTCCTGGTGTCCAGTTCGCGAGGAACTTAATATCATCCGGATGGACAAAACGTCCGTCTTCACAGCGCAAAAGGTTTTCGAGAAGGATGCGGAGAGAAAAAGGCAGCTTCGCCAAATGGCAGGAAATCTTCTTTTCCAGCAACTCGAGCCGGTGAATATCGAACGTTTGCGCGCCAACATTTAGCTTGTCGCGCGTTACGAAGGAATTCCCTGCGGCGATGGCCATTCTCACGGTCCTTTCGGTGGAGCCAGCGAACTTCTATGATAACCGAAAATGATTCCCTGCGGCGGACGGCCAGCTATACTGTTAAACGCGTGAACATCGTTCTGATCTCGACGTACGAGCTGGGACGCCAACCATTTGGCCTCGCTTCACCGGCAGCTTGGCTGCGGAAGCGCGGCCATGAAGTCGTCTGCCTCGATCTTTCCCGGCAATCCCTGGATGAATCCGCTATTCGCGCCGCCGGAATAATCGCCATCTACTTGCCGATGCACACAGCCACTCGTCTTGCTGCAAAGCTAATTCCAAGCCTGCGCGAGCTAAATCCAAGCGCTCATTTGTGTTGTTACGGGCTCTATGCGCCGATGAATGCGGACTATCTGCGAACGCTTGGTGTCGCCACGGTCCTCGGCGGTGAATTCGAGCAAGGGCTTGCGCAACTCGCTGAGCGACTGCAGACTGAACAACGCGCCAGCACGTCTCCGCACGCCCAGCCACTCGTCTCGCTTGAACGCCTCGCTTTCGAAGTTCCTGACCGCTCGGATATGCCGCCCATCGGCAAATACGCTCATCTAGTCATCCCCGGCGGCGGCTTTCGCCTTGTGGGCTCGACGGAAGCCAGCCGCGGCTGCAAACATCTTTGCCGCCATTGCCCCATCGTCCCAGTTTATAAAGGCGTTTTCCGAATCGTCAGCCGCGACGTCGTTATACAAGACATCCGGAACCAAGTGGCCGCGGGCGCCCAACATATCTCCTTCGGCGATCCGGATTTTTTCAACGGCATTCGCCACGCGGTCGAGCTTGCCGAAGAATTTCACGACGAGTTTCCTAACGTAACCTACGACGTCACCATAAAAATTGAGCATCTTAGAAAATACGAAAGACACCTGCCGAAGCTTCGCGACACCGGCTGTCTCTTTGTTATAAGCGCCGTGGAATATCTCGATGATGCTGTACTTCGGGCCCTCGATAAAGGCCATACGCGCGAGGATTTTCTGCATGTCGTCCGCATATTCCGTTCGCTCGGCATGACTCTTCATCCCACCTTCGTGCCCTTCACGCAGTGGACGACAATCGAGAGTTATCTCGATCTCCTGCGAGTGATCCACTCCGAATCCCTGATCGAAAATGTCGCGCCCATCCAGCTAGGCATTCGCCTGCTCATTCCCGAGGGCTCACGCCTTTTGGAATTGGACGAAGTTCGCCGTAACGTCGAGCCATTTGACCCCGAATCTCTCTTTTATCCCTGGAAACACGCAGACCCACGTGTCGATGCGCTCAGCGAAACGGTCCAAGCCATCGCAGCGGAAGGTGATCGCAGAAAAGAATCGCGCTTTGTTGTCTTCGACCGTATCTGGAAAGCAGCGCATGCCGCGGCCGGACTCGATGCTCCGGTCCTGGATGCCTCGCACGCGACCGCACTCGCCATCCCATTTCTCAGCGAGCCGTGGTATTGCTGCGCCGAGCCTACGCGCGAACAGTTTATCTCGATCGGCCAAGTCTCGAAAAAAATCGAAGAACCGACGCCAGTGACCGGCAGTTACGTGTAACCGCGCGAATCCTTCAAAATAGAAGCAAATGCCGCGAATCCTTCTCTTCACCGCCAAACTCGGCTACCAGACACGTAGCTTCGACGAAGCCGCTCGAAAGCTAGCGGTCGACCTCGTGTTTGTCACCGATCGCTGCCACCAGCTCGACGATCCGTGGGGCGACCGCGCGGTCCCCGCCCATTTCGAATCGCCGGACGCCGCAGCCTATGCCGTTTTGGAAGGAGTCCGCGGCCACGCCGTCGACGGAATTCTCGCCCTTGGCGACCGTCCCGCCGTTGCTGCTGCCTACGTCGCGCGTGGCTTGGGTATTCTCCATAATCATCCCGCCGCCGTCGAAGCCTGCCGCAGCAAACTTCGCATGCGTGAAGTTTTTCGCGAAGCGGGCCTCCGCGTGCCATCGTTCCGCGCCGTCTCGCTTAATCCCACGCCAGAGCCGTCTCTGCTAGGCATACAGTATCCGTGCGTCGCAAAGCCGCTCTCGCTCTCGGCCAGCCAGGGCGTGATTCGGGCAAATTCCCGCGAAGAATTTGTCTCCGCCGCAGCGCGAATTCGCCTCTTGCTGGAATCGGCGGAAATTCGCGCCACTCGCGAGCCCAATCTTGATCAGATTCTTGTTGAAGGATACATCCCGGGTAGGGAAGTGGCCGTTGAAGGTTTACTGACCGATGGTAAGCTGCGCGTCCTCGCCATTTTCGACAAACCGGATCCTCTCGATGGTCCCTATTTCGAAGAAACCATCTACGTCACGCCCTCGCGCCTCGCGGCTTCGCAACAGCGCGAAATCGAGCACTGCGCGGTTGATGCGGTTCGGGCGCTCGGACTTTCGCACGGTCCGGTCCACGCCGAGTTACGCGTAAACGAAGACGGAGTCTGGCCGCTCGAAGTTGCGCCGCGACCCATCGGGGGCCTTTGCGCGCGGGCACTTCGATTTGCGCCCGATGCAGTCGCCTCGCCTATCGGCCTCGAAGAATTATTGTTGCGCCACGCGCTCGGTCTCCCCGGCAGCGATTGGCCCCGCGAGCAGTCCGCCAGCGGCGTGATGATGATTCCCGTCCCCAAAAGCGGCATCCTTGAAAAAATCGAAGGCGCGGCCGCCGCGCGAACCGTTCCTGGCATCACCGCTCTCGAAATCACCGCGCGCCTGCACGACTACATCGCCGCCTGGCCCGAAGGCTCAAGCTATCTAGGTTTCTTGTTTGCAACGGGAACGACAGCCGAAGGAGTGGAAGAAGCAATCCGCATTGCTCACGCCAGACTGCATTTTGAATTGACGCCGCGTCTGCCCGTCGAACATCCCGCGACGGGCCGCCTGCCTGCAGTGGGGAACTAACCCTTAGCCTTAGGAGCCACGTAGCCCTCTGGAAGTTTCGCCCCTTCGCCAAAGAAAAACTGCTCCAACTGCTCTCCCATAATCCGTTGCGAATTGGGATCGATGGGATTCAGCCGGTACTCGTTCATGATCATCTTGGAATGCTCAATCCACAGTTTCCATGCCTCTTTCGAAACATTCTCATAAACGCGCTTTCCCAGTTCGCCGCTCCATGGCACGCGGTCCAGCCCCGGCAATTCTTTGCCGAACTTCACGCACATCACCATCCGTGTCCCTGGCTTTGCCGGTTCGCTCGGGGCCGGAACCGGGTCGCAAGACTCATTCGCCATTCGCATCACCTCATCAAAATTGCCAATTCTCAACATACTGCAAGTTCATGGAATTGCCTAGTGCGAGCCGCCATTCCGGAAGCATTCGCACCATCTCTCAACCATTCAGGCATTTAGCCCCGTAAAGCAGGTTTGCGGAGACGGCAAAGCAGTGTGACAATACAAATATGCGAAGACCATTCACCTTATTAGTTACGACAGTTGCCGCTGGGATGATGATCCTTGGCTATGCTCACGCACAGCAGGCGCCGCCGGCGAGTCCTCCACAAACTCCGGCAACCACGACTCCCAAGCCCCCTGCAACGAAGACCGGGCCAACCACGGCAAAGAAGCCGGTAGTACCTCTGACGCTCAAAACGCAGAAAGATAAAGCCAGTTACGCGATTGGTATGAATATCGGGAAAAGCATGCACAAGGACTCTGTTGACGTCGACCCAAACATTCTGCTGCGAGGTCTGAAAGATGGACTGAGCGGCGCCAAGCCGCTTCTCACGGATGATGAAGCGAAAGCTGCGATGACCGCTCTCCAGCTCGACCTGCGCAAAAAGCAGGAAGAGAAGATGCAAGTTCTGGGAGACGCCAACAGAAAAGCCGGCGAAGCTTTTCTAGCCGAAAACAAAACAAAGGACGGAGTTGTCACGCTTCCGAGCGGCTTGCAATACAAAATTCTGACGGAAGGAACCGGTCCAAAGCCAACCGCCACGGACACCGTCGTCTGCAACTATAAAGGTACGCTGCTCGACAGCACCGAATTCGACAGTTCCTACAAGCGCGGCCAACCGGCGACATTTCCGGTTAGCGGCGTCATCAAGGGTTGGACCGAGGCCCTGCAACTCATGCCCGTCGGTTCGAAGTGGGAGCTTTTTATTCCGTCTGAACTTGCCTATGGCGCGCGCGGCGGCCCCGGTGGTGGCATTGGTCCCAACGCCACCCTCGTCTTCGAGGTCGAGTTAATGTCAATTCAGCCCAAGGCAGAGGTCCAGGCTCCCAAGCCGAACCCATCTCCGAATCCAAATCAGCAATAACCTTGTCAGCGTTGGTCGACTCGCCGGCGGAATAACTTCTTGGCGAGGAGACCGATGCCCGCAGTTCCGACAGGTAAACCAAATCCCTGCTAGGTGCCGCACGCCAGTGTTGAACCGTTTGAAATACGCCATTCATGTGTTTTCTCACCCGGAAACGTTTATCATGGATACCCTTATGGCATGGCCGGAGGTACCGCGCATTTGGCTGACATCACGACGCTGTTTTGGGACATCGGCGGAGTCATTCTTAGCAACGGCTGGGACCGCAGTTCACGCCGCGAGGCTGCCATTACTTTCCATTTCGACTACGAAGAATTTCAAGACCGCCACGACCTTTCCTTTCCTGCGTTCGATTGTGGCCACATCACGCTGAATGAATATCTTGACCGCACCCTCTTTTATCGCCCGCGCTCGTTTACCCGGGAAGAATTCATCGCTTTCATGTTCGCGCAGTCAAAAGAACATTCCGAGACCCGAGCCGTCCTTGCGGAAACCGCGCGCACCGGCAAATATTTCATCGGTTCCATCAACAACGAGCCGTTCGAGCTCAACCAGTACCGCATCGAAGCTTTCAACTTGCGCCGCGATTTCCTCGTTTTTTTCAGCTCCTGCTATGTCCGTTCGCGCAAGCCCGAGGAAACCATCTTCCGCATCGCGCTTGAGGTCACGCAGCGCCCGCCGGAGCAATGCGTCTTCATCGATGACCGGCCGCTCAATCTTGAGAGTCCCCGCCGTTTGGGGTTCAACGTCGTCCACCACCGAAATGCAGAACAATTGCGCACCGAACTGAGAAGCTTCGGTGTTGAGGTATAGTTTCGTGCACTCATTTTCAGGCGCGCTAGGCGCGCCAGCGTGCTGAGGGAACCAATGGCTGAGGATACGAATAAATCTGGGAGCCTTTACGGCGGCACGGCAGAACCCTGCGCCGTGGTTTTGTTTGGCGCATCCGGCGATTTAGCCAAGCGCAAAGTTATCCCGGCGATGTTCGACCTCGCCACTCATAATTCCCTCGGCTCGCGTTACGTCATCGTGGGCTTCGCCCGCACTCCCATGAGCGACGAGGATTTTCGCGCCACCACGGGCGAAGCCGCAAAGACCATGTCCGAGCTCGGCGACATTAACCCGAAGCAGTGGGACGACTTTGCGTCCTGTCTCTACTACAAATCCGGCGACTACTCCGATCCGCAAGCCTACGAGCAGCTTGCCAAGCGTCTCGCGGAGCTCGAAGCCGAGAAAAAACTAGGCGGCAACCGCCTCTTCTATCTTTCCACTCCGCCGGAAGTCTATCCTCACATCGTCGAGCAACTCGGCCGCGCCAGCCTCTCCCGTCCCACCTCGCCGAACTCCTGGGTGCGTATCATCATTGAGAAACCCTTTGGCCGCGACCTTGCCACCGCCAGGGAACTCAACAAGATCGTCCTAAATGTCTTCGAAGAACAGCAGGTCTACCGCATCGATCACTACCTCGGCAAGGACACCGTCCAGAATTTGCTGGTTCTTCGCTTCGGCAACGGCATTTTCGAACCGTTGTGGAACCGCAACTACGTTGACAACGTGCAAATCACTGCGGCGGAAACGCTCGGCGTTGAGCGCCGCGGCGGTTTCTACGAGACTGCTGGCGCTCTCCGCGACATGATCCAGAGCCACGTCCTGCAGCTCACTTCGCTCGTTGCCGTCGAGCCGCCCGCCTCGTTCGACGCCACCTCCGTCCGCAACGAAAAACTCAAGGTCCTCCAATCGATCCGCCCGTTTAACCTTGAGATGGTCGCGCAATCCGTCGTGCGCGGCCAGTACGCACCCGGCCAGATTGATGGCAAGCGCGTGCCAGGCTATCGCGAGGAACCCGGAGTCAGCCAATCCTCTCGCACTGAAACTTTTGTCGCCGCCCGCTTGCTCATCGACAATTGGCGCTGGGCGGGCGTCCCTTTTTATTTGCGCACCGGCAAACGCCTCGCCACGCGCAGCACCGAAATTATGATTCAATTCCGCTGCGCCCCTCACATCGTTTTTCGCGAACGTGAAATCGAGCCAAACCGCCTCATTCTTAACATTCAGCCCGAAGAAGGCATCTCCGTTTCCTTTGGCGCAAAGCGTCCCGGAACAGAGATGCGCATCGGCAACGTCACCATGAACTTCAGTTACAAAGAAGGTTTTGGCGAAGCATCACGCAGCGCTTACGCCACTCTCGTCAACGATTGCCTCCGCGGTGACCCCACGCTCTTCGATCGCGGCGACAACGTCGAAGCCGCTTGGGCCCTCGTCGATCCCATTCTCGACGTTTGGGGCGCAGCGCGAACCGCCAAGGTCCCTGAGTACCCCGCCGGAAGCTGGGGGCCGCGCGAATCCGATCTCTTGCTCGAGCGTGACGACAGGAAGTGGTACAACCCGTGATTTTGTGCCAGGTAGGGATAACGAACAGCAACACGACAGGGGGGATTAGGTGATTCTTGCGGGCGATGTTGGCGGGACGAAATGCAATCTTGCGCTCTTCTCCGAAAAAGGCGGCAAGCTCACAGCTGTTTTCAAGCAGCGCTTTGCGAGCAAAGACTTCGCGCAATTTGACCTTATCGTGCGTGAATTCGCGCTGCAGGCAGGGCTGCACATCTCAAAAGAACCCGTTCGCGCCGCAGGCTTTGGAGTTGCCGGCCCGGTCATCAATAATCGCGTGCGCGCCACCAATCTTCCCTGGACTGTCGATGCCTCGGTCCTTGCAAACGAACTAAGACTCTCCGACGTTGTACTGATGAACGATCTCGGCGCCACGGGTCACAGTATCGAGCATCTCACCTCCGAAGAATACTGCATCCTGAATCCCGGCAGGCCCGAGCACGGCGGCACCCGCGCTCTTCTCGCTGCCGGAACCGGCTTGGGCCAATCTATCCTGGTATGGGATGGCGCCCGCTACCGCGTTGTGCCTTCCGAAGGCGGACACTCCGATTTCGCCCCGCACACCGAACAACAAATCGAACTCCTCCGCTATATGCGCCGCCGCTATCCGCAAGTCAGCTGGGAGCTCATCCTGAGCGGTCGCGGTTTCCGCACCATTCATGAATTCCTCGCACCCGATGTTAAGCACCATTCCTTCGAGGATCCCGGCACCGATCCCGCACCCGAAATCACCAAACTCGGTCTCTCCAAGGAGTGTCCCGTCTGCGCAGACACCCTCGACCTCTGGACGGCCATCTACGGCGCCGAAGCAGGCAACCTTGCCCTTAAAGTCCTCGCTCTAGGGGGCGTCTACGTTGCCGGCGGCATAGCCGTAAAAATCATCGAAAAAATTAAGGACGGTTCCTTCTTCGAGGCGTTCCGCGACAAGTGGAAATTCGAGAGCCTTCTAAGCAACATCCCCGTCTCAGTAGTGCTCAATGAATCTGCACCGCTTCTCGGCGCCGCCTACGAAGCCCTCGCGTCGCTTCCGCATCGATAGCCTGCCATCTGGCTTCGCTGTCCCGAAAAACTCCAACATAAAATCCTTTCGGGGGAGGCGCTTACTTCTCCCGTTGCTCCTTATGTGCCCGGCGCTCGACTAGTTCTCGCTAGGTTTCCGTTTCGCATCTTGCTTTCAACTCCCAACCTTGCGGTTTCTTGCTAAACTACGAGACGCGAAACTTCTTTTCACGCAGATGCCAGGGAGCAAGCCATGAGCAGTGCCGTAACCACCCAAGTCACCGAGCTGCAAAACTACATCAACGGCGGCTGGCGCCGTCCCTCCTCCACCGAATTCTTCGACGTCACGAATCCGGCAACCACCGAAGTCCTCGCGCGCACGCCGATGTCTACTCCAGCCGACGTCGATGCCGGCGTCCAGGCCGCCGCCGATGCTTTTCCCGCCTGGCGCCGCACTCCTCCCGGCGAGCG
>Ga0308309_10001140_pt1 | contig 15836 bp, 19 predicted proteins | sample HubBroMetageWFT5_FD_192491 | JGI IMG/M metagenome (GOLD analysis project Ga0308309, IMG submission 192491) | Warmed and freeze-thawed soil microbial communities from the Hubbard Brook experimental Forest, New Hampshire - Hubbard Brook CCASE Soil... | ecosystem: Environmental > Terrestrial >...
ATGCTCGATCTCCATCGCCACCGAGAGCAGCGTCTCGGATTCCGAGGTCGGGCGCGGCGTCAGATCCACGTTGGCGTAGAGGTCGTTGCGGTCCTCACGCGTGCGGATGAAATCCATCAGCGGAGCACGTCGAGGCTTGCCCGGACCAGCGTCTCGACTCCGACCGGCAGCGCCGCCTCGTCGATGTCGAAGTAGGCGCTGTGATGGGGCGGGACCGGACCCCGTTCGGGATGACCGGCGCCGACCAGGAAGTAGCAGCCGGGCGAGCGCTCGAGGAAGCAGGCGATATCGTCACCGACGGTGATGGGCACCGCGACGTCCACGTGTTCCTCGCCGACCGTTGCCTCGGCGGCGCGGCGGACGAGGTCGGCGGTCGCGACGTCGGAGACCACCGGCGGGCAGCCGCTCCCCCGCCAGAAACTCGCCTCGGCACCGTATCCGCTTGCCACCGCCGTCGCGATCTCCGCGACTCGCTTGAGGAGGCGCTCGCGTTCGGCCGCGTCGATTGCGCGCGTGGTGCCGAGCAACTCCGCGGAGTCGGCGATGACGTTGAATGCCGTGCCCGCGGTGACCCGGCCGATGGTGATCACCGCCGGCGAGAAGGGCGAGGTCTCTCTGCTGATGATCGACTGGATGGCGAGAATTACCTGCGCGGTCACGACCACCGGATCGATGGCGGTGTGGGGCATGCCGCCATGTCCGCCACGGCCCTGAATCGTGATCGAGAAGCTGTCGGCGCTCCCGAAGATAACACCAGACTTGACAGCAACTCGTCCGGTTTGAAGCGGTGCCCAGAGGTGGATGCCGAGGACGCGGTCGACACCGTCGGCGGCCCCGTCTTCGATCATCGGCATCGCGCCCGAGGCGGTCTCCTCGGCCGGCTGGAAGCAGAGCCGCACGCGTCCGGACCAGCTGTCCCGCAGCGCGACCAGCGCGCTCGCAGCGCCGAGCGCCATCGCCACGTGGCCGTCGTGGCCGCATGCGTGCATCACACCGTCGACGGCGGAGGTGACCACCCGTCCCTCGCCCCGCTCGCTGATGGGCAGCGCATCCATGTCGGCGCGGAGCATCAGCGTCGGCCCGGGCTTTCCGCTCTCGAGCTCGGCGAGCACCCCGGTCCCGCCGACGCCGGTGCGAACCGTGAAGCCGAGGTCGGTGCTTCGCCGCGCAACCAGCATCGCGGTGTTCTGCTCCTGGAGCGACAGCTCGGGGTGCTGGTGCAGCAGCCGCCTGGTTTCCGTGACCTCCTCACGAGTCCTGTCCACCTCGGCGCGGACGCGCGCGTCGAGATCGACGGCGACGTCACTCACGATGCGCCCGCTGCGCTGACACCCGAGCGGCGCAGGGCCACCTCTTGAATCGAGCCGTTATTGACCACACGAGTCGCGCCGGATGCACGCGCGCGCCGGCGCAGGTCGAGATCACCGTGATGCGAGAACCCGACGATCTCGATGTCGGGGCGCTCGACGCGCAGCCGCTGGATCAGTACGAGGCGGCGTTCGACAGCGCTGTTGAGATCCACGAACACCAGACCGACGTCGGGTACTTCGTCGCCGGCCACCAGCACGGCGCTGCCGCCGGCTCGCTTCATGGTGGTGCTGAGCTGGCTGGCAAACATCAGATCGTCACTGACCAGCGCGACGGTGCCCGGTGAGCCCATGCCGCCCATCATAGGTGCGAGGGCCGCCCGCCCTCGGGCAGACTGCGCCTGGCGGCGGGACCACCGCGACTGCCGACGATCGCTGCTTCAGGCGGCTCGCAGCAAAGGAGTGTCGACCATGGAGATCGGGACCGTGGGGATCATCGGCGCCGGGCTGATGGGCTCGGGAATCGCTGAAGTCTGCGCTCGCAACGGGATCCGGACGCTGGTGACCGAGGCGGGGCCTGAGCAGCTGGCCGCCGGTCAGCGCCGGGTCGGCGCATCGCTCGAGCGCGGCCGCACGTCCGGGAAGCTCAGCGATGACGACGTCGCTCGGATCAATGACCTGCTCACCTTCACACCGCACCTGGACGACTTTGCCGAGTGCGATTTCTGCGTCGAAGCGATCGTCGAGCAGCTCCCTGCGAAGGTCTCACTCTTCGAGCGGCTCGACCGCATCGTTGCGGAGGACGCGATCCTCGCCACCAACACCTCGGCCCTCCCGATCATCGAGATCGCGCGCGCAACGCGGCGTCCGGATCGGGTGATCGGCACCCATTTCTTCAACCCCGCGCCGGTGATGAAGTTGATCGAGGTGGTCCGGAGCATCGCCACCAGCGACGAGACTCTCACCGAGACACGCACCCTGGGCGAGCGACTCGGCAAGCGCATCATCGTCGCCCAGGACCGCGGCGGCTTCATCGTCAACCTGCTGCTGATCCCGTTCCTCACGCACGCGATCCGGCTCTACGAGTCAGGTTTCGCGACTCGCGATGACATCGATGAGGGGATGCGGCTCGGGTGCGGCCACCCCATGGGGCCGCTCCAGCTGCTCGATTACATCGGCCTCGACACCGCATTGTTCGTCTGCGAGTCGCTCTACGAGGAGTACGCGAACAGCGACTTCGCGCCTCCCCCGCTGTTGCGCCGCATGGTGTCTGCCGGCTACCTCGGCAGGAAGAGCGGGCGCGGCTTCTACGAGTACTGACTCGACGACGGTCAGTTGGGCCGCTCGGCGGGGACCGGCTCGGGCGCCTTGCGTTCCTCGACGGTGAGGTTGACCGCACCGATCCGGTTCCCGGCGGTCCAGAACTCGGTGGAGTACAGCCCGGGCTCGCCGAACATCGGCTGGAGCACGGTCACCGTGGAGATGCTGACCTCCTGCCCGGGGATGAGCCTCGCCCCCGCCGCCTGGAATTGCAGGACGACCGGCGCGAGCACCAGCTTGCCCTGCGCGTCGGTGAGGCGAAGCTCAACTTGGTGCGCCTGACCGGCATCGGCGGCGCTGAAGCGGAACCCCGCCACCACGGCGAAGGCTGCCCGGCCCGGGAGCGACGCCATCGAGAGGGCGCTGAAACCGCCACCGAGCACGTACAGCTTGCCGTCGGGTGGAACCACCGCGCTGTCTGCGAAGAACGCGAAGCTCAAGTCCATCCCGGGGTACTTTCGCACGCCGGCACAGGGCGGAGCCTCGGCCGGGTGGGCGACCATTGAGCCTGATGAGCGATCCAGCGCACCGCAACCTGCACGTGTTCGTCTGCACCACGGTCGGACGCCACCACTGCGGCGGACAGGGATCCGAGCACCTCCTGCAACGGCTGCGCGATGAGGTGGAACGCCTCGAGCTGACCTGGGTGCGCACCACGCGGATGGGCTGCAACCAGCAGCATCACCAGGGCCCGATCATGATCGTCTACCCGGACGGTGTCTGGTACGGCCGTCTTCAGGTCGCGGATGTCGACGAGATCATCAGCGAGCACCTCATCGCCGGACGCCCCGTCGAGCGCCTGCGCATCGTTCCCGACGGCCCCTGGTCGGCGACCTCGCTGACCTGAAATCGTGCGGGAGTGTAGGGTGAATCCGATCGAGTACCTCAAACAGGAGGCGACGGCATGGGTTATTTCCGCGGGCTGATGCATGGAGCGGCAATCGGAACCGTGATCGGGCTCTGCGTCGCGCCGCAGACCGGTGACAAGACGCGCGCGCAACTCCGCGTGGCGTCCGCGGTCGCACGCGAGGGCGCCAAGAGCACCGGTCGCGCGCTGAGCCGTGCGAGGCCGATGGCGAGCGGCGCCGCGCACCTGGTGGCGACCGCACGGCACCGGGGCGAGCACGCCGCCAACGGCACGGCAGCCGCGAGCGGCGCAGCAGTCTAGCCTTTCTCCGTCGAGGAGTTCGCCGCCTTCGCCGGCGCTGAGGCGGTGTCGCCGAGCGCACAGAGACCCGCGAGCACCCCGGCGACGGCATCGAGGATGTTCATCGGCGTGGTCATGTGCAGACCGGCAATGTCCCGCGTCGCCGCTGCATTGTCAGGGTGAGCGAACCCCACAACCGCGAGTAGCAGGAGCACGACGCCGACGGTGAGCACGATGTCGCCCGCGAGCCGGCCCGCGGCTCGAAACCCCGCGATGCCGAGAGCGATGCCGATGGCGACGTCGAGGACGTCCCGCACGTAGGTCAGGTGCAGGGCCATCGGGCCGACGTTGCCCTCGGGCTGGTGATGGAGCAGGGTGCCGGCGTCACCGGTCAGCAGGCCACCCAATCCAACCACCAGGAAAAGGACCGCCCCGAACTGCGCGTAGAGACGTGCCATCGAGGGTCAGACGTTAGCCGATGGCGCGGGAAGCCAGCGCGCCGCGACCATGGTCACGTTGTCCGTGCCCCCGCCGGCCAGAGCTGCATCGCACGCGCGGGTCAGCGCGACGCCAAGCGGATCCGGCGCGGAGATGATCGCGCCCAACGCCGCATCGGACAGCGGTTCCCACACGCCGTCGGAGCACAGCAGGAGGACATCACCGGGTGCCGCGTCGACTTCGAAGATATCGGCTTCGATCGGGTCGCCCATGACGGCACGTTCGATGAGATTGCGTTTCGGATGGTGGCGCGCCTCCTCGGCGCTGAGTGCTCCCAGGCGTACCTGGCCCGCGGCCCAGGAGTGGTCATCGGTGACCTGGATGACACCGGCAGCCCCGATCAGGTAGGCGCGGCTGTCGCCGACGTTGGCGACCCAAGCGTGCTTCCCGTTGACGATGGCGAGGACCAGGGTCGTGCCGGGGTTACCTCCGATCACATCGCGGGCGGCTGCCACCGCGCCGTTCGCAGCCTCCACCGCGCGTCTGAGCGTGGCTGCCGGGTCATCGGACCCCGCATCCCTCGAGAGCACGGCGATGGCGGCCACGACCGCGGCCTCCGCTGATTCGAGGCCACCTTTGTGCCCTCCCATCCCGTCTGCGAGCACGAGGGCGGCTGTCCGCCCGTCGCCCCCGACCAGCGCGTCCCAGACATCCTGGTTCTGAGCGCGGACCGGGCCGCGTTCGGTGATCCCCGCGATCTCAAGCGCCTCACCCGCGCCGGCGATTGACCGCGTGGCGCGGTCGTCGGTCATGACTCGGCCCCGGCCTCGGCGGTGGCGGGATGGCCGAGCAGGCGGCGCACCACCTCGTCGGCGACGGACACCGGGTCGAGGCACAGGATCGTCTGCATCCCAAGGGCTTGCGCCGCCTCGACGTTGCAGAGCAGGTCGTCGATGAAGAGGCAGCGTTCCGGAGCCACACCGAGCCGGGTGCACGTCAGGCGGTAGATCTCGGGATCGGGCTTGCGCATTCCGACCTTCGATGAGTCGACCACCACGTCGAAGAGCTCCGCAACCGGAAAGAGACCGCTGAATATCGACTCGCCCTCGCGCGAGATGTTGGTCAGCAGCGCGGTCTTGTACCCAGCGTCGCGGATCTGCCGCACCGCGTCGGCCATGGCACCACACGCGACCATGCCACGGCCGAAGATCACCTCCTGTGCCGCTCGGGCCTCCACCGGGTCGTTGCCGGCCCCGTTGTAGCGTGCGGTCATCCTGTCGAAGAACTCGTCCTCCGATATCTTGCCCATCTCCATCAGGTGCAGATCGTGGACACCGGTCGTCAGGTGATAGTGATCGCGGAACTCGCCAAGGAAGAACGCAATCAAGCTGAAGTACTCCGGTGGGACGTCGGTTCGGTGGTGAAAGAGTGGCTCGGTCATCACACCACCGAGATCGAAGATCACGCCGTCGAACTCACGCCCGGCGGTGACGGGCTCAGAGGTCGCCTGCTGTTGAGTCATCGGCTCCATTGTGCCTAACCATGCCAACATGGCCGGTCATGAGAGCCGGAGAGTCAGCGATTCGCGGCGCCGGATCGACCCGCTCTCGAGATCGATGCTGACTGTGGAGACGGCGTCCGCCTGCGCATGCTGGTTCTGAGCAGGCACGAGGTCGAGAAGCTTCTCGCCGCCCCGCCGATGCTGGACGCGCTGGAAGCCGGGTTTCGAGCGTATTCAACCGGTCAGGCATCAGTCCCCCCGCGGACCGCTGCACGTGCGGCCCTGGGTCTGCTCGGGGCGATGCCCGGCTGGGTCGCGGAGCAAGGTTTTGCCCTCAAGGCGGTCAGCGTCTTCCCCGGCAACGGCGCGCTCGGACTCCCGACGCACCAGGGCGTGATCACCCTGTTCGACGAGCGCGATGGCTCCTTGTTGAGCGTCATGGACGGCGAGCACATCACGGCGATGCGAACCGGGGGCGGCGCCGCCGTTTCGGTCCGCATCCTGGCGCGCTCCGATGCGCAGACATTGACCATCCTCGGCGCCGGCGTGCAGGGCCGCTCGCACCTGGCGACGGTGCCGCTGGTTCGCGACTTCACGACCATTCGCATCTGCTCGCGTGATCGGGCCAGCGCTGCAGCGCTGGCCGCGACCGATCCGCGCTGCGTCGTCGTCCCCGGTTTTGAGGAGGCAGTGCGTGGCGCGGACGTCGTCTGCTGCTGCACCGATGCACGGGAACCGATCACGCGATACGACTGGATCGACCCGGGCACCCACCTCACCTCGGTGGGAGGGACCTTCGGCCCAGAGGTCGACGCCGACACCATCCGCCACGCCCGCGTCTTTGTTGAATGGCGAGGCGCAGCCGAGAACGCGCCGCCGGCCGGCGCGTACGAGCTCCAGGGTCGAGATCCCGGAACGATCGCCGAGGTCGGTGAGGTGATCGCCGGACTGAGGCCTGGGCGGCAGAGCCAGGACGAGATCACCGTGTACAAGTCGACCGGGATCGGTTTTGAGGATGCGGTGGTGGCTCGAATCGTCTACGACGCCGCGGTTGCCGCGGGGGTGGGAACGGAAGTCGCGCTGTGACCGCGATACCGGGGGTCGATGCGGCGCGCGTTCACGAGGTCTCGCGGCTGGTCGCGCCGCACATTCGCCACACACCTCTGATTCCCACCCCGGCGGGCGGGTTCCTCAAGCTCGAGTCGATGCAGCCGACCGGGAGCTTCAAGGTTCGCGGATTCTTCGCTGCCGCCCATCTCATGGATCGTGAGCGGGTCGCACGCGGTTTGCTGACCGTGAGTGCCGGGAATGCGGCGCTGGCGTGCGCGTATGTCGCGCGCGAGCTCAAGGTCCCCTGCCGGGTGATGATGTCCGACACCGCCCCCGCGCTCAAGCTGAACGGTGTTCGCACCCTGGGTGCAGAGGCGGTGCTCATGCCGCGCGATCGCATGCACGAGTGGATGGCGACACGCGCGTGGGAGCGCGATCCTGAAGTCTTCATCCATCCGTTCGCCAGTGAGGCGGTGATCACCGGTCACGCGTCGATCGTTCCCGAGATCCTCGCGGACCTTCCCGATGTGGACCGGGTCTTCGTGCCGGTTGGTGGTGGCGGGTTGATATGCGGCGTTGCACTGGGGTTCGCCGCGCTCAAACCCGCAGTCCAGGTGGTGGGTGTGCAGTCCGATGGATACCCCTTGTGGCAGAACGCGTTTGTCGTCAACGGGCCGCCAGGGGTCACGCCCAATACGATTGCGGACGGGACCTCGGCGCCCTTCGACCCCGTGATGTTCGAGCGCCTTGGCGCTCTCGTCAGCGAATGGGTGCTCGTGCCCGAGGCGACACTTCGGAAGACGGTTGCGCGCATGGCGACCGACGTGAAAGTGGTCGCGGAGGGAGCCGGAGCGCTCGCGTATGCGGCAATGATCGAGGCGGGAGCGACGCCGCGAACCGTGGCGGTCCTCAGCGGCGGCAACCTCGACGGGTCGCGACTCGCGGAATTGCTCGCGGAGTAGCGCGAGCGCGTCGCGGCGTCAGGATCCGCCGGAGATCGCGACCGGAGGCCCGCCAAAGCCGCTCTGGGGCGGCTGCACCGGAACCTCCAGGCTCGGCTGGTTGTCGACGGGCTGCTGAGGCACCTCCGTCGCCGACGGGTCCGGCTGCGATGGCGGCGTCGGCGCGGGAGCTGCCTTGCCCGGCGCGGTTGTGGCTGCGACGATCGAGAAAACCACTGTGAGGCCCGCCGCGCCGATTGCCGCGTAGAGCGTGATCCGTCGGCGCAGCGCCAGGCTCAGATCACGGCGGAGCCGCGCCGAGTCGAGTTCGCCGGGTCCGGCCATGCTGCGAGGCTACCGCCCGAAACTTGCGAAGAGGTGACCGCAGCGTGCGGTTCCACCGACCGACCTGGCGAACTGCCATGCTTGCCGCCGACGAGAGGGTTGACGGCGCCGGCATTGGGCGCTCGCTGTCCGCCCTGCGCAGCGAGAGTTTCGGGTGAGGTGGTGAGGGGGCTCGCGACGCCGGCGTTGAACGGTTCGTGGCGCTGATGGATCGCATGCGGCGCGCGTGCGCCGTCGCCGTGGTGATTTCGCTCATGCCCGCCGCTGCCGCGATCGCCGCCGGAGGCATTGGCGGATCGGAACCCGGACCGGCGAGCGAGGGCACCGGGGCGCTGACGCACGGCAGGCTCGTGGCCGGCGCCGGAGGGACATACCTGCCGATCATCCCGGCCGGCGTCATTCCAATGGGCCCGGAGCCGCGCAACCCGCTCGAGATTCCGCCCGCCGGACCCAATCCCCAGGGCATGAGCTGCCCGGCGTCGCATCGCTTTCACACCGGGCCGGGGTCGCCTTCGCCGGGCGGCATCGTCTCGGTGGTCACCATCCATCCGGCCTTCTCGCGCAACGCCGCCGGTGGCTACGACGGTTTCGACGCTCGATTCGCATACGCGGTCCCGAATGCGATTCCGCCAGGCGGTGACCCGACCGCCACCGCCCCGGGCAGTCCGGCAACCGCGGCCAACGTGGCCGGCCACCTGATCGCCGTGACCGCTTTCGTGCTCAAGCGAGGCACCTGGCAGGACGCGCAGCCGGTGGCACCGTTTGGAGGGAGCTGCCAGGGCACGATGTTCTCGTTCAGCACGCCGTTTCTCGTGGGCAATGCTCCCCCACCCTTCCCACCGATCAGGGTGTTGCGCACGCCGCCATTCCCGACCGGGGCGGACCTTGTGGCCCGGGTGACCGGGTCCTGGACGGTCGGGAATATCGAGACGCTTCCCGGCACATCACCAACCTCACGCACCTTCGTGCACATCCCCACGTGCGCGTGGATGGACTCGACCGTTCCGGTCGTCGCCGACCCATATCACGCGCTGACCAGCACCGTCGTCGACGGTTACACCCTGTTCCTCCTCTACGAGGTCACCGTGATACCCGGAACGGTCATCTGGAGCTGGGGGGACGGCACCACCACGTCTGCACCGGGTCCGGTCGAGCGTGGCCCCGCGCAACTGCCCGGTTACGACCCCGGGTCGCAGCACTGGACCGATCCCTGCGCGGTGAGCCACGAGTATGCACAGGTATCTGCGGGAGCGACGATCACGGCAGCCGAGACGTTCACGGTCACGATCACGGTCAGCTGGAGCGACGGCGTCAGCGTTCACACGCAGCCGGTGGCCTGTGATGCCAACAGCGAGGGCGCGTGTCATCTGACCATCGGCGCGGCCGATGGATGGCAGAGTGGCCCGCATCCCGTCGATCAGATCGAGCCGGTCCCCTACCAGGCGCCGTCGCCCACGCCCTAGCCGAGGCCCGGGTCAGGCGCTGAGCAGCGAGGTCCCGGTCATCTCGACGGGCACCGCGACGCCCATCGCCTCCAGAACGGTGGGCGCGATATCGCGGAGCCCGCCGCCGCCACGCAGCGGACCCGCGCCGGCGCCGCAGAGGATCACTGGCACCGGGCTGGTGGTGTGCGCGGTCAGCACCGATCCATCGCGGCGATCGATCTTGTACTCGGCATTGCCGTGGTCCGCGGTGATGAGCAGCCCTCCGCGCGCCGAGTGAACCGCGCGTGCGATGCGACCGAGGCAGGTATCGACGCACTCGACGGCACGCACGGTCGCGTCGAAATCCCCAGTGTGGCCGACCATGTCGGCGTTCGCGAAGTTTGCGATGAGCAGCGCATCCTCGCCCTGTTCCAGACGCGCGACCACCGCATCCGTGACGCCTTCGGCGCTCATCTCGGGGACGGTGTCGTAGGTCGGCACCCGTTGCGACGGGACGAGCAGCCGCTCCTCGCCGTCGAACGCAGTCTCGCGGCCCCCGTTGATGAAGTACGTGACGTGGGCGTACTTCTCGGTCTCGGCCACGTGAAACTGGCGCAACCCCGCGGCGCTGATCTCCTCGGCGAGCGTGTGGCGTACGTCCTCGCGCGGGAATGCCACCCCGGCGTTGAGATCTCGCTCGTACTCCGTGAAGGTGACAAGGTCGACGTCGCGCAGCACTCTGGACCGCGAGAAGCCGTCGAAGTCCGCGTCGATCAGTGCGTGGCTCAGCTGGCGCGCTCGATCGGGGCGGAAGTTGAAGAAGATGATCGAGTCGCCGTCTTCGATGCGGACGCGCCGTCCCCCGTGGAGAACCGACGCCGGAGCCACGAATTCGTCGGTGACGCCCGCGGCGTACTGCGACCTGATGTAGGCAACCGGGTCGGCGGCGCTGCCATTTCCGGCTCCCGCGATGACTTCGTACGCTCGCTGCGTGCGGTCCCAGCGCCGGTCCCGGTCCATCGCAAAGTACCGGCCGCACACAGAGGCGACTGCGCCGACCCCGACACGGCTCAGCTGCTCGACGAAGGTGTGCACGAAACCCGCGGCGCTGCTCGGCGGCTCGTCGCGGCCATCGAGAAACACGTGGAACCACACGGCATTCAAGCCGCGGCGGCGGGCGAGCTCGGCGATCGCGACCGCGTGCTCGAGGTGGCTGTGGACCCCGCCGAGTGAGATCAGGCCCAGGCAGTGCAGCGCGCTGCCGCGATCGCGCGCGCGGTCGACAGCCGCGCCCATCGCCGCGTTCTCGTAGAAGCTGCCGTCCGCGATAGCCCGGTGGATGCGGGAGAGCGGCTGATAGATGAGCCGCCCCGAGCCGATGGTGAGATGTCCGACTTCCGAGTTGCCCTGCTGGCCGGCCGGCAATCCCACTGCCTCACCGCTGGCGTCGACCGACGTGTGCGGACACCGGCTCTCGAGCGCGTCGAGCTCTTGGGTGCGTGCCGCTGCAATCGCGTTGCCGTACGAGTCCAGGCTGTATCCCCAGCCGTCGAGGATGACGAGCACGAAGGGCCGCACCCCGCTCATGGCGCGCAGCTAGGTGACGTCACGAGCGCGGGCGGCTGCCCCGGCAGCGGCGACGATGACGCCGAACTCCTCGGCGCGCAAGCTCACGCCACCCACCAGCGCGCCGTCGATATCCGGTTCGCCGAACAGTGAGGCAGCATTGGCCGGGGTGACGCTGCCGCCGTAGAGGACTCGCGGCGAGCGTTCGAGGAAGCGTGCGCGCACGTGGTGCTTGATGTGGGCGACAACCTCCTGCGCCTGCTCCGGCGTTGCGGTGCGACCGGTTCCGATCGCCCACACGGGCTCGTAGGCGATCACCCAGGCGCCCATCGCCGGCGGACCGGCCAGCTCGGCGAAGACCGCCTCGAGCTGGCGATCCACGACGTCGAAGGTGCGGCCATCGTCACGCTCGTCGCTCGTCTCCCCCACGGCGAGGATCACCTCGAGGCCGTGCGCGACCGCCGCGACGAACTTCTTGCCAACCTCATCGTCGCGCTCACCGAAGATGTGCCGGCGCTCGGAATGCCCGACCAGCGTCAGGTCGCACCATCCGGCCAGCATCGCCGGTGAGATCTCGCCGGTGAAGGCACCCGCGTCCCTCCAGTACACGTCCTGGGCACCGAGGCGGACGCCCGTGCCTTCGAGCACCGAGTGGATCGCCCACAGATGTGTGAACGGCGGGAGGATCGCGATCTCCACCCCATCCGTCGCGGCAACCGAGGCGCAGACGGCGCGCGCCAGGGCGACGCCCTCGTCAATGGTGGTGTTCATCTTCCAGTTCCCGGCCACCATCAGCGGGGCCGTTGCCTGCCTGGGTTCCGCCATCAGCGCCGGACGACCTCGCGATCGCGGAGCGCGGCGACGCCGGGCAGGGTCCGGCCTTCGAGCATTTCGATGGTGGCGCCCCCGCCCGTGCTGATAAAGCCGATCTTGTCAGCAACGCCCGCATCATGGACGGCGGCGGCGAGATCGCCACCGCCGATCACGGTGGTCGCTCTTGAGGCGGCCACAGCACGCGCGACATCGCGTGTGGCCGCCGCAAAGTCAGGGATCTCGTAGATCCCGAGCGGACCGTTCCAGATGATGGTTCCCGCGCCGGCACAGTCGGCGGCGATGCGCTGCACCGTGTCAGGGCCTGCGTCGACCACCATCCATCCGTCGGGGATAGCCTTCCACGCCACGATCTGCGCCGGCGCTCCGGCCACGGCCTTTTCGACGACCACGGCATCGATGGGAAGGCGGAGGTCCGCGCGCCGTCCGCCGGCTTCCGCGAGCAGGCGGCGCGCGGTGTCCACGTGCTCCTCCTCCACCAGCGAGGTCCCGGTGCTCTCGCCAAGTGCGCGGTAGAACGTGCACGCCATCGCACCCCCGACCCAGAGCACGTCGACGCGATCGAGCAGATGATCCAGCACGCCGACTTTGGTCGATATCTTCGAGCCACCGACGATGGCGACGACCGGCGCCGCCGGGTTGTCCATGACGCCGCCGAGCACCTCGAGTTCACGCGCCATGAGCTTGCCCGCAACCGCGGGGAGCAGATGCGCGACTCCCTCGGTTGAGGCATGGGCACGGTGCGCGGTCCCGAAGGCATCGTTCACGTAGATGTCGCCCAAAGCGGCGAGACGGGAGGCGAAAGCCGGATCGTTCGCCTCCTCGCCCGGTTCGAAGCGGACGTTCTCGAGCATGCCGACATCGCCGTCTCGCAGCGAGGCGACCATGCTCTGCGCACTGTCGCCGACGACATCCGAGGCGAGGCGCACGTCGGCACCGAGAAGGCTGCTCAGGCGAGCGGCGATGGGGCCGAGGCGGGCGTTGTCATCGATCTTCCCGTGAGGGCGGCCGAGGTGTGCCACCACGATCACCCGGGCGTTCCTCGATCGGAGCGCTTCGATTGTCGGAATCGCCTCGCGGATCCTGCGATCGTCGATGATGGCGCCGTCGCGCATGGGCACGTTGAGGTCCTCGCGCAACAGGACTCGCTTGCCGTGGACGTCGACGTCGTCGAGGGTCGCCTTCGACAGCCCTGGCATCGCTCGTCTAGAGCCGCGACACGATCAGGTTGACGAGGTCGACGACCCGGCACGAGTAGCCCCACTCGTTGTCGTACCAGGCGAGGACCTTCACGGTGCGGTCGCCGAGCACCATCGTCGACGGTGCATCGAGGATGGATGAGTGGGGATCATGGAGGAAGTCCATCGACACCAGCTGCTCCTCGGTCACCGCGAGGATGCCCTCGAGCTTGCCACTCGCCGCCTCGCGCATCTCACCGTTGATGTCGTCGACGCTCGCGCCCTTCGAGAGCGTCGCGGTGAGGTCGACGAGGCTGACGTCGGGGACCGGGACGCGCAGCGAGATGCCATGGAACTTGCCCTTCAGCTCGGGCAGCACCAGTGCCACCGCCCGGGCGGCGCCGGTGGTGGTGGGGATGATCGAGAGCGCGGCGGCGCGCGCGCGCCGCTTGTCCTCGTGCGGAGCGTCGAGGATCACCTGGTCCTTGGTGTACGCGTGCACTGTGGTCATGAAACCGGTCTCGATGCCGAACGAGTCACTGAGCACCTTGGCGACCACCGCCAGGCAGTTGGTGGTGCACGATGCGTTCGAGATGATGTGATGCTCTGCGGGGTTGTACGCCGACTCGTTGACGCCCATGCAGATGGTGATGTCCTCGTTCTTGGCGGGAGCCGTGATCACCACCTTGCGAGCGCCCGCGTCGATGTGGCCCTTGGCGCGCACGGCGTCGCTGAAGAACCCCGTCGATTCGACGACGATGTCCACGCCGAGGTCGCCCCAGGGAAGCCGCTGCGGGTCACGCTCGGCGAGTACCTTGATGACCCGGCCGTCCACCGTGATACTGTCAGTATCGGCAGCAACCGTTCCGTTGAACCGCCCCAGGACGCTGTCGTACTTGAGCAGATGGGCGAGCATCTCCGACGTGGTGATGTCGTTCACGGCGACGATCTCGAGGTCGGGGGAGCGCTCTCTGGCGGCACGCAACACATTTCGCCCGATCCGGCCGAAGCCGTTGATGCCAACTCTGACTCCCATGCAGGGCAACCTCCATTCGTCGCGATGATCGATGCCGGTTCAGCGGCGAGGTCTCACCCTATCACCGCCCTCGCCCGCCGCGGCGACCAGGCGGTGCAGGCGCCCGGCCATCGCCGGCCGGCTGCAGCCGGCGCGTTCGGCCAGCTGCGCGAGGTCGTCATCGGGGTGGCGAGCGCGAAGCGTCGCCGCCTCATGGAGCGCCGGGGGCAGGGCCCGCCAGCGTGCGACGTCGGCCTCGAGCACGGCGATCGACTCGAGCTGCAGCACCCCCGCAGCCGCGGTCCGGCGCAGGTTGGCGGTCTCGGCATTGAGGCGGCGGTTGACGCCGCTGCGCACCTCACGGATCACGCGACCCGCCTCGAAGGTCAGCCGGCCGGCCTGCGCGCCGATGGAGCTGAGCGCGGTCCCGACGGCGGGTCCGGATCGGACCGTGACCACCCAACGCCCACGCCGGCGGCGGGTTCGAGCGCTGACTCCGAGGTTCGCGAAATCATCGGCCAGCTGCCTGGCGCCGCCCTCGTCTGCGCTGCCGATCTCGAGGTAGGGCTCCCCGTCAGGGCGGACCAGGCGGCCGGCGCTGAGAAACGCTCCGCGAAGGCGACTGCGTCTGCAACAGATACGGATCGACGTCGTCCCTATGATCGCCGGCTCGATGCCGACGAGCAGGTACTGGATACGCCGAGCGGCGCTCACCCGGGACACGTGTGCCGCGATGCGTTCGGCATGCAGCGCCTGCATCGCGGCGCGTGCCGCAACCGGGCGCGTGGTCGCGATGGCACCAGGTGTGGTCGTGACCAGCGCCATACCCTCCACGAGCGATCGCCTGCAACAGGCGAGCAATGGTGTGTGCGGTGCGAGCTCAGCGGCGACCCGCTGCGTGAAGGACTGTGCAGGGTCCATGGTCGGGCGCTCGTGTCTCAGAGCCGGGGATCCGGCACGTCGACATCGCGATGCGTCACCGTGATCGTCAGACCGTCAGCGCGCAGGCGTTCCGCCAGCGCCTCGACGATGGTTACCGAGCGATGCCTGCCGCCCGTACACCCCACGGCGAGGCTGAGGACGTCTCGGTCGCGCTCGGCGTAGCGCTGCACCGTCCAGACCAGCAGCGACTGCATCCGATCGATGAGGTCCCTCGCAACCGGGTCCTCGAGGACGTAGTCACGAACCGGTGCATCGAGCCCGGTGAAGGAGCGCAGCTCGGCCACCCAGAAGGGGTTGCGCACCATGCGCGCGTCGAACACCCAGCCCGCATCCTCGGGGAGACCGAACTTGAAGCCGAACGACGTCACCGCAACCACGACGGGCAGCGCTCCCTCGCCTTCGCTCACAGCAGCTCCTTGACGCGCAGCGCCACCGGCCGCGGCACCACTGTGGTCAGCTGTTCCAGCGGGGCGTCGCGGATGGCGTCGACACTCCCGAACTGGCGAAGCAAGGCGCGCCTCCGAACCGGACCGAGACCTGGCACAACATCGAGCTTCGACCGGAGCGCCGCACGTCCGCGGCGCGCGCGGTGGCGGGTGATGGCAAAACGGTGCGCTTCGTCGCGTACTCGCTGCACGAGAAACAGCGTCGGGCTGTCCCGCTCGATGATGATCGGCCGCGCGCGGCCAGGCTTGTACAGCTCCTCGTTCCGCTTGGCGAGCCCGAACACGGGAACGCGCATGAGGCCCGCCTCGCGAAGCACCTTGACCGCGGCGCTCAGCTGGCCCTTGCCGCCGTCGATGAGGATCAGGTCGGGGCGCACCGAGAAGC
>Ga0308309_10001141_pt1 | contig 15833 bp, 11 predicted proteins | sample HubBroMetageWFT5_FD_192491 | JGI IMG/M metagenome (GOLD analysis project Ga0308309, IMG submission 192491) | Warmed and freeze-thawed soil microbial communities from the Hubbard Brook experimental Forest, New Hampshire - Hubbard Brook CCASE Soil... | ecosystem: Environmental > Terrestrial >...
CGCTAGCGTACACACCGGATCGATCCGGTGTGTACGCTAGCGCCCACGCATGGGGTAGTGGAGCGGGCGCTGAGGCAGATCAGTTCGGATGGTGTTCCCTCGTCAGTTCCACCCTTGCCAGCCAACTGGATTTACCGTCCGAATCCAGACACTGCGTCTGACTAGAAACCCATTCACCACAGAGAACACAGAGGTACACGGAGGAAATCTGCTCTGCCGCCGTATCACCGGAGCGGTTAGGAAGTTTGCTCTTATGGGGGCGTGATGAGACGCACCGGTATGGGCGACGCGCCGTTGCCCCCGATCGCCGGCGCGTTGCCGTTCGGAGTCTGGCTGCAACCGATCACATTCAGCACGGTAATATTGACGTCGCCGTGGTGACCTCTAGTGCCACCGGGCTCCAGGTCATCCACTGAATTCACGAACGCCTGCAGGAATCCCACCACCACGACCGGATAGGGGGGAGTGTTGGGGAGCGTCACCAAAGGCTGAGTATCGAGGATGGGTATGGTCACAATCGAACTGCTGGTAGAAACGAAGCTGTTTTTTTTTGGCCCGCTGCCTGCCGTGATCTGGGGAGGCCCGTTGGGAAACGGAGCCGTCGTCCAGTCCAGGCTGTCTTGCCCTTGTCCCGCTTGTTCAGCTGAAGCATGTATGAGGCATTCGGTTCCCAGAGCAAGATCGCTGGTTGCATCTCCCGGAAACCCTGGATTAAGCGTTGTGGTCCGGTTGGGGGGATTCGATAGATTGCCGCCGCACGTGTAGGGAGTAACGTGGCAGCATTCGATGGCAGCTTTGTCAGCAGGGTCGTTTCCTACTCCACAGGGAGACGCAGTGGACGAAGGACAAATGTCCGCACCGCTGGGAGGGGGCGAGACGACGGCGGCGGGCACAAAGTAGTCGAAGTTAGAACCGTTGAAATTGCTGTTTCCCGGGGGATCGACAATAAGAGCGGTGCAGTCGTCGCCGTTGCCCTTGCAGTCAGAACTTAGCCAAAATTGTTTCCCGAGGATCGAAGTGGCGGGGGTCTCCACCAGCCCTGTCGTGCGCGCCACGAACGGCGTGCCTCCATTATTGGGGTCCGAGTTCCCAATCAGCCACGGCTTCACGCACGACGTCTGGATCGGAGTGAAGGGATTCTGGTTGGCGGGGTTGTAAGCTTCGGCGGTGGCACTGGCACTGGCAATAGCCGACTTCGAGCCCCAAACCTTGGCAAAAAACGTCGGCAAGTTTGCCTGCTGTAGAGTGACGGTGATGTGCGGATTGCCGTTGCCTTCGGCCCAACTGAATGTGGGGACACCTCCCACCAACACGGGCGATCCGCCCGCAACCTTGTTGACCGCAGCCTGTACGACGGCTGAGACGGCGCTTATGGCCATATCCTGTGCCAGGGTTTCGCCCTGAACCACATCGCCATCGGAGGGCTGCAGCGTGGTAACGCCGGAATCCACCATCGCCTTCGCTCCGACCAACGCCGCCGCATCGGCCGCGCGCTGAATTTCGGTGCTGGCCACGTATAAGGTGACCACGTCAATGGCCAGCGCCGCCATCGCCAGCAGGCTAACAATGGAAATTGCCACCAACAGAATAGTTTGGCCCTGCTCCCGACGACGCTTAGCGCCTGTCCCGAATTTCGCACTGGAAGTCAACGTCATCTATCGAAGTCGCACCTAGGCTCTTGGGCAAGATCCAGCCAAGCCCTGGTTTCGGATTTTACGGGATTCCGTCTCCGTCTCCAAACTTCGGTGCCGGCAACAGAAGAATCACCGACAGTGCCTTAAGTTCCGGTTAACGAGCCTCAGCATATACTTTTTTCGCTCTTAGCGATTCCTTCGCGAGCTTCGCGGTTAAGAGACCGCAAAGAACGCAAAGCATTCGCAGATTGCCCAGCGGAGATCGCCGAGAGAACTTAAACTGGAGATTAGAACTTTACGCCATCCATGACTCAGGGAACTGAAAGCAGCTCAAGTCTCTCCGCGACCAGCGTTGACCAGCCCCGCTGGTATGCGGTTCGCACTCGTTCACGCCATGAGAAAGTCGTCGCCAAACAATTTGAGGGTCTGGAGATCGAGTACTTCCTGCCCCTGGTCTCCCAGATGCACAAATGGTCCACCGGATTGCGCCAAGTGGAGATGCCGCTGTTTCCGGGCTACGCCTTCGTGCGCCTCGTCTATTCTCCGGACCAACGCATGCGAGTGCTGCGCACTCACGGGGTGGTTGACTTTGTAGGCACGCTGGGCCGGGGTACTGCCATCCCCGACAAACAAATCGAGGATGTGAAGATGTTGTTGAGCAACAAAGTGTCTTTCAAGAATTCTGCCGCGCTACGCCTGGGACAGAAGGTACGGGTACGGGGCGGCTCCATCGATGGCGTAGAGGGCATCCTAACGGCGCGGCGGGGACAGCGCCGGCTGGTGATCTTCATCGAACCCATCCAGCGGTCGCTTTCCATTGATCTTGAAGGCTACGACGTGGAAGCAATCTAGCCGCATCTTCTTCTTAGATTGTCATTCCGAACCGCTTAGCTGAGGAATCTGCTTTTCCCCGCAACCTGTTTGCCGCTGGGGATTTCCGAATCACGCCGACCCGTTCTGGTAATGCCGGAAGACGAGCGAGGCGTTGGTTCCGCCAAATCCAAAGGAGTTGGAAATCGCGTGTTGCAGCGGCATGGGGCGCGCGCACCCGGGCACGTAATCCAAATTGCAGCCGTCGCCGGGTGTGGTTAAGTTGGCGGTGGGCGGCACCACCTGATGATGCAGAGCAAGCGCGGTGAGACCCGCGGCAAAGGCGCCAGCCGCCCCCAGCAGATGTCCGGTCATGGACTTGGCGGAGCTGATTGCCAATTTGTGTGCGTGGTCACCAAATAAAGTTTCGATGGCTGCGCTTTCCGCCCGGTCACCGACTCCGGTGGAGGTCGCGTGGGCACTCACGTATTGAACTTCTTGCGGCTGGATTTCTGCGTCCTGGATCGCGTTGCGCATAGCGCGTAGAGCGCCGTTGCCGTCGCGCGGAACACTGGTGAAGTGATAGGCATCAGCGGTCGCGGCATAACCGACGATCTCAGCCAGAATCTTCGCACCGCGCTTTTTGGCATGTTCCATCTCTTCCAGCACCAGAACTCCAGCTCCTTCTCCGATGACAAATCCATCCCGGTCTTTGTCCCAGGGACGAGAGGCTTCCTCGGGGCAGTTGTTGCGAGTGGAGAGCGCCCGCATGGCGCTGAATCCCCCCACCAGCAGCGGGGTAATGGCGGCTTCCGACGCGCCACAGATCATCGCGTCCACTTGACCCATCTGGATGAGACGGTGGGAATCGCCGATGGAATGGGTGCCCGTGGCGCAGGCAGTCGCACCCGCCAGGTTCGGCCCTCGCGCGCCGGTACGCAGGGAAATGAAACCCGACGCTAGATTGACAATCATCGATGGAATCAGAAAGGCGGAGATTCGGCCCGGCCCCCGTCCCAGCAGCTTGGCATGCTCGCGTTCCAGAATTTCCAGTCCTCCGACTCCGCTGCCCACACAGACTCCGACCCGTTCCGCGCTACAGCAGGTTATTTTCAAGCCGGACTGCTGGATCGCCATGTCACTGGCGGCAATGGCAAACTGCATGAAGCGCGCCATCCGCTTCACGTCTTTGCTGTCGAGGTATTGCCGCGGATCAAAACCCTGGACTTCGGCGGCGATCTTGGTGGGGAAATCCTGAGTGTCAAACTGTGTGATGCGTCTGGTTCCGGATTTGCCGGCCAAGATTCCGTTCCAAGCTGCTTCGGTCGTCAAACCCAAACTGCAAAGCAGGCCAATACCGGTGACGACTACACGGCGCAACTCGATCACACGACCGCGCGTGTGTCCGTTCCCGTTCCCGTTGCTGGGGTGAGGATTCACGCTTTGCATCCGTTGCTTCTCGTGCTGCTTATTTCCAGCAAACTGTCTGGCACCATGCGCTAGCCGCGTTTCATGCTGTCACTCCGCCCACACTTTGGCGCACCAATGGAGTCCATGTACCTGTCAAAGACGTCTGTTCTGGGGGATCATCTAAAGTCGCAAAGTCGGTGCGGGGGCTGACGCCGGGTTGGTTTCTCGCTGGGACCCGAGCGGCCGCAGGGCGAATCGCTGGTCCCAGTCTACACTGCAATTAATTGTAAGCAATGGAACTAAGGTGCCTACTGCCACTAGAGTCGTTTGGCCTCATCTCCGCCGACGCCTGTCCGTTTTGAGGACAGGAACGACCCTGGGCCGGATGTGCAGAAGCCTGCACAGAATTGTGAGACTCCATGCCGAAAAGCATTGATGTCTTATCCTATCAATGGCTTAGGTTTGCGAACGTCTGGCAGCAGAAATGCCCTTGGCTTGCTTGGCGGTTTGGGATATATAGTGCTTGGGCTGCCAACTTCGGGAGGAGTTCCTTTGCCTGACGGCTTTCAGTCTCCGTTCGACAATATTGAGAATGCTCAGGACTACCTCGTCTTATTGAGTGAGGCCGTCGAGGAAGCCCGTCAGAATGTCGCCGCTGACTTACTGACGGAGGCCAATGCAAAATTGCCACGGCGACTGGAAGCGGTCCGCTTGGCGCTCTACAAGCTGGAAAAGCTTGAACAACATATCAAGGTGAGCCGCCGCCTGCTGAATGACCTGCGCACGTTACGACGGCTTCTGTTTGAGGAAAGAATCGAAGCAGAAACCTCCAAGCCAGTGCTCGACCGCAAGCTCTGACCAGCCCCGCGCTTTACTGCAAGGTCACCAATACCTGAATGACGCCCTTCCCTTCGCTCAATGGCTCCAGCGCTTTTCCCACCACCGCGCCCAACATGCGGTTGCGCTCGGTACCCTTCATGGCATGACCGGGAGTGGAGGAAGTTACCAGCAAATCGCCTGGTAGGATCGCGCCATTCTCCGCGCTAACCTTGCAAGGGACGATTCCGACGATGGCCAATGGAATCTCATTAGCTACATTTTCCGCCATCAAGTGCGGGGTGGCCAAAACTCCCGGCTTAGTGGAGTAGATGCCTGCGACCAGAGTGGAATAGGGTTGGGTGGCCAGAGTGAGTTGCCGGGTTGACGCTCGATCCACCACCATCAGGTCTCCCGGCTCGCGGCGCCCTTCGCTGGCTGCAATGGCCACGGATTCGGCGAAGTCGGCCCCGCCGGTTTGCGTGCCCCCGTCGAAGAAACCCTTGCCGGTACCGTCCACTCGAAACTTCTTGACGCCGCTGACTGCGCCCACGAGCAAGTTCCCAGCGGCAGAATTGTCAAAGTAACCCGCGATGCCCGCGCTCCCGCTGGTAGTACCGGACACGCCGATGTAACTCACCGACTGGCCCAGAACTCCGCTACCCGTAGGAGAAGCGCTGATTCCAATTACCCCGCTGCCATTGCCGGAAGTGGCATTGAACACACCCATCACACCGCTTGCGTCCCCACCTGAGCCGCTCTTGGCATCGCTGATGCCCTCGACTCCGATTCCGCCAGGACTGACGGTGACGCCGACCGTCCCGATGGGAGCGCCGGTGGTAGCACTCGCTGAGCCGTAGACTCCCACGCCCAATAAGCCGCTGCTCAGCCCCGCCACGCCGACAGGCATTGTATTCTGCGATTGGGACTTGTTGCTGCCAAGCACGGCTTCGCCGCCGTTATCATTGGTGAGGACGAAGAGGCGAGCTTGCGCCGACGTGCCGCCAATACCCACATTGGAGCCGCTTTGGGTAATCGCGGAATTGCCCAATGACGTCTTACCGGTCCAGATCGGAATGGTGTTGGCCGTCCCTGATCCAGTGACCTGCGCGTGGGCGAATGAAATCCAGAATGACGCAACCAGAAATAGTCCGGCAAGTGAGCGCTTCATTAACTCCCCCTCGTGATCTGACTCAAGACACAGTGTCGCCTTCCGAGAAAAATGGGAAGGTAAGTGGGCGCGAAATCTCCGCCCACCCTAGGCAGCGCCAGTAGTCTTGAAACCTGCTTATACATACCTCTTTGGGGGAGGGATGCGGGCGTCGTCGAGAAACACTTCTCTAGAGCGCCGGCGACAATTTGATCTGTATTAGGCTTCGCTGTCAAGATGAAAGAAGTTTTCACTGGTTCGATTCCTGGCTCTACTATGGCTAAGAAGTTCTTGCGAGCTGGTTGGATGCCTCTGCCGACTGACCGAGGAACTGGAGGAATGGGGCCAAAAGACTCTAGCCTCCGCAAACGCACACACTGCTGGCGAGAACGGTGTCAGGCACAAGCGCGTAAGTAGCAGAACCTGCCCTCTAGAACGTCGGATCGGAATACGTTGGGAACGTGGCGGGCACGGTCGGAGGCGTGATAACCGGATTACTTCGCCCGGCGTTGTTTACGGTATCGTCCGTCAGCGTGTAATCGAATCCCGCAATCGGGGAGCTTGACAGCAGGAAGTCGCTGGCCTGGCCGCTATTGCCAAAACCGGGATTCACGCTGGCCGTCCCTTGCGTGTCTTCTTGCATCGGCAATGGCTTTCCGTTCACCAAGGGTGAGCCGGTCTGCCACTGAGAGAAAGTGAGATAAGTGAAGTCGCTTGGGTTCTGATTATTGTTCAGACAGGAACTCGCTTGAGTTGGCGGTGGCGGAGTGTTCAGCACAAAAAACGCATTGGCGTAGCTGGCAAATCCTCCATCCGTTCGCCAGTAAAGATTGCCCTGGAAACCCTGGAACTGGTTGTAGGTCATACCGCAGGAATCGGCACAGCCACTCACGGCGTGGAAGCTGTGAGTATCGTCCAGATCGAAATAAAACAGATTGTGGGTGACCTTGACCTTGAGGGTGCTGGTGCAGTTCTCCGGCCAGGGATTCTGTTCCTCAAACATCGCCCTGCGAGCGTATGCCACAATATTGTTGTTAAAAGTATTCGCGGCCTGCCCTTGGTGCGGGCCCTCGGTCATGGTGAGACCACTCACGCCGATATGATAAAGAACATTGTTTGCCACATTCACACCCGCGGATTCAATGTCCAGGTAAATGCCGTGAGCGCCATACCCGGATCCAAGTACCCCCACATCGATGATCGACGAATCACTCACATCGTGGATGAGATTGTTGAGGATCTGGTCCCCGCTGCCGCTTCCGTTTGGCCCACCGATGTTGTAGTAAAGCGCGCCGCCGTCAGAGGTGATGCCTTGCATCACGTTCCAGATGTGGTTGTACTGGGTGACGATGTTAATCCCGTTCGCTGACTGGTTGTGCGAAAAGCACCCGAAGTTGCAGATCGAAACACCCGCATGATAACCGTCGTTGATATCGTTGTGCTGAATCGTCACATCGTGACCGTTCCCCATGGCAACGCCCTCTCCGTCCGGAAACACTCGCGAATAGCCCTGCACAATGTTGTTCTGCACAGTCAGCGATTGCGGAACGTAGGGATACTGGTCGCTGCCCGCAAGAGAGCGTCCGATACGGATGCCGCTCGAACCGATGTCGTAGAATGCCGAGTTCTGAATGACGTCGTTGATTGCCGGAGTGCCGCCGTTGCTTGCAGCCGACGCAATCGTAATTCCTGAGCCCGACGTATGTCGCACCGTCACTCCGTCGAACACCACGTTCTGGCAGCTCTCACAATCGATGGCTTGCGGCACCGAGAGTTCTTCGTTGCTGTCGTTGTTGAATCCGCCGGCCGCTGGAACGTAGTTATCGATCTCGAAATTGATGCCGCTGAATGTCACATAACTCAACTGGCTGGCGAAAAGCAAACTTGCGCCCACGAAGTCGGTTGCCGGATTTCCCGGAATCGCCGACCCCAACTGAGGGATCACAACCGTATCCGTGTTCGGATTCTCCGTCGCGTTGGCCAGATAGTTTAACGTCCAGGGCGAAGTCGAGCGATCCAGAAACCAGATCCCCGTCTGCCCGGCCGCCTGCGCCGCGTTGAACGCGTCCCGGGTATTGTCCACCACATAACGATGTCCCGCTGCCGGACCAAAGAAGTCGTATTGCGCAGCTGAACTAGACTGTGTGGCCCCGGTCAGATAAATGACATGCGTGGCAGTGTCCACACAGCTGATGCGCATCACATCTGCCGTGAAGGCATCGAACAGCGTAAGTCCGATGTCACCGGATGGATATTTGCCCGCGGGCGGAGCTTGGCAGGGATTGCCGCTGGGCGGATTCAGATTGATCCAGTTGGTAATGGGATCGCTGGGATCATATTGAAAACGGTCCAGGCATTTGGATTGGGTCCCATTGCTATAGACCGGGCAATTGGCGTTCGCGCCGGTGGGCGGAATCTCCGCTGCCACCCGCAGAAACGTTCCCAGATTGCACTGCGCAGTGCTGACAATCTGCTGGTTCTGGCTGGAGATGCAGGACCCGCCGCTCATGTAGTAACCGGTTCCGCCTGCCGCGGATTGCAATCGTGAACGCATTCGCCGTTCACCGTTGTAAAACAGATACTCAAAGGGCAGAGGGTTTGCCGACAGTTGCGCTTGCCAGAGCGGGCCGGAAACTTGTGTCCAGCCTGACACTGGCATCCCTCCACTCACCACCGTAACTTCGTCGGGATAATTCTCCCAGGTGACCGAGGCTGCCGCCGTTCCGGAATCACTGGAGGTGAAGTTCAAGGTTCCCGGGTTCGTTGGACTTAACGGAAGATAGTAAGTTCCCTCTCGCACCATCACCACTGCGGGAGAACTGGGATGGCCTTTCAGCAGCGCTTCGATTGCGATCTGCGCTCGGGCAAGCGAAGCGAAGGGGCCATCACTCAAACCAATGTTGGGACAGTCGAGCGTACCTGACCAGGAATCGTTACCGTTCGTGGCTACATAGAAGTTCGCAACTCCATGGCCGCCGCTACATCCGGACGCTTCAAGAAAGTCGATTCCGCTGACGTCGGTCGTACTAATCACGGCGTTCTGGCTGTAGGGCGTGAAGATGACCCCAGTCTTGGCCGGCGTCACGGTGTACGAGCCACTCCCAAGACCATTGAAAACGAAGTTTCCGGAGTTATCCGTGGACGTGATTGCGTTGCTTGCGCCACTCAGAGTGACGGTCGCGTTGCTGCCACCTCCCCCTGGCGTGATTGTGCCCTGAATGCTCCACAATTGCGAAGGTGTGTTGTTGAAATCCATGCCGGTAACGTTAGCGCTGCTCACCGTGATGGTTTGCTTCGAGGGGCTGAAGACAAAACCGGTTTTGCTCGGCGTTACTGTGTACGAGCCATTCGCAAGTCCGGAGAATGTGTAGTTGCCGGATTTATCAGCCGTGGCAGTTCCTTTGGCCGTACCGCTCAAGGTCAGCGTGGCGCCGCTGGCGCCCGCTGCAGGTGTTATTGTCCCAGAGATGCTATAGGAACTCGCAGGCGGTGGGTTGCCGCTGCCGCTGCCGCCTTTTCCCCCAGACCCGGATCCCGACGAAATCCCGTTGCAGCCGACGGTGGCAAGGACGCACAAAACCCATAGAATGATCGCGACAATTCGAATGTCCCGGCTAGTGCGAAACAGTGTCATTTTTTCCCCGATGTACGCCCTGGTCTCGCCCTGGTCGTCCGACATACCGAGGCAAAACTTTCCCAAGTCAGGGTCGCATCGGGGGAAGCGGGTGAACAGGTTCCCTAAGACCGAGCTTCCTGCGAAAAACCGGACGGTTCGCGCGGGAAAGCGGTACCTGTACTACAGAGCGGGGACTCTGTAAGTTGTTGCATCTTTAACGCCATAGACGGAGCGCCAGAGGTGATAACCGCCAGCGATGGTGTCACGGCAGAGGTTGTTCGCAACGTCGTAGGAGCGCCGCAGCATGCGGCGGGGACAAAAAAAGCCGGAAGAGCGATGGAATTTCGCTCATTCCGGCGGATGTCGAATGGACGTCACAGCAGGGCCATGTCTGGCCGTACTACTTGCGTACAGCGGCTGTCCGCGCAGGCGCGGCAGTACTGTGAGCGTGGTCGTTGTTGTATTTGTTATTCCTCTCCGCCGCCTTGGCAAAGGCATCGGGGTGAGCTTGCGCCTCCTGGCGAATCTCAGGGTGCTTGGCTAAATAGTCGTCGAGTCCCGGATGCGTCGCCAGAAACTTAGGATCGTCGATCAGCTTCGGATTGTTCTTCAGCTCATCGGCAACCTTCGGATGTTCATGCGCGAAAGCATCTACGCTGTTCATCCCCTTGTGGTCCCTCGCCAAATCCTGGCGCTCGGTGTGGTTGACAAATTCATTGGGATGGCTTGCCGCGTCGGTTTTCATTCCCGGGTGGTTGTTCATATAATTCTGCACCTTCGGGTGCTGCGCCAGCCATTGCGGATTGTTTATCAGCGAAGGATCGTCATGCAGTTGTTTCGCAACGTCCGGATGGTTGTTCAGGTAATGATCCATCGAGTTCGTTTCCGCAGTGGTCGGCTTCACCATCTGCGCATCGGGAGAGGCTTCTTGGGCGAGCGCCATCCCCGTGCACATAGTGGTTGCAAGGGCGATGGACAAGGAAGTGCGTTTAATTAGCTGGGGGGAAATGTTCAGCATTTGTGTCCTCCGTTGATGAATTGTGATACCGCTCAGCGATCATCGCTCGGCCACGATTCGCCTAATTTTGTTAGAAACCCTCTGGCCCGGGAAAAGTTGTGCGGCCTGCGGAAGGTTTGTTATCGGTGCGCACGCTATCCAGCGTGTCCCGTCTTAAGGGGAAAGCATAACGCATCTCCTGTCTGAAGTACATGAGGCTTTGTTTCATATACTTACACTTGCCCGGATTTGGCTTCCGCCATGCGTCTCACCGGGTCGTTCCCAGGATCTCCCGCACTGCCAGACGAAAAACCGTGCTAGTAAACCACGTGAGATCGGTGGCGCCGGCATCGGCATATAAAGAGCAACACGAGAGGAGGTAAAATCGCGCCTTCTCAGGCAATTCGGTGTTGAACGAAAACCAGATTCCTGCGGAGTTTTATGGAATTGCGACGACGTGCAAGCGCGCGCCCACGAAATGGCGGAGCAGAAAGACTGAAGGCGTTCTGCCGCTCGACACAGGGCGGCTGACTCAATTAGACTCCCTCCGTGTCTCCAGGCGCGGGGGACAGGGAAACTCGATTCCCCCTCATCGAGTCAGTATCCAATCGCGAGAGACTTGAGGAGTGGACACGCTAACCAAGGCTTCAGCAGCAGCCGCTGGCGCAAAGATTCGTCCCGCCGTCTTCGACGACTACGCGGGCATAGCCGCCGTGGAGACACGCAACGGCTTGCGACCTAAACGCCGATTGGAATGGGAACATCTCTGGACCGAAAATCCTGTCTGTAAGCGTATTGGCGATTGGCCCATGGGCTGGGTGGCCGAGAATGAGCAGCAGGAAATTGTCGGATACATGGGAAACGTGCCCTTTTTCTGCCATTTCAAAGGCCGCGAAATCATTGCCTCTACTGTCCACGCCATGACCATGGATCTTCCCTACCGCGGTATCGCGGGTTTCTTCCTCCGACGTTGCGCAAAGGTTCGCGCCGTCGATCTTTTTGTAGTCAGCACGGCGAATGAATATTCCGCGAAGTTCAACGGCATGTTTCGAACTCGCGGCACACCTGCTGGCAACTGGGATCAATCCGCATTCTGGATCACCGACTACCAGGGCTTTCTGGCCAGTACGTGCGAGAAAAAAGGTTGGCCGTCGTTCTTGTCTTACCCCGCTGCGGCGGCTTTGTCCGCGCGAGACAGTTTGGCTGGAGCTTATTCCTGGACGCACCAGAGGGGTGAAGGTGAAGTTGGAACCAGCTCGTACTTCGACGAGCGTTTCGAAGTATTCTGGGAGGAATTGAAGCGCGCTTATCCGGAGCGGCTGTTGACCGCCCGATCGACCGAAAGTCTGCAATGGCACTTCAAGTATGCGCTGGCCGAAAAGCGAGTGTGGATCGCGACCGTCGAAGAAAATTCTCGTCTCTTGGCCTACGCCATCTTCCTTCGGCAAGACAAGCCTGACATCCACCTGAAAAGGGTCCGCCTGATCGACTTCCAGGTGCTGAACGGCAATCATCAACTCCTCGCGCGCATGCTAGCGTGGGCGGTACGCCGCTGCCAGCAAGAGGGCGTTCACATGCTTGAAGCCTTCAGCATGCGTCCCGACAAGCAGGCCGTCATCGACGGCCTCGCGCCACGACGCCGGCGCCTTCCCGCCTGGCTGTATTTTTATATGGCTACGTCCAAAGGCTTGACTGAGGAATTAAGAGACCTCAATGTTTGGGATCCATGCCAGTATGATGGCGACGGCAGCCTGTAGGATCAGAGATTCCTAAGCCCAACATCTGTGACGGCGATCACTACATTAGAGACCTTCCTCTCATCACTTCCTTCCTCTGGCACGCCGTCGCGACCGCCGCTATGGTAGACATAGGCGCGGTAGTCTTATTCCCCTAATTCCTAGTTTTCTCTGGCCACTCCGTGCTAGATTGTCAGGGCTAATCAGAGTTAAGCAGTGGCAGTTTTCGCCGCTGGGCCGGCGCGAGCAAACTGAAACTCCCCCTAGTTCGAAAAGAGGGATGTCTGCGGGTATGCTAAATCGACGGTCGAGCGATGACAGAAGACTGGACCTCGGTCGATGGGCTTCGCTCTTGCTGTTGACGCTGCTCGGCAACTTGGCCGCGTCCGCTCAAAATAACTGCGGCGTCGTTCCACCCACCGGAACCTGCGCCGCTCCGCCGCCGGTCCAGACATGGTGTGCGGGAAACAATACCGATAGCACCTGCGCGGGCGGTACTTCATGGGTTGGCTTCTCGACTTCGCCGCCAGCTGCAGGTTCGTGGTCGAATCAGTTCGAAGGTTTGGATGCAGCCGGCATTCGGAGTTCCGGTGTGAGCCCCAGGCCGCAGCCGGATCCAAACGGCGCCGTGGGTCCCACTAATTCCAGTGGTGTTGGGCAGTACCTGGAATTCTCCGCCAACTACGTTCAGGCGTTTGACCGCAGCACTGGGAACGGAATACTCAGCAAGCAGCCGGGTAGCGGGGCGACGCCGCAGCTCATGTCGGGTCTGTTCAGCCCAGGCGGGAAGAATTATTGCATGAACGGTTCGGTGGACGGCATCGCCACTTACGACCGCATCGACGGCGTATTTGTGCTGGCCAACATTTTTAATCCGGGCGGCGAGACTACATACTCCTACTGCATCGGGGTCAGCGCCCCCAGCGGTTCTGTGCCCGCCAGTAATCTGCAGGGCTCGAACAACCGAAGCCAGTGGAATGTCTACGTGTATTCCTTGAATCCGGCCATCCCGCACGATGCGGCGGGACATCTCTACTTTCCCGACTATCAGCGTTTCGGAACCTGGTCCGACGGGTTTTACGTCGCATGGGATTTGGAAGATACCACTCAGAACTATGACATCGTAGGGTTTGAGGTTTGCAAGCTCGACAAAGCCAACATCATTGCAGGCCTCTCGTCCAACCCGCCGCTGTGCTATACGTACATCCCTTCTTATGTGACTGGTCCAAACGGAACCGCTGGAAGTCTGATCCATACTCTGTTGCCTGCCGACTTTGAGGGCAACAATCCGATTCCCAACAACACGGCTGGAGAATATTTTCTAGCCCAGGTGAATCCCAGCAATCCTGGAAGCAACAGTCAGTGCACGGCCGCCCCGTGTACTTCCGATCAATTGGCTTTCTGGACTTGGTCTGGATTTACCGGCGGGACCGGTCCGACCTATATCAATTTTCCCGCCCACCCCTTCACTCCTGGATGCTACGACCCCCAGCGCCCTTACAATACGATCTGTGTCCCTGAACCTTATGGCGGGCTGATCGACGGCCTTGGCGACCGGCTCAATTATCGCCTCGCTTACCGTTACCTCACCACCGGCAACAGCGGAGAATATCTGGCAGTTGCGCAGACGGTGCAGGAGAACGCTGCCACTCAGCGTACCGGCATACGCTATTACCTCATTGCGGCAGGCAGTAGTCCATCTATTGCTCGGCTTGGAGAGGTTCAGGATACGACCTATCATTTGTTCACATCCATGCCCAGCGTCGCGATGGATAGCAACGGTGATATCGGAATCACATTTACCGTAACCGGCAACACTAAACGCGGAAGCGCCATGAGCTACGATCCGTCGCCGTTCTTCATAGCCGTCTCCCGCACCGGAAATCTGGACGCGCCGGTTCCTATTCTCAGCAGCAGTGGCGCCAGCGGACAGGATGAAACCGACAACTTCTGGGGAGAGTATGTAAGCGTCAGTTCCGATCCCAACGATGATTTAACCTTCTGGGCCGTGGACGAATACATGAACGGAAATCAGACTGGCAACTGCACCGCAAAAGTCGGCAGCGGCTGCACTTGGGCGACTCGGGTGTTCACCTGCAAGAAAGGATCTGGGTGTTAGGTTGCAACCCGATGCACATGAGAAGTCCGTTGCCTGCCCCCAGGTTCCTTAAATCGTTGATTATGCGGATACGCAATGCGCCGCCGGAGTGCAAATAAGTGGCAGGAAACTTGCGCTAAACAAGGGCTCATTCGGCCCTCAAAGAATTTTAGATAGTGAAATATTGCTGCGGAGCGATCAGACATGAAAGTCAAAATGTACCGGATATTGCCGATGCTGCTCGCTTTGAGTGGCGTGGTCTCGTTCGCACAGAACAACTGTAGCGGCATTCCGCCCACCGGAACTTGTCCCGTTGCGGCTCCACCAGTGCAGGTCTGGTGTGCGGGTAACAATTCCGCCAGCACTTGTCCGGGCGGGACTTCAAAGGTCGGCTTCTTTACCTCGCCTCCCGCGGCGGGCTCATGGACAGGCCAATTCGAGGGTCTCGACGCGAAGACCATTTTGGCCGACGGAGGCTCACCACGCTCGCAGGCGGATCCTACTGGCGCGGTCGGCCCCACCAATGCCAGTGGTGTCGGACAGTTCCTGGAGATCGCTGGTGGGTTTGTACAGGCTTTCGACCGAAAGACCGGCAACGGCATCATCAGTCACTCGGCAAACAGCGGAGCCGTCCCTCAACCCCTCACCAGCTTGTTTGCCCCCGGCGGGAAAAACTACTGTGGCGCCGGCACAGCCGATGCCATTGCTACCTATGACCGCATTGACAGCGTGTTTGTTCTGGCTAATACCTTTAACCCCGGCAGCCAGGGCACTTATTACTACTGCATCGGAGTCAGTGCCGCTGCTGGCGGCGTTCCTGCCAACAATCTGGAAGGAACTGCCAATCAGAGCTTTTGGAACGTGTACGCGTACGAACTGAACCCCTCGATACCGAAAAACAAGAACGGTCATACCTACTTTCCCGATTACCAGAGATTTGGCAGTTGGTCCGACGGATTTTACGTAGCCTTCGACTTGGAAGATCCTGACACGAACGACGTCAACATCGTTGGCTTTGAGGTCTGCAAACTGGATAAAGCCAATATTCTTGCCGGACTCTCGTCCAATGCTCCGGTCTGCTACACCTATATTCCCAGCTACGTTCCAACCACCAATGCCAGCCTGATCCACACGCTGCTGCCGGCGGACTTCGAGGGAAGTACTCCTATCCCCACCAATACGCTGGGAGAATATTTCCTCGCCCAGGTCAATCCCAGCAACCCTGGAACCAACAATCAGTGCACCACCACTCCTTGCACGTCGAATGAACTCGCATACTGGACCTGGTCTGCGTTTACCAGTGGCGCGGGTCCGACCCTCATCCCGCTGAATGATCCGTTCACTCCCGCTTGCTATACCCCCCAACACCCATGGAACACCGTATGTGTTCAACAGCCTTACGGTGGTTACAGCGACAGCGTGGGCGATCGCCTCATGTACCGCCTGGCGTACCGTTCTTTCACGGGGATAAACGCGGGCGAGTATCTTGCGGTAGCTCACACCATCCAGGAAGATGCGAATACTGAGCGCACCGGAATTCGCTATTACCAGATAGCTGCCGGCGCC
>Ga0308309_10001146_pt1 | contig 15789 bp, 10 predicted proteins | sample HubBroMetageWFT5_FD_192491 | JGI IMG/M metagenome (GOLD analysis project Ga0308309, IMG submission 192491) | Warmed and freeze-thawed soil microbial communities from the Hubbard Brook experimental Forest, New Hampshire - Hubbard Brook CCASE Soil... | ecosystem: Environmental > Terrestrial >...
CACGACGTTGTCGATTTGATCGGGTGAAATTTCGTGAAAGCGAATATAGTCCACGACTTCGCCGCGCGTGGCGTCTTCACCAACAACCACGAATTCGGTGTTCATCATGCCGCCGGCGGAATTTTCGCGGAAGCGCATCAGGCCTTCCACTTCGCGCGCTTCGCGATGCTCCATTTCGTGCAGGACTTCCTTGGAAGTTTCCGGTGAAAGGTTGGCGATCAGGTCGGCGGCTTCGTCGGGAGGCATCTCCTCGATGATGTCCGCGGCCTTTTCGGGGTCGAGCTTTTCGACGACCTGGCTCTGGAGGCGTTTGTCGAGTTCGGCGATCGTTTCGGCGGCGCTTTCTTCATCGAGCGAATCGATTATGGACTGGCGCTCGGCGGGCGAGAGCTCTTCCATGATGTCCGCGAGATCGGCGGGGTGGAGTTGCGCGAGTTTATCGCTGGAAAGGCGAAGCTTCACGCGTCGAAGCGGGTCGGACTCGATCAGGTTGACGAATTCCCAGCGGATGGTCCGCGGCGGGAGCTTGGCCTGAAGGCGGCGAATGGCCATCGGCGGGACGACGCCTTGCAGAAGGCGGCGGACGGCACCGGGAACGCCGACGTCCACTTGCGTGACGCGCAACTCGGTGTTGCCGTTGGTCCGGAGATCGGAAAGGTCAACGTCGTTAACGCGGACGACCTTGCGGCCGTTGGTATCAATAATCTGCTGGTCGAGAAGATCTTTTTGGACGGCCAGCCAGCCTTCGTTGGGTTGGTAGAGCTCGAGGGCGGATTCTTCGGTGGTGAGTTTGACGCGGCCCGGCGCGACGGACTCGATCTGGTCGAAGCGCGCGACGAGCGGGCGATACTGCCCGCGGCCGAGCAGGAGGCGCGATACGCGGTTCGCCTGCTCCGCGGGAACGATGAACATTTCCTTCACGCGGCCAACGAAATTTCCAAGAGAATCGAACGTTTCGGCGCCGAGAATTTCTGTGGCGTGCAGCATTGGGTGCTCCTTGCAAAATAGGCACGGCTCTTCGTCGCGTTGCTTCCCGGGGTGACTATCCCTATCGGATAGCCAAAAAAAATAGCCCGAGACCGGCGTGGAATCCGGTCGCGGGCTAAAGAAAAAAACGCCCTGGATTAAATCAGACCGGGCCTCGCCTCCCTGCTCTCTCGTGCGGCATGAGAGCAGCGATCAAACACAGCCGGGAAAGGGTTCGACCCTGACCGGTAAATCCCGAAACTCCCGGCGGGGCGCTTACTCCCAGGCTCCGAATTGGACGAACGCTCTTCCATTGATGCGTGAAATTGTCCGGTTCGACTAGTAAAGGCATTGGGAAATTTTGTCAAGCGAAGAGTGACAGAATCGGCGATTTTCAGGGCCGAAACAACATATTTTTTGGAATGAGGCCGCGGCGGCGGCAGTCGGCGGAGTAAATATCCCAATAGGTAGCCTGAAGGTAGTCGCGTGTGGCGTATCCGAGGGCGCGCGCGGCATGGTCAATTTGGCGCGGGGTGCCTTCGAGTTCGAGGAAGGCACCGGCGGGTGTTTCATCTAGGTCCACATGGAGACTGCCGAGGCGGAATGAGGAGCGGTATTTTTCGTAGCGGAAGGCAGGGCGGAGATCAAGGGCGCGCAGGACCCGCGGCCAGTCTGCTGCGAGTTGGATTTCGAGCTCGGTTTCGAGGCGTTGTTTGTATCGCGGGCGAGTGCGGGTGCGGCTAGTCAGACGCGCGGGCGGGGCTTTGAATGTTAGGACGTCGCGGCGGGCACCGCCGGGAAGTTGATTTGCTCGATCGGGCGCGGGCGTTTCGGTGCGAACACGCAGCAGGAGACCGTGGCGGCGGAAATCGGAGGCGGGAGTGTCGTAGAGCGTGTTTTGCTCGAAGACGCGGCCATGATTGGCCGCGCCGATGCGTCGGAACTTTCGTAGGAGCGATGGGATGTCGGCAACGCATAGCTTGATTTCGATTTCGAGAGCGGCGCTGCGCGAAGCAGGCATGCGGGAGTATAGCGCGGTGGGCGGCGCGAAGTTAGATGCGTCCGCAGAGGAAACGCGCGAGCGAAGGCGTTTCAGCGATCTAAGGTCTTATTCGTGGCGAAGGGCGAGGATGGGATCAACGCGCATGGCGCGGCGGGCGGGCAGATAGCACGCGACGATGGCGACCAGAGCGAGCAACGCGGGGATTCCGGTGAAGATGAGCGGGTCGGTTGCCGAGACGCCGATCATCAGGCTGGAAAGAAGGCGCGCAAGAACGTAGGAGAGCGCGAGTCCGAGGGCCAGGCCGATTCCAGCCAGGCGAATTCCACGCGCGGCGATCCAGCGAAGGACCTGGAAGCGATCAGCGCCGAGCGCGAGGCGAATTCCAATTTCGTGGGTTCGCTCGGTGACGGAATGCGCCATAACCCCGTAGACGCCTGAGGCCGCGAGCACCAGCGCGATTAAACCGAGGACGGCCATCATTGTGGAGATGAACGAGATGCCGACCAGGGTTTCGTACGTGAGTTTTGAGAGCGACATTACTTCGTAAACTGGTTGGCCCTCATCCACGGCACGAATTTTAGCGCGCACCGCGGATGCGACGCCGAGCGGATTGCCCTGGGTCCGCAAAAGGAATGCGGCATTCCCGTCGGCGCTTTGCTCGTAGGGAATGTAAACCACGCCATTCACGTTTTGAAAATAGGGATTGTACTTAACGTCCGCGACGACGCCGACGACTGTGAGCCACGGCTCCTTCGAATCCGGCTCGCCACGCTTGATATGCTTACCCATGGCGTCCTCGCCGGGCCAATAAGATTCCGCGAGAGAGCGGCTGATAATGGCGACGAGTTGGTTGTTGGGGCCGTCGGAATCGGCGAATTCGCGGCCGCGCTGCAGTGGCAAATGCAGAGTGCGGAAATAATTGGGACTGATGGATTCGCTGAGCGCGATGTGCTGTTCGTCCTTGGCCCACGTTTTGTCTTCGGCGACGAAGGAGTGATAGCTGAAATCATCTCCATCGGGCGCAACGGAGGCGACCGAGGCCGATTCGACGCCGGGAATCGCGCTCATTTGGATGAGAGCCTGCTGGTAGAAAGCGGCTTGCTTCGCCTGATCCGGGTATTTGGAATCGGGCAGAGCGACGCGCATAGTGAGAAGTGACTCAGGAGCGAATCTCTGGTTTAGATCGAGCAGTGCGCGGAATCCCTTGACGAGAAGGCCCGCACCCACCAAAAGGACGAGCGAAGCGGTGACTTCAGCGACGACCAGAACGCTGCGGAGCCGGTGAGAAGCGCGGCCCGAACCGCCACGACCGCCTTCCTTGAGCGCATCGGAAATATCGGGCCGGGAATGACCCATGGCCGGTGCGAGCCCCGCGATAATTCCGGCGGCAACGGCGATCGTGAGAGTGTATGCCACCGCGCGCCAATCAACGGCGATGCGATTCCATCCTGCAATCGTCTCAGAAAGCTCGGCTGGCACATGCGTCACGATCATTTGCACGGCCCAACTGGCGAAAACCAAGCCCGCGGCGGCGCCTGCAAGAGACAGGATCACACTTTCGGTCAGGAGTTGACGCACCACGCGCCAGCGGCTTGCGCCGAGAGCGGTGCGCAGAGCGATTTCGCGTTCGCGCCCGGCGACGCGGGCGAGCTGCAAGTTCGCGACGTTGGCGCAGGCGATCAACAGGACGAATCCGACGGCGGCAAGAAGCAGCACCATGAAATTGTGCGTAAGTTCGTCGGTGGCGTAAGTCCGGAAAGGCACGGCGCGGATGGCGAGTTTGTCGTTGGATTTTGGAAATTCTTTGGCCAGCCGCTGGCCAATGCCATTGAGTTCGGCGGCAGCGCGCGAAGCTGAAACACCGGGCTTCAGGAGTCCCACGGGAAAAAGGTAATTGTTCGACCGGTCCACTTTTTCCGCGGCAGTGAACGCAATCGGCTGCCAAAGATTGGTGGCGACGGGATAGCTGAAATCTTTTCCCATGACGCCGGCAATCGAGACGCCGCGGCCGTTGACATGGATTTCCCGGCCGATGACCCCTGGATCACCGCCGAACTTGCTCTGCCACAGAGCGTAACTGATCAGAACTTCCGCATCGTGTCCGGGAATGGCGTCATCAGGCGTGAATACGCGGCCGAGAAAAGGCTGAACGCCGAGGGTATCGAAAAAATTTGTGGTGACGCTGGCAGTCTGCTCGCGCTCGGGATCACCCTGTCCCGTAAGATTCGCGTCGACCGGGGAATAGGCAGCCACCTGCTCGAAGGAACTACTCTGCAGGCGAATCGCTTCGTAATCGGCGGGAAGCATGGAGTTTTCGTCGGTGAAAGGTTCGACTTTATTGAAGATGAGGACGAGGCGGCTGAGATTCGGAAAAGGTTCGGGGCGAAGCAGGAGCGGATCAGCAAGGCTGAAAATCGCGGCGTTCGCTCCAATGCCGAGCGCGAGCGCTGCGACGGCGAGCAGCGAGATGCCAGGATTTTTCACGAGCATCCGCAAACCGTAACGCACATCCTGCCAGATAGTGTTCATGGACACGCCCCCGGGAATCTATAAGCTGAGGGCAAATGGCATACCGAATCCAGGGAGGCGTAAGCTGCTGCCCCGGTTGAACTTACGTGATTGAAGACGGAATGCGAGAACCGGAATTGTCCGCTTGCGGGAGGGTGATGTTGCGGAAATGGACATCCAACTTTTGTTCCCCGACGGGCGCGGCGGTGCTACCATACCCGAAAATTCTGACGCTGGAGTCATCATAGATGCCCGACGGACCGAGCAGTTCTAGTTCGCAATCAGGTTCGCAAATGATTGAGCGGAAGCTCGCCACGATTCTCTCGGCCGACGTTGCCGAATTCAGCCGCCTGATGGGCGAGGATGAAGAGCAGACGCTGCGAACTTTTCGAGGCCACAAGAAAGTGTTCGAATCGCTCGTGGAGATGCATCGCGGACGAATCTTCAACACCGCCGGAGATGCCATTCTCGCGGAATTCTCCAGCGCCGTGGAAGCGGTACGCTGCGCCACAGACGTCCAGTCCGCGCTGCGGACTCGTAACGACCAGCTGCCTCCCACTCGCCAGGTACGGTTTCGCATCGGCATTAATCTTGGTGATGTGATGATTCAGGGGCATGATCTGCTGGGCGATGGCGTCAATGTCGCCGCCCGTTTGCAGACGGCTGCCGAGCCCGGAGGAGTGTGCATATCCGGGAGCGTGCACGATCAAATCAGCAATAAACTTTCTCTCTCGTTTCTCGCGCTGGGGGAAAGAAATTACAAGAACATCCCGCAGCCGGTCCGCACGTTCTCGATTGTAGAAGCCGAGGGCGGTGGCACCTTGCCTGGGCGCAAAGCGAGCACGAGCTGGAAAAAGCCCGCAGCCTGGATCACTGCAGGTCTGCTGATCGTCGCGGGCGTTGGCTATGCGGCTTACGTGGTTCATCAGCGTGGTGAATCCGAAAAGGCTGCTGCAATGGCAGCTAGCGTTCAGTCGCAACCTGCGCCCGTGCAAACGCCGGTTCCCGCCGCGGCGAATCCGACTGTGGACAAGCCTGCGAGTCCGCCGCCGCAACCCAGCGTGGGCAGCACTGGGTCGGCGATGACGGCATCGCCGGCAGTCAATGCCAAACCGGCGGCGAAACCGACAGGGTCAGCACAGCCGCGTGCCCCTGGTGCAGGATCGCAACCAAAAGTATCCTCTGCAGCAGCCGCTTCGAACGTGGCCAAGGGACAGTACGACGGTGCCTACTCAGGGCAGGTTTGTTACGGTAAAACTCGAGCTTTGCCCCAGCGGTGTTATCAAGCGGGAAGCGCCATCCACGGAAACAAAATCACCGGAAAGTGGCAAATGCCGAACGAACCTGAAGTCACCATGACTCTGGAGGGCGACGTAACTCCTTCCGGCGACGTCACGATTTCGATCCACGGTGATCGCGACGACGGCGGCCACGCAACCACCATCAATCTTACCGGCACGGTTCACGCGGGAATACTTGAGGCTAGCGGGAAATTTCTGAAGGGACGCTCCGCAAACCTGACCTGGCGCCTGAACGAAGGCGCAACCCACTGATCTTTTACGTGAATGCTGGAGGGTAAGACGGATTACGGCGCATTACCTAATTGGAGGGAGCGGCTAACGAGATCCCGTCGCTAAAACACAGCATCAGACACTAAGTTTTTTCCGGAGCAATCAAGCGCTCCTCCTCCCGCTTTCAGGTAGGGATCGCAGCAAGTAACGGAAGGCCGATACGCCCCAGCAAATCTTGAAAACGAGGGTTGGACCGCAAAGCGTCCATGCCTGGATCTATATGAAGATAGATAAGCCAGTGCGAGTGTTCCGCATAAGCTTTCTCTAAATATTCGATGGCGCGATCAGGCTCTGCCAATCCGACATGAATTCCGGCGAAGAAGTAAGAGGCGACATACTTTTGGTTCGCGAGTTTCGCGAGATCATCGAGGATCTGAATGGCTTCCTCCCTCCTACCCGCGGCGGCAAAGGATTGCGCCAGTGCGGCGCGCATGATCGGGCTGCCACCAGAAAACGTCACGCCTTTCTCGCCCTCGGCGATGGCCGGATCGTAGCGATCCATTTTTCTGAGCACCAGACCAAGAATCCAATACGTGACGGGATAGTTCGGATCCAGTTCAATCGTCCGCTGGAGCTGCTCGATAGCCTCGTCGTAGCGCCTGGCGTTGTAAAGCGCCCAACCGATAGCGACGCTGATGATTAAGGACAAGGGGTCGAGCTCCTGGCTCTTTTTCATCTTCGCGATCGCTTGTTCCTGCCATCCCATGGTCATCACAAATTCCGCGAACCAGTGATTGGCAGTCGGATAAGTGGGATTCAGCTCAAGGCTGCGTTTGAATTCCGCTTGAGCCTCTTCCCACTTCCAATCGTGAAGCCACAAGACGGCAGCCTGAGGCGCGTGGGCCTCGCCGAGCTCCGGGTCGAGGCGCGTGGCTGCCAACGCGGCTATTTTGGCTTTGGGGAAAGCGTCGTTCGGCGGCAGATAGGCGTTCCATCCGAGGAGAATGTAGGAATCCGCCAAACCAGCCTGAGCGAGAGCGTAGGCCGGATCTTTTCCAAAGGCTTGCTGAAAATATTCGATGGCTTTGTAAAATCCTTCTTCGGTCCACCTGTTCCAGTGATGACGGCCTTTCAGGTAGAGGCGGTAAGCCTCGGGATCATCCGTTTGATGTCTGATTAGGCGTTTTTTTTCTGCGCGGGTGAGCTTGAGCCGCAATTTCTCGGAAATTTCGCTGGAAATATCGTCCTGAATCGCAAAGATATCGCCGGGCTTTCGATTGTATTGTTCGCCCCACAATTGAGAGCCTGTCGCTACGTCTACAAGCTCGGTCCCGATCCGCAAAGAGCCTCCGCTTTGGATCAATCGGCCTGTAAGCACGGCGCGGACATTCAATTCGCGCCCGACGGATTGAGGGTCCATTCCCCGGCCCTTGTAACGAAATACAGTGCTCTGCGCCATCACCCGCAGTTTCGGAACGGTAGCGAGTGTGTTGATCAGGCTGCCCGCAATTCCATCACTGAGGTATTCGAACTCCGGGTCACGACTCGCGTTTTCGAAAGGCAAAACAGCCAGAGAATCGATGATCTTGGCGACGCGCTGTGGGCGGAGAGCCGCTGTTCGCGCCGTCAAATCCCGGGCGCTTTGCGGACCGGCCAATTGCAATTGACTCGCGGCGGATGTGGGAGCGGATTGCGTGACATCTGCCGCAACCTTCCAGCCGGATTCGGCGCTTCGCTCGAGTCGCTGCAAATCCACGCATAAGTCGGCTGCGTGCTGATAGCGATTGTCTCTATCCTTCTGGAGCGCCTTCTCGATTATTTCTTCCAGGCTCAGCGGGATTTCTGGATTGATACTCCGCACGGGAACGGGGGACCGGGTGAGAACCGCCTCGATAATCGCGCCGCCCGTGCCGCCGCTAAACGCCTGGCGCCCTGTGGCCATTTCATACAAGACAAGACCAAGCGAAAAGATGTCCGTGCGCGGGTCCGGATCGTCTCCGCGTATCTGCTCGGGCGACATGTAGGAAGGTGTGCCGCTTATCATTCCCGCGATCGAAGTGGAGCCCGGAACTTCGCCGCTGGAATCCGCGTCCGGGCTTCCGACTCCTTTGGGAACAAGTTTTGCCAGGCCAAAATCGAGGACTTTCGCGTGTCCGCGTTTGGTGACGAAAATATTCGCGGGTTTGATGTCGCGGTGGATGATTCCTTCGGCGTGAGCGGCATCCAGAGCTTCCGCGATATCAATCCCAAGTTTCAGAATTTCTTCGAACGGAAGGGACTTGCCATGGATGTGACTCCGAAGCGTTTCGCCGTCAATGTACTCCATGGCGATGAACGACTGGCCGTCCTGCTCGCCAATATCATAGATCGTGCAAATACCGGGGTGATTCAGAGCGGATGCGGCTCGCGCTTCGCGCCGAAAGCGTTCGAGCGCCAGCGGTTCCTGCGCCAGTTTTTCGGGCAGAAATTTCAAGGCCACGTCACGTTCCAACCGGTTATCGTGTGCCTTGTACACGATTCCCATTCCGCCGGCTCCAAGCTGTTCCAAGATGCGATAGTGCGAAATGGTTTGACCAATCATGGGCGGGCAGAGTCTCGGGCGAGCCGCGATTCAGGCTACAGCGTTGGATCATCGGGACCCGATTCGGGGACCGATTTTCTCCTGTCCATCTTGGGCGGCTTCGGCGCTCCAAGGAGGCTTAAAACGCTGGAGCCTTCCCCGAAGCTATTCGCGGCCGCGAGCCGCTCTTGCTCAAGAGTAACGTTTTTGTTGCAAACGGAACAAAGGAGGGCAGCATAAGTCCCGCCGTCCGCCTGCCTGAACATGTTGCAGCGCATGACGCGCCCGCAACACACAGGAACCCACATTGTGGAAGATTCGTCCGCAGCCATGAGTCTCCTCGCCGGATGCGAAAGCGGCTGGATTATACACTGGAAACTGGTCGCCAGGATTTGCGCAACAAATTGGCGAAACACAATTTAGATAAAACGTTGGATGGCTCCCGGCGCTCTAGGGCTGCGGATTCGCTGTTGCATCCGCAGGCTTTGTGTCGGAGTCAAGCGGCCTTCCGTTTGAATCAAGCGTACGCCCTTTAGAGTCCATGGGCTTCGGATCCCCGTTGGCATCTTGTTTCACGAATTCGAAAGCGCAGGGGCGGCCAAGGATCCCGGCGCCTTCGTCGCGCGTGCCGGTGCCTTTTGCGTCGTCGAACTGGGCCTTGATGTTGTAGCCGTAATTGTCACCCTTCATGGCGAAGACGCCATGCGCGTGGCTGTTGGTGACCTTGCCTTTGGCGGTGAGTTTGGCGCTGCCGTCGTCCGCAAGCTTCCCTTCGATGACCAGATATCCGGGTGCGCCGTCCACACTATGCTGCCCGTGAAAGTTGTTGTCTTTGATTGTGCTGACGAACTGCCAGCTATACGCCGGGGTCTCGCCGTGTGCGTCGCAGGAAAGCTTGGTCAGCCAACCGCCGTCGTACTTGCCACTGGCAAGAGAATTTTCTGCAACCGAGACCAACGCAAACGCCGCCAGCAGCCGCAAGGCAACCTGCATTTTTATGAATTTCATCATCGCATGTCCCCGTAAAAGACTTTGTCAGGCAGGGGCTTTTTTGCCGGCTGCATGTGAATCGTTATACACCCCGGAGGGATTCGATTGAGGCAAATTGTTCGCCGCCGAATCGTCAAAAGAGTCTACGGTGATTAAGCAAATGTTGCGAACCCCGCGGGGAGACTCCATAATCGCATCCCTGATATTCTCGCCCCCGCCGAGGGATTACACGCGGTCATGACCGAGCCAACGACTCCATTGATGCAGCAGTATCACGCCGCGAAGAAACAGCATCCGACGGCGCTGCTGCTTTTCCGCCTGGGGGATTTCTACGAGCTCTTTTACGACGACGCGGTAGTCGCGTCGCGCCTGCTGCAAATCACGCTGACCGCCCGAAACAAGGAAAAAGGACAGGCGGTGCCGATGTGCGGGGTGCCTTATCACGCGGCCGAGAATTATATTGCGCGGCTGATACGCGCCGGGCACAAGGTGGCCATTTGCGAGCAAATGGAAGAGCCGGGGCCGGGAAAGAAAATTGTGCGGCGCGAGGTTATTCGAGTTTTGACTCCTGGGACCGCTTCAGGAAGCGGGCTGGTGGAGTCGAAGGAGAATAATTTTTTGGCGGCGGTGGCGCGAAGCACGGCGGCCGGTGCGGCAGCAGCGGCGGGCGCGAGCGGAAAATCGTCGGGGCGGCGTGCGGAATCGACGATTGGTCTTGCCTATGTTGATTTATCTACGGGCGAGTTCCGCGCGACTGAATTCGGTGGGGAGAAGGCGGAAACGCGGCTGCGCGATGAATTAGGAATCCTGCGGCCTCGGGAAATTTTATTGCCGCGGCCCGTGACGTTGTTTCCTGTTGCGGCCGCGAATCAGAACGATGGGCTCGGGGGCGTGGAAACTCGGCTCGATGATTGGGTTTTCGAAACGAGCTACGCCACTCGCCTGCTGGAAGAGCATTTTCGCGTGGCAACGCTCGATGGATTTGGGCTCGACGGGCACGCGCAGGCAGCAGCCGCCGCCGGAGCACTCGTTCATTACTTGCGCGAGACGTCGGCGATTGGTGCGCGGAAGCCCGAAGACGCGGTGAAAAATCCGTCGCTCCGTCCGGCGGGGGCGGGGCTCGAGCATCTGGACTCCATTTCGTATTACGAACAGCAGGACGCGTTGATATTGGATGCAGTGACGGTGCGGAACCTGGAACTGGTGGAACCATCGGCGGGCGACGATGCTTCGGCGACCTTGCTTAAGGCGATTGACGAGACCGCTACCGGGATGGGCGCGCGGTTGCTGCGCGCGTGGGTGCTGCGTCCGGAAATTGCGCTGGGTGAAATCGAAGAGCGGCTGGGCGCCGTGGCGGAGCTGAAATCGCGGACCGTGGAACGCGAAGAGATCCGGCACGAGCTGGAAGGCGTGCTCGATTTGGAGCGGTTGACGAGCAAAGTGACGCTGGGAGCGGTGACGCCGCGGGATCTTCTGGCGTTGAGGAGTTCGCTCGACAAAATTCCGGTGCTGAGATCGCATTTGGCGGCGCAATCCCAACGGCTGGTTGCTCTGCGCGAGCAGATGGACGAGATGGTGGATGTGCGCGATGCAATCGCGCGCGGGATTGCGGATGATGCACCGGCGCTGGCGAACGAGGCCGGCGTGATCCGGCGCGGGTTCCATGCAGAACTCGATGAGCTGCGCGACATCATGAAGACCGGGCGGCAGATTATCGCTTCGATGGAGGAGCGCGAGCGGAAACGCACGGGGATTGCTTCACTCAAGATTCGCTACAACCAGGTTTTTGGCTACTACATCGAGATTTCTAATCCCAACCTGCATCTGGCGCCGCCCGATTACGAGCGCAAGCAGACGCTGGTGAATGCGGAGCGGTTCACATCGAGCGAGCTGAAAGATTACGAGCGGAAGGTGCTCTCTGCCGAAGAGCGCGTGCTGGAAATTGAGCGGCGGCTTTTTGGCGAGATTCGCGAGACGATTGCGCGCGAGGCGGGCCGGCTGCGGCGCGTAGCTGCGGCGATTGCGCAACTCGACGTGCTGATAAATTTCGCGCGGATTGCTGCGGCGCGAAATTACGCGCGGCCTTCGTTCACGGAGAACGCAATCGCGCAGAAGGGTGCGCGCGGCGTCCTGATGATTGCAGGCGGGCGGCATCCGGTGATCGAAAAGCTGCTGGAGGAGCGCGGTGAGCGGTTTGTGCCGAATGATTTGTATCTGGACGACGAGACGCAATTTTTGCTGGTGATTACGGGGCCGAACATGGGCGGGAAGTCCACGTACCTGCGGCAGGCTGCGCTGATTTCGATTTTGGCGCAGATGGGATCGTTTGTGCCCGCCGCGCAGGCGAAGCTGCCGCTGCTCGACCGCGTGTTCACCAGGATTGGCGCTTCGGACAATTTGGCGCGGGGGCGTTCCACATTTCTGGTGGAGATGAGCGAAGTGGCGGCGATTCTGAATACGGCAACGGGGGCGAGCCTGGTGCTGCTGGACGAGGTGGGGCGCGGTACTTCCACGTTTGACGGGCTTTCGATCGCTTGGGCGGTGGTGGAATCGTTGCACGCGGGAGCGCGTCCAAAAACACTGTTTGCGACGCACTACCACGAATTGACGGAGCTCGAGCAATTGTTGCCGGGCGTGAAGAACGTACACGTGTCTGTGGAAGAAGCCGGGAGCGAGATTGTATTTTTGCGGCGCGTGGCGCCGGGGAGTGCGGACAAGAGTTATGGCATCGAGGTGGCGCGGCTGGCGGGGTTGCCGAACGCGGTGATTACACGCGCGCGGGAAATTTTGAAGCGGCACGAAGAGAGCGAAGACAAATTGACGGAGGAGCTTTCGCCCGGTGCCGTTCTGCCGGCGCCGCAGCAGTCGAGTTTTACGGCGATTGATGAGTCAGTGCTCGAAGCGTTGCGCGCCGCCGATTTGAATAAGTTGACGCCGCTGGAGGCGATGAATTTGTTGGCGGCCCTTCAAAAGCAGATGAAGTAAGCGGCAATTAGCTCGATGCGGCTATGGCTGCGAGGCTTTCGCGGGCGGCGGTGATGGTGCGGTCAATGTCGTCATCGGAGTGCGCTGCGGAGACAAAGAGCGCTTCGAATTGGGAGGGTGGCAGAAAAATGCCGCGATTGAGCATTTCGTTGAAGAATTTCGGGAAAAGGTCCTTTTTGCTTTCTTTTGCGTCCACGTAGTTGTGAATTTCGCCGAAGCCAAAAAATAAAGTCAGCAACGAGCCTGCTTTGTTCACGATTCCCATCACACCCGTTTCCTTCAGTGCGTCGCTGATGCCATCGGCGAGGCGCTTTGCCCTGCGATTGAGATCCTCGTAAAATCCGGCGGCTTCCAGGTGCGGCATGACGGCGAGCCCTGCGCGCATGGCGAGCGGATTTCCGGAGAGCGTCCCCGCCTGATAAACAGGTCCGAGTGGCGCTACGCGCTGCATGATTTCGCGCTTGCCGCCATAGGCGGCCACCGGCAGTCCACCGCCAATGATTTTGCCCATGGTGGTGATGTCGGGGACGATTTTAAAAACCTGTTGCGCCCCGCCCAGCGCGAGGCGGAAGCCGGTGATAACTTCGTCGAAAATCAGGAGCGCGCCTTCTTTTTGCGTGATATCGCGAAGGGATTCCAGAAATCCCGCAGCGGGCGAGACGACTCCCATATTCGCGGCGACCGGCTCGACGATAACCGCCGCGATTTTTCCGCGATGCGCAGCGAAGAGCTTTTCGACGGCGGCAACATCATTGTAGGGCGCGTTGAGCGTGAGCTGCGCGAAGGCGTCTGGCACGCCGGGGCAAGCGGAAATACCGAGCGTCGCGAGCCCCGAGCCGGCCTCGGATAGGAAACTGTCCGAATGGCCGTGGTAGCAGCCTTCGAATTTCACAAGCAGGTCGCGGCCGGTGAAAGCGCGGGCGAGGCGGGCGGCGGACATCGTTGCTTCGGTGCCGGAGCTGACGAAACGGACCATCTCAACCGAGGGAACGACGCGAGCGATTTTTTCGCCGAGCTCTATTTCGAGCGGGGACGTCATGCCATAGCTTGTGCCGCGCTGCGCTTGATCGCCGATGGCGGAGACCACGTCCGGATGCGTGTGGCCCAGAATCAGCGCCCCCCAGGAACAGACGTAATCAATGTATTCGTTGCCGTCCACATCCCAGAGGCGCGAGCCGCGCGCGCGATCGATGACGAGCGGCGTGCCGCCGACGGCGCGAAACGCACGGACGGGACTATTCACGCCCCCGACGAGGACTTTCTGAGCGCGGGCGAAGATTGTTTCGCTGCGCTGGCGCGGAGTGGTTGCCATGCGGTTGCTATTCCTCGAGCCAGCGGGCGGCGTCTTTCGCGTGATAGGTAAGCACGATGCTCGCTCCGGCGCGTTGAATGCTGGTGAGAATTTCAAGCACCACACGCTTTTCGTCAATCCAATTATTGCGTGCAGCGGCTTTCACCATGGAGTATTCGCCGCTGACGTTGTATGCGGCCACAGGCGCGTCGAAGCGTTCACGCACGCGCTGGATGATATCGAGATACGGTAGCGCCGGCTTGACCATGACGATGTCCGCGCCTTCTTCGAGATCGAGCGCGACTTCGCGCAGGGCCTCGCGCGCGTTCGCGGGATCCATCTGGTAGCTGCGGCGGTCGCCGAATTGCGGAGCTGATTGTCCGGCTTCGCGAAACGGGCCGTAAAAACTGGAGCAATACTTCGCGGCGTAGGAAAGTATGGCGACGTCGGGGAAATCATTTTCGTCGAGCTTGCGGCGGATCGCGGCCACTCGGCCGTCCATCATGTCGGAGGGCGCAACGATATCGGCGCCGGCGCGGGCCTGCGAAAGCGCGGCGGCGGCCAGGATTTCAAGAGTGGGATCGTTGAGCACTTCGCCATCTTTCACCACGCCGCAATGGCCGTGGCTCGTGTATTCGCAAAGGCAAACGTCGGTGATGACCAGCAGATCGAGCTTCGTTTTGCGAATCGCTTCGATCGAACGCTGGACGGCGCCAAGCGCGGAGGCGGATTCGGAGCCGGTTTCGTCCTTGCGCTCGGGCAGGCCGAAGAGAATCACGGCGGGAATGCCGAGGCCGGCAACCTCGCGGCATTCTTCGACGATTTGATCGGGCGATTGTTGGAAAATGCCGGGCATGGAGCTGACTTCGGCGCGAACTTTACTCCCCGGGCAGGCAAACATCGGATAGACGAAGCCAGCGGCAGAAAGGCGTGTCTCGCGGACGAATCCGCGCAAGGCTTCGGAGCGGCGAAGCCGGCGGGGACGTTGGATGGGGAAAGTCATCGGCTCGATTTCCTTTGCTTCAATATCCTTGCCGCTCGTGGCCTGAATTTAGGTTGTGAAAAATATTCATTCATCACTTTGACGATCCCATAGGGGTTCGGCGTCGCAGCTTCCATCGAAACTCGGATTCCCGCTTCGAAAATCGCGCGCGCGGTAGTCGGACCAATCGCCACGAACGCGGAATTCTCAGCGATTCGCGAGAAATGCGATTCTCCCGCGGCATGCACAAAATTTCGAAATGCGGAGGGGCTCGCAATCACGATCGCGTCCGTCCCGTCGCGGCAAACGCGACTCACTTCTTTGCTGTCCAATGATTCTGGCATACAAGTCCGATACGCAACAACCGAAGTAACCATTGCGCCTGCATCGCAGAGCCGGCCGGCAATTCCCGGCGCAGCCAGGTCGCTTTGCGGGAGCAGGATTTTTGCCCCGCGGATTCGGCGTGCAATTTGGGAAGCGAATTCAGCGCCGGAGCGAACATTCGGTATCGTTCGGTCAACGTCCCACCCGGCGCGAATGGCGGAATCGCGCGTGGCAGCGCCAATAGCCGCTACCTTTGGTCGCGGCTCCGCCAGATTGATCGGATCGCAACGCACCTCACGGAGGCGCCGCGAAACATATTTCACCGCGTTTCGACTGGTGAAGATAAGCCAAGCAAATTCCGAGATGCGCCGGAGCGCCTCGTCAAGCGGCGCGAAATCTTGCGGCGGTCCAAATTCGACGCAAGGCAGCAGGCCTACTTCCGCACCGTTGCGTTCGAGCAGTCGCGAGAGGGCGGCCGATTGTTCGGCAGTACGGGTGAGGACGATGCGCTTTCCCGCCAGCGGCCCGCTAAGCATCGCCGGCAATACCCCGAGCAAGGTGAAGCAGACGGCCCGCGCCGGCATCGAGAAGTTCCTTTGCCACGCGGCGGCCTAGCAACTCGGCATCGCGAAACGAAGTACACATTTGCGCGGAGCTTTTGCGAATGGA
>Ga0308309_10001147_pt1 | contig 15783 bp, 17 predicted proteins | sample HubBroMetageWFT5_FD_192491 | JGI IMG/M metagenome (GOLD analysis project Ga0308309, IMG submission 192491) | Warmed and freeze-thawed soil microbial communities from the Hubbard Brook experimental Forest, New Hampshire - Hubbard Brook CCASE Soil... | ecosystem: Environmental > Terrestrial >...
TGAGGCAGCGCCGCCCGTCACGCCGTGCCACGAGCGGCTCATCGCCACGATCTCGTGCCGTCCGGTCACCAGCTTGGCCATGCGCAGCGCCGCCTCGTTGGATTCGCCGCCGGTCGAGACCAGCAGCACGCGGTCGAGCTTGCCCGGCGAGATCGTGGCGATCAGCGTCGCGAGATCGACGACGGGACGCGACAGGATGGTCGAATAGAGATGATCGAGTTCGCCGATCCACCGGCGCGCGACCGCGACGATTTCGGGATGGCTGTGGCCCAGGATGGCGCTCATCTAGCCCGAGGTGAAATCCAGGATCTTGCGGCCGTCGGCATCGGTGAAGAAGTTGCCGGCGGCACTCTCGGCGATCAGCGGCGAGAACGCGCCGCCATAGCGCACCAGGTGCGCCCGCGCCTTGGCCCAGAATTCGGGATCGCTGTTGCCGCTCATGAAGAAACTCCCATCGTACGCATCCTACAAAGGACCTGTCATCCTGAGCGCAGCGAAGGATCTCATCGCCGCTTACCACTGGCATGAGATCCTTCGCTGCGCTCAGGATGACATGAGTTTATGTTTCCACCAGCGCCGCCTTCACCAGCGGCAGCCGATCGTTGCCGAAGAACATCGAGTTGCCAACGAACATCGTCGGGCTGCCGAAGCCGCCGCGCGCGATCAGCTCGTCGGTGTTGGCGCGCAGCCGCGCTTTGCACGAATCGGTTTCGATGCCGGCGAAGAACCGCTGGCGCTCCAGGCCGGCGCGGACGGCGATGTCGGCCAGCACGTCCTCGCGCGCGATGTCGCGATCGTCGCTCCAATAGGCTTCGAAGGCGGCGGTGGCGTAGGGCACGAGCTTGCCGTCGTCGAGTGCGATGAAGGCGCCACGCATGCATTTGACGCTGTTCACCGGAAAGACCTTGGGTGGAAAGACGATCTTCAGCCCATAGAGCCGGGCCCAATCGCCGAGGTCCTTCAGCATATAGGCCTGCTTCAGCGGGTTGGGCTTGGCGCGGCTGTCGTAGACCGTCTGGTTGACGGCGTTGAACACGCCGCCGACCAGGATGGGCTTCCACGCAATCTCCGCGCCGAGTTCGGCCGCGATCGGCTGGATGGCGTGGAAGGCGAGGTAGGTCCAGGGGCTTGAGCAATCGAAGTAAAAGTCGAGCAGGCGCGCCATTTCGTCTCTCCGCCGTCGTTCGCCTTGTCGTTGCCATAACCTACGCGTATTTTGCAAATCCATGACGGTACCGGCTGACAAGCCCAAAAAGATTGCTCCCAAGAAGATAGCGATCGTCGTGCACCAGGAGCACTCGCGGCCCGGTCGGGTCGGCGCCCTCCTCGAAAAGCGCGGTTACGAGCTCCATCGCCTTTGCCCCAATCTCGGCTGTGATCTGCCCGCAGACATGTCGGACTATGCCGGCGTGGTGATCTTCGGCGGGCCGATGTCGGCCAATGATTGCGGCACGCTGGCGGGCATCAAGTGCGAGCTTGAATGGATTCCGAAGGTCGTCGAGGCGGGCGTTCCCTTCCTCGGCCTTTGCCTGGGCGCGCAGCTGTTGACCCGGGCCGCCGGCGGCCGGGTAGGTCCTCATCCCGACGGCAAGGTCGAGGTGGGCTACGTCGATATCGAACCCACTCCTGCCGGTCGCGAATGGTTCAAGGCGCCGATGAAGGTCTATCAGTGGCATCGCGAGGGCATGCGGATCCCCGAGTGCTGCGAGCTCCTGGCGACCAACGAGACCTATCCTGTCCAGGCCTTTCGACACGGCAAGAACGCCTTCGGCTTCCAGTTCCATCCCGAGGTCACTCTGGAGATGAAACGGATCTGGACGATGAAAGCCGCCGAGCGTTTGAAACTTCCCCGCGCCCAGCAACGCGGCGTGCACCTCTCCATGCATCCTCTCTACGACCCGCCGCTCGACCGCTGGATCAACGGCTTTCTCGACCGCTGGCTGGCGGCCGATACCAGAGTTGCTTCCGTTCCGGTGAAGTCTTCCGAGGCAGAACCTCTCGAATTCGCCGCCGCCGCCAGTTAGGGCGGCGATGGTTCGGCGCAGCGCTATAGGTTAGGCTCCCCGCGAAGCCTGGGGGGACGCAGACAATGTCGGGTGCTCTGATCTTCGTCGTGGCGCTGGTCGCGGTGGCGCTGGTGCTGGTGTTCGCGGGCGTGAAGACGGTGTCGCAAGGCACCAACTGGACGATCGAGCGGTTCGGCCGCTACACGCGCACCCTGCCGCCCGGGCTGCATCTTATCGTACCCTTCATGGATACGGTCGGCCGCAAGATGAACATGCAGGAGAACGTCCTCGACATTCCGTCGCAGAAGCTCATCACCAAGGACAACGCCACGGTGCAGGTCGACGCCGTCGCCTTCTACCAGGTGATCGATGCGGCGCGCGCCGCCTACGAGGTCCAGAACCTCCACCTCGCCATCACCAACCTGGCGCTGACCAACATCAGGAGCGTCATGGGCAACATGGCGCTCGACGAGGCGCTGTCCAAGCGCAACGACATCAACAACACGCTGCTGGCGGTGATCGACCAGGCGACCGGCCCGTGGGGCGTCAAGGTGCTGCGCATCGAGGTCAAGGACATCGCGCCGCCTGAGGATATCGTGGTCGCCATGGGCCGGCAGATGAAGGCCGAGCGCGAGAAGCGCGCCACCATCCTCGAGTCCGAGGGCGTGCGCCAATCGAGCATCCAGCGCGCCGAGGGCGAGAAGCAATCGGCCATCCTGACCGCCGAGGGCCGTCGCGAGGCGGCTTTCCGCGACGCCGAGGCGCGCGAGCGGCTGGCCCAGGCCGAGGCCAAGGCGACTTCGGTGGTGGCCGAGGCGATCGCCGGCAACGGCGTGCAGGCCACCAACTACTTCCTCGGCACCAAGTACGTCGAAGCGCTGGCGAAGATGGGCGCGAGCCCCAACGCCAAGGTCTTCTTCCTGCCGGTCGAGGCGGCCGGCATCATGGCCTCGATCGCCGGCATCGGCGAACTCGCCAAGGAGGCGCAGGCGCGCGGCGCGGCAGCCGAGGCCGTGCGGCCGCGCGGCTCGGTTCCCCCGAGCGGCTGAACGCCATGTTCGGCGTCAAGATCATCTTCTGGTACTGGTGGGCGCTCGCTGCGGTGCTGCTCGTGTTCGAGATGCTGGTGCCCGGCGTGGTCTTCCTGTTCGTCACCATCGGCGCGCTAGCGTCCGGCGCCTTCCTGCTGGTCGTGTCGGACCTGTCGCTCGAATTGCAGCTTTTTGTGTTTGCCGTCGTCTCGGTCGCCTCGGCGGTCGTGCTGCGCCCGACCTTGAAGCGCCTGCAGCGGGGCCATCCTGCCGACGCCAATCTCAACGCCCGCGGCGACAGCCTGGTCGGCAGGACGATCATCCTCGACCAGCCGATCCTGGGGGGCCACGCCCGCGTGAAAGTGGGCGATGGAAGCTGGACGGTGACGGGCCCCGACATGGTGGCGGGCAGCCGGGTTCGCGTGGCTGCGGTCAGCGGCAACGAGCTCAGGGTCGAGCCGGCGCCTTAGGGCTTGGCGATCCAGCCCTTGATCCGGTCGACGGTCGCCTGCTCGATGCCGTTGTAGCCGTGATGGGCATAGGCCTCGCAGTCGTCGCCGGTCGAAATGCCGCCGCTCATTTCGATCAGCTCGGTACCGTACTTGCTATGGGACGCCGCACCGGACGAGGGGCTGGTCACCCGACAGGCATCGCGCACGTGGAGGACGATGAGGTGCCGGCTCTTGAGCCCGCGCGGGTCGAAGCCGGCGATGCCGTTCATCGACGAGCTGTGGACGAAGCCCGCCACCATTCCGTCGAGGGGCTTGGCCAGCGCCATCGTGGCCTCGGTGCTGCGGCTGGTGCCGATCACGTAGATCGCGATCTTGCCGTAGCGGGCTTCGAGGTCGCGCACGATCGCCAGGATGCGGTCGGGCGTCGAGGTCGCGTCGGTCGAGACGGCGACGAACCGGCCGTCGGCGAACAGCTCGCGCGAACGGATCAGGAAATTGCCGCCGCCCGAGAAGGCCAGCTTGGTGCCCTCCATCCGGGGACTTACGCGCCCCGGCCCGCCCGGCATCAGGATGACGGCGTAGGCGGGCGTGCCGGGCTTGCTCGTCAGGATGTAGGGAATGGTCTCGCCGCCGGCCGTACGGGCCGACGTCACCAGATCGTCGCGCGCCAGCGCCGGTCCCGCGGCACAGGCGAGCAGCAGCACGACGCTGCAAAGGAGGCCGCGCATCCTCATCCGCCTAAAAGTTTCTTGTCGATCATGCAGTGGATGCCTTTGTTGCCGTCGACGGTCTGCGTGACGTGCAGATCGCCCTGCAGGCTGCACAGCATGTAGGCGTCGGCGGCGGCGAGGCCGGTCTTGGCGGTGATCAGGCGGATCATGTCGCGCAGGGCCTCCTTGGCGGCGTCGTCGAGGTCGGGATCGAAGCCGTGGGTGATCCAATGCGTGGCGGTCTCGGCGCGCGGGTTGTTGAGCTTCATGTCCTTGCGCACGGTGAAGCGGAAGGTGCCGGACAGCGACGTCTCGAGCGCCGTCAGGTTGACCTCGCCATCGCCCTGCACGCCGTGGCCGTCGCCGGTCGAGAACAGGCCGCCCTCGGCGAACACCGGCAGGTAGACCGTCGTGCCGATGTTGAAGTGCTTGTTGTCGATGTTGCCGCCGAAGGCGCGCGGCTCGATCGAGCTGCACTGGCCCCATTCCGGCGGCGGCGCCACGCCCATGATGCCGAAGAACGGCTTTAGCTCGATCTCGAGGCCCCACGGCAGGGTGGCGACGCCGCGGTTGGAATCGATGGGAATGTGGGTCAGGCGATAGAACGGGAAGTCCTCGGGCAGGGTGCCGGCCAGCGGCCGCTGCGCGTTCCAACCCCAGTTGGTGCGGAACTTGATGTCGAGCACCTCCACCGCCAGCGCGTCGCCGCGCTCGGCGCCCTCGACATAAACGGGGCCGGTCAGGATGTGACGGCCGAGATGGGGCCTGAGCTTGCCCAGGATCTCGCGATGCTCGGGCAGCACGTTGAACGGCGCGCCGGGCAGGATTTCGGCCGAACCCGAAACGCAATGGATGGTGGCGATGTCGCCCGACTTGATGCGCAGCGAGGGTTTTAGCTGGCTGTCGAAATAGCCCCAGTGGCAGGTCTCGGGCGAAGAATGAAGTTCATGCGTGGCCATGGCTGTCCCCCTATTGCCCCCGGGTTGAAGCACATCCTGTGCCCACAAATCCATCGGCGATGCTATAGGCGTCGTATGAACTATCGCCATGGCTATCACGCCGGCAACTTCGCCGACGTCCTGAAGCACACGGCGCTCTGCGAGCTGCTGCGCCTGCTGACGGCCAAGGACAAGAGGCTGTTCGTGCTCGACACCCACGCCGGCGCGGGCGGCTACGCTCTGGGCGAGGGGCCGGCGCGGCGCACCGGCGAGGCCGATGCCGGCATCGCCCGGCTGGCGAGCTCGCCGCGCGCCGGCATGCCACCCGCCGTGGTGCGTTATCTGGCAGCGGTCGCGGCCTACGACCGCAAGTTCGGTCCCGCCGTTGGGGTGCTCAGGCACTATCCGGGCTCGCCGCGGCTGGTTCGGATGGCGCTCCGGCCGGGCGATCGTTTCACCGCTTGCGAGCTCCATCCGGCGGAGGCGCTGGCGCTCAAGCGCGAGTTCGCCGGCGACCGTGCGGTCGAGGTGCGTCAAGCCGACGGCTACAAGGTCCTGAAGGCGCTGTTGCCGCCGCCCGAGCGCCGCGGCCTGGTGCTGATCGATCCACCCTTCGAGACGGACGACGAGTTCGAGCGCCTGCTGCGCGCGCTGCGCCAGGGCGTGCGGCGCTTCGCGACCGGCTGCTACGCGCTTTGGTATCCGATCAAGGACGAGGCCGCCGCCGCGTTCGCGGGCGAGCTGGCGGCGTTCAAGCCGTTGATCCTGGAATTGCACCTGGCTGCGGCCGAGCCGGGCAAGCTCGCCGCCTGCGCGCTCGCCGTCGTCAATCCGCCCTGGCGTTTCGAGGAGGCGATGCGCGAGGCGCTGCCCTGGATCGCCGGGCGCCTCGGCGAAGGCGTCAGGGCCGCGGTTTCCGGCCCGCCAGCCAGCGTGCCGGCTCCGGCGTCATCAGCGTGATGGCGAAGGACACCAGGCAAAGTACTGCGCCGGCCAGCATGACGCCGGTGTAGGAACCGAAGAGATCGAAGGCGTAGCCCGCGACCGGCGCGCCGAGCAGGGCGCCGAAGGCCACGCCGCTGTAGAGCGCGCCGATGATCGAGCCGAGCGCGCGGCCGCCGAAATAGTCGGCCGCAAGCGACGGCGCGATGGCGACGAAGCCGCCATAAAAGGCGCCGAACACCAGGGCGAAGACGGCGAGCGCGGCCGCGCTGGTCGACTGCGACCACATCACCAGCATGGCGCCGGCGCCGACATACATCAGTGCGAAGGAAAGTCGCCGGCCGATCCAGGCGGTGACGCTGGCGAACAGGAAGCGGCCGACGGTGCTGCCGACGCCCAACAGGACGATCAGCAGCACGCCGAAGCCTTCGCCCAGACCGACATCGCGGGCATAGGGGGCAAGATGCACGAACGGCACGAACAGGCCGAACGACATCAGGAGCGCGCCGGCATAGATCGCCCAGAACGGGCCGGAGCGCACCGCCTCGCCCAGGCCGAGTCCGGCGGGCATGGCGCTCACGCCGCTGGGATGCGGCGGATCGCCATCGGGGGTGAGGCCGTAGCGCTCGGGCGCCGAGCGCACCAGCGCGCCGGCCACGAGCGCGCCCACCACCGTCAGGGCGGCCAGCACGAGATAGGTCTGGCGCCAGCCGAAGTCTGCGATCAACGCGTGCGCAAGCGGCGCCCCGACCAGCGTTCCCACGCCGATGCCGGCGATGGCGATGCCGCTCGCGGTGCCGCGACGGCGCACGAACCAGCGCTGCACTGCCGCGATGCTCGGCACGTAGGCGAGGCCGACGCCCACGCCGACACCGAGGCCGTAGCCGAGATAGACCTGCCACAGGCTGCTCGCTTGCGCCGCGGCAGCGAGGCCGATGGCGACCAACAGCAGGCCGCCAATCACCACGGGGCGCGGGCCGATGCGGTCGGCGATCAGGCCGGCGGGAAAACCCAGCTGGAAGTAGAGGAAGGCCGAAATCGAGAAGACCAGCGAGGTCTCCCCGCGGCGGGCGCCGAACTCGCTCTCCAGCGCGCCGAAGAATGCCGCGAACGAATAGGCGACGGCAAAGCCCGTCATCATGCACAGGAAGGCGCCGGCCACGACCCACCAGCCGGGAAATATCCTGCTCTGCTTAATTTCGATCATGAGGGGGAAGTTAGGTCGCGATGGGCCAGCTGGCCATGTCCAATAGTTCGGTGAAACCCGAACCATTGTAGACAAGGGTGTTCTAGCTCTTCTTGTCGTTCTTCTTGGCCTTCTTGCCGTCGTCCGGCTTCCAGCCCCACAGTTTGAACGCCGCCTCGGCGATCTCGGGATCGAGCGTCTGCTCGGTGAGCTCGACGCCCTTGCCGACTTCCTCGGCGACGATCTTGAGGCCGGCGAGCCGGGCGTGCAGCTTATCGTCGGAGGCAACGACGTGCCACGGCGCATGGTCGGTGTCGGTCCGCTCGAGCATGTCGTCGTAGGCCTTGAGATATTCCTGGCGCTTGGCGATGTTGCGGAAGTCCTCCAACCCGACCTTGTAGCGCTTGTGGGGCTTGCTCAAGCGATCGATCATGCGCCGCTTCTGCTCCTCGGCGCTGACATGGACGAGGATCTTGACGATGCGCACGCCGTCATCGGTGAGCTCGTGTTCGAACTCGTTGATCTCGTGATAGGCCCGCTTCCAGGCCGCGACGCTGCACAGCCCCTCGATGCGCTCGACCAGCACGCGGCCGTACCAGGTGCGGTCGAAGATCGCCCAGTTGCCCGGTGGCGGCAGCCGCTGCCAGAAGCGCCACAGATAATGACGGCCCTGCTCTTCCGGCGTCGGCGCGCCGATGCGCCAGACATGCGTGGATTTCGGCTCGAGGCCGGAGACGAGGCGCTCAATGAGGCCGCCCTTGCCGGCGGCATCCCAGCCGTCGAGGCCGATGACGACCCGGCCGCCGCCGCGCAGGTGCTGGACCTGCAAGTCGAGCAGGCGGCGCTGCAGCTTCGCCAGCTCGTGGTCGTAGGTCTTCTCGTCGATCGGACCGTCGATCATCTCGATCTTGTCCAGGATCGGCCACTTGCCCATCACGTCTCCTCCGGTGCGGGATCGTGCCAGTGCCGGCGTGGCGAGGCAACGCGCTTGGGACATTGACAGCACGAACGGTCGTGACGACTAATCTCGCCAATGGCCGACGCCGAACCAACCATTCGCTACACGGTGAACGCGGGAAAACCCGTCGTCGAGGTCGGTGGCGTGTGGACAGTATTCAGCCTGCGCGGCTTCCGTGCGAAGGCGGATAAGGCGCGGCAGGCCGCGGGGAGCGCCAAAGCAGCGCGTGCCGTCGATGCAAGCGGTGTGAAGCAGCTCGACACGGCGGGTGCACTGGAAATCCTGGAGCTCGCCGGCGGCGGCGCGGACTCCGAGATCAAGACTGCCCAAAAGGTTCATGCCGACATTTTCGAAGTCGTGCAGAAGAACATGTGCGAGACGCCGCCCGAGCAGCACGTCAACTGGTTTGCCCATTGGCTCGAGGAAGTAGGGCACAACACGGTCAATCTCTACCACCAGGGCGTCAATCTCTGCGAATTCTTCGGCGAGATCCTCTTTGTCTTCGTCGAGGCCTGCCTGGAGCCGCGTCGCTTCCGGCTGAGCGCCGTGGTGCGCCAGATGTACGAGGTCTGGGTCCGGGCGCTGGTGATCGTGGGCGTGCTGTGCTTCCTGATCGGCGTCGTGATCGCCTATCAGGGCGTCCAGCAGCTCAAGCAGTTCGGCGCCGAGACCTTCACGGTGGAAGCGGTCGGCATCGGCATGTTCCGTGAACTGGGCGTGCTCTTGACGGCCATCATCGTCGCCGGCCGTTCCGGCAGCGCCTTCACGGCCCAGATCGGCACCATGCAGGTCAACCAGGAAGTCGATGCCATGCGCACGATCGGGCTCAACCCCGTCGAATGGCTGGTGCTGCCGCGCATCGTGGCCCTGGTGATCTCGATGCCGCTGCTCGCCTTCTGGGGCGACATGACCGGCCTGCTGGGCGGCGCCGTCGCCTGCACCTTCTACCTGGATTTCACCTTCGTGCAGTTCTTCGAGCGGCTGCGCGACACGGTCGGCCCCTGGCACTTCTACACCGGCATGATCAAGGCGCCGGTGTTCGGTGCCGTGATCGCCACGATCGGCTGCTTCGAGGGTCTCCAGGTCCACGGCAGCGCCGAAAGCGTCGGCCAGCTCACGACGCGCTCGGTCGTGGAATCGATCTTCTGTGTCATCGTGCTCGATGCGATATTCTCGATCATCTTCCTGCTGGCGAACGTCTGATGGCGGAAGGCAGAAAGCCTGAGGGCGGACAATTGGTCGACCACAGCGACGGCCGAGACGTCGTGCTCAAGCTGCGGGGCGTGCGCACGCAGTTCGGCGACAACATCGTCCACGACAACCTCGATTTCGACGTATTTCGTGGCGAGATTGTCGGACTTGTGGGTGGATCGGGGACCGGCAAATCCGTGCTGCTGCGCACCATCATCGGCCTCAACGACGCGACCAAGGGCACCATCGAAATCCTGGGCAAGGACATCAGCAAGCTGCACGGCAAGGCCGAGCGCGACATCCAGGGCCGCACCGGCGTGCAGTTCCAGGACGGCGCCTTGTTCTCTTCGCTGTCGGTGTCGGAAAACATCATCGTGCCGATCCGCGAGCATGCCGGGCTGGACGAGCAGACCATGCGCGACATCGCCGCCCTCAAGGTCGCCCTGGTCGGCCTGCCGCCGGATACCGGCGAAAAGAAGCCTTCCGAGCTTTCCGGCGGCATGCGCAAGCGCGCCAGCCTCGCCCGGGCACTCGCCCTCGACCCAGAGTTGTTGTTCCTGGACGAGCCGACCGCCGGCCTCGACCCGATCGGCGCCGCCCACTACGACGAACTCGTCAAAGGATTAAACCACAGCCTCGGCCTCACCATTCTCATGGTGACTCACGATTTGGACAGCCTCTATGCGGCTTGTGATCGGATCGCCGTGCTGCTCGACAAGCACGTCGTGGTAGGTACGATGGAGGAGTTGCTGAAGTACGATCATCCCTGGGTCCGGGAATATTTCCACGGGCCGCGCGGGCGGGCGGCAGCCCACAAGGAGTAGAAGCGGCGTCCGATGGAAAGAAAATCGCCCTATGTGCTGGTCGGCGCGGCGATGATCGTGTTCATCGCGGCCGTTGCCGGATTCGTCATCTGGAAGCTGCGCGCCGGCGACCGGACATCCTATGCTTACTACGTCATCCTGTTCTCGGGTGACGTGCAGGGCCTGACCAACGATTCGCCGGTGTTCTACCGCGGCTTGCGGGTCGGCCGCGTAAACAGCATCCAGCTCACCGCGCGCACCGACACGCAGCGCTCGACGGGGCGCGAGCGCCTGACCGAAAAGATCGAGGTCACCGTTGCCGTCGACTGGAACATCGACATTCGCGAGCGTTCCTACGCCGTCTTCGAAAAGCCGTTCATTGCCGGCGCACCCTTCATCCAGATCGTCGGGCGCCTGGACGTCGACCAGGTCAAGCCCAAGAGGAAGCTGGGCCAGACGCCTTATCCGGAAATCCGCGAGGGCGCATCCTTCCTGCAGGCGACGTCGACCTCGGCCCAGGAGCTGCTGACCAAAGCCGGGGTGACGGTCGACCGGTTGAACGAACTGCTGAGCCCCGACAATATCGGTGCGGTGAGCGACACGCTGCGCAACCTTGCGACGACGACCACCGGGCTTGCCAAGCAGGATGCCGCGATCCAGGCCACGCTCGCCGATCTGCCGGGTGCCGTCGCCGAATTCCGCAAGACGTTCGACAAGCTGAACGGCGTGGCCGATACGCTCAACCTGATCGCCATGGAGGTCGGGCCGCAGGACGAGGCGACGCGCAAGGCGCTGGCCGGCAAGGATCCGGGCGAGCTGAGCCAGGCGCTGGTCGACGCGCGCAAGGCGTTCGCCAACATCGACGGCGCGGCAAACCAGCTCAGCAAGCTGGTCGCCGACAACAGGCAGCCCATCCGCCAGTTCACCGAGGCAGGCCTCACCGAATTGTCGCTCACCATTCGCGAGCTGCGCCAGCTCACCGCCAACCTGAATGTCATCGCCACCCGGCTCGAGCGCGACCCGGCCGGCTTCGTCTTCAGCGGCAAGCAGGGATATACGCCCAAATGATCCTCCGCATGGCCGTCTCGGTGGCGGCGGCCGCGTCACTTGCCGGTTGCGCGTTGATCAGCGCCGTGAACGACCCAATCGATCTCTATACGGTGACGCCCAAGAGCACGTTCGATCCCGACCTGCCCGCGGTCTATTGGCAGCTCGCCGTCGACGCGCCGGCGGCCTCCGCCAACCTCAGCACCGGGCGCATCGCCATCGCGCTCACGCCAACGTCGAGCGATTACTATGCCAATGCCGCGTGGACCGACCGTGCACCGCTGATGGTGCAGACGCGAATCGTCGATTCGTTCGAGAACACGCGCAAGATCGTCGCGGTATCCCGCGAATCGATCGAGCTTCGCGCCAACTATGTGCTGCAACCCGACTTGCGCAACTTCGAGGCGCTCTACTACTACGGCAAGCCGCCCATCGTCCGGGTCCGCATCATCGCCAAGCTCGTGCGTTTGCCCGACCGGCAGATCATCGGCGTCGCGTCGTTCGAGCGCTGCGTGCGGGCACGCGGCGACAAGATTCCCAAGGTTGTCGAGGCGTTCGACCAGGCACTGGGCACCGTCATCAAGCGGCTCGTATCATGGACGTTGCGCACGCCGCCGCCGCGCGCGCCCAGCGACTCGGCGCCATTGGATATCGGGCGTTACCGCGACCCCGCCAATGCCGTGATCGACAGCGAGGGCTGCCCGGTCGGTGACGACGCCTCGATGGTGCCCTCGACCGACGAATAGGCCTTGCCGGACCGCGGGCCTCCAGGCCCGCTCATGTCATCATTCGATCGACGAAGATGCGGGCCTGGAGGCCCGCGGTCCGGCAAGATCATGCCCGCTTTTCCACGATCGACCAGGCGAGATCGGCCATCGCCTTGGCGCGATTGCCGTACTGGGTGGCGGTTTCCGACGAGGCATTGCCGTCAAGGCCGCGCTTGTAGACGCCCTGCACGATCGCGGCGAGCCGGAACAGCGAGAAGGCGAGGTAGAAGTCCCATGACGGGACCTCGTTGCGGCCGGTGCGCCGGGCATAGGCCGCGAGATATTCGGCCTCGGTGGGAATGCCGAACGCCTTGAGATCCATGCCCGCATAGCCGCCCGAGGCGCCGAAGCCCTCGCCGAAATGGTACATCATGCAGTTGTAGCCGAGGTCGGCCAGCGGATGGCCGAGCGTGCTGAGCTCCCAGTCGAGCACGGCGATGATGCGCGGCTCGGTCGGATGCACGATGGCGTTGCCGAGCCGGTAGTCGCCGTGATTGATCCGCGTCTCGTCGCCCGGTGGGAGGTTGGCTGGCAGCCACTGCTTCAGTGCCTCCATCGATTCGATGTGCTCGGTGCGGGCGAGATCGTACTGGCTCGACCAGCGGGCAAGCTGGCGCTGGATGTATTGGCCTTCGCGTCCGTAGTCGCCGAGACCGACGGTGCGATAGTCGACATTATGAATGCGGGCGAGCACGTCGTTCATCGAATCGAAGATCTTGCCGCGATCGGCGGGCGCAATGCCGAGCATCTTCGGATCGATCAGGATACGGCCGGGCAGGAATTGCATGATGTAGAAGATCGTGCCGATCACCGAATCGTCACGGCACAACGCATAGGGCTTGGGCACGGGGACGTCGCTGTGGTCGGACAAGGCCTTGATCACGCGGTACTCGCGGTCCACCTGGTGCGCCGAAGGCAGGAGCTTGCCCGGCGGCTTCTTGCGCAGCACGTACATGCGGCCGCTGCCGTCAGTAACGTGAAAGGTTGGGTTGCTCTGCCCGCCCTCGAACTGCAGCACGCGGATCGGTCCGCGATATCCGTCGACGTTGGCCTTCATGTAATCGGCCAGGCGCCCTTCTTCGAAGACGTGAGCGGGCCGAACGGGCGTTAGATTTTCTGGCAATTCGGACATTGGCATGGCGTTGTTGTGGCGTTTACCGGACGTGCGGTTCTAACGCCGGCGCGCGCCAATTTCGAGGGATGTTTGGAAATGCGTGGGCGTAGCGATTCTCAAGGCGGTACATCTGCCGTCGAAACGTGATGAGAGGGAACGATGTCCATAATCCGCACTATCCCTTACGCAGTTCTGTCGGCGGGCTTACTCGCTGCGGGCGGCGCGTCCGCGCAGTCGATGGGGAGCATCGATGCGCGGGAAGCCAACCAGCAGGAGCGTATCGAACAAGGAAGAGCTGACGGCCAGCTGACGCGCGGCGAAGCGCGTCGCCTGGAGCAGGGCGAGCAGCGCATCGACCGCTACGAGGCCCGGGCGCGCGCTGACGGCGGGGTCACGCCCCAGGAACGCCAACATCTCGATGGCATGCTGAACCGCGAAAGCCGCGACATCTATAACGAGCGCCACGACGGCCAGCGGGCCGACGGCAATGGCTCGGGCGGCCGCGACGGTTGGGGTCATGACCGCGATGCTTCGAACCACGGCGGGGATCGCGATCGCAACGCCTGGAACCATGATGGTGATCGCAATCGCGATGGCGGGAACAACGGCGGCGATCGCAACGCCTGGAACCACGGCGGTGATCGTGATCGCGATGGCGCGAACCGTGGCCAGCATGAAGGTTGGGAAGGTAATCGTAGCGCGTCGAACACGCAGCCCGGCAACGGTTCGCACAACTGGGGCAACAACGGCTGGCATCAGCCGCAGGCCGGTGGCACGACGCCGACCAGCGGCACGCAGCCGGGCAACGGCACGCACAACTGGGGCAACAACGGCTCGCATCAGCCGCAGGCCGGCGGCACGTCGCCGACCACGCCCGCGAGCGGCACTCAGCCCGGCACCGGTACGCACAACTGGGGCAACGGCGGCTGGCGGACGCAGCAGGCGTCGAACACCACGCCGACAACCGGTACGCAGCCCGGCGCCGGTACGCGTAACTGGGGCGGCTTCCGTACGCAGGCGGCGAACGGCACCGCGACAGCGCCGGCCACCCCGCGTCCGACGTTCACCCGTACCGCCAGCACTTCCACCAGCCCTTCCAGTGGTGGTCATAGCTGGGGCGGCCGCCACTAGGCCGACCGAACGATAGCAAACCGGCGGCCCGCTATTCGGGCCGCCGGTTCGTCGCTGGCCTCAGTTCACCTGGCGCTGTTTGTCGCCCCTGTAGGGCTTGCGCAGTTCGCGCTTCAGGATCTCGCCCGTCGAACGCTTGCTCTTGCGATCTTGGCCTGCCCCAACTGGTGCTCTTGGTGGTTTTGGAGTGATTTCAAGAATTCGATAGCCTAGTGTCGGCCGCCGAACGTGGGCGGGTTTTCAGGGGGATCATGAGCAAGAGGATATTGGTCACGGGTGGCGCAGGCTTCCTGGGTTCTCACCTGTGCGAGCGTCTTCTGGCGGCCGGCAATGACGTGCTGTGTGTCGACAACTACTTCACCGGCAGCAAGCAGAACGTCATGACCTGCCTGAACAACCAGCGCTTCGAGCTGATGCGCCACGACGTGACGTTCCCGCTCTATGTCGAAGTCGACGAGATCTACAATCTCGCCTGCCCGGCCTCGCCGATCCACTACCAGCACGATCCGGTGCAGACCACCAAGACCAGCGTGCATGGCGCCATCAACATGCTGGGGCTGGCCAAGCGCACGCGCGCCAAGATCTTCCAGGCCTCGACCAGCGAGGTCTACGGCGATCCGACGGTGCATCCGCAGGTCGAGGGCTATCGCGGCAACGTCAATCCGCTGGGGCCGCGCGCCTGCTACGACGAGGGCAAGCGCTGCGCCGAGACGCTGTTCTTCGACTACTGGCGCCAGCACAGGCTGCGCATCAAGGTGGCGCGCATCTTCAACACCTACGGGCCACGCATGCATCCCAACGATGGGCGCGTGGTGTCGAACTTCATCGTCCAGGCGCTCAAGGGCGAGGACATCACGATCTACGGCGACGGCATGCAGACCCGGGCCTTCTGCTATGTCGACGACCTGATCGATGGCTGGCTGCGCCTGATGGACCACACGCCGGACGATTTCACCGGACCGGTCAATCTCGGCAACCCGGTCGAGATGCCGATCCGGCAGCTCGCTGAGAAGATCCTGAAGCTGGTGAACGGCAAGTCGAAGCTCGTTCAGGCTCGGCCGCTGCCGGTCGACGATCCCCTGCAGCGCTGTCCCGACATCACCTTGGCGCGCGAGAAGCTCAAATGGGAGCCGAAGGTCCCGCTCGAACAGGGCCTCGCCAGGACGATCGAGTATTTCGACGGTCTTCTGCGCAACAACCAGCAGATGAGCCGCGTCGGGCGCTAGGTTAGATCATTTCCTCCCCAACGAAGTTGGGGAGGTGGCCCGAAGGGCCGGAGGGGTCATGAGCAACAGCGATGATGCTCATGACCCCTCCGTCGCCGTATTACGGCGACACCTCCCCTTCGCGGAGTCCGCGAAGGGGAGGGACACTTTACTGCGCCGCCACTGCACGCGGCAGGGCATTGACGACCGATGCCTTGCCCGAGGTCATCTCGTCGTGGATCCACTTGTAGGTCTTCTCCATGCCGTCCTCGAGACGGATCGAGGGCGCCCACTTCAGGAGC
>Ga0308309_10001149_pt1 | contig 15768 bp, 14 predicted proteins | sample HubBroMetageWFT5_FD_192491 | JGI IMG/M metagenome (GOLD analysis project Ga0308309, IMG submission 192491) | Warmed and freeze-thawed soil microbial communities from the Hubbard Brook experimental Forest, New Hampshire - Hubbard Brook CCASE Soil... | ecosystem: Environmental > Terrestrial >...
CCACGACACCTACACGCTGGCGGAAATGTCCGACGCCACCCTGGCCGTGCTGCGCCGCCGCCGCGACATCGCCTGCGTGCTGGTCAATCCGTTGCAGGCGCTGCATCCCAACATCGGGGCGCCCGCCGACACGACCCTGGTCCACAGCCGGCCGGACGCCAGCGTCGGTCGCGCGGCCTACACGGCCTGGCTGAAGCAGCTCCGCGCGATCTGCAGCGAGCGCGCAATCGTGCTGATCTTCGACGAGGTCTTCGTCGGCTTCCGCCTGGCGCCCGGCGGCGCCCAGGAATATTTCGGCGTCGCGGCCGATATCGTGACCTACGGCAAGACGGTCGGCGGCGGTTTTCCGGTCGGCGTCGTGTGCGGCCTCCACCGCTTCATGAAGCGCTTTCGCGACGACCGCCCGGCCGACATCTGCTTCGCGCGCGGGACCTTCAATTCCCATCCCTACGTCATGGCGGCGATGAACGAATTCCTGCTCCATCTCGATCGGCCGGAGATGCAGGCTCTCTATCGCGATCTCGATGCCACCTGGGCGGCGCGGGCTGCCGCGCTCAATCAAAGACTGGGCGAGCGTGGCCTGCCCCTGCAGGTCGCGCACCTGTCGTCGATCTGGACCGTCTGCCACACCAGGTCGTCGCGCTACAATTGGATGCTTCAATATTACCTCAAGGCCCACGGCCTGGCCTTGAGCTGGGTCGGCACCGGACGGCTGGTCTTCAGCCTGAATTTCAGCGATGCCGACTTCGCTTCCGTGGCGGAGCGCCTTGTTGCCGCCGCCGAGGCCATGCGCCGCGACGGCTGGTGGGAGACCGGCGCGCTGGGCACCGACCGGGCCATCAAGCGACGCATCCTGCGCGAGATGCTCGGCGCTGCCATCGCCCCGCTTCTGCCTGGGCGGCGTCGGCCCGACCTCGTCGGCAGCCGCCCGCTAGACGCCCGCCTCTGAAGCCTTTGCCGGCATCTCCTCGACGATCTCCTCGCAGAGGGCTTCGGGCATCGGGTGGGGGACCGCACCCGCCGCCCGCTTGCCCGCCAGAAGATGCAGCGGCGCGCGGTGGTAGAGCTTGATGTCGTGGAACGGATCGGTGGCGATCTTGGTGGCCCATACCAGGCCGGTCTGGAAATCCTTCAGGACGAACAGCTGGATCGTGCGGAAGGCGATGCCGCCCAGGCCCACCACCAGCCAGATTTCGCCGACATGGCGGATGAACCCGGCCGTATCGGCGTGGGCGACGAAGACCCCGAGCAGCGTCGGATCGAGAACCAGGAGGAGAGGCGAGGCGGCCCAGATGGCGAGCAGCACAAGCTTGCGCTTGATGTTGTATCCGACCTTGATCTCTTCCTTGTAGTCGTCGGTGGCCTGGTTGACCTGGTCGTAGCCCCGCGGCTCGAAGATGAGATGGCCCACCTGGCGGGTCGTCATGGCGACAAGCCAGCCGATCAGCGCGGCCATCACGGGATCGGAGAACGCCACCACATAGGCGCAGAGGAAGCTCGTCGCGCTGACGAAGTGAAGCGACTGGTTGACCTTGCTGTGATGGTAGTAGCGATGATCGTCCCAACGCTGCACTTTCAGTTCGTTCATGAAACCACTCATGGATGCTTTCCTTGTTTTTGGAGGGGAGTCGAGGCCGGTTGGCGTAGGGGGCCGCCTCGTTCGTTGCACACCAGTTACCAAAGTACCGCGCTGCCGTTACGGTAAAGAGACGGCTCAAGCGCTGGGCGCGTGCCACTCCAGTGGCGCGCCCCCAGCAAAGGCGTGCCGCCATCCAATCAGATCAGCAGGCGCCAGATTACCCAGCCCGTCGCCCAGCCGAGCGCGGCGACGACGGCGACGATCAACGCCAGCGGAATCAAGGGGTGGATGTTGTTCAGCCGGCGGAAGAGATTGCACAGGAGTCCGACGACGATCTGCGGCGGCGTGCTGGGACTCTTGGAGTATTCCATCGCCGATTTCACGACGTAGAACACACCGGTGTTGGCGGCGAGCGCGACCCGTCCCAGGAGAGCGGCGTTGCGGCGCGTGACCAGGTAGTTGCACTTGAGAAGGATGCGCTGGCGATCGGCCGGGTTGTATTGCCCTTCGACCCAATGCAGCTCCCGGTGAAAGTCGAGCAGGCCGAAATCGTAGGTCGCAAACGCCTTCTCGACCCGGCTGTCGCCGAACACGACCTTGTAGGTCGCGTCGGACTGCAGGTAGATCAGGGCGCGCACGACCACGCTGGACGACAGGAAGCGCAGATTGCCGTCGTAATGCCGGTCGAAGAGGCCCTGGTCCCCGCCGTGGTCCTTGTTGTAGTGCGACACGTAGAGCTCGTCGGTGTGCTTCATCGGCGTCATGACGCTGCCGGCAGGGACTCGGGCCCCGATCAGGGAGCGAATGCGCGGGCTGTCGCGCAGCCGGTCGATCTGTTCGATCACCGGTCCGGGCAAGGTGCGGACATAGACATGCATGGACGGCCGCTTTGCCAGGTCCTCGCGATAGCGATCCTCGACCCATCGCGTCAGTCCGTCGATCACGGCCCGCTCGGTGCGGTCGTCGAACCGGCCGACCGTCGCGGGAAAGTGCGGCGAAACACGGACCTGCGGTCCGGACTCCGCGCTTCCGCCAGCCCATCTCAGGACGCTGCTCATGAGATTCTCCCTGCGGTTTCTGCCCCGACTTCGCCGGACCGCGAGGCCGGCAACGCATAACAACGATACAGGGCCCAGGCGCAGGCGACGGCAGCCGCGCCCAGCAGCGTGACGGGCACCGTCACGTCCTCTCCGGATCCCAGGGCTGCGAAGGCCGCGCCGGACAGGACGCTAGCGAAGGCGAGGCCGCCGCCCAGCCGGACGGTGCGGCGGCGCCGCGTGCCGGCCAGCTCCATGACCAGCAGTCCGATGTTCAGGGCGACATGCAGGCAGGCCAGCGGCCACCAGTGCTGTCGAAACGCCGGGTTGATCAAGGTGCCGCCGAAGGCCGCGACGTTTCCCAGGATCATCGGATGGTTGGTCAGCGAATAGGGAAAGGCGGTAACTCTCAGCGGCGGCAGGCCGGCCACCTCGTGACCGTAATAGGTCCGGTCGATCCCCAGGGCTGCCGCCGCCCGGACGTTCAGCAGGATGCCGCAGGCAATGACGATCAGGGAGGCGAGGTCGATTGGGTTGGCGAGATAGAACGCCGCCAGGGCGGCGACCGAGACGGTCTTCATGGCGACGGCATCGCGCTTGAAGACGTCGAACTGATTCGCGCCAAAAGCGAAGGCGAGCCAATAGAGATAGTAGTGCCAGAAGCTCAACAGATAGACCGCGAGCGGCAGGCTTCGATCGAGCGCGGCGCCGAGCAGGACCGCCAGGACAAGCAGGACGCACGCGAGCAGCGAACCATTGCGCCCGACGACGGCGCGGAACGACCTGGAATTATCCGACAGGACGGCCATTCATGGGAGCCGGAGGCTCAAGAGCGGGACTTCGATGCAAACACGTTACGGAACGATAACACCGCAGTGTTTCAGGCACGTTACCCGCCACATTACCACGCGGGCGCCAGCGCGCAGGCGATCACGGTTGAAGGCAAAGACCTGGAAGGCGGGCCGGCGAAGAGTCGAAGCGGGGCGCGCTACATGACGAGCGCCACCGGTCGCACCGGCGAGGCCGTACCGCCGCGCATCTTGAGCGGCAGGCAGACGAAGAGGAACTCCTTGCCCGCCAGCTTGTCGAGATTGCACAGTTGCTGGACCATGCAGATCCCCTTCTTCAGCCAGATCTCATGGGTCGGCCACCACCATTGGTGCGGGTCGTCCATGCCGATGAGATCGGTCGCGAAGATCGTGATGTCGCGATCGACAAGCCACTGCGCGGTGTCGGTCGGGACGAAGGGCCGCTCCATGATGAAGCCCGGCTTCTGCCAGTCCTTGTCGACGCCGGTCCAGCAGATGGTCGCGGTCCCGCGGCCGATCTTCTGACCCGATTTTTCCTCCGCCGCCTCGAGGTCGGCGATGGTGATCGCCTCGCCGTTGTTGCGGTGGGTGAGGTCCAGCAGATGACCGGGCAGGATCGTCTGATCGAGTGGAACCTCGTCGACGGTCTTGCCGTGCTCGTCGAAATGGCGCGGCGCATCGATATGGGTGCCGCAATGCTCCGCCATCAGGATCATCTTGCCTTCGGTGGCCAGCTTGCCGCCGGTGATCTTGCGGGTGTGCTCGAAGGTTTCCAGCGGCCAGAAGGCGCAATGGTTGGCACCGAGATTCGGCATGTCGTTGTAGTACTCGTGGCCGAGATCGATGATTTCCTTGAAATACGTCTTCATGGTCTCACGCCTCCCTGAGCAGATTGCATAAATAATACGCAGGGCGATTTTCGCCGGCCCGATCGATCCGTGACTTCCGTGCAACTCATGCACTGTCATGCAAGGCACGGACTGCGGTGCAACCCGCGTGCCAGAGCCGTCTCTGCAGCAGCCCGCGAACGCTGCGCGGCGCTGCTTGGCCTGCAACTTGCTAGATCAAGTGCGGCAGCGAGCCGGTGATTCAAGGGATGGAAAGACAACGTAGCAACCAGAGGAGATAAGGCGATGGTCCGATCCAAGTTGCTTTTCGCCGTTGCAGTGGTCCTGGGCAGCTCGGCCGTGATGCTGGGCACGGTTCCGGCAGCGCGGGCGGCGGACCCGCCGAAATGCGAGCCGGACAAGCTCGCGGCCAAGTATCCGAGCCTCGTCGGCAAGAAGGTGATCATTGGCCAGGACGGCGAGAGCCCGCCCTATAGCTACCGCGACCCCAAGGATTTCAACAACATCATCGGTGCCGATGCCGACATGGTGCGCGCCGCCTTCAAGTGCATCGGCGGCCAATTCGAGTTCAAGCTGGGCGGCTGGTCCGGTCTGCTGCCGGCAGTGATCGCCGGCCAGGCCGATGTCATGTGGGACAACCTCTACTTCACGACCGAGCGCGCCAAGCAGGTCGACTACGTCATCTACATGCTGGCCGGCACGGGTGCGCTGGTGAAGAAGGGCAATCCCAAGAACATCACGTCCATGGACACGACCTGCGGTCTCACGGCGACGGCCGGCCTGGGGACGGTCGAGGAGGCGGCGTTTCGCGACCAGAGCGAGAAGTGCAAGGCAGCCGGCAAGGCAACCATCAATATCCTGACCTATCCCGACATTCCCGCCGGCACCCGCCTCATCCAGAACGACCGTGCCGATATCCTCCTGAGCGACCTGGCGATCGTCGATCAGCTCTCCGAGAACAACCCGGCGGTATTCCAGCGCGGCTTCAAGGTGGTCAGTGATTTCAAGATCGGGGTCGCCATGAAGAAGGGCAACGAGGATCTTCTGAAGGCCCTCGCCGACGCGCTCACCGTGCTGCAGGCCGAGGGCGTCCAGAAAAAGATCTACGAGCAGTACAAACTCGATCCCGCGCTGATGCAGCCCATCGCGATCCAGCGCTGAAGGCACTTTGGGGGCAACACGTCGTGAAAGGCCGGCTCGCGCTTTTCGTCGTGTCCCTCTGCCTCGGCCTGATCCTGCTGGGCTGCGACAATCGCAGCGGCGGCCAGGGCGCGCCCGGCGCGACATTGTCTCAGCTCGCCGGCGGCGGATCGCCGGTCGGCCAGGGCGACTCGGGTTGGCTGGGCGAGCTTCTGGGCTACGTCGTCCTGCCCTTCCTCCTGGAAGGCGCGCTGCTGGCCGTGCAGATCTCGGTGCTGGCAATGGCTGGCGGCGTCCTGCTCGGCCTCGGCTTGGCGCTCATGCGTCTTTCGTCATACGCGCCGATCCGTGTGGTCGCCTGGATCTATATCTGGTTCGTGCGCGGAACCCCCCAGCTCCTGCAGCTGGTCTTTCTCTATGACGCCCTGCCCGGTATCGGCATCAAGCTCGACACCTTCACCACGGCGGTCATCGGCTTCGCCCTGAACGAGGCCGCCTTCAGCGCTGAAATCATTCGCGGCGGCATCCTCTCGGTCAACCGCAACCAGACGGTCGCGGCGGCGTCGCTCGGCATGGGGCCGCTCCTGGCGCTGCGACGGATCATCCTGCCGCAGGCCATGCGCGCCATCCTGCCCGGCATGGCCAACGATTCCATCGGCATGATCAAGGGCACCTCGATCGCCTCGGTCATCTTCGTCAACGAGTTGACCTTCCGCAGCCAGCAGATCGTCGGACAGAACTTCAAGTTCTTCACCGTCTTCGCGGCGGCCGGCGTGATCTACCTGATGTTGACGAGTGCCATTTCGCTGGCTCAGTCGCTCCTCGAGCACCGCTTCAACCACGAGCTCGAGCCCTCGGCCCGCGGCGCGTCAAGCTGGCGGCGGTTCGTCGGATGGGGGCCGTCCTGGCTTCCCGGACGGGTTGCCGCCGGTGCCGCTCTCCCCGCCGGCGTTGTCGGCACGGCGCCGGCGATCGCCGCCCCTCGGCCCGAAACGGCGGCCGAACGATCCGCGCACGGGCTGCTGTGGCGCGAGCACTTGCTGGCGGCGAGTGCGCCTCAAGCCGACGACGAGGGCCGACCCTTCGTCGCCTGCTACAATGTCTGCAAGTCCTACGGCGGCCGCGAGGTCCTGCGCAATCTCGACCTCACCGTCAAGCGCGGCGAGGTGGTGACGATCATAGGCCCCAGCGGCTCCGGCAAGAGCACGCTGCTGCGCCTCATCAACCACCTCGAGCATGTCGACTGGGGCGACATCAAGATCGACGGTCAGTATGTCGGATACGAGAAGCACGGCCCCTCGATGCGCCCGGTCGGCGATCTCGCCAAGGCCCGCGCCGATGCGCGCATCGGCATGGTGTTCCAGCAATTCAACCTGTTCAATCACTTCACCGCGGTACAGAACATCAGCGAGGCGCCGGTCCAGGTCTATGGCGAGGATCCGAAGAAGGCGCGCAATCTCGCGCTCAGCCTGTTGGCGAGCGTCGGCCTGGCGCGCCATGCCGATCATCTGCCGCACCGTCTGTCCGGCGGCCAGCAGCAGCGCGTCGCCATCGCCCGGGCGCTCGCCATCTCGCCGCGCCTGATGCTGTTCGATGAGCCGACATCGGCGCTGGACCCCGAGCTGGTCGGCGAGGTTCTCGCGGTGATCCGCCGGCTGGCCGAAGCCGGCATGACGATGATCGTCGTCACCCATGAAATCCGCTTCGCGCGCGAGGTCGCCGACCGCGTCGTCTTCATGGACGAGGGCAGCATCGTCGAGGAGGGCACGCCGGCCGAGGTGCTCGACAATCCGAAGGAGGAGCGCACGCAGCGCTTCCTGCGCATGGTCGAGCGCGCGGAGACCGTGGTCGACGCCTGAGAACACATCGTCATTTTATTTGCCTCCCCCGTCTCACGGGGGAGGTGGCCCGCAGGGCCGGAGGGGGAAAGCCCCAGTCGAGTATCTGCAAATTTCAGATCTGAAATTTTAGGAGATCGCCTGTAGGGCCTTCCCCCTTCCCCCCCTTTCGGGGGCACCTCCCCCGTAAGACGGGGGAGGTATGACTTCCGAGTTGTGTCCACCCCGGAGTGCGCGAGTCCATGCTACCGCAAAGACTCTAGAATGTCGGCGGTGTGTTGATCCAGATCACCCGGCAGCCGCGCCGCCCGCTGGCCCCGTAGGAATGCGGCAGGTCGGAGCGGAAGAAGAAGCTGCCGTCCTCGGTGATCGTGTACGACTTGCCGCCGACCACCAGCTTGAGCTCGCCCTCGAGGACGTAGCCGACCTCCTCGCCGTCATGTTCGAACGGACCGCACATCTTGCGGTTGGCGGCAAGGCTGATGACGAAGCCTTCAAGCAGCCTGACATTGGCAAACGGCACAAGGCTCTCGGCGGTGCTGCCGTCGCCCTCGACGATGCCGCTGCCGGCCTGGCTGGGCCTCTCGGTCGGGCCGTAGACCACGCAGGGTTGTTCCTCGGCCTCCGTCAGCAGTGCCGCGACGCTGATATCGAGCGCCCGGCACAGCCGATGCAGCGTGGTAAGCGAGGGCGTCGTGCGATCGTTCTCGATGCGCGACAGCAGGCTGGCCGAGCACGCCGCGCCCTTGGCGAGGTCATGCAAGGTGAGCTTCTTGATGCGACGAAAGTAGCGCAACCGGCGGCCGAGGGCGGGAACGTCGTCGGTCGGCTGGGCCGCGTCGGCGCGCCCGCGCCGCGTCGACTGCCGGGATTGCCCGACCTTGGCAGATCGGCTCACCTTGTCGCGTCCATACAGGCGACCAGCTGCTGCCCCTGATACTTGCGCAGCGGCAGGACACGGTCGACGATCTTCTGCAGGTCGTTTTCGTAGTCGGGGAAGATGAAGCAGACGCCGGCTATGCCGTTGTCGACCAGGCCATCCAGGTAGGCCGCCACGGTGGCGTAGGAGCCGGCGACATAGGGGATCGCCATGAAGGTCTGGACCGCGAGGTCCTTGTAGGTGGCGCGGGAGAAATCCTGCCCGGCATTGCCCGACCACTCCTGCATCGCCGCGCGATCGCTGGTCGCGATGAAGTGGTCGCGCAGGGCGAAGGCTGCTTCGTCGCTTTCCTCGGCGATCACCGTCAGCAGCACATAGGCGCCCACCGTCTTGCCGTGCGGTTTCGCGGCGGCCTGCAGCTTTTTGTTGAGTTGGCCGAGATCGGCCAGGCTGTCGTCCTGGCCGCCCAGGAAACTGAAGTCCGCGTGCTCGGCCGTGAACTGGATGCCACGGTCGGACTGGCCGGCGCAGACGATCGGAATGGTCCGCGACGGCTGCGGCAGCGACTTGCAGTCGTCGAGCTTGAAGAAGCGGCCGTCGTGCGACGTCCGGCCGGTGCGCCACAGCTTGCGCAGCACTTCCAGGTATTCCGCCGCATAGTCGTAGCGATAGCCGAAATAATCGTCGCCGCGCCACAGGCCCATCTGCAGGTATTCGAACTTGTTCCAGCCCGAGACGATGTTCACGCCGAACCGGCCGTTGCTGATCTCGTCGATCGTCGTCGTCATCTTGGCGATGACCGCCGGGTGCATGGTCGGAATGGCGACCGACGCGTAGAGCTGGATGCGCGACGTCACCGCCGCCACCGCCGACATCAGCGAGAAGGATTCGAGGGAGTAGTCCCAGTGGTTGGTGACGCCGCCGAAGCCGCGCCACTTGACCATGGAGAGGAGGAAGTCGAACCCTGCGGCCTCGGCGATCAGGGAGTTCTTCTTGTTGAGTTCCCATGTCGGGAAGTATTGCGGCGGCTCCCCTGTCGCCATGATGCCGCCGCCCTTGGCGTTGGGCAGGAATATTCCGAGCTCGAGGGCACGCGTCATCCGGCAGGCCCTGCAAAGAGCTTGCCAACGGAGAAAGGGATTTGCATGGAGGTCAAAAAACCACCTCATGCTGAGGAGCGAGCGCAGCGAGCGTCTCGAAGCATGGGCCACAACACGGTGCGTAGTGCCCACCCTTCGAGACGGCCGCTTCGCGGCCTCCTCAGGGTGAGGTCAGTTGATGTGAGCCGGAAAGACGTTGGATCGGGCGGGAGCCGCCGCTTCCAGCCGCGCGTCTTCTCAGAATGCCAGGAGGTTGTCGCGAAAGAGTTTGTGCGGGTAGCCGGTGCGGATCAGGCCGCGTCGCCTGAGCGCTGGTGCCAGGCCATCGGTGATCTCGCTGATGGCGCGGCGGGTCACGCCCTCGGTGATCATGAAGCCGTCGCCGCCCATCTCCTCGGCCGCCTCGCCCATTTCGGCGGCGACGCTGTCGGGCGTGCCGACGAAATCGATGCCGCCGCTGGCCGGATCGGTCAGCATCTCGCGCAGCGTGCTCTTACCGGTTCCGCTCGTCAGCAGCAGGGTGAGCCCGCGCGAGGCGTTGGTCTTGACCGCTTCCAGCGGCTCGTCGAGCGGAAGCTTGGAGAAATCCAGGCCGCTCAGGAAGGACAGGAAGGCGAGCCGCGGCTCGAGGTTGCTGACAAGGGCCGCATCGGCGCGCGCCTTCTTCGCCGTGGCCTCCGCCACGGTCTCGCCGAGCACGATGCTCGCCGAGAACAACACCTTGCAATCGTCGGGATTGCGGCCATGCCCGACCATGCGGTTGCGCACGTCGTCGCGATAACGCTTTGCCGCCGCCACGCCGCGGGCCACGGCCACGATGGTGTCGGAGTATTTCGCCGCGAACGCGCGACCGGCCGGCGAGAGTCCGGCCTGGCAGATCACCGGCCGGCGCTGCGGGCCGGGCGGCATGTTGAGCGGGCCGCGCGACTTGAAGTACTTGCCGGCGAAATCGATCGGATGAACCTTGCGGAAATCGGCGTACATTCCGCTTTCCGGATCGGCGACCACGGCGTCGGGCTCCCACGACTGCCAGAGCTTGTCGACGACCTGGATCCACTCGTCGGCGATCTCGTAGCGCAGGTCGTGCTCATGGTGGCGCTCGAGGCCGAAATTCTGCGCCGTGCGGTCGTTGTGAGCCGTCACGAGATTGAGGCCGACCCGGCCCTGGGTGAGGTGATCGAGGGTCGCGCCGAGGCGCGCTGCCAGGTAGGGCGGGTAGAAGCCCGTGGTCATGGTGGCGACGATGCCGAGACGGCGCGTTGCCTGCGCCAGCAGGGGGACCAGCGGCATCGGATCGTGCTTGGGCACCGTATAGGCGTTGTGCAGGTACCATTCCGGCGACCCCGTGTAGGCGTCGGGCACGAACGAGCCATCCTCGATCATCACGTAGTCGAAGCAGGCCCGCTCCATCGCCCGGACAAGATCGATGTAGAGGTCGGGCCGCATGTAGTCGGTGCCGATCGTCCCCGACCAGGGCTGGTTCCAGGCATGAACCGAATAGCCTCGGCCGACGAACCAGCCCATGTGAAACATTGGTCAACCTCGATCAAGCCAGCCGCTCGGGTCGCGCTGCCGCTGCTTGGACAAAGCAGGGAGCATGCCATGCCTGCCGCCGCCACCGGAACGTCTCGGGCTTCATGACGGCCGGTCCCCCGGTGTTCTGAAACGTCGAGAAGAAGTGAGCGGATGTCGGGTCGACATTGGCGGCCAGCCCCATCATGGTGCCGCCCATCACCTTGCCCCGGTCGCCATCGCTCAGGTGGGAGTCACGATGAGGCAGCCCCTGCACGGACCGGTCTTCGCCATCCTCGCCCTGATGCTGTCGATCGGCGCGACCGCTTCGCTCGCCCAAGGCTTGGGTGAGCAGACGCTCAGTGCCGATCCGCGGACGCGCTGCGCCGAGCTCGTTGAGTTCTGGCTGCGCCACGGCGGCAGCAAGAGCGAAGGCGGCAGCGTCGGCGACATCGCGCGCAAGAACGCCGAGATCGACTGCGGGGCCGGCCGCTACGACAGCGGCATCCGGGCGATGGAAGGGCTGCTGCGGCGCAACGGCTATGCCGTGCCCCCGGCGGGTAACAACAGGACAGCAACGCCGCGATAGCAGCCTTCCCGTATCGCTGGCGGGAATCCCTTGCGCCGCCCGGAGGCCGGAGTCAGGCTCGACGGCCAACCTGGCCTGCCGCACGCCGATGATGTCTCGCCGGCGCCGAGCGCCAGGGCTGATGCGGCGATCCGATGTCTGGCCCCTGTCGCCAAACCTCGCCGCCAAGACAAAACGAATGGGACTGAAAGGAGGAAGCCATGAAGTTCATGCTTTTCGTCCTGCCCACCGTCCCCGGCACGCTCGAGGACCGCAAGCGGCTGCGCCCGATCGGGCGCAACAACGAGCGCTACCAGCAGATGCTCGACGAGGTGCGCCAGCTCGCCGTGTTTGCCGACGATGCCGGCTTCGACGTGATGGCCACCACCGAGCATCATTTCCATTCCGAGGGCTATGAGACGTCGGTGGCGCCCTTGCTGATCTATGCCGACCTCGCTGCGCGCACCAAGCGGATCAAGTTCTCGCCGCTCGGGCTGGTGCTGCCCTCGTGGGATCCGATCCGCGCCGCCGAGGAGCTGGCGGTGCTCGACCATCTCACCAAGGGCCGCATCTATGCCGGCTTCGCCCGCGGCTATCAGGATCGCTGGGTCAACGTGCTGGGCCAGCAGTACCACGTGACCGGCGCGCCGATGGACGGCTCCTCGATCGATAACCACAACCGCAAGGTCTACGAGGAGACGCTCAAGGTCATCAAGAAGGCCTGGACCGAGGAGTCCTTCGACTACGACGGCGAATATTACAAGGTGCCCTATCCCTACAAGGAGGGCATCACCCGCTGGCCGGTGCACGAATGGACGCGGACCTATGGCGCGCCCGGCGAGGTCGACGACAAGGGCGTCATCCGCAAGATCTGCGTCGTGCCCAAGCCCTACCAGCAGCCGCATCCGCCGCTGTTCCAGCCCTTCTCGGTGAGCGCAGCAACGATCCGCTACACCGCGCAGTCCAGCATCGTGCCGTGGATCCTGGTGTCCAATCCGCCCGACTTCCAGCGCCTGTGCCGGACCTACCGCGAGGTGGCGGCCGGCGCCGGCCGCACGCTCGGCCTGGGCGAAAGCGTCGGCGCCTTCCGCGCCGTCCATTTCGGCCGCACCGAAGCCGACGCGGTCGAGCTGCTGCGGACGACGAACTATGCCGGCTTCAACAACTATTTCGGCGGCTTCGGCTTCTGGGAGGCCTTCCGCACGCCCGAGGATGCCCAGAAGTATCCGATGGATCCCTACACGCCGCTGCCGCCCGCCGAGTGGACGCTCGAGCGCATGCGCAACGTCAAGTATGCGCTGGCCGGCACGCCCGACCAGGTGAAGCGCGAGATCGAGGCGCTGCACAAGATCGGCGGCGACGGCGAGCTCGAATGGTTCGGCTGGTTCTTCGACCAGGGCTTCATGTCGCTCGACGAGGAGATGCGGCAGATGGAGACCTTCGCCAAGCACATCATTCCGGCGTTTCACTGATCACGGAAGCAAGGGAGGTTTTGATGCCGGCCACAGCCGTGAGCAAACCGGTTGCCGAAAAGCTCAATCCAGCCCGGGAAGCGGCGATCCGGCGCATGCTGCACGCCGCGCCCCGGCGGAAGGCGCCGCTCCGGAACGGCGCGAGGAAACGCCCCGCGAAGCAGAACGCGCGGCAAAGTCGCGAAGTTTGAAGAGTCGCAACACCTGCATCGCGATTTCCGTCGTCTCGACCGGAGCGCGAAGCGCGGAGCGGAGAGACACCACAGGCGATAGCTGGCGCAACCAGGGAGGTTTTCGATGGAAACGTGGCGACCTGATCCCTCGTTCTATCCTTCACCCAGGATGGCGGCCAAGGCGCCGAGCGAAGGCCTGGCCTATGTGGCGGCCTTCGATCCGGATCGCCGGAAGCCGGACGCCATCGCCGTGGTCGACGTCGACCCCAAGTCCGCGCGCTACTCGCAGATCATCGCCCAGGTCGACATGCCGAACCTCGGCGACGAGCTGCATCATTTCGGCTGGAACGCCTGTTCCTCGTGCCTCTGCCCGAACGCGCCGCACCCGCATATGGAGCGGCGCTATCTCATCGTGCCGGGCCTTCGCTCGTCGCGATTGCACGTCCTCGATACCAGGCCCGACCCGCGCCATCCGAAGATCGTGAGGGTGATCGAGCCCGAGGAGATCGCTGAGAAAACCGGCTATTCCCGGGTGCACACCATCCACTGCGGACCGGAAGGCATCTACGCCAATGCTTTCGGCAACGCCGAAGGCAAGGCGCCCGGCGGGATTTTCCTGCTCGATCCCGAGAGCTTCGATGTCCTCGGCAAATGGGAGCTCGATCGCGGTCCCCAGGAGCTCGCCTATGATTTCTGGTGGCACCTTGGCCACGACACGATGGTGACCAGCGAATGGGGAACGCCTGAAACGTTCGAAAACGGTCTGGTTCCCGAAATCCTGCTCGGCAGCAAGTACGGACGCCGGCTGCACTTCTGGGACCTGCACAAGCGCAAGCACCTGCAGGAAATCGATCTGGGCAAGGACCATCAGCTCGTGTTCGAGCTGCGTCCGGCCCACGACCCGACGAAGGCCTACGGGTTCGTCGGCTGCGTGATCAGCCTCAAGGACCTCAGCTCGTCGATCTGGACCTGGTATCGCGACGGCGGCCAATGGGCGGCGCGGAAGATCATCGAGATCCCGGCCGAACCCGCCGATCCCGACAAGCTGCCGCCGGTGCTGAAGGGCTTCAAGGCGGTCCCGCCGCTCGTCACCGACATCGACCTGTCGATGGACGACCGTTTCCTCTACGTGTCGTGCTGGGGCACCGGCGACATGCTGCAATATGACGTGTCCGACCCGATGAGCCCGAAGCTCACCGGCAAGGTCCGCATCGGCGGCATCGTGTCGAGGGCTGGCCATCCGAAGGCGTCGAACGGCGCGCTGAACGGCGGCCCGCAAATGGTCGAGATCAGCCGGGATGGCAAGCGGGTCTATTTCACCAACTCGCTCTATGGCGCGATCGACCCGCAGTTCTATCCCGACGGCATCGACGGCTGGATGGCGAAGCTCGATGTCGGCGAGAACGGCGGCATCCGCTTCGACGAGCGCTTCTTCATCGATTGGCCGAATGGCCATCGCCCCCATCAGGTGCGCCTGGAAGGCGGCGACTGCTCGTCCGATTCCTACTGCTATCCGTAAGGCGTCATTTCATTTGCCTCCCCGTCTCAGCGCCTTCTGAGGCGCGCACGGGGGAGGTGGCCCGCAGGGCCGGAGGGGGAAAGCCCCAGTCGAGGTACTTGCAAGTTCCAGATCTGAAATTATCGGAGATCGCCTGTATGGCCTTCCCCCCCCCCCCCCTTCGGGGGCACCTCCCCCGTAAGACGGGGGAGGCATGACTTTCGAGTTGTGTCCACTCCATAGCAACTGCGCTGGGGAGGTAGTGACGCGGCCCCGGTGCAGCCGATGACGGAAATATCGCCGTGGCTCGTCCTCGCGGGCCTCGGCGCCTTCCACGGCATCAACCCCGCCATGGGCTGGCTGTTCGCGACGGCCCTCGGGCTGCACCGGCGGAGCCGGCGCGTCGTATGGCTGTCGCTCATCCCGATCGCGGTGGGGCATGCGCTGTCGATCGCTGTCGTCGTGGCCGCTGTCGTGGCCCTTGGGCTTGTCCTCGATCGCCACCTTCTGGACCCGTTGGCCGGGGCCATCCTCCTGGGCTGGGCCGTCTATTACGCGCTCTACGGGCATCGCCATCGCCTGCGCGTCGGCATGCAGACCGGCATGGTCGGGCTGGGGCTGTGGTCGTTCACGATGGCGACAGGCCATGGCGCCGGCCTGATGCTGGTCCCCGTGATCATCCCGCTCTGCCTCTCGGCGTCGCCGTTGCGCGAGCTGTCGGCGGCGGGATCCTTGCCGATCTCGCTCGCCGCCGTGGCCGTGCATACCGGCGCCATGCTGGCCGTCACGGCGGCGATCGCAGGCCTGGTCTATGAATGGCTGGGCCTGGCGTTTCTGCGTCGGGGATGGATCAATCTCGACCGGATCTGGGTGTTGGCGTTGGCGGCGACCGGTCTCTTTCTCATTTTGTAGGGTCGGGGTGAGGGAGCCCATGCGCGGACCGGTCTTCGCCATCCTCGCCCTACTGTGCCGCCGGCGGGCGGCAAGTGACGTGCGTAGCTGTGCCATTGCTGTGATTGGCGGCGCCGCCGGCTTGTTCAACGCATGCTTTGAGTCCAGCCTCTCGCCTGCTGCGCCCCCTCCCTCTGGATAGCAGGGGCCGAGCGCCGGTGCCGATGTCAGGATGACCGGCGGCGACCGCTGCATTTCGCGAGTTCAAGTGTGCGACTGCGCATACGCCTTGGCGGCGGTTGATTCGAAATTGGTCCAATGCGGCGCTGCTTTCCGACCGATGGCGAAGTCGGTCGGGCGTGCTTTGCTCGGGTGACCGGAGCGGCGCACGCGTAGCCGGGCAGCGTCGCAGGACCAGCCACG
>Ga0308309_10001151_pt1 | contig 15755 bp, 16 predicted proteins | sample HubBroMetageWFT5_FD_192491 | JGI IMG/M metagenome (GOLD analysis project Ga0308309, IMG submission 192491) | Warmed and freeze-thawed soil microbial communities from the Hubbard Brook experimental Forest, New Hampshire - Hubbard Brook CCASE Soil... | ecosystem: Environmental > Terrestrial >...
CGCGCTGAAGGACAACGGTGTCATCGTAAAATTCATTGCCATTCCCGTGGCTGGGCATTTTCCCTACGATTCTCCCGTGCGGGAATCCGACATATACCACTACTGGATCGATTGGCTCGATCAATATGTGAAGTGATCTCTAAACGGTTTTTTGGGCGGATCGTCGGCTACTCTTCCCTAATCTGATTGTGGAAGAGTAGCCCGTAATCCGTCCGCAGTCGTTGGCAGGCGATGGCGAACGTCGCGCGGCGGACTCGACTCGGTCCGGCTATCGCGTTAAATCCGGCCTTGCGGATGCGAGTTGTAGCGACTCCTGGTATGCATTTCTGAAGCGCACTCGGACTAGCCAGAAAATCAGCAAAACCAGTGGGAGGACGCTGAGAAATAAATACAATGGCGTGCTGAATAGAGCCGGGGACAAGTGTTGCCCGAGCCCCACTGCCGAAAGCAATCTCAGCGGGCGGTTTGACGGCCCCAGGAAAAAAGACCCGGCCGCGATGAACAAACCAAAGCACATGCGCCAGAGATGCCGCGCGACGCGCTTTGCCCCAAAAACACCGCCGCGTACAAGCATGCGAACGTCCCCCGCGCCCGCTAGCAGCATCACGGAACCCATGAAAAACGTCATTCCGACCGGAACTCCGTCTTGTGAACTTGCTCCGCTACGCACGACTCTCAGCCCAGTCATCCAGGTGAGGGTACCGAGCGTCAAAGGAATCAGGAGCACAACCCAATCGAAACGACTGGTTTCCCCGTCTCTGCGCCTGGCGGTCAGCCATCCCGTTCCGATGAGATAGACGGTTAGAATCCCGCCGCCGATGTTGTTCGATTGATGCCTCACGATTGCAAGGTATACAGCGAGGACGCCCATGGTGAGCATGGATGCAACAAAGATTTTTCCCGCCAGCACATGACGCGGGGAACCTTTCCGGAAAGACATTGCAGCGGTTCCCGACAGCAACCCCACGGTCCCCGCGAAGATATGAGCAATCAGTATGGGCGAATAGGACATGACCTTCTTGGGGATAATATACGCGGACCCGAGCCCGAACGTTCCGCCGAACGCGATGCTGGAGAGGAACTGCTGAGCGGTCGGAAACCGGAAACTATAAGGAAAGGGGCTTGGGGAGATCAATCGCGATCTTCTCGAAGCCGACTCGGGGCCGAATCACTTCCGATTTGCTCGTCACCCGGCCCAAACGCGGGATCGGACTTCAGTCCCTAAACTCTTAGCGAGGAGGCGGGACGTATAATTGCGCCCAAAATCTGACACGCCAGGAGACACTCATGCGACGCGTGCGCTATTCAGTGGTGATGAGTTTAGACGGCTACATCGCGGGACCTAAGGGCGAAGCCGATTGGATACCCACGGATCCGGAATTCGATTTCAATGCACTGTTCAGGCAGTTCGATACTCTCTTGGTCGGGCGCCGGACATTTGACACGATGGTGGCCGCCGGACGTGTCTCCATTCCCGGTATGAAGACTATTGTTTTTTCGCGAACGTTGAGGCAAGCGGACCATCCTGGAGTTGCCATCGTCGGGGACGGTCATCGGGAAACCGTGGCCGCTCTGAAAGCCGCTTCTGGAAAGGACATCTGGCTATTCGGCGGGGGAGCGCTCTTCCGTAGCCTCGCTGAGGACGGACTGGTCAACACGGTTGAAGTCGGTATTGTCCCCATCCTCCTCGGTACGGGAGTTCCGTTACTGCCGAGCGATGCGAAGCAGATCAAACTGTCCCTCACCGCTCACAAAGTCCGTAAAACAGGCATCGTGTCCTTGGAGTACGCGATCACGTAAACTTTTGCCGGCGAAAATCCTTGCTGGGTCCACAGCTTTGATAATCTTCCCCAATTTCCAGATCGTCGGCAACCCTTACCCTACCGGATTGGTAAGAGTAGCCCGTAATTCGCCAAAGATCTGCGTTCACTTGGGCAAGTCGTTGTACCGACCCGATGGATAGGAGTAACATGCGCGAGCGTGTGACCAACTTTGCTATTGTCGGCGAGTATGTGTTGATCGAAAGCGATGTTGGAGGGAAGGGGTGTCGGAATGAATGCTAAGTCGCGTGTCTCTCCTCGCAAGCTGAAACACTTGAAAACCGCCTTGGCCTTGGTGTTTGCCGTGGCGCTGCCGATCTGTTCGCAGAGTGCCAAGCATCCGCTGGATGGTCTGACGCCGCCTGAAATCTGGACAGCCTACGAGGTGCTGCAATCCTCCCATAAAGTTGATGCCGACACGCGCTTTCCCATGGTTCAACTTCACGAGCCGCCGAAGGAAGAAGTGCTGGCGTGGAAGCCGGCGCAATCGATGCGGCGCGAAGCGTTCCTGGTGGTCCGTCAAGGCGTGCAGATGTTCGAGGCTGTGGTGGATGTGAACGGTAAAAAACTCGTCTCGTGGACGGAGATGAAAGGCGTTCAGCCTGGCGTGCCGCACGAAGAAGAAGGCGAGATGGGCGACATGGTGAAAGACGACCCGGAAGTGCAAAAGGCGCTGAAGCTGCGTGGCATCACCGATCCGTGGAACGTGGTGGGCGGGGGCGGTCCCGCGGGTTATTTCAACACCACTGAGGAACAGGGGCGACGGCTTTTTCGCGTGATGTGCATGAAGGAGTTCGGAGCGATCCAAAATTGGAGCCCAATCTCGGGTTTATCGATTCTGTGGGATGACAACGCGAAGAAAGTGGTGCGCGTTGTGGATACGGGTGCGGTGCCGCTGATGAAAGCAGATCGGAATTATTCCGCGGCGATGACCGGTGCGGCCCGGGATGCGGGTTCGGCTTTAGGAATCGCGCAGCCCGCGGGGCCGAGTTTTCGCCTCAGCGGACAGCAGGTGGGCTGGCAGAACTGGAACTTTCATTTTCGCGTGGACCGGCGAGAAGGCCTGGTGGTGAGTAACGTCGCTTACCAGGATAGCGGCAAGTTGCGATCGATTCTCTATGAAGGATCGCTTTCCGAAATTTTCATGGCATACATGGACGGAACCGAGAATTGGTCGTGGACGGCGTTTTTCGATATGGGAGAAGGCGGCAGCGGATTTTCGAGTTCGCTGGAAGCGGGAGTCGATTGCCCGGACAACGCGGTGTACTTCGATCAGGCTTATGCCGATGCGCATGGGATCCCGCAGTTGAAGCCGCGCGCCGCCTGCCTGTTCGAAGAACCAGCGGAAGCGATGGCATGGAGGCACGATGATGGGACCACCGTCGAAAGCCGCAAGACGCGCAACCTAGTCCTGCGGACGATTGGGGCGTTCGACAACTACGACTACGTCTGTGATTGGATTTTCCAGCAGAACGGCGTGATCCGCGTACGCGTGGGGGCGACGGGGCTGGACAACATCAGCGCGGTGAAGAGCCGCACTGCCGCCGAAGACACAACGGGACAGGACGGCCGCTATGGCCGGTTCATCGCAGAGAATACCGTTGGCATAAACCACGACCATTTTTTCTCGTTCCGCCTGGATTTCGATGTCGATGGTACGGCGAACAGCTTCGTGCGAGACAAGATTCGGATGAACCGACTGCCTGCTGACAACCCGCGAAAAAGTATTTGGGTGGCGGAGCCGGAAATTGCGAAAACCGAGGAGCAAGGCAAGGCGCGCATGAACATGGAACGCCCGGAAAATTGGAGGATCGTCAATCCGAACGTGAAAAGCGCAGTTGGCTATCCGGTGGGATACGAGTTAATGCCTGGGGAAAATGCGGTTTCGCTGTTGGTGCCGGAAGACTATCCGCAAAAGCGGGCTGGCTTCACCGATTATCACATCTGGGTCACTCCCTATCGGGAGAATGAACGATATGCGGCCGGAGATTACCCGTTTCAGAGCAAGGGCGGCGACGGTTTGCCGGCTTGGACCAAAGCCAACCGTTCCATCGAGAATACGGATATCGTGCTCTGGTACACCATGGGATTTCACCACGTACCGCATTCGGAAGACTGGCCGGTGATGCCAACGGTATGGCACGAGTTTCAATTGAAGCCGGTCAATTTCTTCGATCATAATCCGGCGCTGGATTTGCCGAAATAGATCGGGCTGCGCGATAGGCCGAGATCAGTACCAAGAACCGGGCTTGTGGCGCTTAACTCCCGAATTGTCGGCTTAACCGGCCAATCTCTGCCCATTCTTATTGTGTGTAGAATATTGTGCCGTTCTTGCCGTCTTTCTGCTGAGCAGACCACGCGCCGCTTCGGCTTGAATTACAAGTGGATTGTTCACCGGGACTGCCGTGCGTTATAGGTACAGGTCGTCAGAGCTCGAACTCGACCGTTAAACAAACCCTGGCACGCATCAATTCCCGATCGGCTAATCAGTCGGACCGGCAATCCCTCCGCCTGAAGTGAACAGACCAACTGAAGGAGAATACTCCTACTCGCTATCTAAGAACACTCCGGAACCGAACCTCTGACATCCGATTCAGAGACATTGGCCGGTTAAGAACGGCAAACAGGAACTTATATAGATCCTGCGCAAGAATGGTAGTGCGAAAACCATTCTCCCCAGCTATTTCTGCCAGGAATAATCGGGCGTTCGATTGGTTCGTAATCGGCCAAGAAAACCGGAGAGAAGCCCGGCGTAGAGCCCGCCTCTGCAGAATGCTATTGTACGAAATTAAAATGTTACCGTAAACAATTGATAATAAAAGAGATAATGGTGGAGGCGGCGGGAGTCGAGCCTTTCATCCACATTTAGAATCCGTAACTTACTGATTCTAAAAAAGGAGGAAAGTGCCAAAAGGCGTACATGAGCTTGCCCATCGTACAATTATCGTACAATTTTCCTGTTGAAAGGAGCGCGAAGCCAATTGCGAAAAATGCAAACCGCTTGTCGCGAAGAGTCGAAATACAGACCTACGCTGTTTTCACAATCTACGATAATCGAAGATAGAGGCGGCCACGATCTCAGCGATCAGTGACTGTGCGCAATTTTCTGCTCGTCACTATTGCGGTCCATTAGACCTCCTTTAGCAACTCAACGCTGCACGGACCGGATTCCGGCACTTGACATCAGTCCATATTTCTGCAACTATCGAAATATGACTAGTGTCCAAGCTGCCAAAGCGCCAGACAAAGTTGCGAAGCTGGCCGACATGCTTTCCGCAATGGGTTCGGAACCGCGCTTACGCATCATGCAGTTGCTACTGTCGGCTCACCCAGACGGCCTGGTCGTCACCGAAATTCAGGACGAGCTAGAGATTCCGAATTCCACTCTTTCTCACCACCTAGAAAAACTCAAAGGCGAGGATCTCGTCCGCGCTCAGCGCGAAAGTACCTTCCTCCGATATACCGCCAACACGGACGCACTTCAGGAGTTGCTCCAGTTCCTCTACGCCGAGTGCTGCACTCGAAACAAGGCCGTCAAGCCCGAACAGATCGTTCGACTTTGCAAATAAGGAGAGTTCATGAGCGCCACAGACATCAAGGAAGTGGTTAAAGAAAAGTATGGACAGGCCGCGCTGCGCGTGAAGGCCGGAGGCAGTTCTTGTTGCGGAGCGACTGCCAGTACCGGTTGCTGTGATCCGATTACGTCGGATCTATACGACGCGACGCAAGCAGAGCAGGTTCCCGAAGAGGCAATGCTTGCCTCTCTCGGCTGCGGAAATCCGACTGCTTTAGCGAAGCTGAATCAGGGTGAGATTGTTTTAGACCTCGGCTCGGGTGGCGGCATAGACGTGTTGCTTTCCGCGAAACGAGTAGGCCCGACCGGGAAAGCCTACGGGCTGGACATGACGGATGAGATGCTCGCGCTGGCGAACGAGAACAAGCGCAAGGCCGTAGTTGAAAACGTCGAGTTCTTGAAGGGCGAGATTGAACACATACCGCTACCCGACAACTCTGTGGACGTGATCATTTCAAACTGCGTGATCAATCTATCCCCCGACAAAGACGCGGTGCTGCGGGAGGCCTTTCGCGTGCTCAAGCCGGGTGGACGGTTCGCTGTATCGGACGTAGTCACGCGCGGAGAGATACTTCCGGAGATTCGGAAAAGTCTTCTGCTTTGGGTCGGCTGCGTGGCAGGATCTTTAGAAGAGAACGACTACCGCACCAAGCTCGGCGCAGCTGGATTTGAGCAGATAGACCTCGAACCAACCCGTGTTTACAACGTGGATGACGCCCGCGAATTCCTAGCGGGCCAGAACATCGACGTTGACGCAATCGCACCGCAAGTGGATGGCAAGATCATGAGTGCGTTCGTGCGCGCCGTGAAACCTCGCGGCAACTGAGATGAAGGACCACTACAACGTGCTGTTCCTGTGCACGGGCAACTCCGCCCGCTCAATCATGGCGGAGGGCTTGATGAACGCCAAAGGCGAATCGCGATTCACGGCGTACAGCGCCGGCAGTCAGCCATCGGGTGCGGTTCGCCCCGAGGCGCTGAGGCAACTGGAGGCCGCGCACATCCCGACCACTGGGTTCAGAAGCAAGAGTTGGGACGAGTTTGCGACACCGGACGTACCCAAGATGGACTTCGTGTTTACCGTCTGCGACAACGCAGCAAATGAAGTCTGCCCCATCTGGCCGGGCCAGCCTATGACGGCTCACTGGGGAGTTCCGGACCCGGCTGCGGTGCGAGGGACCGAGCAGGAAATTAAGCGGGCATACCGCGATGCCTTTCTGACTCTAGAGCGCCGAATCAGCCTCTTCCTCTGTCTCCCTCTCGCAACCATCGACAAGCTGGCAATCAAGAACGAGATCGACAAGATCGGCCAACAATGAAATTCAACTTGCGTGCCAGATTGACGGCTGAGTTCGTAGGCAGCGCATTCCTCGTTGCGGCTGTGGTTGGCTCCGGCATCATGGGCGAACGGCTGGCAAGCGGCAATGTCGCCATTGCATTGCTTGCGAACACGATTGCGACGGGCGCTGTATTAGTGGCTCTCATTCTGACCTTTGGTCCCATTTCCGGCGCACACCTAAACCCGGCTGTCACGGTTGCCGACGCAATTGAACACGGTATTGCTTGGCCAGAGGCACTCGCCTACATCGCTGTGCAATGCGTTGGGGGAGTTGCTGGAGCGATCCTCGCTCACCTAATGTTCGGCTTGCGATGGTATTCCTTCTCGACCCATTCTCGACGCGGATGGTCATTGGTCCTGAGCGAGTTCGTGGCTACGTTCGGACTTCCTGAAAGACCAGATCACCATCGGTCACGCTTTGCTGATCGCTAAGCTCCCGCCTTCGCAACAGCAGGAGGCATTCTCGGCTGCGTTTCGGGGCTTGTGGACAAGCGAAGGGAACAGCCAAGTCCTGATTCCAGTGAGGGAGTTGGCATTATGCGGTGCACCGCATAAAGCCAATAATGCGGAGGGCGTCTTTATGCAAAGTGCGGCAGCGTAGCAGGGGATGAACTTCTTTAGGGCCAGCATGATGGGCTGATCGTTAGAGAGTGACAGCTTCGCATAATCTGCAATAGTCTGAACTTGACTTGACTGACTGACCGATTGAATTGCTCTCGACCAGCGCGACAACCAGCTAGCAGGAACCCAACTTCAGCATTGCCGACTACCCAGGATCTGGCCGTCCGCCGGGCGGGCAGACCCTGAACTCCCATTAATTGAAATGCCTGTTTTGCCGGCAACTTGCCAGAGAGCATTTTTCTCTTGACTTTAGGTAATCTATACATTACATATTGTTATGTTTAAATTACCTCGACCTAAGATGAATGGCCGAAATTCAGTTCAGCCCGTTGGCACTTTGTTGAGTGTTCTTTGTGTCGCTACCGCAATCGATATCGGAGCCGGCTGGCTGCTAGGACGGCCGGGCTTCGGCTCGCACGCCCGAATCATCTTTGCACTGCTGCCAATACCGGCAAATCTGGCTTTGGTAGCTGTGATCGTGCGCCGGATTCGGAAGCTCGATGAATTTCTACGACATGTGCATTTGGAGGCGGTCGCGATCGCATTCCTGCTAACCGGCTTAGCTGTCTTTGTCTATGGATACTTACAGAAGGCGCAGGCCGTGCGTCCGCTGAATGTCGGCATCGTATGGATTTTCATGGCAGTGTTTTACGGCATTGGGTATGTGATCGCAGTAAGGTACTACCGATGAAAAACCGGCTGCGCGTGCTGCGCGCCGAGAAGAACTGGACTCAAGCGCAGCTGGCCGAGATCGTGGGAGTCTCACGGCAAGCAATTATTGCCGTGGAGAACGGCAAATATGATCCTGCGCTCCCGCTGGCTTTTAAGCTCGCACGCGCGTTTGGCAAGAACGTGGAAGAAGTGTTTGTCTGGGAAGTTGATCCACTTCAAGATGGTTCGCTTTAAGTAAAGATGAAGAATTCTTACCCGGGAGGAGTCTCACATGAATCGGATCTTCGCTACAGCAGTACTAGCGATACTCGCCGTCACGCCGGCCTTCGGCAAGGACCTGCGTGCCGACAAGAACAAGGCGCTCGTGCGCAGGGTCTTCACCGATATCCTTTCGCAAGGAAAGTTCGAGGTGGCGGCTGACATCTACGCCAAAGACTTCGTGAATCACGATTCAACCAAAGACCTTGGATTTGACGAGAGTGAGGCCGTTGATCACGGTTGGCGTGCCGCATTCCCAGACCTGGAACTCACCGTCGAAAGAGAATTCGCAGAAGGCGACTTTGTGACCGTTTTGTGGAGAGGACGAGGCACCAACACTAGCAGCGGGAACGGCCTGAACGCGACTGGTAAGAAAACTGATGGCCGCGGTATCAGCATCTTCCGCGTTGTGGATGGAAAGATAAAGGAAGAGTGGACTGAGACAAGCCAGTTGCTCATCCTTCGCCAGCTAGGCCTGTTTCCTGCACGACAGTAGGAGAGTTCGATCCCGAATGTGCCTTAGCCTATCCAACCCCTCTGGCGGTGGAAGCCATGTGAGGCAGAGCTATGAAGTTGAAGACGATTTATCTGGTCCTGTGCGTTCTCGGCTTGGTTCTGCCATATTGGCAATTCGTTCCCTGGGTGTTGGCGAACGGCCTGAATATGCCCCTGTTCTTCCGGCAACTGTTCGCCAATCGCATTGGCGGATTTTTCGGCATGGATGTACTCGTTTCCGCCGTGGCACTGCTTGTTTTCACCCGCAGAGAAGGTGCCCGGCTTGGTGTGCATGGGCGGTGGTTGCCACTCATCGCGATGCTCACCGTGGGCGTCTCTCTTGGGTTGCCGCTGTTTCTGTATCTGCGAGAACGGACGCTGGAGCATGGCCGGACGCAAGCGAACACGGCCGCAGTATGAATGCGAATGTGGACTTATATCTCCAACACTTCGTTCAGCCGCCGATAGAAAGGATGTCCCGGAGCTTCCGCCAGATCCTCGCGATACCATATCTCCTCCTGCCGCTGACTGTCGCCGGCGTGTTCCCATCGCCATTCCCCAAACTGCCGGAGACTGTGGAAGCGCAAAGTGATTAAGTTGCAGCGTAGTCGCAGAGGCAGCAAGCCTATAGGCGAAGAATGGAGGCGAAGAATGGAGGCAGAGCGTTCTTTAGCTACTCGCACTTTGAAGGCGGCCGGCTTTGGTCTGCTGGCATTTGCCATCACCACTCTCGCCGGCGGTATCTGGAGTGCCCTGCTCGTCACCAATCTTCGCAGCAGCCCTGCAGTACCTTGGTCCGTTCCCGCGATGGCGCTTCTGTCGTGGCTGACGTGGAGCTACCTCGGCGGAAGGGGGTGGCCACGCAGCACTTCCGAAGCGCGACGACTCTACCTGCGGGCCAACAGAAGATCCGGCCGGACGTATCTGTGGGCATGGGTCGCGGGTGTTCTGTCGGTAGTTGCGCTGGCTGGATACTGGATCGTGCTGTTCCAATTGGTCAAGATGCCACCCAACGCGCTCTCGGATGTGTCGAGCTATCCTCGGATCACCGTCGCACTCATGATTCTGATGGGGTCGTTGGTTTCTCCTTTGATGGAAGAGGCGGGGTTCCGCGGATATTTCCAGGTTGCACTCGAACGCGAGTTCCGTGGCCCAGTCGCTGTCGTGATCTCATCGATTTTGTTTGCGCTTGCGCACGGTCCGACGCAGGGTTTCCTGTGGCCCAAGCTCCTTTTCTACTTCCTCGTGGGTGTCGCGTTCGGTGCGACAGCTTACCTCACCAATTCGACCCTGCCAGCCATCCCGGTTCACGTTGTGGGGCTCCTGATCTTCTTCACCTTGGTGTGGCCGCACGACGCCGCGCGACGGCTGGTTTGGGATAGTGGGACTGATAACTGGTTTTGGATGCACGTGGCGCAAGCGATCCTATTTACGATGCTGGCAGTTTGGGCTTTTCAGCGACTGATGGGCGTGAACGCTCAACGATGGAAGGAGCAGGCCAGCGCCGCGCAGTTGGGTGACGGGCAACTCTGAAATAATCCCAAGGTAAGAGTTGCCGACGATACGCCCAGATCGTATCGGCGGCTGACTGCGCGCGACTTAACTGGCACGGTTTCACGCATATACTAAATTTGCGCCGTTGTTTAGGATGTCGAGAGTTGGATCCGCTATGCAAACTTCCGAAGTGCAGCCGGCGCGACCGCCGCTGGGCGGCATCGTGTGGGGCATCGTCCTCAATGCAATCATCCCTGTAGTTCTCTACAAGCTTTCCAAACGCTACTTATCGCCTTCAGAGTTGACGGCGCTGGTCCTAGCCACCACGTTCCCTCTGGCCAAGAGCATCTTCGATCTGGTGCGGCGCGGGCAAGTTGATCCGGTTTCGATCGTGGTTCTGCTGGGAATCGTCACCGACGGCGTTGCATTGGTTTTTGGCGGCGGCCCACGTGTTTTGCTGGTTCGTGAATCCTTGTTTACCGGCGCGTTTGGCTTCGCCTGTTTTGTCTCGCTGCTGTTGCCACGACCAATGATGTTCTATTTTGGGCGGCATTTCATGGCGGGAACCGACCCACAGCGGCAGGCCCGTTTCAACGCTGCCTGGCAACTACCTGAGGTGCGGTTTTCCCATCGGCTGATTACAAGCGTGTGGGGATGTGTATTTGTGGGTGAGCTGATGGTTCGAATCGTCCTGATCTACAACGTGTCGGCCGCGACAGTGCTGATCGTCTCGCCTTTCTTGATCGGCGGTCTCACCATCGTTACCATGATCTGGGCATTCAGCTATGGACATCGGGTTCGGCTGCGTGCTTTGGCTCAGCTCAGTCAAGTCTCCAGCCCGGCTCTGACGAAGCGGCATAAGGTAGAGGCCAAGAAGGACTCTGCGTCCGCGCAGGAGCTTTTGGCCAAGCAAGTAGGCACGTATGATGAGTCCGAACTGTGCAAGCTGCTTCTGGAAGTCAGTTTGCTCGATTCGGCTTATCAGCGATCCCCCGCCAACCGTGACGACGTTCTCATGGACGCCGCCAAACGCTACCGCGTGGACACCGAAAAGCTACAGAAAGCCGTGGCCAAAGAATTCGTCGCGAAACGAGACAAGAAAACAATCAAGCCCAAGGGTCGCACGGCGGCAGCCTGAGTCGATCCATTCTTGATCCATGGCGGGGTGCGAATCTGCGCTCCGCCTTTTTTGTTGAATCGGAAGCGGGCCCGTTCTGTCGGGGAAGACTCTCACTTGAACAATACTTCCGGTGTGCCCGTCAACCGCGAGCAATCGTAATCACTTCCTACAAGCCGACTTGCGGGGAGTAATGTCCCCAACTCCGTTTCCAGCTAGTTTCCGGATGGCCGACCAACCGTCCAGAATCGTTACGCTCAGGGATCGACGATCGTCCGTGCCATCGCTCATTGACTAGCAGACGGGGCGTTCATAAGATGAATCGACTCGGAGGCATGGGGTCTGCTGGTGATCGGCAAAACCATATCGCACTACCGCATCGTTGAGAAGCTCGGCGGCGGTGGTATGGGCGTCGTCTACAAGGCCGAGGACACGGACCTTGGGCGGTTTGTCGCCCTGAAATTCCTGCCCGACAATGTAGCCCAGAACCCACAGACGCTCGAACGCTTTCGCCGCGAAGCACGTGCCGCCTCCGCATTGAATCATCCCAACATCTGTACGATTCATGAGATCGGAAAGCACAACGGTCAGTCCTTCATCGTCATGGAATTTCTTGACGGCATGACACTGAAGCACAAGATCGGCGGACAGCCTCTGGAGATCGACCCTGCTTTGTCGTTAGCAATTGAGATCGCCGACGCACTCGACGCTGCCCATTCTGCGGGCATCGTTCACAGAGACATTAAACCCGCGAATATTTTCGTTACAAAACGCGGACACGCGAAGATTCTGGATTTTGGCTTAGCGATGGTCACTCCCGCAACAGGCAAGTCGATCGGAATGTCGCAAGCGACTGTCGAATCGAGCGTCGAGCACCTCACCAGTCCCGGTGCTGCCTTGGGAACGATCTCTTACATGTCACCGGAACAGGTGCGTGCCAAGGAACTCGACTCACGGACGGACTTGTTTTCGTTTGGAGTGGTTCTATACGAGATGGCAACCGGAACGTTGCCGTTCAGAGGAGAAAGTTCGGGCGTAGTCTTCGATTGCATTCTGAACAAGGATCCTGCTCCTCCGATGCGTCTTAACCCGGACCTTCCGCCGAGGCTTGAAGACGTCATTCACCGTGCCCTTGAGAAGGATCGTGACCTTCGCTATCAGCACGCCTCGGACATGCGTTCTGAGTTGTTGCGGCTCAAGCGTGATACGGATTCCAGCCGCCACATCTCGACGCAGAGTGCTGAGCCGGCCAAAGTCACCCCAACGGCGATCCCTTCCGCGCATGGCAGCAGCACCGTCGTCACCCTCGCGAAGCAGCACCGCTGGGGGATTACGCTTGGCGTAATTGCCGTCCTGGTCTTTCTCAGCTTGGTAGGTTTCGGCTTCTACTCTGTCTTGTTACACCCTGCTGCTCCATACCAGAACTTCACCATTACGCAGGTTACCAATACGCAGGTCCACAACTCGGGCCTGCTGGGTTCCACCGCCATTTCGCCAGACGCCAAGTTCGTTCTTAGCGTAGTGGACAGCGACGGACTCCAGAGTCTATGGCTTCGCAACGTGCCCACGGGTAGCGATACGCAAGTCATTCCTCCCTCGCCGAGCGATTATGCAAGTCTGACGTTTTCACGCGACGGAAACTACTTCTATTTTCGTAAAGCCGCGAATTCCCTACTCACACACCACGATATATACCGTGTTCCGTTGCTGGGGGGGAATCCGCAAATGATTGTGCGGAACGTCAACAGCGACATTTCATTCTCTCCCGATGGGCATCGAATGGCCTACGTTCGGGCGAACGATCCTGAGATCGGGAAATACCGGTTGCTCACCGCCGCATGGGACGGCAGCGATGAGAAGGTCTTGCAGATTTTAGAGGTCGGCTCATCGACTGACTTTTCACACCACCTGGCATGGTCTCCCAGCGGCAGCCAGATCGCCTACCAGTTGGTTCAGCCGGGTGCAGCTGCGGGCGGACTTGAGCTTTTCGATCTTGAATCGGCCCACTCCCGCCGTCTTGCCACCTTCGACGACAAGTACCTTACTGGATTGAGTTGGCCGCCCGATGGACGGCAAATTCTCGTCAACTACTGGACTCGACCCGATGTTTACCGCGGACAGATTGGATGGATGTCAAGCACGGGAGGGGACATCCACGCCATCACTCGGGATACCAACCGCTACGACAGCATCAGTGCTTCCGCTGATGGGAGAACGCTGGCTACCGTTCAGACCAAAATTGGCAACAACCTTTATCTTCTTTCCGGAGCAGGAAGCCAAGCCACCCAAGCAGAGCCTCTTTCTTTGCCAGTGCGGGATGTTCAGGGAGTGAACTGGACTGCTGACGGTGACTTGCTCGTCGGTGAAGGGCCTCGGCTGTGGAGAATAGGACAGGATGGAAAGAATGCAACGCAGTTACTCGCAGACTCCCATGCAAAATTGAGTTGGACGTCGGTCTGCGGCAGTCGCTATTTTGTGTTCGGTTGGGCATTCCATGGGGACACCAGTTTGGTTAACATTTGGCGTGCAAATACAGATGGGTCGAACGTCGTTCGATTAACTAACGGCAGACGTGATCTTCATCCTGTTTGCTCACAGGATCAAAAATGGGTCTTTTATTACGACGCGCCCGCCAACGAGCTTAAGCGTGTGCCGTTGGACGCTTCAGGCAAACCTGAAGCACTTCCACGTAGCAGCGACTTCCCAGGGCTCATTGTATGGGGAAATATGGAGATGTCGACTGACGGAACCTCTTTGGCTTATGTGGTCGAGGTCGTAAATAAAGAGACGCAGGAGGGTACGCGAAAGATTGCATTGTTAAATCTCGAATCGCCGACGGCGCCCCGGCTACTCGATACGAACCAGCGTATTTCAGGCAGTGTGCAATTCACCCCCGACAGAAACGCCATCGCCTATCCGATTCGCGAGAGCGGAGTGGATAACTTATGGGTCCAGCCGCTCGACGGCTCCGCTGGACACCAGATTACGAACTTCAAGTCCGACCAAATTGCCCAGTTCCATTGGTCGCCAGATGGGAGTAAGCTCGCCGTGCTCCGCGTACACTCGGACTCAAATGTTATTCTGATTCAGGAAACAAAGCCATAAGCATTGTCTTCACCGCCGATCCTGAATCAATTCCGACAGCTTGCGCATTTCCAACTCGCCGCTTCGCAAACATTTAGCGCCACCTCTGTGGGTTTTGCCCGAATAACGAGCAAACCGGAAGTTAGTTGCAATTTCGTCCAAGTTCCGGCTTGCCGACCACTCGCTAAGAATCACTGCGCGCTGAAACTTACAAATCGCAGGGAATGGCAATCCCGATCTCGGAGGGGATACTCAACCAGGTTTGACTGAGAGATTTCGGCTTTTGCGCGTATCAGAGACAAGCTCGTCGACTTGTCTCAAAACGCGCTCCGCGGCCATTAAGCCAAAATGGTCCCGGCTCCCGGATACAGTAATCATGCTTTCCGGAAACTCCTCCCCGAGGATATTGTTGTCGAGGTTCTCCAATTTCAAACGCGCCAGCGCGGCTTGATAGCCGGAATCGTTCGAGATAACCAGCCGCAGTGCCGGCACGCGCTCGCGAGCACCTTTGAACCATCGCGCAAACACTTCGAATCCTGGCCTTTCACTGAATGGACGGACAATATCGGCGGCAGCTCGCTGCAACACCCCAATATCCCCTTGGAACTTCCGCAGCACTTTCAACAGATAGTCGTGCATGTTGAGCCAGTCATCAAAGGAACTGGCTGAGTCGCCCAACCGCTTCAACTCGGCGATTGGTACTTCGGGCCGGTCGGTCGCAAGTCCTGCCAACACCCGCGAGAACATGCATGTATCTAATGACAGATTGCACTCAAGAGACAGGAACGCGTCGATGCGTGGTGTCGGCTCGTCAGCTGGCCCCAAGAGGAGTTCGAAACCCATGTCCGCGCCCAGCGAAAACCCAACCATGACGATCGTTTCGTGCTCAATCCGGCCGGCGATTTCCCGCAACCACTCGCGCACGATGACTACATGATCTGCAAGGGACAACGACACGCGTCCGCGGCGATCCGGTTCGCACCCGTATAGCGTCGGACTCAGGCCACGATAAGGCAAACGCTTGAGGATCGGCTCAAAGTCTCCGTGATCGAGACCGAGCCCATGAAGAAAGAAGACAAGAACGTCCGAAGCTACCTGGTTGTCTACATAAAGCAAATGATCGCCGATCACTCGAGGATCCAGACTGGCTCGGTCGAGCTTGCGGCAAACGCGTTCCGTAAGCATGAACTGATGCTCGATCAACTGGTTCTTGATCTCCCCGCCCAGGGAAGCGCCGGGTCCTTCTTGGTCATCGCCTAGCGAAACCCTCTCCGACTCCAA
>Ga0308309_10001152_pt1 | contig 15742 bp, 11 predicted proteins | sample HubBroMetageWFT5_FD_192491 | JGI IMG/M metagenome (GOLD analysis project Ga0308309, IMG submission 192491) | Warmed and freeze-thawed soil microbial communities from the Hubbard Brook experimental Forest, New Hampshire - Hubbard Brook CCASE Soil... | ecosystem: Environmental > Terrestrial >...
GCCGACAACCGGAAGACTCCCGATCAGCGGGACCTGCTGGATATCCGTGCGCTGCGTGGTGACGATGATTCCGCCGACCATCACAGTCGCGCCGTCGCGAACGGTGACCTTTGTGGTCGCCGCCTGTGTGTCAATTGCCGGGATGCCCTGAACGCGAGGGATCGAGGCGTCAATCTGGTCGTTTTCGATGGTGACGTCCATGTAGACCGTGCCGTCGCCAGTGATTTGCGGGGTGACGTCAAGTTCAAGCACGGCGTCCACGAACTGCACCGAAACCGTGTTGTTCACGATGGTCTGCACGGGAATCTTGGTTCCCTGCTTCACGCTTCCCTTCTGATTGTTCTGGGTGAAAATCTTGGGCTTGGAGAGCAGCTTTCCAACGCCGCGCTCTTCGGCCGCGCTGATGATTTCGTCCAGGGCGAAATTCGCAGACTGGAAGATATAGGAGAAGCCGCTGGTGGGAGCGCCAACTCCCAGGTTCGTCAAGAGGGGCAACGAACCAGATGTGGGAGCCGTGCCGCCGCTTGCACCGCTACCAATGATGAGCGGAGGAGCGGGAGTGTGCGTAATCGGGCTGGTCCCGACGCCACTGTTACCGCCAATTACGTTGTTGTTGTGTGCGCTGCTCGCACCAAACGCCGCCGCGAGCTGCGTGCCAATCTCACGCGAGAAGGAGCGGTTGGCTGCAACCACGCGAGCTTCGATTTCCACTTGCTGCGATTTGTGATCCAGCTGGCGCAACAGGTTGTCAATTACCGGAAGCGTGCTGGGCACGTCGCGAATGATCAGAGTGTTCGAACGCGAATCCGCAAGAATATCGCCTCGTGAAGAGAGGAATTTCTTGAGAGTGGTCGCCATTTCGTCGGCTTTGGCATAGTTCAGGACGCGCGTTGTGGTTACAACGTCAGCGGCCTCTGCCTGGGCTTTTGCGAGATCCCGGGTTTCCTCGGCTTCTTTCTTGATGGTGTCTTTGGTTGCGATGCGCAAGACGTTGCCATCCAGCTGCTTGTCGAGGTCGTTGTTCTTGAGAACGATATCGAGAGCCTGGTCCCACGGTACATCGTCAAGAACGATTGTGAGAGTGCCCTTCACGGAGGGATCCATCACGACGTTCAAACCGCTGATTTCATGAATCAGGCGGAAGAAATCGCGCAGGTCAACGTCCTTCAGGTTCACGGAAATGGGTTCTCCCGAATAGCGGTTGGAGGCCGCGGGAGTGGATGCCGGTGCCTGTTGCATAGCCGGGGCGAAATTTGAAACCGGCGCAGGCTGGCTGGAAACCGGAGTTGCCATCGGAGCGTTGTTTGCCATCGTCACCGCTTGCGTGGCCACCTGCTTCGCTGCCACGGCTTCCTGTTGAGCGGCCGGGGTGGCGAGCGCAGAAGCGCCCTGCGTCATGGCGACGGGCAAGGCCGCGGAGGGTGCTGGAATTTCAGCAGGAGCCGTAACCGCAGTTTGCACCGGAGCCGGCGCAGGAGCTGAAGGCGCTGCCGCTTTCGTGGTGATGAGCGGCGAAGGCTGTTCCGCTGGATCGGAATTTACCGGGCCAGTGGCCGGCGACTTGGGAGCAAAGGCAATCGTGACGGTGTTGTCTGCAGTGCTGATGTCGTAGCGCGAAGGAGAGCGCAGATCGATCACAACCCTTGAAACCTCCGGCGAAAATTGCGCCAGGCGGATTTCACGGACCGGGTCGAGATTGCTGGCAATCTGCTTGGTGGTAGTCTTCAGGTGCGAACCGGAGAAATCGAGAACCAGACGATCCGGATTTTGCAGGCGCGAGGCGTGATAGGTAAGGTGGCCGGAGCCAATCACGGCGACCTGCGTCTTTCCATCGGCTTCAGCAAGGCTTACCTGCTGGATGGACTCGATGCCAGACGCGGGACGCGCGACTTCCGTAGATTTTGCGGCAGCGGGTTTCAGTGCTGCGGCAGAGCTCGCAGGATCCGCGGTGCGAGAGACGAGAACGGTCAAATTGTCCGTTCCGGTCCTTTCGAGGCGCGGCTCCACGCCATCCGAGAGGAGGATCTCCAAGCGGACGACGGGCTTCTTCCCGGCATCATAGGTGAGTTCGCGATAGCTCTTCACCAGATCGGAAGAGACCACGCGCGCACCAGCCGGATCAGCCGCCGAAACGCCGCTCAGGTCGAGCACAAAGAGGCTCGCGCTGGGGCGATAGGTGGTGTACTCGAAGGGGCCACTGGCTTGAGCTTCCAAGCGAACGGCGCCGTCCTTCACCACCGCCTTCACATGCACCACCGGCTGTTCAGCTGCCGGGAGCATTCCATTCGTCAGAACCAGGCTTGCCGCAACCGTCGCGGTCAATGCCCACGCCCGCCACATGATCCTCATTGCTGCTCTCCTGCACTCGGGTAGATTCGCTTCGTCACCATATGCTCGACCGCTTTCCCGAAGGCATCTTTAGAGTTTTCCTTAAAAGTGACCCCATCGAGACCAATCTTTTCCACATCCCCATCGTAAAGACGATCGCCTTCGCGAACGAAATAGACCTTTTGCTCCGGATTCGAGACTACGGCAATCATTCCACCCGGCGATTTCACCGTGCCGTCCACGCGAACCGAGGCAATCACCAGACCCGCTTTACCAGGAGGCAAGTGCTCCATCCCAGCGCTATCTTTCTTTTCGCTGATTAAAGGCATAAAAGGATCGCGCTTTCCTGCGACAGCCGGCTTCTCATCACCGCCCGGGGCCTGTCCGTCCATCGCTGGAGCGCCTTCAGCGGCAGGAGGTGCACCCGCCGGAGCCACTGCCGTTTTTGCAGCCGTCGTGTCGTGCTGCATTTTTCCGGCTGCGGGACCGTGCGCCGTGCCAGCATGCTTGGCGCCCATCGGATGTTTCGCCGCCGGTGCCGTTTTCTTTGCGGGCGGATTCGCTGGGGGAGCAGCTTGCTGCTGCGCCCACAGGCCCGGAATGAAAACGATCGAGGCTGCCAGCACTGCAATGAGTCGTGAGGTTGTTTTTGCCAGTTTCATCGTCATCGCCTTACCGTTTTGCCGCCGCAGCCGCCGGGGTGGTTGTTGCCGGGGCTGGCTGGTCTGCAGCCTTAGTGAAAAAGGTGGTGATCATCATGGTCCCTGTAACGGTCGAACCCGGTGTCGTATGGAATCTTGCAGCACTCGTTGTCAGACCCGTCATTTTCAGGTCGCCCACATTGATAATTCTCGAAAGGCGGCCCAACCGCGAGAAGAAATCCAGAACGGCGTAGTAAGGACCGTCCGCTTCGATCTCGAAAGGCATTTCAAAGTAGTACGGCTTGTTGGCAATCGGCTTCGCCGTCATCCGGCGAATCGAAACACCGGAGCTCATCGCCGCGCTTTGAATCATCAGCATGAACTGATCGGTCTGCTTGTCTTCCGGAACGATTGTCTGGAGAGTGGCAAGCTGCTTTTCCAGCGCATCCATTTCGGATTGCAATTCCGCGCGGCGCTGCTTGTAAACGCGCAGGCCCGCGACTTCGGTCTGCAGTGGCTTCAACTGTGCTTGAGCAGCCTCGAGATCAGACCGCACCGTCCCCACCGGAGAGCCCGGAACATAGAATCCCGCAAGAACGATCACAACCGCCAAACCTACATAAAACACGGCCTGAAGAGGCCAGGGCCAATCTCGGAAGCCGGTCGCCATGGCTAGCTCCTCCCCTTGGGCGCAGGCGCGGGCGGCTGCGAAGCTCCCGTTGCCTGTGGATTCGCCTGCGTGGGCGAAGCCGTCTGATTAATGGCCGCCGTCATCGTGAATCCAAAAGTCGTGACAGATTTCTCGAGGTCGTTTTCCTTGGCCTCTGTGATCTCGACCTTGTCAAAGTATCCGGATCGCTTGAGCTGGGTAATGAAGTTGGCAACGGCGTTGATCGAGCCGGCGTCACCTTCGATATTCAGCGAATCGCCCTTGCGCTCCAGAGTCGTGAGCCACAGGGAATCCACGCGAACCACCGTGTTCGCGACCGACTCAAGCAAGTCCTGGCCGCCGGAACGGTTGCGCTGCAGCGTCTCGATCACGTCGATGCGCTGCTGCAGCACGGCCTTCTGCCGCTCGAACTGGTCAACGTCCTGCTTGATCTGCTGCAAGCTGGCTTTTTCCGCTCGCAGCGAGGAAATCTGGCTGTTGGTTGCGTCGAGCTGCCGCTTCTGCTGGTAATACGTGATTACCAGGACGACTGCCGCCAATCCCACGGCGACGGCCAGAAACAAAATCTGGACGGTAGCTTCCAGCGGCACGGCTTTTTTGGCGGCCTTCGGACGAGCCTGGCCGAGTAAATTGATACGAATCATGGCGTGTCAAAACTCCTCAGCGCCAGGCCCACGGCGATAGCCAGGCGCGGCGCCAACTCGCGAAGCTGGTTCTCATCGTGACGCCCAGGGTTGATAGCAACCTTTCGGAACGGGTAAAGCTCCTCGACCGGCATGGCGAATTCTTCTTTCAGCAGGTCGAGCAAACCAGGAACGCGCGCTGTGCCGCCGGCAACATAGATTCTGCGGATGTTTTCGCCGCTGGCCGTGGCGCGAAAGAAATCAAACGTTTTCTGAATTTCGAGAATCAGGATGTCGGACACGGAGCGCAGAATCCCGGTGCGCTGCTCTTCGCTCACACCCGCCAGAGTTCCGCCCATCTTCAGTTTCTCGGAATCCTCAAAGCTCAGGTCGAGTTCTTTCTGCAGCGCGTCGGTGTATTGGTTGCCGCCCACGGAAACGTCGCGGGTAAACAGCGGCGTCCAGCCACGAACGATATTGATGTTCATGACGCTGGCGCCGATATTGAGCAGCGCGACGACCTGCGACGGGTCGGGCTCGTAATTGACCTCGAAGGCGTTCTGCAGAGCGAACGCGTCAATGTCCACGATCACCGGCGCCTTCCCTGCCTGCGCCAGCACGTTGGTGTGGTTCAGAATCTTGTCCTTCTTCACGGCCACCAGCAGAACGTCCATCTGGTTTTCCGTGGCTTCCAGAAGCTGATGGCTCAGGTTGACGTCGGCAATGTCGAAAGGAATGTGCTGGCTGGCTTCGGCTTGAATCCTGTCGAAGAGCTCTTCCTCGGTCATCAAGGGCATGCTGACGCGCTTGACGATCACCGAGTGGCCGGATACGGAGGTCGCCACATCTTTGGCTTTAATTTTCTGCCCGTCGAAGATCGCTATGATTTTTTCGGCGACAGAGGGCGCGTCCATGATGGCGCCGTCCACGACCGTGTCCTGCGCCAAAGGCTCGAGGCCAAAGCTAACGAGCTCGTAACCCGCTTTCGTTTTCTTCAGCTCGACCGCCTTGACAGAGCTTGAGCCAATGTCCAGGCCGATCAGTGATTTTGTTTTCCCCAAATTGAACATCGCGCGGCCCCTCACTCCTCACCCATTCCGCTTCGCGGAATGGACCCGGCTACTTTTTCGTTGATTCGCCGATCCCCGAATGCCCCAACAATCTCTTCGCTTCTGATTCGGCCCCCAACCCCTGGGGAGCCCCAAAAACCCGCAGAGTCCCGGCAGTACTAAGAAGCACGGTACGATCTGCTTTGTCCGTTTATTACATCCGCAACACGTACTGTCAAGCAAGGTGTTTCATGAGTGTGCTATTGGTAAAAACCATGTCCTAAAGGACAGGTGGGCTAAAAAAGGCGGAAAAGAGTGGATTTAGCCAGCTACAAGGCCCTGCGGGCGAGCCCGGGGCAAAGGCAATCGGGACCGGGGTTGAGCACTTTGTGTTGATTTTCTTTACTTTTTGTTCGCAGCCCCAAGTTTCAGTTGACGCCACATCACGTCTACCCGGCCCTTGGTTTCCGAGTCCATCTTGATTTCGCCGGGCCAGCGCCCCGCGAATCCTTCTTCCCGCCATTTGCGGGTTGCATCGATTCCCATCTTTGAGCCGAAATCTTGCATGCGCGCAGCGTGGTCCAAAGTGTCTACCGGCCCGAGCACGAATTGGATATCTCGCTCCGGGTCAATCGCGCAAAGCGCCTTCCACACTACCTCGCGGGAATCCTGCACGTTGACGTCGTGGTCTACCACCACAATCACTTTCGTGAACATCGCCTGCCCGAGCGACCAAATCGCGTTCATCACTTTGCGCGCGTGCCCGGGAAATGATTTCCGGATGGACACGATCATGAGGTTCTGAAAAATGCCTTCGGCGGGCATGGCGACGTCTACGATTTCCGGGTGCTGCATTTTCATGACGGGCATAAAAATTCGCTCGATGGCATGGCCGATAAAATAGTCTTCTTGCGGCGGCGGCCCCACGATCGTGGTCAGATACACAGGATTCTTGCGATGGGTAACGCAAGTAACGTGGAACACCGGGTACTGCCCTTCTAAGGAGTAGAAGCCGGTGTGGTCGCCGAATGGTCCCTCGGTGCGCAACTCGCCGATTTCGACGTATCCCTCCAGCACAATTTCAGCGTTGGCGGGGACTTCCAGATCCACCGTCTTGCAAGCTACCAGCTCGACCGGTTCGCGACGCAGGAATCCGGAAAACAGAAATTCGTCCATGTCGGGAGGAACAGGCAATATTCCCGCAAGGCATGTGGCTGGGTCGGCCCCGATGGCCACGGCGACTTCCAGCTTCCCGTCCTTATTCTTCGAGCGCGCGTTGCGATAATGATCCGCGCCGTGCTTCTGTGTCTGCCAGTGCATTCCCGTGGAGCGCTCATCGAACACCTGCATGCGATAGCAGCCCACGTTGCGTTTGCCGGTCTCCGGGTTCTTGGTGATGACCATGGGCCAGGTGATGTATCTGCCGCCGTCATCCGGCCAGCATTGCAGGATCGGGAATTCGAGGAGCGAAAATCCCTCCGTCTGCACCACCTCCTGGCATTCGCCGCTTCGCACGCTTTTCGGAAAGAACGATCCGATCTCGGCGAGCTTAGGCAGCATCTTCACTTTTTCGAAGAAGCCCTGCGGCGATTGCACGTCAATAAAGGAGTGGATGCGGTCCGCGATTTCTTCCAGCGAATCCACTTCGAGAGCCATGTTCATGCGCCGCTCGGTGCCGACCAGATTGGTTACCACCGGGATGCGCGATCCCTTTGGCCGCTCGAAAAGCAGTGCCGGGCCACCGGCTTTCACCACGCGGTCGGTGATCTCCGTAATCTCCAGCACGGGATCTACTTCGGCGGAGATTCGCGTGAGCTCGTTGCTTTTCTCGAGCTTGTGAATGAAAGCTCGCAGGTCTTTGTACGCCACTTCCCCTCCCTCTCCGGGCAGATGTTCCCGCAGCGCGGCACATCGCGCCCGGAACGCACTATCGCCGGGCCGCAACACTCTAACATGGAGACTCGCGGCCAACGAACTGTGGGCTTGATGACTTGATGAATGGAAAGCCGTCCGCAGCGATTGCAGCCTTAAGAAGTGCCGCTGCGGTACTGCCTGTTTCGCGGCGGTACATTGTATTGACTTGCCGTCTTTTCAACCCCAGCAGTATCAGCCTACCGCAACCAAAATTAAACCGTTCTAATCCATCCACATCGAAGACGGTCAGTAGTTGGGGTCCCTTAGCGGCTGCTTCGGTTAGAGAATTGCAATACTCATTGCGCCTATGAAACTCAATTCTACAGAGTATTCGTTTTCAACCAATTCCCATCGAGGCTCAATCCAATGATTGCCGCCTGCATATTGGTGATGAGCGTCGGCGCTATGCTGCAATTCGCGCTGGCTTATTGCCGCACACTACTGGTCGCCTATTCAAAAGTGGAACTGTCACCGCTGACGCTGCAGGTGGCGAAGCTCTCGAGCGAATCATTCGAGCCTGACGAATTCTACCGCGTGATGTGTCTTGCACGTATGGCGCAGCCCAACCGCGATGACGCGGCGGAAATCCATTCCATTTCCGCCTATTACCGGCTGGTGGAATTCATAGGGTATATCGTTGCGCCGTTCTCGCGCACTGCCCGCGCATGGATACGCCAGGAGCTTTCGCGATGCACCTATTTCGCCGCCGTAACATTGGATAGGAGGCTGGTCCCCACGACAGATTAAATAAGGTGCGTTAGGGGAAGATGGTGGGCGAGCGCTGCGAACGAAAACTCAGGCCGAAGGCGAAAGATCCTGCGCCGGTAGAGTCGAGCGCCGCAGTTGTTGCTTGCCGTCAGACGTAACCCAACTAGCCAGATCGCGGTATCGCGCGAGCAACGAATTGTTTGTGCTCCCCATCAGCGGCATGCCCAGGCTGAGCGCTTCGGTTAGCTGGCGATAATCGTTGGGAAGCCGCCCGAGAATCGGGATTCCATGATTTTTCTCGAAGGCGTCGAGCGAGGCATCGTCATTCTGCCGGCAGCGATTGATGACGATGTGAATGCGGGTGCAATCGATGCCCGCGGGTGCCGCGGCCGCGAGGTGTCGCTCGATCATCCCGAGCGCGAGCAGGTTGGGTTCGGCAACCAACAGAATTTTCGGCGCCTCCCTCAACACCAGCGACCATTCCGCCGCGTTTACCACGCCCAGGTCCACGACCACGAAATCAAACATGCGGTCGGCGAATTGGACGAGCGTGTCGAGCGATTGGATCGTCACGCTTTGGCGCTGCTGCGTCTTCATCGGCGCGTGCAGCGGCCCGGCGAGAATTTCGACGCCCGTTTTGTGGCGCATCGTCATGCTGGCGAGCTGCCGGCCATCGAGCCGGTCAATTCTTTCGAGTGCGTCGAGGATGGTGAAGCGGGGCTCGAGGTCGAGCATCATCGAGATTTGTCCAAACGGGCGCGCCAGATCCAGCAGAGCGACGCGTTTTTTCGTTTGCATCGCGAGCTGGACGCCCAGATTCAGCGCGACGGTCGTCGTGCCCACGCCGCCTTTGGAGCCGGTTACGAGTATCGAATTTTCAGCCAATTTTAGAGCCGCCCCGAAAAATAGAGTTGCGCATGCCTGTCCGCCAAAATGAAAATCCTGCGCGCATTGCTAATCTGCACGTAAAGGTTGGCCTGCGGCTCCGCCATGGTCGCGCAATTTGATTTATCGGCTCAATCGCGCGTGGACATAAGCGCGCTGCGGCGCGAGGTTCCGTCCTCGCGTCGACGCTCGAATCTGAGGCGTCCAGCTGGTCGCATGATGACACTCGCGTCGAATCCCGCGTGCCGTTATGAAACAAGGCTTCCGCTTCCCTCTCTTGCAAGGGTTATTCCAGCGATGCTATCCTTCGGGGAGTTCGAAACCGAGCGGGCGTCGTACAATGGCAGTATAGAAGCTTCCCAAGCTTCGGACGTGGGTTCGATTCCCATCGCCCGCTCCATTCATCCAGAGTCGATCGGTCCGGCCGCGTCGCTTTCTACCGTGTTGTAGGAGCCATTTTCTGAGTAAAGCTTTGTAAGCAATTTACGTCCATCGTCTCGAGCCTCGCCCCTCCCAAACAACAGTCGCAAAAACGATCATGCTTCGGATTGACTTGCCGCACCGATTGCACTACATTTCGTGGCGCTCGGGTAAGCGTTTACTTGCCCTGTTTTGTGCACCAAAAACCGAATCTGCGAACGCTCTGCCTCTTCAGGCGGCCGCGCCGGCTCATCAGAATTGCCAGGAGAAAACATGCCTTCCTCATCCAGACGAGACTTTCTGAAACTCACAGGCACTGCGGCACTGGGGTCTATTGCCGGTCCAGCCTTCGGCCGCACGCTATTTGCGGGGCAATCGCCCAATATGTCCAGCGCGGCGACGAAAATCTACATCGACGTGCGCCGCGAAATCGGCGCAATTGATAGAAACCTTTTCGGATCATTCCTCGAACACCTCGGCCGCGCTATCTACGACGGTATCTACGATCCGGGATCGAAATTGTCCGACGAGAACGGCTTCCGCAAAGACGTGCTCGCGGAAGTTCGGGAACTGCAAGTCCCGATCATCCGCTATCCCGGGGGAAATTTTGTTTCGGGTTACAACTGGCTGGATGGAATCGGCCCCAGGAAAGATCGTCCGGCAGTTCTCGACAAAGCCTGGGACTCACTGAATTCCAATCAATTTGGTACCGATGAATTCATGGCGTGGTGTCGCCTCGCTGGAACCAAGCCTCTGATGGGATTGAATCTTGGCACGGGAACGCCCGAACAGGCAGCGGCCCTCGTCGAATACTGCAACGTCGCAAGTGGCACGCGTTGGAGCGATCTGCGCCGCAAGAATGGAGTCGCCGATCCTTACAACGCCAAATACTGGTGCCTGGGAAATGAAATGGACGGGCCCTGGCAAATCGGGCATATCACCGCCAACGAATATGGTTTGCGTGCGGCCGACGCGGCGCGCCAGATGCGTGACGTGGATCGAACCCTCAAGCTCGTCGCCTGCGGTTCCAGCGGGCCGGGGATGCCGACGTATCTGGAGTGGGATCGCGAGGTACTCGAACAGTGCTACGAGTATGTCGATGGATTGTCGCTGCACCGGTATTTCACGAATACGCCGGAAGAAACCGGCGGAGACAGCGCAAAGTTTCTCGCGCTGAATCTCACCATGGATAAACAGATCGAAGAGACGCTCGCCGTTTGCGATATGGTCCGCGGGAAAAAGCGCTCGCCCAAGCAATTGTGGCTTTCCTTCGACGAGTGGAACGTCTGGTATCGCGCGCGCGACGCCGAAGCGATGGATGGTCACGCGCATGAAAAGCCACACCTGCTCGAAGAAATCTACAATCTCGAAGACGCTCTTCTGGTCGGCGGCCTGATCAACACGCTGGTGCGCCATGCGGGACGCATCAAGATTGCCTGCCTCGCCCAGCTCGTAAACGTGATCGCTCCAATCATGACCAACGCGAATGGCCTCTACCGGCAGACAATTTATTATCCGTATAGCTGGGGACTCCATTTCGCGCGCGGCTCGGCATTGGATGTTTTGGTCGAAGCTCCATCCACTTACGATGTGAGTGGGATGGGAGCCGTCCCGCACCTGGATGTGATGGCGACGATGGACTCCGGCAGCGGAAAAATTGCCGTGTTCGTCCTCAACCGCGACCTCAAGAATCCGCGGCAGGCCGAGCTGACCTGGGAATCGGGAGCGCCCGGCAAATTCGAGTCCGCGTGGGTAATTACCGGCGACGATTTGAAAGCTGTGAACGGTTTTGACGCTCCCGATCGCGTCAAGCCGGTCGCAGCGGTTGCGCCGACTACCTCGGGCGGGATCACAAAAATGGAAGTGCCGCCGAGGTCGTATTCCATATTCCAGTGGAGCGTGTCATAGTCGCGCACTGGAGCTGACTTGAAATTCAAAATTCTCATTTCCGCGGGCGTAATCGTCTGCCTTGCGATTCTTGCGACGAGTGCGTGGCGCACACCACCTTCCTTATCGGCGCAGCCGCGGATTTCGGCTGCAGGCGCAGATCTCCTCGCCGCCACTCCGCCGATGGGCTGGAATAGTTGGGACGGCTACGGAACCACAATCACCGAAGCGGATTTCAAGAAAAACGCGCAAGCCCTCGCGAAAAAGCTGCTTCCCTACGGTTGGAAATGCGTAACCGTGGATATGGAGTGGTTCGTCACGAACCCAACCGCCGAAGGCAATGGAAAGAATTTCAATTACTCCATGGATTCGAGCGGCCGCTATACGCCCGCGCCGATTCGCTTCCCCTCCGCCACACCGGACGCCGGTTTCAAGCCTCTTGCGGATTTCCTACATTCGCTCGGGCTGAAATTCGGAATCCATATTTTGCGCGGCATCCCGAAATCCGCCGTCGAAAAGAATTTGCCGATTGCGGGTTCCTCATTCCACGCCGGCGATGCCGCGGACCGGTCCGACACCTGCCCCTGGAATTTTGATAATTTTGGAATTGACGCAACGAAGGCGGCGGGCCAGGCCTACTATGATTCGATCGCAAAGCTCTACGCGCAATGGGGCGTGGATCTAATCAAAGTGGACTGCATCGCCAGCCATCCCTATAAAGGCGATGAAATTCGCATGTTGAGTGAGGCGTTGCACAAAACCGGGCGCCCGATTGTCCTGAGTCTTTCGCCCGGCCCAGCGCCCATCGAAAAAACGGAAGAGATGAGCCAGTACGCGAATATGTGGCGCATCTCCGACGACATTTGGGACCTTTGGCACAGTGCAGTGCAATATCCGCAAGGCTTGGGGGATCAGTTTGCAAATGTTGAGAAGTGGGCCGGGGTCGGGCGCGCTGGGCATTGGCCGGATGCAGACATGCTGCCGCTGGGATTTCTTGGCCCCGCGCCGGGATGGGGCAAGCCGCGCGGCACTCGCCTGACGCACGACGAGCAGCGCACTCTGATGTCCCTGTGGTGCATCTTCCCTTCTCCGCTGATGATCGGAGGCGACCTGACCGCTGCCGACGACTGGACCATTTCGCTGCTCACCAATCGAGAAGTCCTCGATGCAGATCAGCACTCCACCGGCAACCGAGTCGCGCTCTCGAACGAACAAATCGTGGTTTGGGTCGCGGACGCAACCGGCGTTCCGGGAACGCAATACATCGGCGTTTTCAATCGCAGCGAGTCGAGTCAAACGGTTCACTATGACTGGAAAGATCTGAAGTTGGCGGAGGGCAAATACAGCGTCCGCGACCTATGGGAGCACAAAGATTTGGAGGAAGCAGTCTCGCTGAATGTAATCGTGCCGTCCCACGGAGTCGCTTTGTACAAGCTGATAAGCGCGAAGCGATAACGCAGCCCCTATCCGTTATTCAGTCTCCGGAACGCCGCGCGAAAGCCGTTCGCTCCTAAGAGGCCGCGAATTCCTTCACCACGCCGGCCATACCCTTCTCGCGAGCCAGATACTGGTCATAAATCCACGCGTAGGTTTTTTCCAGGCCGGCCTGCAGCGTGATGCTCGGCTCCCAGTGGAGATATTTCTGAATTAAAGTGTTGTCGCTGTTGCGTCCATTCACGCCTAGCGGCGCGCTCAGATCGTAGTTGCGCTTCAGCCGCGTCCCCGCAATCGACTCGACCATATCCACCAGTTGATTGATGCTCACCGCTTCGCTCGAGCCCAGGTTAATCGGCTCCAGAATGTCCGACTCCATGATTTTTTTCGTCCCCGAGAGGCAATCATCAATGTACATGAAGCTGCGCGTCTGGTGTCCGCTGCCCCAGATTTCAATCTCGTGTTTTCCTGTGACCTTCGCTTCCACCACCTTGCGGCAAATCGCCGCCGGAGCCTTTTCGCGCCCGCCGAACCACGTGCCCCATGGCCCGTACACGTTGTGAAACCGCGCCACTCGCGTGTAGAGCCCGAAATCCTCGCGGAAATGCCGGCACATGCGTTCAGAAAAAAGCTTTTCCCAGCCATAGCCATCTTCGGCCAGCGCGGGATACGCGTCCGCTTCCTTCAGTGACGGAGCTTCAAAGCTTTTCTGTTTGTCGCCGTTGTAAACACACGCGGAGGAAGAATAAAAATATCGCGTAACGCCTTCCTTCAACGCCGCCTGCAGCATGTGCGTGTTAATCAGGACGGACAGCATGCACAGCGCTTTGTTGTGCTCGATGAAGCCCATGCCGCCCATATTCGCGGCGAAGTTGTAGATCTCTCGCGCCCCTCGGGCCGCGGTCTCGCAATTCTGTTTGAGATTCAGGTCCAGCGTCAGATTTTCAACGTCGGGGAAATTTTGATACCAGTGTTCCAGCGGCTTCACGTCCACGGCCCGGATGCGTTTGTAGCCCTGCTGGCGGAGGGATCCGACGAGCGCGCCGCCTATGAAGCCGCCGGCGCCGGTAACAACAACCAGATCGTCTCGATGCATAAGCCGTTCTCCCAAGAGATCAACGCCCCACTCACTCTAGCGCAACAGCTCGAATCCTGCCAATTCATTCATAATGCGTCCGGAAATCATCCCTGGGCGCCTTTCGCCCTCCTGCCGCTGTTCATGTCGATGTTCAAGCCGCCGCACGCTCGCGCGGCTTCGATGCCCAGAACGAATAAATGGCGATGATCACATAGGCGACCAGTGGCACCACGTACGAGGGCGCAATTCCGTGGGCTTCCTCCGCAACCCATCCCATGATCGGCGTCAGCACCGCTCCGCCCACAATCGCCATCACCAGCAGCGACCCGCCAATCTTTGTATTCGGACCCAGCCCCTTCAGCCCCAGTGCGAAAATTGTCGGGAACATCAACGACATAAAAAAGCTGGTCAGAAACAGGCACCACAAACCAAACCATCCCGGAAACAGGATCCCCAAGGCCACCAGCACCACATTTACCACGCTATAGGCGCCCATCAATTTGTTCCCCGATACCGTTCGCATCAGATAGGCGGAGGTAAATCTTCCCACACCAAACGCCACCAGCGTGCCCGTCAGGAAATAGCCCGCCACTTTCTCAGGCTGGTGCGTGTATTCCTGCACGTAAGGAATGAAGTAGCTCCACGTGCATACCTGCGAACCAACGCACATAAATTGCGCCACCACGGCCCACAGAAAATGTGGATAGCGAAGCAGTTCGCGGAAGCGACCGTGGCCTTCGCCGGCGCTTTCCTGCTCGCTTTGAATCGCGGGAAACTTCGTTCGCAGAATCAGGAACCCCCAAATTATCGCAATCGTCCCGAGCACCAGATAGGGCTTGATCACCCGCATCGTTTCCTGTTGCAGGTACGCCTGATAGAGTCCCTGCGCCTTCCGCGCCGCGATTTGATCCGCGTTCAATTCAATCCCTGAAAAAATGAAAACCGTCCCGATCAGCGCCCCGGTGATGGCTCCAATCGGGTTGAATGCCTGGGAAAAATTCAGCCTGCGTTCGGATGTGGAGGGATCGCCCAGCTGGGCGATAAAGGGGTTCGACGCCGTCTCCAGAAAGGAAAGGCCGCTGGCAATCACAAACAGAGCGCCCAGAAAAAATCCGTAACTTCCCGCCAGTGCCGCGGGCCAGAACAAAAAGCAGCCCGCTCCGTACAAGAACAGCCCCGCCACGAAGCCGGTCTTGTATCCCGCTTTCCTCATGATCAGCGCCGCGGGCATCGCCAGCAGAAAGTAGCCCATGTAGAACGCGGACTGCACCAGACCGGCCTGAAATCTCGTGATCGCAAACGACTTCATGAACTGGCGAATCAGCACGTCGTTCAGATTGTGTGGGATTCCCCAAAGCAGAAACAGCGCAGTAACGAGAATGAAGGGAACAAGCTGCCCGCTGGGAAACAATGTGTGTGCGCTTTGCGATGGATGCGATGGACGCGCGCTCTCAATCTTTTCAGTCGTCGGGCTCTGGGTCACTGTGGACTATTTTCTCCCGCGCGAATTTCTTTGATTCCATCGAAGCGCTCGCCGCACCAGCTCACGCAATCGCCTGGGGAATCGCCTTCTTCCACCTGCCCTGCGCTTTCAGGATCAACTCCACAACTTCCCGCGCCGCGCCCCTGCCACCCACTGCATTCGTGATGTAATGCGCCGCGCGCTTCACCTCAGGGACGGCATCCGCCACGGCAACCGCCAATCCCGCCCGCTCCAGTAAAGGCAAATCCGGAAGATCGTCTCCAAGATACGCAACTTCCTCGTCGGTCGCGCCCGTCCGCACCAGAATTCCCTTGTAGGCTTCGAGCTTTCGCGCCTGCCCCTGCAGGACAAACTCAACTCCCATCTCCCGCGCCCGCCGGGTGTTCGCCGGCGAATCGCGCCCGGTGATAATCCCGGTGCGAATTCCCATGATGCTCGCGAGTTTCAATCCTGCGCCGTCATGCGGGTCAAACACTTTCATTTCCACCACGCTTCCATCGGGAAATCCCTGCAGGCAAACGACTCCCGGCGTAAGTGTGCCATCCACATCCATCAGGAACACGCGGATCTTTTTCGCGCGCCGCAGAACCTTCGCCGGAAATTTGATTTCACGAATCGCCAT
>Ga0308309_10001154_pt1 | contig 15737 bp, 11 predicted proteins | sample HubBroMetageWFT5_FD_192491 | JGI IMG/M metagenome (GOLD analysis project Ga0308309, IMG submission 192491) | Warmed and freeze-thawed soil microbial communities from the Hubbard Brook experimental Forest, New Hampshire - Hubbard Brook CCASE Soil... | ecosystem: Environmental > Terrestrial >...
GCACCCAGCGCGCGCACCGGCTCATCCCACTTCTGCGGCAGCGGCGCGGGCGTGCCGCCGGATTGCGCGCGGCTCGTGCAGGTCGCGCACGCAATGCTCAGAAGCAGCGCCAAAAAATAGATAATTCTGCTGAATTGTCGAGGAAGAGATCGGCGGGACGCCCGCATCGGTTTGCGCGAGTTGCAAATCGCCTTCGCGAATCGTCATCTTAACATATCCCCCGCGCCGAAAAATGCGCCGGCGGGGTGACCGTACTGCGGCCGCGGCACGATCACCTGCAAGGGTTTTTGCCGGCGTTACTCCCCGCGCCAGACTGCTTCTCCCGCGCCGGGAAACTCATTTGCTTCCGCGATGCAGAATCCTGCTCAGCTCGTAAGCCAGATAAATGTCGTAAGCCACGGTCCCGACCGCCGCCACCAGTGCGCCCAGGCAAGTCAACACCAGCAAATCCTTTAGCAAAATCATGGCTCCCTCCGCGTTTCGGGCCGCGGCGGCATCAACAGCATCAGCCCCCGCAAACTCACCCACTCAATCCAGAGCGCCAGCCCCACCGACGCAGCAATCGCCCCCGCCACTCCCGCAAAATCAATCATGTATTCCATGGCCGCCTCCTGGCCATGACATTGCAGTTCCCTCGCCAATGCAAAATCACTGAAAATAAACGCTTTACGATTCTCTAGAGAGAGGGGGCTCGTGGGAATCCAAACACGTCGTGGAAGCAAACACATGGCACCAGGGCTACTTTTCCGGCCTCACGAGTCCTCGCCACGGTCGCAAACGCGGGATCCACCGGCGGACATTTGCACAATATTCTTCGTACTCGCGCCCAAAGCTCTGCCGCAGGGTTGGCTCCTCGTAGAGCAGCACGAACAAATGAAATCCCACGCAAACGGCTGCGCCGAACTCCAGCACCCGCACGCTGCCAAACACCAGCCCCTGCCCGAAAATCAGCGACGCAACCGCCACATACATCGGATTTCGCACGTAACAAAATAAACCGCTCACCACCAAGTGCCGCGGAGGAAAAATCGGCGCCGGTGTGCCCAGCCCAAGGATCGCGAATCGCGCGAACGAATCCAGCAGCACCGGCAGCCCCGCGGCGATCAGCGCCACGCCCACAACCCGAAACGCGGAAATTCCCAGCAGCGGCGCCCCCACATGCCAACCCGAAATCCACCATGGGACGTACCCCGCCAATGTTCCCGGCGCGATCACCAGGAATATCGCCGACCCCAGGATGGCAAACGCCCGCCTCATAAAATTATTTCCGCCTCTTAATCTGCTTACGCGCCTTCCTGCCCCGCTGTTTCTTTCCGAGCCCCCGCGGCGCCTGTTCTTGCTCCGTCTTTCTCTGTGCCTCTGGGCTTCAGTCCCTCTGAGCCTCTGTGGCGAGTCCAAGCCGCGCGCGCAATCCAGAAAATCGCCCAGCTCACCTCCTGTTTGCTAGAATCAAACGCGGGGGGCAAGCAATGGCGCAACCTGCTCAGGGGTCCGGTTTCCGGCTCGGCCAAGTTTTCGGCATCCCCATTTATCTGCACCCCAGCTGGTTCATTATCTTTTTTCTCATCACGTTCTCCCTGCGAACGCAATTCACTTCCGACCATCCCAACTGGAGCTCCTCCCAGCATCTTTCGCTCGGTATCATCACCAGCATTCTCTTTTTCGCCTCCGTCGTGTTCCACGAGCTCAGCCACAGCCTGATTGCGCGGCATTACAAAATCCAGGTCGAGTCCATCACGCTCTATGTCTTCGGCGGCTTATCGCGCATCCAGCGCGATCCGTCTAACGGCAGGCAGGAATTCAACATCGCCATCGCCGGTCCGCTCGCCAGTCTTTTTCTCGGCGGCTGCTTCTGGCTCGCGTTTCATTACTTGCACGGCAACGAAATGGTCCACGCCGCAACGAACTGGCTCTGGGAAATCAACGTTATCCTCGGCCTGTTCAATCTGGTGCCGGGATTCCCGCTCGATGGTGGACGCATCCTGCGCGGCATCGCCTGGGGCGTCACCGGAAACTACGCCCGCGCGACCAACATCGCCTCGCGCGCCGGAAAATTGTTCGCTTACGTGCTGATTCTCCTCGGCGTGGCGCAAGCAATGACCGGCAACTGGATCGGCGGCATCTGGACGGCCTTCATCGGCTGGTTCCTCCTCTCCGCCGCGCAGGAAAGCGTTGTGCAAATCGCGATGCAAAGTACGCTCACAGGCGTGCGCGCGGAAGACATCATGACCCACGACATCCCCACCGTCACCCGCGACATTTCTCTCGAAGATTACGTCCACGAAGTGATGCGCACCGGCCTCCGCTGCCACATCGTCACCGGCGCGGGGACGCCGGTCGGAATGGTCACGCTCAAATCCGTGCGCGCCGTCCCCCGCGATGAGTGGGCCAACACCGCGATTCAAGCCGTCATGCTCCCGATCGATAAAATTCATTCGGCTCTGCCCGACGAGCCTGCCCTCGGCATCCTTGAGCGCATGCAAACCGAAGACATCAACCAGATGCCCGTCGTCTCCGAAGGCCACATCGTGGGCATGGTCGCGCGCGACACGATTCTTCGCGTTCTGCAAACGCGCCTGCAAGCCGGCCACCTCGCCTGATTCCCCCGCCGCTCTATTTCAACTGTATTTCAGATTAGCGGGGCATCATTTTCAGCTTCTCAGCTATGCTCCGCGGGTTCTTCATGTAATATTCTCGTTTGGCAGCTAGGCTTTGCGCTCGGAGGTGCTAAATGAAGACCGCTCGTCGAAACATCGTCGTGTTGTGCCTTGCGGCTCTGATTCTCATTTGTGGCGTAAGTTTGGCAGGATTTGCAATCGCCGCGCCGCAAGCCGCTGGCGGCTCCGGGTATCATCTGGCGAAGAAAGTCACGCTGGGTGGTGAAGGCGGCTGGGATTATCTTTTCGCCGATGCCGCCACGCACCGCATATTCATCTCTCGAGGCACGCACACGATGGTCACAGACGCCGATGGCAAACTGCTCGGCGACATCCCCAACACGCAGGGCGTCCACGGAATCGCGCTCGCGCCCGAATTCAACCGCGGCTTCACGAGCAACGGCCGCGCCAATACGGTCACCATCTTCGAACTCGACACTCTGAAAACCATCAGCGAAGTCAAAGTCTCGGGCGAAAATCCCGATTCGATTCTCTACGACACCGCCACCAAACGGATCTTTACCTTCAACGGCCGCACAGGCAACTCCACTGCTCTCGATGCTAAGACGGGCGAGGTCGTCGGCACCATCGCTCTCGGCGGCAAGCCGGAAACCCCGCAATCTGACGGGGCCGGCCACATCTACGCCAATATTGAAGACAAAAGCGAAATCGTGGACATCGATTCCGCCGCTCTGAAAGTTCTGAACACCTGGTCCATCGCGCCTTGCGAGGAACCTTCCGGACTTGCATTCGACGTCGCGCACCACCGCCTCTTCGCCGGTTGCGGCAACAAAATGATGGCTGTCGTGGACTCGACGAACGGAAAAGTGCTCAACACACTTCCGATCGGCGATGGGGTGGATGCGGACGCATTCGATCCGCAGACCGGTTTCGCGTTCGCGTCCTGCGGCGATGGAACCCTCACCGTTGTGCACGAGGATTCTCCCGACAAGTTCTCTGTCGCGGACACGGTCCAGACGCAACGCGGCGCTCGAACCATGACCGTGGACACGGGATCGCACAACGTCTACACCGTGACTGCGGATTTCGGTCCAACGCCCACTCCCACCGCCGATCATCCGCGGCAGCGGCCGCCCATGATTCCGAATACGTTCACGCTTTTGATTTTCACGCGATAGAGGATTCGGCGGTGGCTCGGGCCGTGTTCCTTGATCGAATCGCAATCGCAATGATCTTTTACAAAACTCAATCGCCGAGTTGCGATCTTCCTCGCGGGAGCTATCGCTCACTGTGACGACAGTTCCGTCGAAAACTCCGCGCCGCAATTTTATGGAAGCCGCGGCGCTTGCTCTGCTCGCCGCATTCTTCGCAGCGATGTGGCTGTTGCGCCAATGGTATCGTTCGCGCCCGAATCCCTCGCGTAGGGTTGCGCGCGCCGGCGAAATTCCCGTCGGCGGCTTCTTGATTTTTCAATATCCCGGCAATGAGAATCCGTGCATTCTGATCCGCCCCGCTGAGGAAACCTATCTCGCCTTCAGCCGCCTCTGTACTCACAACTCCTGCCCCGTCTTTTATGCTCCCGGCCAAAACGAATTTGCCTGCCGCTGCCACGGCGGTGTCTTTTCCGCCTCCGACGGCTCCGTCTTGCAGGGGCCACCTCCGCGCCCGTTGCCGCGAATACTCCTCAATCGCCTCGGCGATGAAATCATTGCCACCGGTATCGCCAAAGCCTAGGGAAGGACCCGCTCAATTCGCGATCCTCGCGCGCTCACAAGCCCCCCCCACGACAAAACAGAGCAGTGATTAGAAACCTACCAGGAATGTAACATTTTTACCCATCCGGCGATCCACCCGGGCCGAGGAGTAGACCTAAATTACTGATAATAAATAGGGTTGCCCATGGAAGCATAGTTGCACTCCCATGTTGGAACTGTCATTGGTTGTGCCTGCTCGGTCTCCGCGTAGCCGGTCAACCAAAGGAAATTCGGGGGATTTAATGGCCACGCGCGATTGCCCGTTTTGCGGCAAAGAAGTCTACGAACGCATCACCCAGTGCCCCTATTGCAGGGAATCGCTGGGGCAAGCTCCGCAGCTTCGCCCGCAATCAGCTGGTGTCGGAGGCGGCGCCCAAATCCGCCGCGGGCTGCTCTGCGTCCTGCTCGCCACGCTGATCGGATACTTCGCCGGAGGCTTCAGCCCCAGCCCGATGAATCTTCCTTTCCCGATTCTTCCCATGGTGACGAAGTACCTGTCTCCCTTGCTCGCGCTCGCTGGCGCTGGATTAGTCCTTCACGGCTATTATCTCCAGCATCGGGACACAATGCGCGCGGCCCGCTAAGAATCCAGACCACTCGTTAATGTACCTTGTGAATCGCAGGATAGCGATACGCCGACAGCCCCTGGCCTTCCACAATCGTCACAATCTGATCCGCGGTAATGCCGCGCACAATTTCTTTCGCGCCACTCGGCCACGCGATTTCGAGCGTATCCACCCGCGCGTGCGCTCCCAGCCCAAAATAGATTCGCGGGTCCTGCGCGGACATATAACTCATTCCCCCCTTCACCTGGTCGAAGCTTGAAAAATTTCCCGCCGTCAGTTTCAGCCGCGCTCCCACGGCGTCGCGGTTGCTCTTCGTTCCCACGAGGCGCACGCCCAACCAGTGATTCCTTGTCACCACGCCACCCACCGAAGCATTTCTCTGTCCCTCGTTCCGGAAAAGCTGAGCTTCCTGCCCATTGTTGTTCACCAGGAAATCGAGCCAACCATCGTTGTCGTAATCGCCCACGGCGAGCCCCCGGCCTACGCGCGGCGCGCGAAAATCCGAACCTTGTGTGTTCGTCACATCCACAAAGTGCGCTTCTCCCGTGTTGCGATACAGTCTTCGCTCCTCCGCATAACTCACCTGCGGGTGATAGAGCGGAATATTGTCCAGGATGTGGCCGTTGGTCACCAGCAAGTCTCGCCACCCGTCATTATCGAAATCGAAGAACCTGGCGCCAAACGAACTCTCCAGCATGTTGCTCTGCCCCAGCCCTGATCGAATCGTGTCGTCCGTAAAAATCGCATTGCCATTATTGAGGTACAACCGGTTCAGCTCGAAATCCAGATGGCTCACGTATAAATCGAACATCCCGTTGTTCCGCAGGTCGGCGGCGTCGGCGCTCATCCCCGCTTCGGGCCGGCCCTCTTCGCTGAACCCCGCCCCCGACGTGTAGCTCGCATCGCGAAACGTCCCGTTGCCGTTGTTGATGTAGAGAAAATTTCGCTGCGTATCGTTGGCGACAAAAATGTCCGGCCATCCGTCACCATTCAAATCCGCCAGCACCACGGCGAGACTTTTTCCATCGCCGTTCACCAGGCCCGCTTTCTCCGTCACGTCGTTAAACGTTCCGTCGCCGTTATTGTGGTACAGCCGCATCGAAGCGCCGTGAAAGCTGTCCGGATGGCAGTAAGCGCGATATCCCGGTTTGGTTTCTCCGCACGAAACGGGGTGATCCTCATCGAATTGGACGTAGTTCGTCACCAGCAAGTCCAGCTTTCCGTCGCCGTCGTAATCGAACCATCCCGCCGCCGTTCCCCACGCGCCATCGTTGCCCACGCCGGCGGCCACCGTCACGTCCGTAAACGTCCCGTCGCCATTGTTGTGCAGCAGCACGGAATGCCTGTAGCCGGTAATATAAATGTCGGGATAGCCGTCGTTGTCGTAATCGCCCACAGCAACACCCATGAAAAAAGTTCCATCGGTGTGGATTTTGCTGGCCACAGTCACGTCGGTAAACGATCCGTCTCCATTGTTGCGATAAAGCGCCGGCTGCGGCGGCTCCGCAGGATGAAAGTAAGGTGTGTAGCCGCTATTCACAAAAAATGCATCCAGATAGCCATCCTGGTTGTAATCAATCCAGGCAACGCCCGCACCCATCGTCTCGGTATAGAGTTTTTCCGGGGAAGCTGCGCGTTCGTGGTGAAAATGAATCCCCGCCTCCCGCGTGATGTCGTGGAATTGCACACCAAAGGGATTTCCCTCGTTTGTTCGGCGCCGGCCCGGCACGCCCGCCGCTCCAGCCGCTTGCGATTGTTGCGCCTGCGCCTCCAACGCGCGCAGCCGCGCCACAAACATGTCGCCCGTGGCGCAGGCCAGCACGCCGGCGGCAACCAGCGCCATTCGCACGATCGAAACCCAGCGTTGCCTCATCTATATTTCCGCGAATCGTCCGCTAATATTCCAATTCGGCACTATTCCATTCCTTAATCCCACTTCGCAAATTCAAAAAATCCTCTACATTCAAATTTCTCGGTGTACCTTTCCGCTTGACTCCCAAAATTCGGGGCGCTAACTTAACAGCACTGCATTCCCTGGGGTGGGAATCGCAGCGCGACGGATTTGGCTCACAACAGCCTTGGCAGTATATTTCATAAATCGCAATCCTCCTTTCGCTGTGGCCCGGCCTTTCATCCGGGAATTGGGCCTTGGCGTATCGATCCATCGGGCAGTCCCTAATTCACTCGCTTTACGAGCAATAGGTTTGCCGAAATCGGCAGCACATCCGAGCCAATTCACTGAAACCGCATTCAGGGAGAATTGATGATGACGAAAATTTCCAGGGTATTTATTCCGCTTTTCATTGCCGCGTTGCTCCTCACATTTGCTCCCGGCATGCGCGCGCAAAACCTTCAAAATGGCGCCATCCATGGCACCATTTATGACACCACGAAAGCCGCCGTCCCGAATGTAAAGTTGACGCTCACCAATCCTTCCACCGGCATCCGGCGGGAATTGACTTCTGAAGCCGATGGCGGCTACGACTTCGAAAACGTCTCCCCCGGAGAATACACCCTGGTCGCCGAAGCCACCGGCTTTGCCCTTACCACGGTGAAAGCAATCGATGTCAGCATCGGCTCGTCCTACAGTCTCGATGTGGTCATGCCTCTGAAATCGCAGCAGCAATCCGTGGAAGTCACCGCCAGCTCTGGCGCCGTCGTGGATACGTCCACAGCTGGAATCACACAACTCATCAACTCCGAGGACGTGCAAAACCTTCCCTTCCCGGGCCGCGATTATCGCGATCTCGCGCAACTCTCTCCCACCGTCCAGGTTGTCCCCGGGTTGCGCGGCGGCCTCCGCATGGGTGGTCAGCAAAGCGACTACTCCGGCCTGGTCATTGACGGCGCAGACAGCTTCAACAATTATTTCGGCGAAAATTTCGGTTCTCTGGAAACCAAAAACCTCACCGTCCCGCTCGAAGCGGTCCAGGAATTCCAGGTAGTCACCAACGGCTTCGCGCCGGAGTTCGGCCGTGCCACCGGCGGATTGCTCAACGTCGTCACGAAATCTGGCACCAACTCCATGCACGGCGAAGCCCACGAATATTATCGCGGCGGAGCGCTCACTGCGAACGACGCCCTCGGCAACCCCTCCAACATCGACAACCAAAATCAATTTGGCGGCTCGGTCGGCTTCCCGATCCACAAAGATCGCCAGTTCCTGTTTCTTTCCTCGGATATCCAGCGCGAAAATGGTCCTCTCGATACAGTCCTGTGTACCGACGCCACTACCGTCGGTTGTTCCGCGTTTCTCGCCTCGGCTGGCCCGATTATCGCCGCGCCGCCTTCGGGCAGCACCAACGTTCTTCCGCCGGCCTGCGGCGGCTCTGCTGCCATCGGCCAGGCCCTTCTGCCCGCATGTTACGGGGTCGCTACCTTTGCCGACTTGAACGGCCCTCATAATCAATACCAGAATTTCTTTACTCTCCTCGGCCACTACGATTATCAGTTCAGCCCCGCAAACCATTTCAGCCTGCGCGGGCTCGGCAGCCGCAACCACACCAATGGTTTCACCGGCGGCCAGGGACAAACGGAAACACCCTATTCCATCGGTGCTGCAGAAAATTTCGTCAATCAGGGAATTGGCGGAGTGTTTGCCTTAACCACAGCGCTCGGCCCCAAAGTGAACGAATTCCGCGTGGAGATCAGCGGTGAAACTCGCAAGCGTCATGCGATTGATAATGGCGCTCCTCAAATCCTGATCAATCAGACCGGTGCATCCTTTGGCGAACGCTTTTATCTCCCCGGCAACAACGACGCCGGAAAACTCCAGATCGCCGACAACTTTTCCTATTCCTTTGGAAAGCACGATATGAAGTTCGGCGGCGATGTGGACTCCTTCGAAGATCGCAAAGACATCTTTGCCGGCTGGAGCGTCGGCGAATACGAATTCAACACTCTTTGCGATTTTGAGCCGGTCCCTGGTGCGGCCTGGTGCCCTGGCCTTTCTTCCTCAAGCGGTACCCTCGAATCCACGCCGTCTTTCTTCATCCAGGGTCTTGCCCTGAACAACGCGAATATATTCAAAGCCAACACGCTCAAGAACAATTTTCAGACGGGCACCGGTCTCTACTGGCAGGATAAATGGCAGCTCACCCCCAGGCTCACGGTCACATGGGGCCTTCGCTGGGACGGAACCTCAAATCCTCAGCCTCAATCCGCGATTCCTGGCGCCCAGGTGTGGGTTGGCCAAGGCATCAGCGGCAGTAAATCCGTTGCGCCTCCTCAAGGTGTCCCCAACGACTACAAGCAGTTTGGCCCCAGGGTTGGCCTCGCCTGGAACGTTGGCGGCACCGAGCATCCCACCGTCGTCCGCGGCGCCTGGGGCTACTACTACGCGCAAACTCCTTTGATTTTCTTCCCCACCGTCGGCACCTCCAAGCAGACAACTGTGTTCTGCCCGCAAGCATTCTTTGAATTCTGCGCGCCCCTGATTGGCAGCTCGGGGACGGCGAACGCGGACTTTCCGTACCTTTTCCCGTCTTCTCTTTCCATCGGCGCAAGTGGCCTTTGTGATAGCGTCGCCGGTTGCCCGGGTATCAGCTACGTGGACCCCAGCTTCGAAAATCCGCGCGTTTCCAATCTCACTGTCGGCGTCGAACACTCACTCGCGAACAATTGGTCCTTTTCTGTGAACTACGCGTTCGTCCATTCCACTCATTTGCGTACCGGCGGCTTCTCCACCACCAACTGGTATCGAAACTTTATCCCCATGGGTAGCGATTCACTTGGCCGCACGCTTCTCTCCGGCGAAGTCTCTCAAAATTCAGACGGCACATGGTCTCCGTTTGCCTTTGCTTTCGATCCGTCGCTATTCTCCAGTAACGAACTCGCCAGCTTTGACCACGGCAATTACCACGAGCTCGTCGTCGCCGTAAACAAGCGCTTCGCCGAGCATTACCAGTTCTTCGCCAACTACACCTGGTCGCGCAATTTTGCCAACGCTTCCAGCGAGCGTGACACCGAAACCTTCTTCGGCCCGCAGGATCCCTTCAATTTGAATCTGGATTATGGTCGTGATGGCCTTGATATCACGCATTCTTTCAAATCGGGCGTCGTCGCCGATCTGCCGTGGGGTTTCACATGGAGTACGAACATCATCGCTCATAGCGGCATCGCCTATCCCGCCTACTACACCGTGGATACAAACGGCGATGGGGTAATCAACCAGTTTTCAAATAACGATCGCCCCACCGTCCAGCTCGGGAGCGGCTCGCCCTTCCTCCTGCCTGACTATCCCGGACGCCAGCCTTATTATTTCAATTGGGATATGCGCATCAGCAAGGACCTCAAGCTCGGCGAACGCTACTCGCTCCGTTTCTCCGCCGATTTCTTTAACGTGTCGAACGCCAGCAACCTGTACTCGGATCCTGACGTTTCCGGTTTCGTCGGGCCCTCCAGCAACGCCGTGTGCACTCCCGTCAATGCGGCCTTGTACTCGAATCTTTCTTGCCCGGCTTTGACGGCCATTCCCACGCCCGCCAATACGCCCGGCTACCGAACTCTCGATCAACTCGCTCCCGGCGGCACGCCCTTCGCTTTCCAGGCTGGCGCCCGCTTCCAGTTCTAAAGATTCGCCCGGCTTTAACCAGCGGGTGCCCCACCCTTTTCGTCTAAAGGGTGGGGCTTCTGATTTTGGGAATTTTTGTCCCCGCGCATTGGAATTTCCAGTAAGCTTCAGAACTGAAAAGGCGGCATTTATTCCCAATCACAACAAATCTGGCAACGCGCGAATTTCGACTCTCGCCGTCCGCCTCCTGGCAATCGCTTGTATCGTCCTCGCGGTTCTCCTCTTCTCCGCGCTTCCCGCCGGCGCGCAATCGAAACGCAAGATCATCATTGACCAGGACTCCGCCGGCCCCGGCGGCAGCGACATGCAGGCGCTCCTCACCCTGATCGATTCCCCGGAAACGCAGGTGCTTGGCATTACGGTAGTGACCGGCGACGCCTGGCGCGATGAGGAGGTCGCGCACACGCTGCGCCTGCTCGAACTCATCGGCCGAACCGACATTCCGGTCCTCCCCGGCGCCGAGTTTCCTCTCGTCAATTCGAAAGAGGAAACCGCGCAGTGGGAGAAGCGTTACGGCGAAATCGTTTATCAAGGCGCATGGAATTTCGGCCATCCGGTTCACGGCCCAAGGGAAATCCCCCCCCTGCCCGAGGGTGCGCCAACCACCAAACCTTCACATGAAGATGCCGCGCATTTCCTGATTCGCATGGTTCACAAGTATCCGCATGAAGTCACCATTTACGAGGGCGGCCCGCTCACGGATCTCGCTCTTGCTCAGGCGATTGATGCTCAATTTGCGTCGCTTGCGAAAGAACTCGTCCTCATGGGCGGCAGCATCAACCCCATCACTGACGATCCGGAATTCACGAAAACTCCGCATCGCGAATTTAATCTTTGGATGGACCCTGAAGCCTCGCGCCGCGTGCTTCGCTCGCCCTGGCCGCGCATCGTCATCACCACCGTGGATATCTCCATCAAGACGCGCATGAGCGACGCTATGATGGCGGAAATCGCCAAGGGAACCTCGCCCGCCGCGCAGTACGTCTCAAAATACGGCAGACCGAACTACCTCTATCTTTGGGACGAACTTGCCGCCGCGGCATGGCTCGATCCAGCCATCATCACGCGAAGCGTGAAAATGTATGTGGACGTCTCGATTGACCACGGACCGACGTACGGCGACACGCTCGTCTACCTTCCCGGCCAGCAGCCCGACTTGCACGGCCCGCTCGCGGAAGTGCAGGTTGATCTCGACAACGAGAAGTTTTACAGGGAATTTGTCGCGTTGATGACGCGTCCCAGTTCGGACGCACACGCGCCGAAGGCCGCAGCCGCCAGGAAATAAATCAGCGCGGGCGTGAGTCGGGATACGTGAAAAGGAATTTCGATCCCGCCGGGCTCGCCACGCTCCGCGTGTTGTATTCCAGCAGGTAGTTGATGTGCTGTTCGTCCTCGGGGTACGCCAGTCCGTTCGGATAAGGGTACGGCACGAGCGTGTGGCAAGGCATCGGCGCCACCGTGTCGCCGTGCGCCGCGTAAAAATCCATATCCTTCGCGAAGCCATCGGAGTAGAAGAAATAATCGCGCGTCCATCCGGCCGGCAATTCGGGCAGATGCGCCGCATCGAAATCCACCGCCACTTCGTCGCCGGAGCCGAACACCACATATTCATCGTCCACCGCGCGAACCAGCGGCGTCACGTCGCCGTAGCGCGTGTAATTTCCCGTCTGCCTCGTGTACGGGCCGGTCAAACTCACATCCTCGTAAATATACGTGAGATCGTTTTTCGGATTGTGTTCCACCACGCGCGGGTAGCCGCGGAATCTCAGATTGGCGCTCGCCAGCGGCACCTCCGTCGCGCGGAACGCAACGTCAGGCGCGGAATTATCCACGCGAATGCGGTCCCAATAAATTTTCAAATTCGTCGTGATGCGGATTCTTCGTGTTCCGGCGGGAATCTTGCCGGTCAGATCCGCGATCATCGTGCGTGCCAGGCCTGCGGGAAAACCCATGTCGTCCTGCACGCGAACCCACTTGCCCGATTCATCCAGCGCTTCCACGAACGGGGGAATCGGCGCGATGCCGGCCTGCCATGCTGCATACATCGAACTCGCGCTGAAATAGTCCGTGAACCCATCCATCAGCAGGCGCAAGGGATGCGAAGAATCCCAGGGACCAAGATCGAGCGTCAACGAATGCATCGCGGCAAAGCCCGCGTAAGGCTCGGCCGGAAAATCGGTCACATATTTTCGATCGCGCTCCAGCAGCAGCGGCAGGACGTCGCGCCCGTTTTCATCCCATGCGCCGGCGGGTGCATGCGCGCTGTCGCTCGCGATCACTTTGAATTTCGGGAATGGCGGACTGCTCAGGAATCGTGCATTGGGCCAGACCTCCACATTGCTCGGGTGATCCACCGCCAGCAGGCGCGCCTGATCGAGATAGTCGAGTTCCTCCATCGGTTCCAGCATGCGAAATTCAATGCGGCCATCCTCCCGCTTGGCCACCTGCGAGCCCGCCACTTTGAAATATTCATCCGGGTCCGGCGTGTTGCGCTGTCCGGGGCCGACCCAGTGGCCCACGATTCCCGGTCCGATCATGTCGGCAAGAAATTCGAATTTCGTTCCGTTCCACACAAAAACAATAGGGCACGAACTTCCCCGGCGATCGATTTCCGCGATTTCGGCGCGCTTCCCGGCCCGCACCTGCAATTCATCCTGCAGCACGCCGGTGGGCCAAAGCATGCGAACCACGTCGGCTTCGCGCTCGTCGCCGAGGCCTGCATGAATTTCCGCAGGGCCCTGCCCCAGATAGCCGGAAGCGCCTGGAATTTCCCATTTCTGTTGCACCGGTCCGGCGGAGACTTCCACTTTCGCGCCCGTGCCAGTGCGGCTGTCGTTGCTGCCTTTGAATGCCAGCTCGATCCAATTGTATTTGTTGCCGCCGATATTTTTTAGCAGCACGGGCGGGAGGTTATTTTGCGTAATCAGTAAATCGGTTGCGCCGGTCCCATCGAAATCAAAGGCGACCACGCCTCGGGGATTGTGAAGCACGACCTTATCGAGTCCCGTTTCTGCCGTCACGTCGCGAAACCCGGCAGGCCCTTCGTTGCGCAGCAGCGCCACGCGGCCTTCTCCTGAAAATGTTTCGCCCACGGCAACCAGATCGACCCAACCGTCGTTGTCGTAATCCAGCGGCGCAACACCCCACCCGCGCATCCACCCGAGCTCCGGCAATGTCACGCGCTCAAACGATTTCCCCTCCACATTTCGCCACAGGCTCAGCCCCGGCTCGCCCCAATGCGTGAACGCCAGATCCATCCAGCCGTCCTTATCGAAATCGAGCGCGGCAGCCCCCGCCGTGGGGGCAGGCATTGCCGAAACCCAGGGATTCGCCGGGCGAAACGCGCCTTCGCGCTGGTTGAAAAAAATTGTCGGGGATTTCTGCCAGCCCGTCACCACGAAATCTATCGCGCGGTCATTATTGATGTCGCTGCCGATCGCCGCAACCGAAGGCCCGCTGCCCGCAAGTCCCGGTTCCTTCGTCCAATCCACGAAAGTGCCGTTCCCATTGTTGCGCCACAAAATATTGCCCGGCCCGGGGGCATCCAGCGGGAACGAAAAGGGCTGCGAAGCATCGCCGAGGGGAAAATCCTGAAAGCGCGTCACATAAAGGTCCAGGTCGCCGTCATGGTCGTAGTCAATGAAAGTGAGGCCAAGCGCGAGGCCATCGTTGTGAATTCCCGCCGTATCGGTCACATCCTTGAACGTGCCATTCCCCTCGTTGTGAAAGAGCGCCACGCGCCCATTGGAGCTGACGGCAAGATCGGGATGTCCATCGTTGTCGTAATCGCCCACGGCGCAGCCGGTTCCCTGCCCGTGAAATTCGAGCTGAGCCGCCTTCGTCGCATTCACAAATTTGCCGCCGCCCGTGTTGCGATAGAGCGCCGAATTCCCCTTCCCATCCGCGTTGACCAGAAAAATGTCCGGCTTCCCGTCGCCGTCGTAATCAATGATGCACGCGCCGCTGCCCAGAAAATCCGCAAGTGTCTGAGCTTCTGCACCCGCGCCGGCGCCCGGCGTGGCCGGCGCATTCGCTACTTCCGCTTTTGCCTTCACTTGCACGGGCAGCCCAGAGAGCGAAGTCACGTTCACGAAATGAACGGGTATCGCCGCCGGCACAGCCTCGGGCGAGGGAATCATCGTTTGCGCCAGCGAGTATTTTCCCTGCTCGCCGTAAACGAAGCTGATGGGCTTACCCACTTTATCCGCGGACATGTGCTGGAATTTTTCGAGGTTTGCTTTCGCCGCGTCTTTTTCGCCGGACCGTTGCTGCGCCTGCGCCATGCCAAACACGGCTGAAAGATGAAATGGGTTCAGCTTCAGAGCATTTTGAAAGCTGGCAATCGCCTTGGCGTATTGCTGCTGCTGCGAATACAGCAGTCCAAGGAAATATTGTGTATCGGCATCCGCGGAATCGATCTCCGCCACTTTCTGGAAATCCGAAATGGCTGCATCTCCGTTGCCTTCGGCCTTTTCGATCAAGCCGGAATTGAACCAGGCATAAGGATCTTTCGGGTTTCGCTCGCTGGATTTCCCAAGAACCTTTCGCGCCTCGTCAAAACGCTGCAAATTCAATTGCGCGACGCCCATGTTCAAGCAGGCGGTATCTGATTCCGGGTCTTCGATGCAGGCTGCCTGAAATTTTCCCAGCGCGGATTCGAATTGCTGGCGATTCATTAGCGCCACGCCAATATTATTGTCGCGCGCCGCGCGCGCACGCGGGCTCGGGGGCGCTGGCGCGGCCACTTCCGTTTTCTGCGCCGCCGGGGCGGAATGCTTCTTCTGCTGGCTTGCTCCCGCAAGCGCACACGCCAGCACACCCAGGGGAACAGCGAATCGAATTACACGGTTCATGAAGTCCTCAGTGGAACGAAGCCCTGGGTATTCTAACGTTTCGCGAGGGGTTTCGCAGCAACAAGGCCGTGGAAACCGTTGCAGGGCCTGCCGGTGAAGCCATACGTCAATCGCGAAAAAGCGCCCCAGCCGGGTACATCAAATGTCCCGACGGATTCTGTGTCTTGCGCCAGTCAACGCCATCGTGGTTTTGCATTGGCGCCGTCGCATTTCGCCGTTTCGTCGGCTCGGGCTATTCGCTCCCGCTTCCGTTCAACCGTTCAGACGCAATCTCTGCATGCTAAACTCGTCGGTGCCAATGAAACGAAACTTCACGCGGAATCCGACGTATACCGGCCATCCCCCGATCCCCGAATGAGCGATCTGAACTTTCT
>Ga0308309_10001156_pt1 | contig 15730 bp, 14 predicted proteins | sample HubBroMetageWFT5_FD_192491 | JGI IMG/M metagenome (GOLD analysis project Ga0308309, IMG submission 192491) | Warmed and freeze-thawed soil microbial communities from the Hubbard Brook experimental Forest, New Hampshire - Hubbard Brook CCASE Soil... | ecosystem: Environmental > Terrestrial >...
ATGCTCGAGCAGATAATGGAGGGGTACGAGGAACCGCTCGTCGACGCAGACCCAGACCTGCGCAGCCGGCGTCCGGAGTGCGTCCAGGTTGTGATGCGTCAGGCGGTCAAGCGAACGTGGGACCATGTTGCGAAAGAACGTCTCGAGGATACGCGCCCCACGATCCCGCTGGGCAAGCGCTTCTGGCCGAAGGAAAAGCGCGAGATCGAGCGATTTTTTCCACCGAGGAAGTGCGCCTATCGGTGGCGGCACTACGCTCCCGGAGAGACGACGCTCGCGTCGACGTGGTCGATGCTGCATACTGGATGAAAGGGTGCAGCTCCCTCGGGCGGCTGCGCTTTGCGATATTGCTCAGGGAAAAACCAAGCAAAAGAAGACGGCCTCTGCAGATCGACATCAAGGAAGCTGTTGTGTTGCAGGCGGCCGCGCCGCGTCATCCACAACACCAGCCCAAAACCATTTGTCTGGACCCAATCCGCTGTGGCCATTATAGCCAAACTCGAACGCTGCCCTGTACCATCCGTTTAATTCGGTGCACTAGCGGTGGTTTACACGGGGAATCCGGCCCGGCGGGGCGAGAGGGGAATGCCACAGTGGGCGGCCTCGATCATATAATAGCGGGTCATCTGCACAATATCGGTGCGCCAATAGAGCTGCTGCGGCTCATCTTCGAGAAAATCGGTACCGGCAAAGGCATAGCAATAAGTTTCGACAAAACGGCGGCCCGGGTCGTCGGCAATCGGGGAATCCCGCCAGCCGAACTTCCAGCCGGCATGCTCGGCGCCGATACGCCAACGTTCCAGACGTACCGCAAGGCTACTGGCGTCGAGTGCATCGAGTGCGGGCACGCGATAAACAACGACGAGCCTGTGAACGTTGAGCTGCAGCTGCATCAACAGCTCTTCGCCGAAGGCGTTGATGAGGTAGGTGGCGTCAGAAGCGCCCCGCACATGGCGGATCTCGACCCGCGCGCGGGCGACCTCCGCCAAGACCTCATCGTGCAACCGGGTGTCAAAGCTCGGCAATTCGTATTCGACGGCGCGCAGCGCCTCCAGCATCTGGCCGGTCAGGAAGAGCTCGGTCCGCCGTTGTGCCTCGCTTATGGTCAGCATGCCCCTCAATCCACTTCTCAGGCCTGTACCGCTCCAACCGTGTCGGCCATTCTCGCCCCGCGTCTCCCGAGCGGCTTTGGTTGCCCGGTGGTGCTTTCTCGGACCGTCTGGTGCTCCATCTCCGCATTGAGCTTGGCGCCGACCAGAACCACGATGATTGAGATCCAAATCCAAGTCATGAAGCCGATGACTGCGCCGAGCGAGCCATAAGTCTTATTGTAGCTGCCGAAACTCGCCACGTACCATGAGAACACGGCCGAAGCAGCGAGCCAGACGATCGCAGCCGATACGCTGCCCCAGGTAATCCAGCGCCATCGCGGCTCGGTGCGGCTCGGACCGTATTTGTAAAGGACGGCCAGCGCCATTGTGACAAGCGCGAAAAGAATCGGCCATCTGCCGATTCTAACAACCAGTGCGGTCACCTCAGGAAGCGGAATATATGTTAAAGCAACCGGAATAGCGACAACTGCTGCAAGCGTGAGCAGGATAAAGGCGACTATCCCTAGCGTGACAAGCAACGTAACCATATTGAGTTTGAGAAAGCCACGCTTTTCCTCTTCTCCGTAAACAATGTTGAGCGCATCGAAGATAGCTTTGACGCCTGAGTTAGCGGTCCAAAGCGAGATCACAAGGCTGACGACAAAGCTGATGCCCAGTGTTGTCCCGCCTTGCGCGGCGAGCCGGGTCATTTGTTCGCGAAGCACGTCGACCGCCCCACCGGGGGCGACGCTCGCAATCGTATCAAGATGACCGGCTACGGCAGCCGGGTCTGCAAAGAGGCCGTATATCGAAATCATAGCCGCGATGCCCGGGAAAATAGCGAGGAGTGAGTAGAACGTCACGCCAGCGGCGACCAAGAGGATGCGATTATCCGAAATACCATGATAGACGCGCAGAAGAATGTCCTTCCACCCCCGGGCCGGGATTTGCGAAGGCCTCTCCGCAGACCGGCCGCGGCCGACTTCAGGCGACCGGCGATCGCCTGTCACGGGGCTCGCATCCCCAGACCGCCGCCGGGCAAATCCGAGTGCGATCAGCAGGGCGCTCAATCCGATGACCCACAAACGCGTGTGCTCTGATGACGTTACGCCCGCAGTCGCAGATCGATGCACACCATCATTGGTGCTCATGCGCTGCTCCCGGCGTCATTCCGGCGCGTAGCCAATGTTTCGGTTAGCGGGGTGCGGGCCTGCTGGGCTTTTCGCTCGAGTTGCTCCCCCTTTGGGTTCCCATGGTTGCTATTGCTTGGCGCTCGAGGAGTTCGATAGCAAGAAATGCCAGAAGTCATGCACTAGGCATCCCATATGGCAACGGTGCTGACGCCGAGGAGTTCCGCGCCCGCTGACAGCTCATCGCTTTGCCAGCCGGCGTCTGTTCGCATGCACTTTGCGCCGGTAGTGCGTCAGCATTTTAGTCGCGACGCTTGAAGCCGTAAGGCCAAGCCCGCCGGTCAGCGCCAGCGCCTGTAGAGCCAAAACGGTCTCGATCTTTTCGCTGACCATCCGACAAGCCTCGACCTCGGCAGCCGCACCGCCGGCAGCGATCTTCAGCGTGCGAAGAGCGATGACAGACGATGCGTCGATGCCCAGAGACCATGCATTCATGCCAAGGCCAAACCATGGATTTCTGAGCATCATCGGTCTCCCGCCGCTTGCGGCGGGAGCCTACGGTAATGATGAAAGGAAGCGCTTGACCTTGCCGCGTCCACGGGGTTTTCAGTGATGCGGGTTCGGGCAAGAGACGAGCCCTCACGCATTTTCGGGGGCCTCAATAGGGGCGCTCATCTCGAGATCGTGACCGGTGAAAGTCCGCGTTTCGGGAGACGGCAGACCGTCAGCCTCGAACCGCGCCATCAACTCCTGCTTGCGCGCCAGCATGCGAGCGCCAAGGCCGTCCATGTCGAGCCCTGCCGCTCGCGCCTGGGAGAACACCCCTTCCGACCGCTTCTCTTCTTCGTGGACATGGTGTTGGATTTGTTCGGAGAGAACCGTGACCTTGGAGCCATAGAATTCTTGGTCGGGACCGCCAGCCTCAATCTCGGCGATAAGCACCTTGGCGCCGTCGTGCTCGACATAGGCTTCCCTAACCAGATCATCTTCGATCTTGCCCTTGCATGCGGGATAGAAGATTTCCTCTTCGAGGATGGTGTGCACGGTTAGCTCAGTGCAGATCTGTCTTGCTAGGTGCTTCTTTTTGTCGGCTTCCCCGGCGGCTTCGAACCTGGCGAACAGATCTTCCACCTTGCGATGATCGGCCTTCAAGAGGGCGATTGCGTCGGGTTGCGCGTCGGCCATTTAAAATCTCCATCGAACGAGAGGCGTTACGAAATCTCCCGTCCTCTGGGTCATTCAGATTTCGGGTCAGTGTCTGAATGAGGACACCCCTGCGAGCGCAATCGTTCCTCCCGACATGAAAGAACTCAGCCGCCCGACTGCTACGTTGCGCGAAGCGGACACATTAATAGAGACCTGCAGCCGCGGGGTTTTTACCCGCATCATACGGTTTGAGCGTCGACTGCCTACAGCCAAAGGGATGAGGCCCGCCCGCCGCACGGCTAGCCAGCAACTTGGCATAAGGTACAAAATGCAGCTCGATTTTCGACGACCCTCTTGGGTCTCGTCTGTTACCTAATTATCAAAAAAGACAGCATGAGAATGAGCGTTTTATTAATTACCGATTTTACGGAACTAACCCCTGCTGAAACTTGTTGGTCCCGTCTGTATCGAGACAAATTTAGGAAATGATCTATGAAACAACTTTTGGCTACGGCTGTCATCACGGTCCTGGTGGGCGCGGGTGGCGCGTTTGCACAGACCATGGCGCCCTCCGCAAATCCCAATGCAAGCACTCCCGCAGTCGCAAGCCCCAACGCGAACAAGCCGGGGGCGCCTGCCGCCGGCGCAAATAGCTTTACCGAGGCCCAGGCGAAATCCCGCATTGAGAAAGCTGGCTACACCAACGTTTCCGGTCTGAGCAAAGACAAAGACGGAATCTGGAAGGGCAAGGCCTCCAAAGCAGGAACATCTGTCGACGTGGGAGTCGACTACCAAGGCAATGTTGTCGCCAAATAAGCTGCGTCCGTAAGGCTCTAAAATCTGATTTATTGAGGAATGCACGATGACCCAAACAGTTACAGCCCTTTATGACACGTACGATTCCGCGGTCTCTGCGGTGAATGCTCTCGAAGCATCGGGTGTCCCGCACTCCGACATAAGCATCGTTTCAAACAATGTCGACAATCGCTTTAACAAAGATCGTCCGACAAACGCTGCCGAGGACGCCGGGAAGGGCGCTGGCATCGGAGCGGCAGTGGGCGGTGTCGGCGGTCTTCTAACTGGGCTCGGCCTTTTAGCAATTCCGGGTGTTGGACCGGTCGTGGCCGCGGGCTGGCTTGTAGCGACGGCTGCGGGTGCAGCGACGGGGGCAGTCGTGGGTGGTGCGGCGGGCGGACTTGTGGGCTCGCTTACTGGGGCGGGCGTACCCGAACGCGACGCGCAATTTTACGCCGAGGGCGTGCGCCGCGGTGGTACCCTCGTCACAGCCCGAGTCGATGACCCTCGCGCGCCGACAGCCCGAGAAATCCTTCAACGCTATAAGTCGGTTGACCCAGCCGTTCGCGGCGCGGCCTACCGGGAAGGCGGCTGGACTTCGTTCGATGAAAACGCACCGGCTTACACTGCCGACCAAGTTGCGGCGGAGCGCACACGCCATGTCGGAAGCGGCGTCTAGCCGCTTTTGAGATGACCCCTAGGGGCCGAGGTTCCGCAGAGGTTGTTCAACGGAAACCTCACCCCTTTGGGCCTCGGCGGGGCGGTTCCTGTCAAGGAGCTATACCCGATGCGACTCGAATGACCGAATCCGGGCAGGTCACTACAGAAAGGCGCAAGAAACCTCGCTAACTTACCCGCGGCATTGCAAATCTCCCTGATCATTTAGTGAGTGAACGGCCAGCGCGCGGAAATTCTGCGCCGAAATAACTCCCCGCGCACCTGCCGCGGGTTGACCACCGCCGCGACCAGTCCGGCCTCGCGTTCAGCGCCAGCCACAGCGCCCGCTCATACCCCAGTCATGGCTCATGAAAAGTCGAACGGAGGAAACATGACCCGTCCACGCGCGCAGCGCAACCAGCCCGAGGCGGCGATCGAAGCCATCGAACGGGCGCGCCGTTTGAGCCCGTTCGATCCGTTTACCTTTTCCTGCGCCGCTAATACCGCTATCGCTCATCTCGCCGCGCGGCGCTTGGAACAAGCGATCGAATGGGCCGCAGATTAACGAGGTGATCTTCATGGTTCTTCAGAACGCCACCCGGCGACGCTTGATCGCCGAGGAAAGCGATGCGTGCCAGCCCGGGGACCACCTCCTTGAGGAGTTCGAGCTTCCTCCTCGGCTCCTGCGGATCAAAGGTGGTGACGCCGGTGATGTTGCCACCCGGACGGTTCAGATCGGCCGCCAAGTCGCCCCTGGGATCGATAACCACCGCCGAAGCTATCGGTATGGTCGTCGTCGCGCCCTTTGCAGCACGACTGGCCATCCCTCCGATTCCGACCAGGATGTCCGCCTTTTGGCCGACAAGTTCGACCGCGAGAACGGGGAGTTGATCGTCTCGTCCCGACCCCCACCGCGCCTCGATGGTGAAGTCGCGGCCGTTGACATACCCCAGGTCGGCAAGCCCCTGACGGAATGCCTCCAGCGCAGCATTGGGGGCCGCGTGCGTCGGAGCAATGGCGGGTGAGAGAAACCCGATCTTCGTCATCGCCGCTTGGGCAAAGCCCGGCGCGGAAACCGCCATGGCGAGAAATATCCCGAGCGTGGTCCCTTCAGGCTGCATTGTATCCACCGTTGTCCGCACCGCGCATCACGCGCTGATGGCGTTAATGTAGACCTCCAGTCTGATGGCCGGTAGCGTATTGGGAGGGGCAAGGTTCAGGGTCGGCTTTCCAGCCATTCCGGAAATTCAAATGTAGACCCTACCCCTTCTGAAACTAGGGTGCGGGAAAGCCCGCACCGTGGCCCTCGGCGAGAACGGAGCGAGACTCGGTCCTGGCGCTATCCGGTTGGGATCCAAATTCAGTTCGGCGCGGGCGCGCTCGCGAAACCCGCTTGGTGCGGCCGCTAGCCGCCACCAACAGACTGGGCCACTCGATGCGCGAAATCCTCGCTGCCTGGGCCTGCTGCAGCCTGGTGGGGCTCGGCGCCCTACTTATCGCGGAGCGCGACCGCACGGCGATTGCCGTATATGCCGGCGTCCATATCCCTGCCCGGAGCGAGTCGACCGCGCCCGGCCTGAGCATGAGCGCCGCTTCGGCCAGGGCGGTGTGGGACGGGGAGAGGCGTGTCTCGATGCAAGGAAGTCGGGGCGTTTCAACGTTGGGGTGCCGTCAACCACCGACTTCGATCGCTTTTTGCTTGCGGGGAGGGCGATTTCCTGTTGCCCGAGCCGGCAAGACGCGCGACCCTGGGCTCGAAACCACCGGGAATCCGGTGAATGTTGGCTGAAGACAGGCTCAGTGTGCCTGCATAGGAGGGAGGAAACTAATGCAATCCACAAAAGACGGAAAACTCGGCGGTTTGCAAAGTACGTTATCGCGTCGCGACCTACTCAAGGGCGCTGCGGCGCTTACTGCCGCCGCGAGTGTGCCAGAAGCTGCCTTTGGTCAACAAGCAACCGGTGCCCCGTTCGGAACGGTTTGGCTTTACATCGGCACCTACACGGGTGCGCCGGGGGCCTTCGGAAGCAACGGGATGGGGATTTATTTATGCGAGCTAGATCTTTCCACGGGGGCGTTAACCGTCTTGAGGCTCGTAGGTCCGGTTGTAGCAGCCACAAACAGTCCATCTACGCTTGCTCTCGATCCGACGCGGACGCACCTGTATGCCGGAAATGAATTTGGGCCGCCCGGAGCCGTGACCGCTTATTCGATCAACCGGCTGACAGGCAATCTGACGCTCTTGAATTCCCAAGCTACTCTGGGCGCTCCGGCTTATGTCGGCGTTGACAAGACGGGCAAGTATCTTTTCTCGGCCGAATACACAGGCGGCTGGTTCGAAGCGTTCCCAATAAACTCAAATGGATCCCTTGGGCCTGCCGTGTTTCAGCAGCAAGATGTCGATCACGTTGGGCCGAAGGACGCCACCAATGCGCCTCCGGGAAGTTTCGCGATCAGCGCTCATGAGGGGCCGAACGGACACCCGCACCAGATGGATGTGGACCCCTCGAACAAATGGGTTCTAGGCCCGGACGCGGGGCAAGACCGGATTTACGTCTGGAAACTGACCCCGGGAGCCACCTCGCCCCTGACTCCGTCTACTTCGAATCCCGGTGGATTCGCGAGCGTGCCCCCGGGCGATGGGCCCCGGCACTTCGCCTTCCACCCCAACGGGATCTGGATGTATTCCATTCAAGAAGAAGCGTCCACCATCATGTTCTGGCATTTCGATCCCACTACGGGAGCTCTTACGGCACAGCAGATCATCTCGAGTCTGCCGCCGGGATTCGCCGGTACGGACTTCACTTCGGAAATCCGCGTCTCCGCCGACGGCCACTTCGTCTACGGGGCAAACCGCACAAGCGATACCATCGGCGTTTTCTCGATCGGCCACGATGGCAGGCTTACTCAAGTAAGCCACGCTTCAACGCTCGGGGATTATCCAAGAATATTCACCATCGATCCCACCGGGCAGTTCATCGTGGTTGGTAACCAGCGTGCCGACAACGTTACCACTTTCAGCATTAACCGGGGAGAGCGAGGCCAAGGAGAAGACCAGGGAGATAAAGGCGAAGACCAAGGAGATCGGCGTGGTCCTGGCTCGCTGACCTTCACAGGTAATTACACGCCTGTGGGGAGCCCATCAGGTATGGTTTTCCTGATTTGATCCATTGTTGGTATACAAGAGCCGATGCGGGTCATCGCGCTTTCGGCTCTTGTACTGCCGCTCGCAAGCATGGGACCCCGACGGAGACCCAGGTACCGCACCGCGCTTCGTAGCGAAAACCCGTCCTCGAGAGAAGACTCCGCAGGGCATTGTCACGGAAACCGGTCGGGAGTGGTTGGCGGATCGGGTAGGGTGTAGCCATGACCCTGCTCAGCTATCGCCGCCATCGCTTCCCGCCGGAGATCATCCAGCACGCGATCTGGTTGTATCTCCGGTTCACCTTGAGCTACCGGGACGTCGAGGAATCAACGACAGAGTGGCACGGCAGGGGCTCGCCGTCGCTGCGCAGCCCACTTGGCGATCGGTACCGAGCGGCCGCTCATCCACACCAGACCCCGCTCGCGGTCGCCGGCGGATAGAACAAAGCGCCTGGCAATGCGGTTAGGAGCCCGCCAAGCGCGTCAGCATCCGTTCCCGAAGATTCAGGCAGACTGGCCGGCCGCTTCCGTTCATCTTAGTCTCGCGACAAATGGCATCGAATGTGGCGCAAGGATCGACCCGGCTGATTCTGATCGGCGCTGCCGTGCTGCTAAGCATCGGCATGGGTCTGCGGCAAAGTATCGGCCTGTTTCTGACGCCGGTGACGCGTGATCTGGCGCTCACCGCGGCGGATTTCACGCTGACCATCGCAATCCAGAATATCGTCTGGGGTCTGGCGCAGGCGCCGGCTGGCGCGATTGCGGACCGCTTCGGGCTGCGCGTTACTCTGGTCGCGGGGACCGTGATTTATATCACCGGTCTCGCGGCGATGGCGGCCGCCGGCGGCGAGATGGCCCTGATCGTCTCGAGTGTGCTGATTGGCATCGCGCTGGCGTGTACGGCCTCCTCCCTGGCGCTGGCGGCTTGCGCCCGGGCGGTGCCGGAGCGGAGCCGCAGCAAGATGCTTGGTGTGGTCGCGGCAATCGGCTCGCTCGGTACGCTCATCGTGCCGCTCGCGACCCAGGGTGTGCTGAAATACTACCCCTGGCAAATCGGGGCGGTGTTCTTTGCGGTCCTCGCCGCCGCGATGCTGCCGGCGGCCTTCTGGGCCGGTGCGTCGGACAAGCTTCCGGTGATGACGGCGGCAGCGAAGACGACGATGCGCGACACGCTCGCGCAGGCGCTGCGCCATCGCGGCTTTCTCGTGATGTCGGGAGCCTATTTCGTCTGCGGGCTGAACCTTGTCTTTCTCACGACGCACCTGCCGGCCTACCTGGAAATCTGCGGCCAGGACCCGATGCTGAGCGCCGAGGCGCTGGCAGTCATCGGCGCCGTCAACTGCGTCGGTGCGTTGCTGGCGGGCTGGCTCGGCGGCCGCTATCCGAAACACGTCGTGTTGGGTTGGCTCTATATCCTGAGGTCGGTCGCATTCGCCGGTTACTTCGTGGGCCCGCCGACGGCGAGCAACACGCTGCTCTTTGCAGCGGCGATGGGGCTGCTTTGGTTCCCCGGGGTGTGGCCGCTCCTCAGCGGTCTGGTCGCCGAGATGTTCGGCACCCGCTATATGGCGACGCTCCTCGGGATCTCCTTCGTCGTGCACCAGGTCGGCGCTTCGCTGGGAGCTTGGGGCGGCGGCATCATTCTAGATGTCACCGGGTCCTATGACGACGCTTGGAAGATTGGCGTCCTGGTCGGGTTTGCTGCCGGCATCGTACAGATCGTCGCTGGCGGCCCGGTGCGCCCCAGCGAGGCGAGAGGCGAACCTCAGTTGGTGTCGACTTAGGAACCCACCAAGCCGGTCACGAGAAAGCAATGACGTTAGTCCCCTCAGGCACAATCTGCGCGCCACCCAGGCCAGTAGCGGGCGTTACGATTCCCGACAGTAAACTGGCGCGTGAAGTGATCGAATTGGTCAAGGATACTGAATCACCGCTGCTGTTTCACCATTCGAGCCGCGTCTATTACTGGGGTGCGCTCACCGGCCCGCGCCGCGGCCTGCACTTCGATCCCGAGCTACTTTATGCGGGAGCAACGTCGCCTGCGATTTCCTGCGGAGCCATGGCATCGCCGAGCGTGGCATCGAGACGGTCTGGACCGCGATCGCGCCGCACACGACATCCGGCATTCCGCAGTTCATGCATCCCGTCATTGCGCTTGTTACCGCCGGCGTCGAGATGGACGTGCTTGGCATTGCGTATTCCGAGTTCACTGAGGCCGAGCGCGAAGCCGTCGTCCACGCACACCCGCGCTGCGGCCGCTTCAAGGAAGAGATCATCCAGGCCTTTTACGACGCCATCCATCCCAGACCCGAGACGACCTTCGGCAACGTCAAGGCCGATGTGCTCGCCGATAAGGATCACTTCTTCCGGCTCGAGAATTTCTGCCGCGTGATCCGCGCCTCCGCCTGGCCCGGATAAGGAACAATTGGCCCAGCGTTCTCCATCCATCCAAGGAGGAGGATTTTTGATGTCGCAAACCAAGCGTTTCACCAATGAAAACGGCGCACCGGTCGCCGACAACACCAACATCATGACCGCCGGTCCGCGCGGTCCTGCGCTATTGCAGGACATCTGGTTGCTCGAAAAGCTGGCGCATTTCGACCGCGAAGTGATCCCCGAACGCCGCATGCACGCAAAGGGCTGGGGCGCCTACGGCACCTTCACCGTTACGCACGACATTACCCGCTTTACCAAGGCGAAGATCTTCAGCGCGATCGGCAAGCAGACGCCGATGTTCGTGCGCTTCTCCACCGTCGCCGGTGAGCGCGGCGCCGCCGACGCCGAGCGCGACATACGCGGCACTGCGCTGAAGTTCTACACTGAGGAAGGCAACTGGGACATCGTCGGCAACAACACGCCGGTGTTCTTCTTCCGCGACCCGCTGCGCTTCCCCGACCTCAACCACGCGATCAAGCGCGACCCGCGCACCGGGATGCGCAGCGCCGACAATAACTGGGATTTCTGGACCTTGCTGCCCGAAGCGCTGCACCAGGTCACAGTCGTCATGTCCGACCGCGGCATCCCGAAGAGCTTCCGGAATATGCACCTCTTCGGCAGCCACACCTTTTCGATGATCAATGCGGCGAACGAACGCGTCTGGGTCAAATTCCATTTCCGGACCCAGCAAGGCATCCAGAATCTCACCGATGAGGAAGCCGCAGCTCTCATTGCCAAGGACCGCGAAAGCCACGGCCGCGACCTCTTCAACGCGATCGAAGCCGGCGACTTTCCGCGCTGGACGCTTTTCATCCAGGTGATGACCGAAGCGCAGGCGAAGACGCATCGCCACAACCCGTTCGATCTGACCAAGGTCTGGCCAAAGGCTGAGTACCCGCTGATCGAGGTCGGCGTGATGGAGCTCAACCGCTGGCCGGACAACTATTTCGCCGAAGTCGAGCAGGCGGCGTTCGGGCCGTCGAACGTCGTCCCCGGCATCAGCTTCTCTCCGGATCGGATGCTGCAGGCGCGCCTGTTCTCGTACAACGACACGGTTCGTTACCGCCTCGGCGTCAACTTCTACCAGATCCCGGTCAACGCGCCGAAATGCCCGGTCATGAGCTACCACCGCGACGGGCAGATGCGGGTCGACGGCAATCTCGGCGGCACCACCAGCTTCAACCCTAACAGCGCCGGGCTGTGGGACAGCCAGCCCGACTTCGCCGAGCCGCCTCTGCCCATTGAAGGCGAGGCGGCCCACTACAACCATTACGCTGACGACGATCACTGGGAACAGCCGGGCAATCTGTTCCGCCTGATGACGCCGGCGCAGCAGCAGGCGTTGTTCGAGAACACAGCCCGCGCGATGGGCGATGCGCGCTTGCACATCAAGGAGCGCCACATCGCCAATTGTTTTCGCGCCGATCCGGCCTATGGCGAGGGGGTCGCGCGGGCGCTTGGCCTCGATGTCAAACCAGCCGCTGAGTAACCGTCATTGGCTACCCTCCCTCGATCGCTCTCGATCGAGGGAGGGATGGCGGCCCAGTGCAATTGGAGCAAAGGAGTTATGCCAATGCACAATAGCGCCAGCGATATAGGATAGCTTGTGGCTTCCTTCCCAGGTGCCTGATGATGACTCTCACAGATATGAACAAATGGACCAGCGGCGAGACGGAAGCTTTTTTTGACCCTCGCCAGACGCTGTCTGTCGCTGGTGACGACGCCAATCTTGGCGAGGGGACATTGCCCGCGCACCCGTCTGCCCTGAAATTCGTGCATTTTGCCATCGCCGCGGCTATTGGAGCGTCCGTGTCCGTCGCTTCGGTTGTCGTTCTGACGCGAGCCCCCGTTGAGCCTTCGCGGGCAGAGAGTGAACCGGCGCGACCGACTGGCAGCGGAACCCTTGTTACGGGCGGACGACCACTAGTAGGCCTCGAGGGGACTTGGCCAATCACGGCATCGCCAACGGCAAGCAGTTCCACGCTCACTATACCGACTCTGAACCCACCAACCACCCGGGCCCCTGACGCGCGGCTAGCGACCTCGATAGCGGAGAGAAAGACCGCATCCCCGCATCCGGCACGGAAGCGTGACAGGACACGACTCTCTGTCAATGACCAAGCGGAGCGCGAAGAAACCACTCGGCTGATGGTAGATCAGTTATCGCAGAGAGGAGTTGTCGCGGGTACCGCCTCCGGTTCTGGGCAGCCGGAATGAGACCCGAAACCTGTCCCCTCCGCCGTCCTCGATTTGAATGGCTCAGAGGGGCTAAAGGGGTTCCTCACGAAGCATCTCTTGGGCGGCGTTGCGGTGATTGCCGCGCTTGCGCTTTCCGCGCCAGCCTGGGCGCAAGCAGCCAATCCATCGGGCGGAAACGCTGTGGGTGTACCCGGCCCCAATCCCGGTGGGCCTGGGCTGACGCCGTACAGCACGGGCGCAGCTCCTCCGCCGGCGCCCGCCCCCTCGGCTAATGGCGCACACGGCCGAATGCCCGCAGGAGGGAAGAGACATCGACAAGGGGGGCTATATCCCGGCAACCTCGGCGACGCCCCCGATGCACCATCACGCGCATCACGTTACCCACGCGGCCGCGCACCATAAGATGGCGCCTCTGACGGGATCGACGGCTAATCAGCTGAACCAGCAAGAACTCGCCCGCCTTCAGTCAGGTAGCTCAATGCCGCCGCCAGCCGCGATGGGCGCGATGCCGCCACCGGCCCCGATGCCCAGCCCAGGGGGGAACAGCTTGGGATTGCCTGGTCCCAACACGGGCGGACCGGGCCTGACGCCGTATAGCACCGGCGCCCCGCCACGGTGACACGCTTGCGAGCTACGTCAAGCGCCTGAGCATTGCTGCGAGGGGGGGCTAGGAGCCCCCTTGCGATTGCGGTCTAGATCGGCCGGTATGTGCGTCGCTGGCTGGCCTGGGGAGCGCCCCGATCGGCGCCTGAGCTGGTCCAATCCAAGCCGGCTGTCGCGGCTCCGCTCCACCTATACCGGTCAAGCCGATCCGATTCTGCCCGGGCAGCTTTTCTCCATGACGGTTTGCAACTGACCCGGGATCGAAAGCCTCTGCCCAACGCTCGGCGCCGTGCCTCTACCCAGCCCACCCGCTCAGGCGTAGTCTCGACGTCATCCGCCTCAACCACCCCCAACCCGTGCCGATGCCCCGTGGTCAGAAAATCGGGAGCCTCCGGGCTTTTCGCTATACTCCGCCCCTCTTGCGAGAAGAGGTCGGTGTGAGGGGCTTTCTCTGGGCCGCCTTTTTGCTGCTGTTTTGTCTGGCGACCGCTCTATCGGCAGGCGCGCGAGCAGCGGAGCCGCCTCCCGCGGCCCAACCTGCGCCGGTCTCGGTCGACGAACTCGAGCGGCTCGTGCGCACCTTGCAGGACGACGCGGCACGAACAAAGCTCGTCGAACAGCTTCGCTCGTTGATCGCCGTGCAACGCGGGGCCGAGACGGAAAAACCTGCGGCGACGGCGCTGTTCGGTGAATTGTCGCAGCAGATCGACGCCTTCTCCGGCGAGATCCTGGCCGGTGTTGCGATGGTCGTCGATGCGCCGCGCCTTTTTGACTGGGCGCGCGAGCAGATCTCCGACACTGCTGCCCGCCGGCTGTGGGGCGAGGCCGCGTTTGCATTCGGCCTCATCTTTGGTTTCGCTGTCATTGCGGAATGGATAGTCCGCTCGATACTTTCGCGCCTGCTGTCCCGCCTTCCGGTGAGAGGTGGGGACACTCGCTTGATCCGCGCCTTGTTCGCGCTGCTCGGCCTGGTCCTCGACCTGCTGCCAATCCTGGTTTTCGCCGGCATTGCCTATGCCGCGCTGTCGATGGTGCTCGACCCGTTAACCCGGGCTCGGATCACCTTGTCCGTGCTCGTCAACGCAACGGTTGAGGCGCGTCTCCTCCTTTGCATCGTCAAATCGGTTTTGCTGCCCGCCGATGCCGCCACCGTATTTGTACCGATCGACGGAGAGACCCGGAACTATCTCTACATCTGGGTCAGGCGGTTCACTTTCTGGGCGATTTTTGGTTACGCGATTCCGAAGGCCGCCTGGTGGCTCGGCGTTCCCGGGGCGCTCTACGCGTTGATGCTGAAGGCCGTGGCGTTGGTACTGGCAGTCCTCGCAATCATCTTTCTGTTGCAGAACCGAGCGACGATCGCCGCGTGGATTGCCGGCGAGATGCCGAGAGCCTCCGGCTGGGCGCGGGTCCGCCGCAGCCTCGGCGAGATCTGGCATCTCCTAGCCATCGTGTATATCGTCGGCATCTATCTGATCTACGCGCTGCACATTGAGGGCGGGTTCGTCTACGTCCTGCGTGCCACCGTGCTGAGCCTCATGGTTATCGTCGCCGCGCGGGTTGTCGTGCGCTTTGTCCAGGGCTTGAGCCGGCGCGGCTTTGCCATCAAACCGGAGCTCAAGGCGCAGTTTCCGACACTCGAGCAACGCGCCAACCGCTACATCCCGATCCTGACCGGTCTGACCAGCGGCGTCATCTATGTCCTAGCCGCGCTGGCGGTGCTGCAAGCCTGGAACGTTGGGGCTTTCGCTTGGTTCACATCCGAGCTTGGCCGTCGGGTTGTCGGAAACGCGTTATCGATTGGCATGGAGCTCGTCATCGCGCTTGCCCTATGGGAGATTTTCGCCAGTGCGATCGAGCGATATTTGAGCGGGATCGACGCGAGCGGCGCACCGCGACGGACACGCATCCGCACCTTGCTACCATTTTTGCGAACAGCAATGCTGTCCGTAATCGTCGTCCTGACCTCGTTGATAATTCTGTCCCATGTCGGCGTCGACATCACCCCCTTGCTCGCTGGGGCCGGTGTTGTCGGCCTGGCGATCGGCTTCGGCAGCCAGGCTCTCGTCAAGGACATCATCACCGGCCTGTTCATCCTGATCGAGGATCAGCTGGCGGTCGGCGATATCGTCGATGTCGGGAAAGACCACTCGGGTGTGGTCGAGGCGATTACGGTCCGCACCATCCGGCTGCGCGATCAGGCCGGTACGGTACACTCGGTTCCATTCAGCGAGGTGACGACCGTCAAGAACATGACCAGGGATTTCGCCTATGCGGTCGCCCGGATAACCATCTCCTACAAGGAGGATGTTGACCGCGTAGTCGAGATCCTGCGCCAGGTGAGCGCCGAATTGATGGAGGACGAGGCGCTGCGGCCACTGATCCTCGATCCCTTCGACTACCAGGGGGTGGATACGCTCGATGCGTCCTCGGTGGTGCTGCTGCTGCGCATCCGCACCGTCGCGTCGAAACAATGGGTCGTTGGCCGTGCCTTCAATCGTCTCGTCAAGATAGCTTTTGAGAAGCACG
>Ga0308309_10001157_pt1 | contig 15724 bp, 18 predicted proteins | sample HubBroMetageWFT5_FD_192491 | JGI IMG/M metagenome (GOLD analysis project Ga0308309, IMG submission 192491) | Warmed and freeze-thawed soil microbial communities from the Hubbard Brook experimental Forest, New Hampshire - Hubbard Brook CCASE Soil... | ecosystem: Environmental > Terrestrial >...
CACCCGCGCGATAGTAGAAATACAGACGCCGATTCTAATCAACGACCCAGCGATTAGAAGTCACCGCAAACATCTGAAAACAAACAACCGCCCCCATTTCTAATCGCAAGTAAAACGCCAAATTCCCCAACCGAACTCGCGCCACGCAAACCCCAATCCCCCCGCCCCTCCGTAAAAATACGCACTAAGCAAAAAAAACTCAAAGATGCGGTATGCTCCCCACCGCCACCAACCCGGAGCCATAAATCGCATGTTAACACGCAACCAAAAATCGAAATTTCTCAGAATTTTCAAATCGAAAAATTCAAGCGAAGTATTTTCGGCAAACTCAAACGCGGATCCAGGCAGGCAACAGACGTGTTAGTTTGCGGCAAATGCCCCAAAAAAAGTGAACGCCCAGCGCTTGTCCCCGGTCATGCGCTGGGCGTTCTATACAGTGGCTTGCACGGCACTGTGTGGCCCAAACGCAAAGCACGAACCACGAGCATTACCCCGCGATTCGCGCCCATGCAAATAGGCCGACGGCATACTCGCCCGAAGCCCGCTCCGTGGCAAAGGGCATCACGGGACAAATCGGGACATTTGAGGATTTCAGCCCTAAAACAGGCCCGAAATCAGCAAGCAAAGCGCCACAGCAACGCATTTCGCAAAATGACACAAAGCCCAACGGAGGCCCTGCAATGAAGATGAAAATCATAGGATCGCTAGCACTCGCGCTGCTGGCAACGCATCCAACCGCAGCTCAAACCAAGCACTCGGTCAGATGGGAAGAGCTGACCTCAGCCGACTTCCGCGACGCCATCACCCAGTCCCAGGGCACGTGCCTCCTCCCCTTCGGCATCCTCGAAAAACACGGCCCCCACCTGCCGCTAGGCACCGACCTGCTCGATGTCCGCTACGCCGCCCTGCACGCAGCAGAACAAAACTACGCAGTGGTCTTCCCGGAATATTATTTCGGCCAGATTTTCGAAGCCAAGCACGAACCCGGCACCATCGCCTACAGCGCCGACCTGCAATTGAAGCTGCTGCAGGAAACCACCGACGAAATGGCCCGCAACGGCTGCAAGAAAGTCATCATAGTAAACGGCCACGGCGGCAACGAAAACCTGCTCCCATATTTCGCGCAAGTCCAACTGGACAAGCCGCACGATTACGTAGTGTACGTGCAATGGGGCCGCGAAGAACCGAAGGGTGGCCCGGTAAAAGAAGATCACGTAGACATGCACGCCGGTGAAACAGAGACTTCCACCATGATGATCGCGCGCCCCGACCTGGTGCATCAAGACCGCGCCCCCAGCGAATCGGGAGCCGATCAGAAGCGCGTGAATTTACCGGACGACGTGTACACCGGGATCTGGTGGTACGCCCGATTCCCGAATCATTACTCCGGTGATGGCGCCTTCGCGACCAAAGAACTCGGCACATTCGAAATGAACGCATGGATTGCGGCAATTACCGACGGGATTCGCGCCGTAAAAGCCGACGGCCAGAGCCTCAAGCTGCAAACCGAGTTCTACGAGAAGAGCAAGCATCCGCTCGACACGCGCCCGTAAGCGTCGAGTTTTCTTGCGCGACGCCGGGACAATCGTGCTACGGTAAATTGTGAAGCGACTAGGGATTGTGAAGTCGGTTTCTACGATGATTCCGCCGCATACGAGCCTCGCTAACTCCTTGCATCAAGGCAGTTTTGCGCCCAATCCGGCCTGGATCACGGAACGGCAATCATGAAAATTCTCAGCGCCGCTGAAATGCGCGAAGTGGACCGGTTGACGACCGCGCGTTACGGAATTCCCGGCGCGACGTTGATGGAAAATGCCGGCGCGAGCGTGGCCGAATTCATCGCGCAGCGCTGGCCGTCGTTCGCGCAGCGGCGCATCGTGGTTTTGTGCGGTAAAGGAAATAACGGCGGTGACGGATTTGTGGTCGCGCGGAATTTGCTCAAGCTCGGCGCGAAACCAGAAGTGTATTTGAGTGCGGCTCCCGACGAAATGCAGGGAGACGCAGCAGCGAACTGCAAGCGTTGGCAGAAGGTTTCCGGCACACTGCAGGTGGTGCGCAATTCCAGCGATTTGCAGAACGTCAAGCCGGCGCTGGATGCTGCAGACATTATCGTGGATGCGTTGCTCGGCACCGGGACGCGCGGAGCGGTGGAAGGGCTTTTGGCGGAAGCGATCGAGGCCGTGAATAATCGCCACCGGACGGTGCGCTCGGTGGTGGTCGCGGTGGACATTCCATCCGGGCTCGTCGCAGATACGGGCGAAGCAATGGGCGCGTGCATCCATGCGACCTACACGGTCACGTTTACAGCGCCGAAGACGGGAATGATTTTAGGCACCGCGAGCGACGCAGTAGGCGAACTGATTGTGCGCGAAATCAGTACGCCACCGGAATTGGTTGACGAAGTGGGGAAGAGCAATGTTCGCTGGATCGATTGGCGCGAGGTAAGTATTTTCGCGCGTCCTCGCCGTGTGGACGGCAACAAAGGAAATTACGGTCACGCGCTGGTGGTGGCGGGGTCAGTAGGCAAAAGCGGCGCGGCAGTGCTGGCATCGTGGGCGGCGTTGCGGATGGGCGCTGGACTGGTGACGGTGGCGACGCCGGAGCCAGTGCTACCGATTGTGGCGGCGCACACGCCGGAGATAATGACCGAGCCGCTTCCGGCCACGGATGCGGGCAGTATTTCGCTGCGGAGTTTTGAATACGAGCGGTTCGACAGATTACTGAAAGGGAAGCGCGCGCTGGCGATCGGCCCCGGCCTTACGACGAATGTTGAAACGCAGCAGTTCGTGCGCGAGGTGGTGGCCAAGCGCGATGTTCCGATCATTCTGGACGCTGACGGACTCAACGCGTTCGCCGGCCGCGCGCAGGAACTGAATAATGGAAGCAGCGGCCTCGCGTTGACGCCGCATCCGGGAGAGATGGCGCGATTGCTGAGCTGCGGAATTCCGGATGTGCAGGCGCAGCGGCTGGAAGTGGCGCGAAAATCGGCGGCAGACTGGAATGCGATCGTGATTTTGAAGGGGCATCAAACGATTATTGCGGCGCCGGATGGGCAAGTGTTCGTGAATTCCACGGGGAATCCGGGAATGGGTACCGGTGGCACTGGTGACGTGCTGACCGGAATGTTGGCGGGCGCCACCGCGCAGTTCGGCGTATTGGATTGGGTGCGCGTGCTGGCGTTCGGCGTGTATTTGCACGGCCTCGCGGGTGATATCGCGTATGCGGAGACGGGCGAAGCTCCGCTGCTGGCTTCGGATTTGATTCGCGAGATTCCGCGGGCGTATCAACAATTCTATTTTGAGTGCGGCCGTGGGTAGGCGCGAGATCGAGACACATTCGTCGGAAGAAACCATCGCGCGCGGCAGGGAAATCGGCGCGAAGTTGAAACCGCCGGTGCTGGTGCTGCTTTCGGGTGATTTGGGAGCAGGGAAGACGACGCTGACGAAAGGGATTGCGGCGGGAGCAGGAGCGGCGCGAGAAGACGACGTCACCAGCCCTACATTTACCTTGGTACATAAGTACCAAGGAGCTACACGCGTTTATCACGTGGACCTTTATCGCGTGGGGGATTTTCACGACCTGGAAACGCTTGGCCTCGAAGACATATTCAGCGAAAACGCGATTGTGATTGTGGAGTGGCCGGACCGGTTGAAATTGCGCACGGATTGGCCGGTGCTGCGGATTGGGCTGGAGCATGTGTCTGAGGATGTGCGAAAGATTGTAATGGAGGAGATGTGATTTTGGCGCGACGGCACTCGGCCGCGGCGATTCACGGGCAACGGCCCAGCCACGGCACGCGAGGCGAGCCTCGCGCGAGGCAAAGCGGCGGCAAGCCGCCGCACTCCAAGATGGGCTAGGCGCAGCTGCGATGTGCGGACGCCCGGAATAAAATCGCGGGCGGCATCTCTTGGCGGGGTTACTCTTCAGGCTTTTTTGTGGCCTTCGGTTTTTCGATGACCTGTTGGGTTTGCACGGAGAAGAGCTGGAAGTCGGAGAAGGTGTGTTCGATGATGGTGCGCCGCTTGCCGTAATCGGTGTAGGCGACGGCGGATTTGGGCAGCCACAGATTGAGATTGCGAGAGGGAAAGGCCACTGGGGCGTAATCAATGGAAACCGCGTTGGCGCGCAATTCAATGATCGGAACACCCTTCACCAGATTCGTTTCGAGATGCATGATTTCGCCGGAGTCCACGGCGATCCAGGCGCGGCCCTTCAGGCTGACTGGGAAGACGTTCGCCGCCGTGCCCATGGAAAGCGTGCGGGAACGCATGCCATCCATCTGGCGAAAATAGACAACCTAGGCCTGCTGGTTATTCCACTGAGTGAGACCTTCGCAGTGCATTTCGTAATCGCGTTGCAGTTCGGGATAGAAAATCAGGGCGAGGACCGAGAGTCCTTTGTCCACGATGGTGCTGAGGTGCGAGCTGTCGCTGCCGGCTAGCGGCGTGCGAGTTTCTTGGATTTTGAGCGGGCCGGCTTGCGGTCCGAAATCAACGAGGTAATCGAAGTTCTCGTGGATGGCCAGGTTCAACATGCCCAGAGCATCAATCTCCTCATAGCGAACTTGTTCGTGCGCGTCGAAATTTTGGAGATGGTCGATGAGTTCGGCGGTGCGTGCGCGACCATTTTCAGGATATCGGAGAGCGGGCAGGGAGGCGTCGAGGACACAGACGGAAGCGGCGCATCGACGTGCGGCGGATCCCAGTGTAAATCGGGCGGTTTGTTTTGTTTTCCTTGCGATGAGCCGGTGAGCGGCGATTTCACGACCGCGAGAGTTGCGAGAAGCGCGATCGTAGAAAACAGCACAAGAGGGATGGAGCGTGAGACGAAGCGTTTGCGGGTGAGCCCGGGATCGTGAGTGCGCGAACGCGGCTGGCGCCGGATCATTTTGGCGGTGCAGGAGGTTCGAGGCCCATGATCTGGAACCCGGCATCCACGTAAAGAATATTTCCGGTGACGCCGCGGCCCAGGTCGCTGCCGAGAAAGACGGCGGTGTCGGCGACTTCGGCGATGTCTGTATTGCGGCGGAGCGGGGCGTGTTCCTGCACGAAATCGAGAACCTTGGAAAAATCCTTGATGCCGCGGGCGGAAATGGTTTTTATGGGGCCGGCAGAAATAGCGTTGACGCGGATTTTCTGTGCGCCGAGTTCGGCAGCGAGGTAACGGACCTCCGCTTCGAGCGCAGCTTTGGCGATGCCCATGACGTTGTAATTTTTCACTACGCGCGTAGAGCCGAGATAGGTGAGAGTCATGATCGCGCCACCGTTGGGCATCAGCGGAGAGAGCGCGCTGGAAACGGCGACGAGGGAGTAGGCGCTCACGTCGAGCGCGAGTTTGAAGCCGTCGCGCGAAGTTTTGAGGAACGGCTGATTGAGATCTTCGTGATTGGCGAAAGCGAGGCAGTGGACCATCACGTCAATGGTGCGTCCTTCGCCTTTCAGGGATGCCGCTAGGTTATCAATGTCCGATTGTTGTTGGACGTCGCAGGGGTAAAAACCTTTGGCGCCGAGTTCGTTGCCGAGTTCTTCGACTACTGGTTTGGCGCGGTCGTTTTGATAGGTGAGCAGGAGCGTGGCGCCTTCGCGGGCGAATGCTTGGGCGATGGCGTAGGCGATGCTCCATTTATTCCAAACACCGAGGACGATGGCAGTCTTGCCTTCCAGTAATTTGGGCATGGCTCGGTATTTTACGCGAAAACGTGGATTTCGGGGTTGCGGAAGTCAAAAGATTTAACACAGAGGGGAAGAGAGGAAAGGCGGAGAACACAGAGACGGCAACGGGCAGGAATTACAGCAGAGACGCAGAAGGCGCAGAGAAAGGCAAGAGAGATCCTTCGCTGCGCTCAGGATGACGACGCTCGTCGCGGATCGCCAATCGGAAGATTGGCGTTCCCACGGGAGGCACGGCGCGGGTCAGTGCGCGTGGATCCAGCGGAATATTTCGCGGAGCAGGTCTGCTACTACGGGCCAGAGGGCGGCGAATATGGCGATGCCGATTGCAATGATGCGGCCTAGCGGACGCGATCCGAGGGCAGCGGCACCGGGCCGAGCGTAGCTTACGGCGCCGAGTTTTCCGGACTGGCCGAGCTGCGCGGGCATGTGACGCGCGCAGAATCCGTTGCCGATGGCGGGACGGCTGCAGCGTTGACCCTGCGGGCCGAAGTAGAGGCAGGGGCCTTGATCGTTGCGATTTTTGCCGGCAGCCGGTGAAACGCCGTAGGAAGTGGTCTCGGCGCTATCCGAATCAGGCTCGAGGCCCAGTTCTGGAGCAGCGGCGGCCTGCTCAGGATCAAGGTTGAAGTCCTGATTGCCGCGCGGAACTGGCGAGCCGCCCGAGAAATCATTAACGGTTAGGAACCGTGCCATTGCGCCGCGCATCCCCTCTCGTTACAGTGAAATTGAGCCGTCTCGCTGCGTCCGGATGCCAGACACCCGCATTGCGCCTTCGCCCGCCCATCCCGCCCGGATGAAGCTGGAGCCTTACTCCGCCGAAATTCGACTGAGCAATCTTACGCTGGGCGTTGACAATATTCATTATGACGTTTTTTTGAGCCCGCGGTTCGTGGATTTTACGCGGAAATATTTGCTGGACCTAGTCCGGCAGAAGATCAACATCAGCCTGTTCTACGGGAAAGACCGCAAGCAATCTGGCGCGCCGGAGCATGGCGCGTTCCGCAAGCTGCTCACCGAAGTGCTGCAAGCGTCGCTGACGCGCGCGAAATTTCAGCAATCCATCGAGACGGACATACTGCACCAGCTGGCGCTGGTGAAACATCTGACTTCTGAAATCGCCAGCCAGTTTTCCAGCATTCTGGTGGAATGCAAGGACTGGATCCGCTCGCGCGGTGAATTATTCGAGCACAGCGAGCAGGCGCACGTGATGCGCGCGAAAATCGCGGAGATCCAGGCGGACAAGAAAAATACTTATCGGGAAGTGGGCGACACGCTGTGCCGCATCTGGCGCGAAGTGGAGGAGGGAACTCTTTCGAAATCGCGGCGGGCACTTTTCGGCGAGGATTTCCACGAGACGTATGAGCTCCTGCAGAACCGTTTTCTATTTGTGGAAAACGGGAACGACGATCATTTGTTTCTGGAGCATTACGTACTACTGGCGAATTTCGTAAACGACCCGGACCGTTTTGAAATCTTCGACGGAATTCTGCTGGATTTCGTGCGCGATTTGATTTTGACGGGAGACGACGCGGACGAATTGAGTAAGGCGCGCAAGGCGCACGAACGTTTGTTGGAACAGGCTCGCCAGATGCGCTCGGAGATGGCGCGGCTGGAGGACGAACTGGAAGAGGCCACGGGTCGCGCGGGAGAAGGTGACGGGCTGTTTCCTTCGATTTTTAAACGCAAGGGCGGCGCGAGCGCGGAATCGCGGGCGGAACTGGAAGCGCTGCGAAAAAAATCCGCGGCGAGCGAGAAAAGTCTGGAAGGGCTGGGGCCGCAGATTGACGCGGCCAAGCAGCGCATGGACTTCCTGATCGAAGAATATCGCAGCAGGCTGGGCGATTATTTGAACGAGCCGCAGAACGCCCGGAGGCTTTTTGACGCATCGGCGCCAGCAGGGGAAGGCGAGGCCGCGCCGGAAACGCGCGCACAATTGCTGGAAGAATGGATGCACCGGCTGGAAGAGCGCGACCTGCTGTTTCACATGCTGGCGGGATACGAATTGCGGCGGATCTACGCGGATTATTGCCCGCCGATCCACTTGCAGGCATTGAAAAAAGCGCTGGTGAACCGCGACGAGGCCAAGCGCGTGGAAACAATCCTAGAGCAATTTCCCGCGCGCAAGATTTCGATGAAACGGCTGGAAGACGCTTCGCGGGCGATCCGGCGGCGCTCGCACGAGGAGCAACTTTCAATTACGCTGCAATTTGCCGAAGATTTCATGCGGCTGCGGCGCGACCGGCGCAATTACCAGCACGTGGCGGCATGGATGGAGCGCATCAGCCTGGTGCGTTCGGAGCGCGCGCGGGAGCTGTCGCGTGTAAATAAGAGTTTGTACGAGTTTTTGCACGCGGACGAAGGGCGACCGACCGACGATCCCGTCATAAATCACACGGTGATCAAGGCGGACGTGCGCGGCTCGACGGGCATCACCAAGGATCTGCTGGCGAAGGGCATGAATCCAGCGTCGCACTTCAGCATGAATTTGCACGAGCCGGTGAAGCGGATGCTGGAACGATTTGGTGCGGCGACGGTGTTTATCGAGGGCGACGCGATTATTCTGGCGATTTACGAGACAGAAGCGACGCGAGCCAGCACGCGGGCGGTCGCGCGAGCTTGCATTCTGGCGCGGGAAATTCTGGCGGTGACGTCGGCGTACAACTCGCGGACGAAGACGACGGAATTGCCTCCGCTGGAGATTGGAGTGGGCGTGGCGTTTCAGGATTCGGCGCCGTCGCTGTGGATGGACGGCGATTCGAAGATCATGATTTCGCGCGCGCTGAATTTGTCGGACCGTTTATCGAGCTGCACGAAAATCACCAAGCGATTGTTCAAGGATAATCCTTCGCCATTTAATGTGTTCGTGCTGCAGCCGTTGATGGAAGATGCCGCGGAAGATGAGGGCGAGGAATTGCTGGTGCGCTACAACTTGAACGGGATCGAGTTGAACGAAGAAGGGTTTCAAAAATTGAGCGCGGAAATTTCCATGTCGCCGATGGGCGGAACGTTTCCGATGCCTTGGGGAAAAGAGCGCGTACAACTTTATTTTGGAGAAGTTCCGCTGGGGGAATCGCTGGAGCCGGTGGTGATTCGCAAGGGATTCGTGCATCAATTGCTGCCTGGCGCGAAAGTGGGAGCGCAGGGGCTTCGTGCGTATTACGAAGTGTGCACCGATGCGAAGCTGCTGGATTTGGCGCGGAGGAAATTCGCCTCGAACGCGCCGCGAAGCTGAAGCTGCGCTAAGATTGGACCCCGTAGAACAGTCGAACCTCGCAGGAAAGTTGTAGCCGCAGCGCCGCGACCCTATAATCCAAGGACGGAGGCGCCAGGGGCCCGGTGGTCCTCGTGGCCTTCAAAGCCATTGATTCTGTCCTTCGCGGCCAGAATGGTGGGTTCGACTCCCACACGCTTCCGCCAACTTTTTGTACGTCAATCACTTGCGGGCGAATCTCAGTACCGTACCAGTTTCCCGTACCAATTCAAATCCTCCAACCTGTTCCATTGCGTCCCGTTGTGTTTGCGGGATGACGTGCGAATAGACCCGCAATGTTGTTTTCACGTCGGCGTGACGCAGTTGGTTTTGAAGTACGGTTAGCGGTACGGCTGCTTCGGCCAACTCAGTTGCCAAGCCATGTCTGAATGCGTGGAGTCCGGTATTCTGAGAGGGAATACCGAGTTCCTTCAAAACAGGCTTTAGCCCGACCTTCACCACGTTATCTCGTGAGCGAGGGCGCGTCCCTTTACGGTTGGGGAAGAGAATCTGAGCCGGGTTGGGTTTCCAATGGCATTGGATGTATTCCCTCAGCTTGCCTTCTAGGGCCGTTGTCATTGGAAGCGTTGCGATGGAGTTGGGAGTTTTGGGTTGTCGAACTTCCCGCGTAGCGTCGTCTAGAGATTTATTCACGCGGATTGTCTTGTTCTTGAAATCGAGATCATCTAGGGTCAACGCCAGAATCTCTCCGGCACGCAAGCCAGTTGACCATGCGAGAGCAAACAGAGTCTTGAACGGCTCTGGTGCTGCACCAATGATTTGCGTGGCTTGACCGCGAGTGAAGAAGGGAACTTCCGGTTGGGTGCTGGACCCCAGTTGCAGATCGCCAAATCCAACTTTCGTAACCTTCATCCCGCATTTTCCGGCGTAGTCGAGAATCGCAAACACCGAACTGAGGATGTTCACGATTGATTTGGCTGAAAGTTTTTTGCGGAGGTCGGTTGCGAATTGCTGGATTTCATCAACACCCAACTCCTGTGGCGCTGCCTTTCCAAACCGGGGAAGGATGTGAACTTTCAAGTAGCTCTCGCGCTGACGAACGGTTGCGGGGGAGAGGTTTGGTGCAATAGCCTTCCGCCACTTGTTCACAGCGTCAGTGAATGTCTGACCCCGATAGACCGGAGCCAAGCTGACTCGTTTGCGGTTCACTTCCTCCATTATGCGTGCGTGCTCCCTACGAGCGGCCCGCTCTGACATCCTCTCAATGCTTCCGAGGAATCGCTTTATGCGTTTTGATTTACCGTCTGCATCCACGTAGTGCATGGAGTACATCCGGCCATCCGCTTCCGTCACGAAACACCCCTTCTGAAATCGGCGTCCAGGCACCGGCCCTCTCTTTTGGCCCGCGCTAGGCGACGTTGCGGGGGTGAGAGTAGCACGTTCGGGGCTTCCCGCAATTCCGGGACTCGAAGTGGATACAGAGAGTTCTGCTGCCGCTGCTACTTCGGAGATGCGGGCCGTAATTTGCCGAGCAATCGAACTGTCAGATGAAGGGCACTGCTTTGCACAAACGGACGGATCGGTGATTTCTGTTTCAGAACGAACGTCATGTGAAGACACACCTATCTCTCTTTTGACCCTGCTTTTGGTTTGGTGACCGGACTACGAGGTGGTGGGAAAGCGTGATGCGAAACGATGGAGCCTAGTGGATGTTAGGACCCATTGTCGGTGGAACAATTACGGAGGAATGCGACCAGGCAAGCTAATTTTGTTTTACATCGGGACCTCCTGTTGTTTTGCGGGTGTTGCGGGTATCGAATCGAGTAAACTTTATAAAATCTGGAGGAAAAATATAAGTTTATGCGTTCCCCTATCCCGCCATACCCGCAGGTGGATGGGGCGCTGCCGGAGAAGCTCCATCGAGTGGCCATTCGGGGATGTGCTCTTCAACGCCGCCTCGCCCGCGATCCTTCGGCCAGAACCAATAGCTCTTCTGTTTCTTGTGGAGGTCGTCTTTAACCCTCACCGTGAACCGCTGAGTGAGCGCGTGGTGCAGCCGTTTCAACTCTTGTGCTAGGCTCTGAGGATTCTGGAACGGCCACCAGATTCCGTTGGATGCAGCTACCCGGGTCCACTCTCGCTGTAGAGTCCCGGCTAATACTTCTCTGCCGTGGTTGGACGGGTCATTGAGCCAAAGTTGCAAAACCTGATTGATAGGCTCGTCCTGGAACACTAGGTCGGCTTGTGCCTGTTCCAGCTTGTTGAACATTGCTTCGACTTCTTCCCTGCATCGCCAGATTGTGGCGACCTTCAAAGCAAACGAGGCAAAGTCCGCCATGCGAAGCTGCACCGGAATCGGTTTGGGATCGTCCCGAAGATGCCGCACGATGGAGTTAAGTTGATCCAAAAGCTCAGACCACATCGCGTTTCGGCTTTGGGCGATTGCCGCAAGTAGTTCGCATTCTGGCCGCTTTTCATTCAAGCGTTCCATTTTTAACACCAGTGTTCGGTCTGGAAGATCGGGTTGGTGTGCCATGAAATCAACTGAGCGGGACGTAATCCCAAGCCAACTCACGCCTGGGAAGAAAGCCTTCTGATTGGTTGTGTATAGCTCCCGTCTTGCGAATGTCACGCCAGTAGCCAATCTTGAAAGGTTAAAGGGGAGCCAAGAAATGCGCTCGTCCAAATTATCGAAGAGAGCAAGCGGGTCGGTTGTCACCGTGGCGACAAATCCATCCTGTTTATCCTTTTCGATGGACAGAAGGTCTGCTTTCCCCCCGAAGATGAATTTTTGAATCCTACGCAAGGCCGATGTTTTGCCAGAACCATGATCGCCGAGCATTAGGAGGATAATCTTCGTGGGTTGAATGCTGCCGAAGAAAACCGCCATAATCCACAATCTCAGAAGTTTCCGCTGCTCACCTTTGCTCAAGGTCGAGTCCGCAAAATTGACCGACTCGATGAGTTGTCGGTCGAACTCTCCCGGTGCAACATTTGCAGTGTACTCGTAAGGTTCACATTGCCTCTCGTCGTCGAAGAAAAACACATTGTCGGTCCCGTTTTTGACTCTTTCAACCGATGCCCCGTCGAGCCGGTATACGTTGCCGTCAAACCGCGACACGTATAAGCACCTTGCCGTTTCGTCATAATGTGCGAAGCGCCGAATGGGGATTTTCCGTCCGTTTGAATGTGCTTCCGAAGCCAAGTCTGCTAGAACGCGCTTGAAGCCAATTTCTTTTGGGTTGATGCCGTAGACATGGTTGAGAAGAGTAGCGAGAGTCATGTCGTCCTTGTCTATGGCAGCTGCCCTACAACTGTCATCGTCGAAGAAAAAGAGTCCTTGTTCAGTATTGAAGAAGCGCCCGGACTTGGCTAGGTCGTCTATTACGATCCGCCCAATCTCGCGCCATTTCTCGAAAGCCTGAGCATGGGGGCGTCTTCGGATGTCATCAATCTGATTGCGAATTGCGAGTTTACTTTCATTGTTTTTCATCGTTCCTCTTTCCCGGTTGTTCCGGCATTGATGTTGGTTTGATTGTTTGTTCTTTCTTGATGATGGTGATCCGACCCGCCTCGAACTTGATCGTGAGCGCACCAAAAAAACGTTCACAGACAAGCTGGCGGATCAATTCAACTGCTTCATTCATGGGAATACTCCGTTGGTGTAGCTGAGGTTCGTGATAAGGCAGGTGGAATTGTGCGGAGGGGAATTGTCTCTAGCTAACGCACCTCCGATTTGGACTGGGATTGCTTCCAGTCGTCGAACGCGGCCAGCACTGCATCCTCGATCTTTCTCTGCAACTGTCGGCTTGGCTCGATTTGCGGGACGTATTGGAAGGATCGACCGCTATCACTCACGGAACGGCTAGGCATGGCCACCCATACTTGGCCCTGCCTGTTCTGCAAGATGCGGAGGTCTGATACGACGAGGGAATCGCCGTCGCAGTCGGTCAGTTCGATGCTGGCATCTGCGAGGCGATGTGGTTTGGTTGAGGCTTGGATTGTGGTTAGTTTGATTTGCATTTTGTAGCTTCCTTTGTCTTCTGAGGGTTCGAGCACGCACTTGCGGAGTCGTGCGTGGCACGGGTTGAGGGGGAGGGAGAGTCAAACGTGTTTCGCGGTCGTCTTCGCGCATCCTGCCGTAAACGGGATAGGTGATTGGCTCGTGAGGGACAATCCAGGCTATTCAGGAGGGAAACGGCAGGAAACGGCGTTGTCTCTGACCATCACCTTCAATATGTAGTTCCGTGCCGAGTGGGCGTTGCACAACTTCTTTAGAATCAGTGTGGCGCTGTACGCTTTGGCGACATCCCGTTTAACTAACGACTAAGCCAACTAGCCGTTATGGTATTTCTCTAGATTCAGTTCGGAGCGAACTTTCCGCACCCCAGGACCCCGGGCCAGCCGCATGGCAGATCAAGAGAATAATGGTGGGGGTTACGAGCCACCCCCTGGCGCTATCGTCGAAAGAGGGTTTCAGGGGCTGACTGGAAATGAAAACCCGACGCTATTTCGTCACGGGAAAAGAACTCCGTCCAACTACCCGTGCAAATCGCGGAAGCCGGAGGGCTTCTCGGGATGCATCTTCGTTCCCCGCTACCGGGTTCCGATCCTCACGCCAGAGGCGGTTGCAGCCCACGAATCTGCGATCCACACATTAGCCGCTGAAACGGGTGACCGCTATGTTCCGCTGCGCCCGAAAATCAATCGAAGCGGGAATGAATATCTCCCGCCCGAGCGTTTCACCTTCAACCGTTCACTCAATCAGAAACGAATCTCACCGGACCTAGCATTATCACCCGAAGAGGCGCAGATTTTCGCCAAGGACCCTGACGAAGACCAGGAACCAGAAGCTCGGGACGTGGAGAACACCCATCTGGTTCTTGCCGAACCTCTAGCGACTGAAACTTCTGATTCCGAGGATTCAGTTGATGAAAGCCAGCAGGAGGCTCAGCCGGAAGTCGAACGCCGTTCCAGCCGGGGAGCACTCCAAAGTGCATATCCGCGACTAAGCAATCCGAGTGGATTCCGGGGAGGAAGCTCTGCCGTTGACGACCTTCCATTCAAGAAAGACCTAATACGCGGAAAGAGAATCCATTCTCCCAATCTTACCAAGGCCGAACAAGAAGGAGGCTGGACGCTTGCGCCTAGAAAGGAATGGATTTTGTCCACGAACGTAAACCGCATTCGGAACTCAAGCGCGTTCCTAAACTCGCTCGATGTGGATGAGCTTGCCCTCAACGCAGCACAAATGGAGCCGGGGTTCAGGATAGAGGAATTCGCAGCGGAAAGAGGCTGGATGATCGGACCCGCTAGGCGCTTTCAGACAGCATTCAATAAGAAGCGGAAAGCATGGGAAGAAGCCGGAGGCGACCCAACATTGATGCCAGCACTGGCCGCTGCCGAAGATTAGACGGCAGCACCCTGAATGGTGAATTGGTCCGATGCCTGTATCCGACGCAAAGATTCGGTGCCATGCCATCTGAAAATGGGTCATCCGCCCCGTGGTCGAAGCATCGTTCCCGGCGAACTGTGCGAGTGTCGAATTATTGCAGAGCACCCGTCGTTTCACCCCTCAAAGGTAGCTAAGTCCTTTGTTTCAAGTTATTTGAGGTATCTCCGAACACCATAAAATGTTAAGTCCTTTAATTTATGATATTTACGGTGCCATTTCGACTCGATTTCGACTCGATCCGATACCCAAAATCACTGGTCATAACTCCATTGCTTTCAACAAAGCTCTCGGGATGTGGAGAATGGGGTTGTGCCATACATTCGAGAAGGCCATTTGCTCTCCAACTCTCAGACACTGCTAAACTTGTGGCCGTCTGCGTCCAAAGCCTAGTTTTGCGATCGAAAAAAAGGTGGAGCGGCGAGGCAGAAGGTAGATACCGACCAGGACCTCAGCCGGGACTCTCCGAGGCAGCAGTCGGCGTCAAGTCTGGTTAGAACTCCATGTCGCACGTCGGTCGGAAAAGGATATGGAGTGGAAAATCATCGGGGAGGCTGTCAGCGTTCCCTGCTTTCAGTTTGAATTTCCAAGTGCGAACCGCATCAATCGCGATTTTATCGAGGTTGGGCGACAGTGATTTGACGACACGAACCTCAGTCACTTTACCTTCTGCGTTGACGGTTAAGGAAAGAACCATCTCCCCCGCGATGCCAGCCTTTCTTTCTACCGGGGGGTATTCCGGCAATGGCCAGTCGAGATCGTCTCTGACGTCAATGATTGCGCCTGTTGCGCTTCTAAGCGTCCCCGTTGAGGTCACCTCACCAAACTGGGATATCGGGCCGGGACATTCCCGATCCTTCTGTAGCCCAAACGAGATTTCAGCAGTAGTCACCACTGGCGCGTGGGCAGGCGGCTCGAATTCCCATTGCTTGACGCAATCCAGAGCGGCTTGGAACAGTTCGGGTGGCCCGCTCAACGCCGTGGCGTCCGAAACTCGCCCGTTAGCATCCACCGTGATGCGTAACGAGACTTTCCCTTCGATGTTTTTCTTTAACGCTTCTACTGGATATGCAGCTACCGTCGATTTGATGAGCTTCAACTCAGTCGCCTGCTTGCTGGTGCTGTCTTGTTTCTGCGGTTGGCTTCCGTCTTGCGCTTGTCGAGCCGACAAGCTGGTGGTCACGAGAAGTGCGACCACAAAGAGCGGGAACAGGCGGTAGGACTTCAACTCGCCCCCTAGACTGCCGCAATTCTACTGCTAAAGCGTGGTCCGGCGATAGTGCCGGATCACTCGCGTCACCGGACATTTTCACAGCCAGTTATGTGCGGAATTCATGCGAGGCGGAGTATTATTCCCATCACTCATGCACCGTTTCTCGAATGCGCGTG
>Ga0308309_10001158_pt1 | contig 15724 bp, 8 predicted proteins | sample HubBroMetageWFT5_FD_192491 | JGI IMG/M metagenome (GOLD analysis project Ga0308309, IMG submission 192491) | Warmed and freeze-thawed soil microbial communities from the Hubbard Brook experimental Forest, New Hampshire - Hubbard Brook CCASE Soil... | ecosystem: Environmental > Terrestrial > Soil...
TTGAACGGCCGAGTGAGGCAGAGGCCTTCTCGTACAACGTGCTCCAGCGCCTCACGTATGTCTTTGTGATTTTCGTTCTTTTTCCGTTGGTGATCTGGACAGGCTTGGCGCTGTCGCCCGCGTTTATCTCCGCCTTTCCGGCCTCAGTTACTCTGCTCGGTGGCCGGCAATCGGCGCGCACGATTCACTTCTTTGTTTCAGTCGCACTTGTGCTGTTCCTGCTTGTTCATGTCGCGATGGTTTGTCTTGCCGGATTCAGGAGCCGCACAGGCGCGATGATCACGGGCCGCACCGCTGCGCGCAAGGAGCACACATGATCGACCTTTCACGCCGAAAACTGATCTTAACTGGGCTCGCGGCCACGGCGGGTGCATCGGGGTTAGCAGTGGCGGCGCGCCTTGCGCAGAAGTATGGATTAGTGCCTCCCGATCACGGCGGAATCTATGGCCTCGGCGAGACGCTGACCTTTGCTTCGCAGCGGCTGCTGACGCGTCATTCATTGGCACGCGAATTCCCGCGCAGCCAGATTTCGCCGCGTCCATTTCCGAACCAGCTCGCGCCCCTCACGGAAGACTTTAGGCGTCTTCAGGCCGGAGGTTTCGCGGAGTGGCGGCTCGCCGTCGATGGCATGGTCGCTCAGCCTGCGTCGTTTTCGATAAGCGAGCTCAAGAGCTATCCGTCTCGCAGTCACATTACCGAACTCGTGTGTGAAGAGGGCTGGTCCTATATAGCCGAGTGGATCGGCGTGCCTCTCTCCCATGTCTTGCATCTCGTGGGGGTTCACCCGCAAGCCAGATATGTTGTGTACGACTCGATGGAACCCGATACGTGGGACAGCATAGATATGGCCGATGCTCTGCATCCGCAGACGTTTCTCTGTTACGGAATGAATGGCAATGAGCTTCCGGTGGCCCACGGTGGGCCGCTTCGCATGCGGCTCCCTCGCCAACTGGGCTACAAGAACATAAAATTCATCTCTAGCCTGACGGTCACAGACAGTCTCAAAAAGTTTGGTAAGGGCGTCGGCTCTGCGGCTTCCGAGGCAGGTTACGCCTGGTACGTCGGCATCTGACACGCTCGATTGCGTCCGAATAACGCTCCTCCCACTCGAAGTAGTTGGCGAAGGCATCGTTGTTTGGATGGCAGAACTCGCTGAGATAGTCGCGGTGCTCCTCGGCGGCATTGGCCTTTCTCGATTCACGTGAAGCCTCCCCATCGTCGTAGTCTGATACCGTCGCCAGCGAGACGTGACGGAAATGTCCAAAACGGAACAGAAACCTTCCGGCTCCCGTTTTACCCTTCCAACCAAGGTGTTGAACAATCGGAGGGAACCGAGCATACACAGCCGGGCTAATTGAGGTTGCCTGATTAACGAATTCAGGAACTGCTTCGAGGAATGTCACGGCAATGGTGTGCCCGGAAGGAGCGGAGTGATGAAGACAGCGATTCGTTTTGCACATTTCTGTGGGCGCGTATGCCTGGTGCTCTGCCTGTCGATCGTGGCAGTGCGGTCAGCTTCGGCCTATGATGACCCACCAATCCGTGTGGCACGGTTGAATTTCATGGAGGGCAGAGTTTCCTTCCAACCGGGCGGCGAGAGTGACTGGGGCTGGGCTACCCTGAACCGGCCAATGACTGCAGGAGACAGTCTCTGGACAGGCGATCGATCCAGAGCTGAAATGCATATCGGGTCAACGGCGATTCGCGTGAGCGGGCAGACCTCGGTTTCCTTCCTGAATCTGGATGACCGCACGGTTCAGATACAGCTCAACTCCGGAACCATAAACGTGCGTGTGCGGAATCTCTACCCCGACGACGTGTTCGAGGTGGATACGCCGAACCTAGCGTTTACCTTGCTGCGGAGCGGCGACTACCGCCTTACGGTCGATCCTGGCGGCAGCTTCACGACCATTACCCTTCGTGAGGGCCAGGGGCAGGTCAACGGCGGAGGCCAGGCGTTTCTTGTGGATGGAGGCTCCCAGGTGCAAGTCTCCGGCACGGATTATATTTCTTATGATATTTACGATTTGCCGGGCCGAGATACGTTCGATCAGTGGTCGTACAGCCGGGAACAGCGCGAAGGACACTCCCAGTCGGCCCGATACGTTTCCCCGGAACTAACCGGGTATGAGGACCTCGATCAAAATGGCACGTGGAGGACGGATCGTACTTACGGTGCGGTGTGGGTACCAACGCACGTCGCGCGGGATTGGGCGCCCTACAGAGACGGCCACTGGGCGTGGGTGGATCCGTGGGGTTGGACGTGGGTGGACGACGCGCCGTCTGGATTCGTGACGTCGCATTACGGCCGATGGGCGCACGTGGACAATGACGGGAACGGCGGCGGAGGTTGGGCATGGGTTCCGCCGCACCGTGAAGCGAACCATGATGAGCGCGAGTATCGTCCCGTGTATTCGCCGGCGCTCGTTACCTTTGTGGGCGATTCGAATTCGTCGCGCGATTTCGGGAGCGGCGGCGGCGTAGCGTGGTTTGCGCTGGCGCCGGGCGAAGTCTACGTGCCCGCGCGTCAAGCCAGCCCGACCTACATCACCAACGTGAACACTACTAATACCGTTGTGCAGCAGACGACCATCACAAATGTGGTGAACAACAACGTTCAAACAACGACTTACGTGAATCAAAGAGTGGACGGCGCCGTAACGGCGGTTCCCCGAGCAACTTTCGTGAACGCGCAGCCGGTGGCACAGGCAGCGGTGAGAATCGCTCCGAGCGCGATCGCGGCGGGTCCGGCGGTTCACGCCGCGCCGGTGGCTCCTGTGAAGGCCAGCGTGATGGGAGCGAATATGGAGAATAAGGCGAGCGCCGCAGCTGCGGGCGCTCCACCGAAGCCCCCGGAGGCGGTAGTCACGCGGCCGGTAGTGGCCAAAGTAGCGCCGCCACCACCTCCGGTGGCATTCGCGCAAAAGCAGCAGGCCTTGCAAGCGAATCCCGGCAAGCCTCTGGACGCAAAGGCCGAAGAGACACTCCGCGCGGCAACACCTCCACCCGTTGAACGAGTTGTGAAGACGGCTCCAGCGCCGGCGGTCAAACCAGTCGAGACGGCAGCAAAAAAGCCTCAGCCAGCGACCTCGTTAAACACGGCGCAGCAGGTGCATGCTCCGGCCCCTGGCGCGCCACCTGTGGCCGCTGGGGCGCAGCAGACCACTCCACAGCAAGCAGCTGCGGAGAAGGCCAAGCAGGATGCTGCCCAGCAACAGGCGAATCAGCAGGCTGCGACCGAAAAGGCCAGGCAGCAAGCCGCGCAACAGCAAACCGCGCAGCAACAGGCGGCCGCGGATAAGTCGAAGCAGGAAGCTACTCAGCAACAGGCGGCTCAGCAGGCCGCTGCCGAAAAGGCCAAGCAGCAAGCCGCGCAACAGCAAACTGCGCAGCAGCAGGCGGCCGCGGAAAAGGCGAAGCAGGAAGCTACTCAGCAACAGGCGGCTCAGCAAGCTGCGGCGGAAAAGGCCAAGCAGCAGGCTGCGCAACAACAAACCGCACAGCAACAGGCAGCCGCGGATAAAGCGAAGCAGGAAGCTGCCCAGCAACAGGCGGCTCAACAGGCTGCAGCGGAAAAGGCGAAGCAGCAGGCCGCGCAACAGCAAACTGCGCAGCAGCAGGCGGCCCAGCAGGCTGCCGCGGAAAAAGCCAGGCAGCAAACGGCGCAACTACAGGCAGTCGCCGAAAAAACCAAGCAGGAAGCCGCACAGCAGCAAGCTGCCCAGCAGGCCGCCGCGGAAAGAGCGAAGCAGCAAGCCGCGCAACAGCAAGCAGTGCAGCAACAGGCAGCCGCAGACAAGGCCCGGCAGGAAGCTGCCCGGCAACAAGCGGCTGCGCCAGCGCAAGCCAACCGGCCTGGTCCGCCGCCGACAGTCCATCCGAACGAGATTCCGGTTCCGCCGCGGCAGGTTGTCCAACCCTCCGCGAATGCGGACTTGGATAGGAAGCACCAGCAAGAGCAGGATCAGCTCCGCGCAAAGCAGGAGCAGGACCGGCAGAGAGTCCAGCAACAGCAAGAGCAGGATCACGCGAAACTGGCGCAGCAACAAGCGGATGCGGCTAAAAAACAAGCAGTCGAGCAGCAGCATCAAGCGCAGACGCAGCAATTGCAGCAAAAACACACGGATGAGCAGAAGGCGTTGGCGGATAAACAGAAGCAGGAACGGCAGAACCCGCCCAAGCCTTAAGAGGACGAATCGTCCTCCGAAGCAAAAGCCTTAACTGCGCACCGAGATTTTCTGGGCGGCACGAAAGATCATAAGGGACGCTTAGGAATTCTCCGCTCGCACCGACCTGAAGGAGAGTGTGAGGCCGGGCATGGCTTGTTCCGGGTGGCGGCGTTCCGCCAAGCGGATGATGGTCAGCGTGGTTTCAATTCTGACAAGGCGGGGATGGAAACGGCGGCGGTGAGGGCGCGCTCGGAGAGCGGCTTTTTGTTGCGGATAGCGTCGACGAGCAGTTCGATGGCTTGGCCGGTGTTGGGAGGAACGTAGATGGTGGCCGCGAGGAGACCGCTGCGGACCCAGGCTTGGCCGGTTTTGGGCAAGCCGTCGCAGCCGGTGAAGGGCAACTTGAGCCAGCGTTCGCGTTCCGATTCATTGGGAAGTTCTTCGAAAGCGTTGCGGGCGCCGATGGCCATGGAATCGTCTTGGGCGCCGATGAGGTCGATAGCGGCCTTCTGAGATGTGCTGAGCTTGAGCCAGGAACGGACGGAACGTTGCGAGCTTTCCTCGGTCCATTGGGCTCGGAGCACGGTAAGGTGGAGGTTTTTGGGCTTGGTCTCCTGCATTCCGAGGGTGCGTTCCTTGGCTGCGGAGTTTTCTGCTGGCCCCTGAATGTAGAGAATCGCGCCGCCGTGAGGAAGCAAGGCAGCAAACTGGCGGCCCTGAATGCGGCCAATTTCAAGATGGTCGGAACTGACTGCCGTGATGGGCGCAGTTGAGAGTTTGCGAAGCTCCTGGATGTAACTGGCGTCGCGGTTCAGAACGCCCCAGCCGATGCCTGCGGTTGCGGCAGCACGGGCCACTTGCGGCAGAGCGGTGCCGCCGACAGGCTCAAAGATAACAGCATGGGGGCGTTCCTCTTCGGGGGCTTGAATGGCTTTCAGAATTTGCGTGCTCTGAGTGATGGCGTCGTTATCGGCGTAAATGATCTGGGCATCCACGCCCAGTTTCCGCGCGGTTTGCTCGGCGGACTGCGCTTGTTCGATTTGATAGTCGTTTTCGTTGTTTGTTAGCGAGACCAGGATGCGCAACTTATTCATGAATGTTTGAAGTTCCCCTTTGGATCCCCCATTAACAATACCTTGTGCGCGGATGCAGCGGAGGGAAAGTGCAACGAACGTTTCTCCAGCCGAAATGAATTCTCGGTGAGCACATTACTCGTTTTGCACGAGAGGAAGTTCGGGTGATTCATTGGATGGGAGAGTGGGAGCCGTGTGGGGCACTCGGTAGTGGGTTGGTTGCGCTGGCCGCGGGCTTGGCCTTGACGGGGGGAGCCGGGCGGATGCGTTCGGCGGGGACGACTCCCATGCCTTCAAGAACAGAATAGAACTGGTCGGCGGGCAAATCGGTGAGCGTGTCGGATTTGCCGGAAGGCCAGCGGATTTCGACACGATCGATTTTGGCGGCGTTGGCGAGGCCGAAGTGCACGCGGAGATCGTTCTGGGAAAGGTAGCTGCCGCCACTGTGAATTTCGTCGGTCTGGGTCATGCCGCCGGCGATGAGTTTGACGCGCGCGCCGATAGCGAGGCGATTGCTTTTGGTTCCGGCGAGTTCGAAACTGACCCAGTGGCGGCCGGGAACTCCCTGGTTCTTGAGAATCATGGGAGCGCCTACCAGATCCTCGACCACTATATCGACGTTGCCGTCGTTGAAGAGATCGCCGACGGCCAGACCGCGCGAAACGCGCCGCTGCAAAAGGGCGGGACCAGCCTGATCACTGGCGTCACAAAAGGTGCCGTCCTTTTGATTTAGGTGGAGGAGCTTAGGTTCGCGATAGCCGCCGCCGGACGGCATGTTGTCCACCTGCGGATAAACGTGACCGGAGACGGCGATGAGATCGAGCCAACCGTCGTTGTCCAAGTCAGCAAATGCAGTGCCCCACTTTACCCACGGCAGGGACGGGAGAGCGACGCCCGACGGATACGAAACATCTGTGAAACTCCAGTTGCCATCGTTGCGGAACAGCGAATCGTATTCGTCAGAAAAATTCGTGACATAAATAGAGGGGAAACCCTTGTGATTGTAGTCGCCGAGGGCGACGCCCATGGAAGCTTGCTCGGAGCCATCTTCGCTGACCGCGGTGCCGGATTCGAGGCCGATTTCAGAGAATTTTCCGTTGCCAAGATTCTTGTAGAGAAACTTTGGAGTGGAATCGTTGGCAACATAGATGTCCGGCCGCCCGGTATTGTTGAAGTCCGCCCAGATTACGCCCATGCCGTAGTAGCCGTTGGGATCGTCGACGCCGGCGGTTTTTGAAACATCGGTGAAGGTGCCATCGCCATTGTTATGAAAAAGAGCGTCTCCGGCGCCGCGCAGGCCGCGAGGACCGCATTGCACGTCAATGCCGCGGTATTTGCAGTTGGGGGCGGTTCCGAAGCCGGGTAGATCGTCGAGATGAAAATCAACGTAGTTGGTGACCATGAGATCGAGAAAGCCGTCGCCGTCGTAGTCGCCGAAGGAGGCTCCGGTGGACCAGCGGCCGTCGGCAACGCCGGCTTGTTTGGTGACATCGGTGAAGGTGCCGTCGCCGTTGTTGCGGTAAAGAATATTTCCGCCGAGGCAGGTGATGTACAAATCCGGCCAACCGTCGTTGTTGTAATCGCCGACGGCGCCGCCCATGGCGAAACAGGGAGTGGTCAAGCCAGCCTTGGCGGTGACGTCGGTGAACGTTCCGTCGTGATTGTTGCGATAAAGAGCGCCGAGGCTGCTTTGTTTCTTGATGGCCATGTCAACCGTAGGAGCATTGGTGAAATAGATGTCCGGCCATCCATCGCGGTCGTAATCCACGAGAAGGACACCGCCACTCATGGACTCGACGATGTACTTGCTCTCCGGCGAGGCAGTGTGCAGGAAGCGGATGCCTGTTTTTTCCGTGATATCAACAAGCTGTGGAACAGGACGGCCGACGCAGCGGATGGCTTTGACTCCGGGGGGAGGCGGAGGAGGTTTTGGATGAGCCTCCTGACCGAAAGAGAGTTGAGCCGAGAGCAACAGCACTGCGAGAGTTTGAATCGCCTTGCGCGCGTGAGGAATCGTCAATGAGTCTCCATGAACGGATGGGTCACTGCAAATCCGGCATGGGCCGGGGAATGCTGGCCTGCCGGTTGCGTGCCTTGAGTTCTTTGTAGAGCTGGAGTTCGCGGTCTGCATCTTCGATGCGGGAATCTTTCCGATAGGCTGCCTGTAATTGATAGTGGACGTAGTCCGATTGGGGCAGGGCGTGAGCGGCGACTTCCAAGTGAGCAATGGCTTCCTTAACGCTCCCTCCGTCCAGAAGGATTTTGCCTAATTGATAGTTGGCGTTGCCATTTTCCGGATGAGAAGCGACAACGGAGCGGAAAAGTTCCGCGGCTTCCGCCTGCTTCCCGTGTTCGAGATAAACGAAGGCGAGGCCATTTTTGGCATCGGGATCATCGGGAGAGAGATTCAATGCGGCCTTGAATTCTTCGGCAGCTTCGTCGGAATGCTCCCAGCGGACGAGAGCCAAGCCCGCGTAGTAGTGGGCCTTCATCGAGGAGGGATCACGGTCGAGAGCGTGGTGAAAGGTCTCGACGGCGCGGGCGTAGTCGGTCATATCGGCCCAAAGTTGGCCAACGAGCAGGATGGCATCGAGGGACAGATCACTTTTCTGGTATTCCTGGAGCACTTGAGTGGCTTGCTTCAGGTCGCCAAGACGCGCGAGAGAGGCCGCCCAAGAGTAGCCGACTGCCGGGTCGCGCATGGCGCGCTCGCCAAGCGGGGAGATTGTCTTCACAACATTGACGTAGTCGTCGGACGCAAAATAAGCGGAACCGAGCATGGCGCGAACCGGGTTATCGGACGGATTTTCAATAAGCGCGGCGGAAAGGGCGCGGATAGTCTCTGGATAATTCTGCGCGCGAAAGGCGGCGACACCGAGATTGCGCTTGAGACCGGAAATAGAAGGATTCCAGCGCTCGGACTCCTGATAATGACTGAGCGCTGAAGAATAGTTTCGGCGAACGGCTTCGGAGGTGGCTAGGTCGTTGAAACTTGTTCCGAGGATGAGACGAAAGCGATTCTCTTCGTTCTCTGCAGCCTTCCTTTTTTCTTCGGAAAGGCCCGACTGGAGCAGGACAGAACTTTCCAGAGGGGCAGAGGGATCGACGGGCTGATCGGATGTGGCGACCTTTTCTTCGTCCTGATGATCCAAAAGAGCGACGACGGCGGCGGCTGAGACGGCGCCTTCGTCGGCAGCTTTGCCAGCGACAAACTGCTGCGCTTCAGCGAGAGATTTGTTTTGGAGTTCACGGGCGCGATCGAGGTAGGGAGCGGCCTCGGCGGCGCGGCCGGAGGCGGTGAGAATGCGGCCGAGAGTGATGTAGGCTCTGCGGACCTGGTAGCTGCCGCGAGACTCGTCCTTGCCGGTGAGCTCAACGGACTTGAGAAGAAACGACTCGGCTTGCTGCAGATTACCCTGGGCATAAGCGTTCAGGCCAAGGAAGAGCCAAGGTTCGGGCCAGGAAGGATCGATTTCCTTTGCAGCGTTCAGATGAAGATTGGCTTCCTCGTAACGACGGTCGTTCGAATCGAGATAACCGAGGAAATAGTTGGCCAGGAAATCTCGGGGAAAGTTGTGGAGTTCGGTGACGAATTCCTGCCGAATCTCCGGGGTATCAGTCCATTCATTTTTCCAGAGCAAAGAGAGGCCGAGGAAATAATGGGCGTGCGGGGTGCGGGTATCCAAGGCGACGGCGCGGCGGAGTTCGCGGATGGCGTCGTCCACCATTTCCGCGTTGCGGTAGGCGCGTCCGAAAAGAACGTGCAGGGAACCGGAGTCGCCGACGGACTCCACGATGCGGCTGAAAACTTCGGCGGCCTGCTGTTTGCTTTCGGGATCCTTGAGGGAAAGGAAGCAGGTGCCGAGAGCATACGCGGCTTCAAAATCAGGATGTAGCTCGACGGAACGGGCAAGGGAGCTGATGGCCTTGGGATAATCCCGTTTCTTCATCCAGGCCTTGCCCTGGATGTTGAAAGCGCGGGCGTTGTTGGGTTCCGCGAGAAGGGCCTTGGCGGCTTCGGCAAGGGAGTCGTCCGGGCGGTTGGCGTAGAGGTAGGTGATTGCCAGGGCCACATGGGTGTCCGCGGAGTCTTCCAAGTCGAGAGAGCGGTGGTAGAGCTCGATTGCCTGGGGAAAGGCGCCTTCGACGGCGCGAAGATTTCCGAATTGGTGGAGCGCGAGAGCGATGACGCGCAGGTTTGCATGAGCGATGGAGTCCGGATTGCCGGATTCGCGGGCGGAGGCTGCCTCTTCTAGGCGCTGTTGAAGCGCGTCCGGCGCTGGAGGAGTGCGTTGCGGCAGGCTCCCGGCTTGCTTCTGAGGGTTGCCGCGGACGGGCGGAGACTGGGCAGCTGCAAAACCTTGAAGAGAAAAAACGAGCAGGAGAGAGCCGAAACAATGAACCAGAAAGGTTCGCCGAACAAAACCAACGGGAAGGTTGTGGCCAAAAGCAAACGTCACGAGCAAAGGTCTCCGTTGAAATTCTAACAATAAAACACGTGGAAGGTGGATCGAGTTTGCCAGAGCGGTTAAAAAATTCCGCTTGGTGGAGAAAGCCGGAGGCTCGATTTGAGTTTGCAAGAAAAGGCCAAAATCAGAGCGCGGCTTGAAAAAAACCGGCGGGGCCCGGGAAAGCGGGCCCCGCCGAAGAGTTGCTCGAATGCCCGTGAAAGAGCGATCGTCAGAAGGTTAATTTCAAGCCGTACTGGAGTTCGCGAGCGGGCTTGGTCTGTTGAGCCTGCCCCCAAACTGGGTTAGCTGTGTAATTGGAAATGACATTGTTGGTTGGGCTGCAAGGCTTGAAGTCGCCAGGGTTGGGAGTGCCGGTTGCGTTGGCTGGGCCGCAATTCACGCCACCGCTGATAAAGAAGCCAGCCTGATTGCCCGTGCCTTGAATGGTATTCGCGTCAAATTGCGTGTGATTGAACGCGTTGAAGAAGTCCATGCTGAAGCGCAAGCGGAACCTCTCCTTGAACTGCCAGTTCTTGGAAAGCTCCAAGTCAGCATTGACGTAGTGAGGGCCATGGCAGTAGCCGCGAGGCTCGTTGCCAATGGTGCCGAGCTGGAATCCGTTGAGCGTGAGCGCGGAGGCGTTAAAAATCTGGAATCCGGACACGCCGGAAGTGCACGATTTTCCGGGAACAATGTTGGGGCGCTGGTTGTTATTGTATCCCGTACCTGTGAGTGAAGACAGGACGCACGGGACGGCCACTCCGTTGTTGGAGCAGTTTAGCGGGTTCGCTAATGGATCCACCAGCGAACCGTTTTCCCCGGCGCCGCTCTGGTATACGGTGATGGAGTTGCCATCTTCCGCAGTGAAGATGGTGTTGAACTCCCACCCGCCCGCCGTTTGACGAATATAATTGGCCTGGTGATCGAGTTTGGGGAGGAAGAACACTTCGTTGAAGACGAAGATATTCGGCCGGTTAATGGTGGCATTGCCGCGGTCGGCACGAAGGTTCTGGATATCCGTGAAGCTGCCTTGGCTGGCTCCGCCGTTGGCGGCATCTTCCTCGATGTCGGCAATGGTATGCGACCAGGTGTAAGCGGCGTTGATGGTGGAGAAGTTATTCAGCTTCGAGCGGAACATCACTTGCAGCGAATGGTAGCTGGAGTGACCGTCGCGGCTGAAGAAGTTGATGGCGCCAAAGTTGTTGGCTGGCCGCAGCGTGTTCAAACCCTGCGTGCTGTACGTGCAGCTATTCGCGGGTGCCCCGCCGGCATCGAAAGTGCCGCCGGGCTTGCAGACACCCCCCACTGGAGCCGCAGGGCCGACGGTGTACGAATTCGTTGTACCTGATGAAGGTAAGAGAGCCCCCGTCAAGAAGCTACTCTCGGGTATCTGATTGACGTCGTAGGTGCTCGTCTGATGGATACCGGTGTTGCCGACGTAACCTACCTGGATCGCGGTGTTGCGGGCGATTTGCTGTTCGATGGAGACGTTCCACTGCCACGTATTCGGGGCAATTCCGCGAGGCGAACGGCCACCGCTCGGAGATGTGGAAGTGCCGCCTATCGGTAGTGCGGTGTCCAACGGGCGAGTCACGCCCCCGCCGAGGCCGATCGCAAACGGCGCGGTGTTCGAGAGTCCCACCTGCGGGCTAACACGTTCGCGCTGGTAGAACTGCCCGCCACCGACGCGCAGAGCGGTTTTGCCAGTTCCAAAAATATCCCAAGCCACACCCAGACGCGGGGCTATGTTGTGGTTATTATTGGCGACCAAAGCGCGGTTGACGCCGGGTGTTCCAGCGCTCAAAGGCAGACCAACGAGAGCCGCGGCAGCGGTGCAGAAGTTGGTGCCGGGAACCAAGATGACGCCGTTGCAGGCATCATTGGGAAACGCCGCAGCCCGAGCAGCGCTCCAGTCGGCTACGCTGAATGAGGCCATCTGGTTATTGGCGTCGTAGGGCTCACGGAGCAAAGACCAACGGAGACCGTAGGTCAAGGTAACCTTGCGGGTCAGCTTCCAGGTGTCGCCGGCATAGAATTCAATATCGTGCCAACGGCCCTTGTCCACGGGATTGACGTTGGTTTCGCCAATGCCTTGAATCATTTGTGGATTCGCACCCGTCCCGGGGAGCAGCACGTTGGCGAGGGCATTACCTGTGACGATGCTTTGGCCCCAGCCGTTGTTGCTGATGCCGAACGTCGGGCGATCGGAGCCGCCAAACTGGTTTTCCTGCTTGATGTTGTGGCTGACAAGTGCACCGAATTTCCAAGCGTGATTGCCCTGGATCTTGGTCACGTTATCCTGGAAGGTAAAGAGATCCATGTGGTTGTCGTAACCTACGATTCCCCAGATGCTGGCGAAATTGCCGTAGTTCTGCAAGCCGCCCCAGACGGTGGGGATGCCACCCGCTGTTTTTCCGGCCGCAGGCCATTCCGGAGGCAGGGCTTTATCAAATTGGGCACTCAATGTTGGGTCCGTGCCGCCCGGACTTGTGATGATGGCGTTGTGGGCATAACCAAACTCGAAGTCGTTGATCAACGAGCTGCTGAGTTTCATTGTAATTTTGCCCATGATGCTTTTGGAGGGCTGATCCCAGTTGCCCTGATAGGTGGCAAAGTTGTCGTCGCCCCAGCCAAAGGCGTTGTTGGGGGCAGGGAACTTCCAGGAATCCTGCGTATAGCGGAAGCTGATGCGGTTCTTCTTGGAGAGGTCGAAGTCAATGCGCACATTCTCTTCGCGCCAGGGAACCCTGCCGCTCTGATTCTGCACGAAATTGAGGTTCGACGCGCCGGTGGTGGCTAGATTGGCTGGCGTGCGGTTCGGCGATGGGTAATAGGCAGCAAGCAGCAAGCCGACGGCGTCGGGATTTGCGATGGAATATGGGTTAGAGCCCTGAGCGGCAAGCGGAATCCCAGAGCCGCTAGGATTCGTTGCCGTGGCTTTGACGGCCCAGTTGGGTGCGGGAGAGGTGCCGTCTGCATTGTGCGGGCCGTTGTTGACGAACGTGGCCGGAGGCGGAGCATTGCAGGTGGTGTTATCGCCCACGTGACCAAGAGCCTGCGCATCTGTCAACCCAACTTGCTTGTCCAAAGCGGCGATGGCCGGCGCAATGTCCGCGCTGAAATCGCCGGCGCGTTCGGCAGCATTGGGAACGCAAGTGGTGACCAAGGCCCCGCGGATATCGCGATTCCATTCCTCGTTCCACCAGAAGAACAATTTGTCCTTCTTGATTGGACCGGCGATGTAATAACCCCAGTCATTGCGGCGCAACTCGGGCTTGGGAGCATTGTTCAGGTTGTTGAAAAAGCCATTCGCATCAAGCTTATCATTACGGCCTTCGTAAAAGGCGCCACCGTGGAACTGGTTCTCACCTGAGCGCGTGGTAATGCTGATGATGGCGCCGGAGGCTTGGCCGTATTCCGGCCCGTACGAGTTGGTGAGCATCTTGAATTCGGCAATGGCGTCCACGGAGGGGAAAATAAGGATGGTGCGGTTGGAGCCGACGTCGTTGTTGTTGACGCCGTCAACGAGGAACAGGTTGTTGGTGCTGGGATTGCCGTTGACCGAGAAGTCCGAACCGCCCTGCAAGCCCTTGTCCTTGGAGTCAAATTGGTTGTTGGCAGAGACACCAGGCTGCAGTTGGGTCAATTCCAGGAAGTTGCGGCCGTTCAAGGGGAGTTCGCGCACCTGGGTGCCTTCGATGACCGCGCCAACGTCAGCGGTGGTGGTTTGGACCTGAATGTCGCTCGCTTCGACGGTGACCATATCGGTGGAGGCGCCCAATTCCAGCCTGGCATTCACTTCGGTAACGGTCGAAACGTGCACTTCAACGTCCTTGGCAATGTACTCTTTGAAGCTCGCGGCCTTTATGGTCACCTCGTACGTACCGACGTCGACAACGGGGAAGGAATACGCTCCCAAGGAGGTCGACGTGGTCGTGGAAGATTCGTTGGTGCCGAGATTGCGAAGCGCAACCGTGGCGCCGGCAACTGCCGCGCCTGTCGGATCCGTGACCGTGCCGCGGACCGAACCCGCATAGCTCTGCGCATGCGCGGCGAAAGGAATCGCGAGCAGGAGCACTAAGACGCAGCCGACGCAGCGAAAGAAACGAGAGACATTTCTTGAATCGTTGCCATTCAGAGTATTCATTCGTGTACCCCTCGAGGAAAAGTTTTCTGAATAAAGACGGAATGGTTTCCGCGCTTGGCAGAAGCCGGACGAGGACTCATATTCCGCTTTAACCCCACCACAAAATGGCGAATGGACGTAGCCCCTAACGCACTACGGGACGTAATGCGTTTGTACTAGCGGGGTATTTATAACTAAAGGCCTGGGCTTGTCAAGCAGAAATAATGATATTCTTAAGAAAAATAATGATATTCTAGAATCGGGAGCAGAGAAGGCAAGGATTGCTCCGGCATTGGAAGTGCGAGCCGGGACATTTTCCGATCTTTGTCGGGCGCATCGTCATTCCGGTAGACGGGTGAAAAACAGTGCTTGGCCAGGGTTCGGAGGCTTGCGGATCCCTTCTCAAGTAAAGCTAGAATCGCGGTTTAGGGGGCACGGGTTGGACCGGAGCGGAAGCAAAGGTGCGCGGGTGCGGATGCTGTTCCATATCCCGAATTTGGAAGATGCTCGAAGGAGCATTCGATGACTCCGCCGCCAAAGAGGAAGACCGGATCGCGCACCGATGGCAAGGTGACCCTCAAGACGATTGCAGAACACCTGGGGCTGACGGCGGGAACGGTGTCAGCGGCGCTGAACAATTCGGCGGCGGCGCGTTCTATCCCCGAGCACACCAAGAATCGGATCATCGAAGCGGCGCAGGAATTGAATTACCGGCCGAATTTCTTTGCGCGAACCCTCCGATTGAAGAGGACTTATACGATTGGGGTGATCGCCGAGGAGATCGGCGACGCATACGGCGCGTTGATTATCAGCGGCATCGAAGAATACCTGCGAAAGAACAATTATTTTTTCCTCACGGTGATCCACCGTCATGACCCGAAGCTGCTGCAAGCATACGCGCAAATGCTTTTGACGCGGGGAGTCGAGGGCTTTATTACAACGGATACTTCAATCCAGCAGAAGCTCGCGCTGCCAACGGTGGCGGTGGCGGGTCACCAGCCAGTGGAAGGGGTGACTAATATTGTCCTGGATCACAAACGCGCGGCGAGACTGGCTCTTGAGCATCTTCAAGGATTGGGGCACGAAAACATCGCGTTCATTCGAGGCCAGACGATCAGTTCGGATTCCGCGGTGCGGTGGGCGGCGATCTGCGAGGTGGCGCAAGAGCTAGGAATTCCAATTCGTCCGGAGCTGACCATTCAATTGGAAGGCGTGGATTCCACGCCAGCTATCGGATATCCATTTGCAAAGCAATTGCTCGGCCGGAAGGAGCATTTTACGGCGCTTTTTGCATACAACGACATTTCCGCGATCGGCTCGATTTGGGCGTTCCGCGAGGCAGGATTGCGAGTGCCGGAAGACATTTCCATCGTGGGGTTCGACGACATTCCTGGAGCGGCATACGCCAATCCTGGACTGACAACGGTGCGCCAGCCATTGGTCAGGATGGGGCAAATCGCGGCACAGACGCTGGTGGATCAGATCGAGGAGAGGGGCGAGAATGTGCAGGAGATTGCCATCGAGCCCGAGTTTGTTGTGCGGGAATCCACGGGCCCGGCGCCACAGCGGCAAGCGCGCGTGAATCAAGAGCGCGTGGCGGGGCGGTCTGCGACGGAGGGTTTGTGAGATGCGAGAGGATTCGCCGCAGAGATGCTTTCCGGAAGTTCTTCCGAACTAACAATTAGGGCTTTGACTGGCTGGTGATCGGCGGAGCAGCAGCGGTGGCGGGGGTGTACTGCTCCTGCGCTTTAAGCTTTTGGTAGACGAGCAATTGCTCCTGGGCTTTTTGCGCGAGGCCCGAGCGCGTGTAGGCCAGCGAGAGCTGATAGCGGGTTTGCGATTCCTTGGGCGAAAGCTGGACGGCCTGCTCGAGCGCTTCCCGCGCGCAAGGGAGATTCCCGGACT